>Ga0209640_10002871_pt1 | contig 15067 bp, 14 predicted proteins | sample RifCSP10_1_FD_184018 | JGI IMG/M metagenome (GOLD analysis project Ga0209640, IMG submission 184018) | Soil microbial communities from Rifle, Colorado - Rifle CSP2_sed 10_1 (SPAdes) (version 2) | ecosystem: Environmental > Terrestrial > Deep subsurface > Rock core/Sediment | place: Rifle...
TTCCTATGGCACGAGACGAAAGGCCCTGCGGTGCGTCGGGCGCACGGCGCGAAAGTGGCGTTGGTCCAGGGTCACGATCGTCTCGGCGTCGAGCCGTTCCGCCAAGGCGATCACCGATGCGTCGGCGCCACCCAGCGGAAAATCGCTGTACCGCTCGACGAGATCCGCGATCCGGGGCCAATCGTCCGGAGCCGGCCCTTCCACATCCATGCTCCCCAGGCTCCTGAGGAATCGGGCTTCGACCTGGGCGCCGAGCCGTGTACCCACCAGATAGGTGGCTTCGGCGACGATCAACGCCGGGATGACCAGACGATACCCGGCGTCCTCGAGCGCGGCGCAGCACCGGGCATGATCCGCATCGTCCTGATCCACGGCGGCATAGAGCGGTCCGGTGTCAACGACGGCGAGCATGGCCCCATTCCGCGGTCAGGATCTTCTCGGCATCCCGCGCGGTGTGCCGCCGCCCGCTGCGGCCAAGCGCGGCGAAGGGCAGCTCGCGACGCTGGCCGCTCGAGAGCCCCACGAACGACGCCACCGCGCGGCGCACGATCTCGGATACCGACGTGTCGTGCCGCCGCGCCTCGCGCGCCAGCACCAGGGCCAGATCGTCGGGGAGGGTCACGGTGGTGCGTGTCATACGTGCATACTAGCATACGAACTGGCGTGTTTCAGCCCGCCGCGAGCGGCTCGGGGTTCTCGACCTCGGGGGGAATCACGCGCGTGAACTGCCCGCGCTGCAGGAGCTCGCGTCCCTTCCCCCCTCGACCGGTGACTTCGTACTTGGTGGTGCTGATCGTCTGCTCGGCGCCGCGGCTCGTCTCGACGCGCATGATGTCGCGGTCGCCGGTCGACGCGATGAATCCGAGCACCCGATCCTTGCCCGTCAGCTTGATCAGGATCACGCCCTTCCCGGGGCCGGAGAGGTAGTTCACCTCGTCGGCGCGGCAGAGAATCGCGCGCGCCTCGGCCGTGGCGGCGATGACCACCTCGTCCCCCGTGATCCGCGCGACGCCAACCACCTCGGCGCCGCCCGACGGGCGCGCGTATCGGCGGCCCGCTCGCGTGCTCGGTTCGACGAAGGGCTCCAGGCTGAAGCGCAGGCTGTAGCCGTCGCTCGTGACCGCCAGCGCGTGCACGGGAGGCGCCTTTCCTTCCTTGCGCGTGTCGATGTCACCAGCCACGCGCGGATCCAGACTGAGCGCCGCGATCACGCGCTCGCCGTCCCGCAGCTTGAACAGCTTCTGCACCGGCTCGCCGTAGCCGGTCGAGGCCGGCACGTCGATGATCCGCGACGTATAGGCAGCCCCGAGATTGGTGAAAAACACGACGCTGGCGCGTGTGCTCCCCGGCAGCACCCCGAGCACGGCATCGCCTTCGCGAAGCCGCGTCGTCGTGAGGTCGCGCACCTCCTTCTGGCGCTTCACCCATCCATCGCGCGACACGATCACGACGTTGTCTTCCTCGACGATGAAGTCGTCCGCGGTGAAGGCGACCTCCTGCTCCGATTCGATGAGAGTGCGCCGTTTGTCGGCCCTGGCGTAGCGCTCCTGGATCTCGCCGATCTCGTGGCGTACGAGCCTCCATCGGCTGTCCTCGTCCTTGAGGAGCCCCGAGATCCGGCGCGCGCGCTTCCGCTTGTCCGCCAGCTCGTTCTGGATGACGAGGATCTCCAGACGCGCCAGCCGATACAGCTTCAGCTCGAGGATCGCGTCGGTCTGCTCGGCGTCCAGATCGAACCGCTTCATGATCGTCGCGGCCGAATCCGCCTTGCCGTCCGATTTGCGGATGATGCGGATGATCTCGTCGAGCGCGTCGAAGACCTTCTCGAAGCCCTCGAGGATATGGATGCGCCTTTTCAGCGATTCGAGCTCGTGCTCGAGCCGGTTGGTCACCACCTCCAGCCGGAAGTGCAGGAAGTGCCAGAGAATTGCCTTGAGATCGAGCCGCTCCGGGCGACCGACCTCCGCGTTCTCGGTGGGAATCAGGCACGTCAGGTTGACGACAACGTTGGACTGGAGCGGCGTGTTCTTGAACAGATACGCCATCACCATCTTCGGGTCGGCTTCTCGCTTCAGTTCCAGGGCGATCCTCACGTCGTCGGTTGACACGTCCTTGACGTCGAGGAGCGGCGGCAGTTTGCGCGACAGCACGACTTCGGCGATTCGTTCGACGATCGTGGCCTTGTTCACGGCGTACGGGATGCTGGTGACGTAGATCGTCTGGCTGCCCCGTGTGCCGGGGCCTTCCTCCCACGTGGCGCGGAGGCGGATAGTGCCCGAGCCGGTCTTGTAGATCTCCTTCAGCTCGTCGGGCGAGTTGAGGATCTGGCCGCCTGTTGGAAAGTCGGGGCCCTTGACGTAGCGACAGAGCTGGACGCTGCTGAGATCCGGGTTGTCAACCAGCTTCACGAGCGCCGCGCACACCTCGCCCAGGTTGTGCGGCGGCACGTTGGTGGCCATGCCGACGGCGATACCCGTGGCGCCGTTGATCAGCAGGTTCGGGATCCGCGCGGGCAGGACGACCGGCTCCGTTTTCGTGCCGTCGTAGTTGGGCCGGAAGGGAACCGTGCGCTGCTCGATCTCGGTCAGCATCTCGTCCGAGATGCGCGCCAGCCGGCACTCGGTATAGCGGAAGGCCGCGGCGCCGTCCCCGTCGAGGGAGCCGAAGTTGCCGGAGCCGTCGATGAGCGGGTACCGCAGGGAAAACGACTGGGTCATGCGGACCAGCGTCTCGTAGATGGCGGCATCGCCGTGCGGGTGGTAGCTCCCCATCACGTCGCCGACCACCTTCGCGCACTTGCGGTGTTTCGTGTCGGCCGTGAGGTTCTGCTGCCACATCGTGTAGAGGATGCGGCGCTGCACCGGTTTGAGGCCGTCGCGGACGTCAGGCAGCGCGCGCGAGGTGATGACTGACAGCGCGTAATTGAGGTAGCGGCTCTGAGCCGCCTCGTGCAGCGCGACCGCTTCGGCACCGCCCGGCGGGGGAGGCGGTGGCGACTGAGACTCGGGCAGGTCGAACAACGAGGGGGTTGATCTGCGTCTCTTCAACGTGTCAGTAATCTTACCTAGGATGTTCACTCCAAAGACGCTGTCCTTCCTTCGATCCTTGAAGCGCAACAATGATCGCGACTGGTTTCGCGCCCGCAAGGCGGACTACGAGCGCCATGTGCGCGGCCCGATGATCGATGTGCTCGCTCGTCTGGCCGTCGACTTCCGTGCCTTTGCGCCGGAGATCATCTCCGACCCGAAGGTGTCGCTCTTCCGCATCTACCGCGACACCAGGTTCAGCAACGACAAGTCGCCCCTCAAGACGGCCATCGGGGCGCACTTCCCCACGCGCGGCTTCGAGCGCAACCAGGGCGCCGGCCTGTACTTCGAGGTGGCGCCCGGATGGGTGTGGATCGGCGGCGGCATGTACATGCCCTCGACGTCCGATCTCCATGTCATTCGCGAGGAGATCGCGTCGACCCACCCGCGTCTGCACCGCATCGTCACCTCCCCTGCGTTTACGGGGGCGGTCGGCGAGCTCGGAGGGGAGCGCCTGAGCCGCGTGCCTCGCGGATATCCGAAGGATCACCCGGCCGCCCACTACCTCCAGTTCAGGCAGTTCCTCGGCAGCTGTGAATACGAGGCCACGTTCGCGGCGAGTCGGCGTTTCTACCCCGAGCTGCTCCGGGTGTTCAAGGCCGTGACGCCGCTCGTCCGGTTTCTCAACCGGCCGCTCCTCAACCGTCTCACGCCAGCACCGCTGCTGATGGACGAACCGTCGCCGCGAGATCGGCGGCGAACCGCTTCGCGTCCACCGGCGACAGCGCTGCGGTGGTGACCCGAATAGCCGGGGGGCTCTGAAGGCGGAACCGCTCGCCGGCGGCGACGGCCCAGCCGCGATCGGCGAGTGCTTGTACGGTCGCGGTTTCCTCCCGAAGCGGAATCCACACGTTGAGGCCCGACCGTCCGCACGCGGCGATGCCGTGCACGGCAAGCGCGTCGATCAACGCGCTCCGCCGCTCCGCGTACAGGTCCGCCGCTCGTGCGAGCAGTCGACCGTTCGCTGGATCCGACCACAGCCGCAGCGCGAGGTCCTGGAGCAGGTGACTCACCCACCGCACGCTCGTCGCTTGCCGCCGCTGGACGCGCGAGATGGTCAGCGCGTCTCCCGTCATCACCGCCACGCGGAGATCGGGGCCCAGGAACTTCGACGTCGATCTGACAACGGCCCACTGCGATCGCCCGGTGGTCAACGTCACGAGCGGCGCGCCCGACACGGCCGCCGCATCGTCGATCTCGAGCAGGACGACGTCAGGCCGATGCTTCAGCAGCCGGGCAAGCTCGGTCGCGCGTGGGGAGCTGATGACGGCGCCGGTCGGGTTGTGGGCCCTGGATGTCACGATGGCGACGCGCACCCCCGGCCCGAGGGCACGCTCGAACGAGTCGGGCCGCGGCCCCTCGTCATCCAGCGTGAACGGCGCTGGCGACAGACCGAGGGAGCCGAGGAGATCCAGGAGCGCGGGAAACGTCGGGTCCTCGACGGCCACGCGGTCACCGGTGCGCGTCACCTCGCGCAGGACGCGCTCGATGGCGTCGAGCCCTCCGCTCGTCACGACCACCGGCCCGCGAGGGATCCCGTCCGCCTCGAACTCGGCGGCGGCAAAAGCGGCGAGTGCGGGGAGCTCGATTGGGCCGCCGTAGAGGTGATGGTCCGGGTTCAGCGTACGCAGCGCGCCGCTGAGCGGTGGGAGGAGCGCCGGGTCCGGGTTGCCGGTCGCCAAATCGACGGCCCCGACGCGGATCGACCTCGCGGCTGCTGCCGGCGCCGTGGTACGCGCGGTCGGCCTGACCCTGGTTCCGCGCCGGCCGCGGCCAGCGGCGAGACCCCGGGATCGCAGCAGTCGGTATGCGGCAGCCACCGTCACGGGACTCACCTTCAGCGTCGCGGACAGGCCACGAATCGAGGGGAGACGATCGTTCCCCTCGAGGGCGCCGGCCTCGAGAGCCCGCTCGATCGACGCCGCGATGGAGGCGGCCGTATCTCCGCGAATGACATTTCGAGACATGTTATTTATATACTTGTACTGTAACATAATCGCCTGACAATCCGGGCGGACCGACTGTCACATTGACGCCCCGCCGACCGGACACTGCGACACAATCTACGGTGTGGCTTCCCCGGCCGACCAGTACCGCCTCCGCCTCGACGCCCGGCGCGCGACCCACACCCGCCTGATCGAGGTGGATCGGCGCTTCAGCCACGCGCGGCTCGGAGTGTTCGGCCTGGGAGCGCTGGGTCTGGTCCTCGTGTGGCGGGATGCCATCGGCGCCTGGCTGCTCCTCGTGCCCGTCGTCGTCTTCATCGTTCTGGTCAGGCGTCACGAAGTCGTGCTTCAGGCGCGCCACGCCTCAGCCAGAGCGATCACCTTCTACGAACGCGGTCTGGCCCGTATCGAGGATCGCTGGCACGGCACGGGCGAGCCGGGCGATCGCTTTCGCGACGACCGGCACCTGTACGCCAACGACCTCGACCTCTTCGGCCACGCCTCCCTCTTCGAGCTTCTCTCCATCGCCCGCACGCGTGCCGGTGAGGCCACACTGGCCGGCTGGCTGACAACACCAGCAGCGCCCCCTGAGATCGCCGCGCGCCAGAACAGCGTCACCGAGCTCACGCCGTCGCTGGACCTTCGCGAAGCGCTGTCGCTCGCCGGCACCGATGTCAGAGCCGGCGTGCACAGCGAGGAGCTCGCGGCCTGGGCGGAAGCGCCTCCCCTGCTGACGCCGTCCTGGGTCCGGTGGCTGGCGCTCGCGATGACCGCGACCGTGGTCGGCACCATGGCGGTCTGGCTCGCGGGCGGGAGTGAATTCCCGCTGCTCGTGGCGCTTGGCGTTCAAGTTGGATTCGCCGGACCACAACAGCGACGGATTGAGCGAGCGCTTCATTCCGCCGCCGCCGCCGCGCGCGACCTCGACATCCTCGGGCACCTCCTCCAACGGCTCGAGCACGAACAGTTCTCCGCCGCGCGGCTCGTCGCGCTGAGCCGTGCGATCGCGGCGCAGGATGGCCGTGCGTCCTCCGCAATACACGCGCTCCACCGCCTGGTGGAACTGCACGACTGGCAGCACAACCTGCTCTTTCTGATGCTGTCGCTCCCCTTCATGTGGGGCACGCACGTCGCGTGGGCCATCGAAGCCTGGCGACGCCGGCACGGACGTCACATCCGCGGGTGGCTCGATGCAGTGGCCGAATTCGAGGCGTTCTCCTCGCTTTCCGCATACAGGTTCGAGCATCCCGGCGATCCATTTCCGCAGATCGTCGTCGCTGACACAGGAGCGCCGGTGGCCGTCTTCGACGGCACGGGGCTCGGCCACCCTCTGCTCGCATCCTCGCGCTCGGTGCCCAACGACGTGCGGCTGGACGGCGACCAGCAACTGCTCGTGGTGAGCGGCTCGAACATGTCGGGCAAGAGCACGCTGCTGCGAACGGTCGGCATCAATGCCGTCCTCGCGCTCGCCGGAGGCCCGGTTCGCGCCACGGCATTGCGAGTCGCTCCGCTCGCGCTTGGCGCCACGCTGCGCATTCAGGATTCGCTGCAGGAAGGGCGCTCGCGGTTCTACGCGGAGATCACGCGGATCCGCGAGCTGACCGATGTGTCGGCGGGACCGAGGCCCCTGCTGTTCCTGCTGGACGAGCTGTTTCATGGCACCAACTCACACGACCGGCTGGTCGGCGCATCTGGCGTGCTGCGAAGCCTCCTCGATCGCGGCGCCGTCGGCTTGATCACCACGCACGACCTCGCGCTCACGGGCATCGCACGCGCGCTGGCGCCGCGTGCGGTGAACGTTCACTTCGAGGACTGGTTCGAGGAAGGAGAGATTCGCTTCGACTACCGGATGAAGCCAGGACCCGTGACCAGAAGCAACGCGGTCGCGCTGATGCGCGCGGTCGGCCTGAACGTGCCGGAGCAGTAGGCAGTGGGCAGTGGGCAGTGGGCAGTAGGCAGAGGGCTACCAGCTAGAATGGTTCACGTGCGCCGTTTGCTCCGCGCGTGCCTCGTGCTCTTCCTCGCCGTGCTGCTGCGAGCGCCTGGTGCCGCGCGAGCCGCGGCGCCCGAGGATGAGTTCCCGGACGGCGAGGGCAAGAAGATCCTCATCGCCTCCTGCACCTCATGCCATGACCTCACCGAGGTGACGAAATTCCGCGGCTACTACACCAAGGCGCAGTGGCGCGACGTGGTGGTCACGATGATGGAGTACGGCGCGCCAATCGACGCCAAACAGGTCGACGTCCTGGCCGACTATCTGACGCTGCACCTGGGAAAGAAGTAGAGCAACTACCGCATCACCATCGTGATGTTGCGCTTTGGCGCGCGCCCCACCTTGATCTGCGCCACCTCTTTTCGCGACGCGACGTCGATCGCGTGCACGAGGTCGGTGTTCTCCGTCGTGATGTAGACGAGTTTGCTGTCCGGCGTGAACGTCAGCCAGTCGGGCCGGCCGCCAAGGTCGACCGGGTTTGGCAGGAGCTTCAGATCCGGCAGCGAGTAGGTATAGACGCGCGCGTTCGGCCGGCTGGTGACCCACAGCGTCTTGCCATCCGGCGACACGCCGAGGCCATGCGACGGCGACGCGTTGAAAGGCCCCTTGTCGACCTTCTCCGCCGGCACGTCGTTCGGCAACTCGATACGAGCCACTTCCTTTCGCTGCTGGAAGTCGACGACGGCGAAGCCGTGGACGTCGGAGAGCTGGACGAAGATCCGTTTGGTCGACCCGTCCGCATTCGTCTCGAACGCCATCGGGCGGACGCCTTCCTGGAACAGCGTCCAGAGCGGCTCCTCCGTCTTCTGATCGATCACGGTCATGAGTCGTCCGGCGATCGACCCGGCCACGACGTGTTTCCCGTCCTGGGTCACGTACACGTTGTGGATGCCCCCCTTGGTCGGGATGCTCTTGACGCGCTCGAGCGACGCCGTGTCGATGACGTCGACCGCGCCCGGAGAGGAGACGATCCCCACGTACACGCGGCGGCCGTCACGGCTGATCGAGATGTTGTTCGGCCGGCCGGTCAGCGCAATCTTCTTCGTGGTCTGCAGCGTCTTTGCGTCCACCACGTGCAGCGTCTGTTCCGCTTCGCTGCTGAAGTAGAGGCGGCTGCCATCCGGCGCCGCGGCGGCGCCATGGTTGATCGGGACGCCTGTGACCTCGCCCACGACGCGGTTCGTCGCCGGATCGATCAGATGGATGTTGTCGCCGCGCGAGTTGGTCTGGACGATGCGGACCTGCGCTGAGGCGGCCGAGGACCAGGAGATCAGCAAGGCCAGGACGAGGCCGCAACGAATGGCTCGGTTCATGATGCCTCCTCGATACGCGGTGGAGAGTAGCACGGCTGCCGGGCTCTTGGCTCTTGGCTCTCGGCTTTTGGCTTTTGGCTTTTGGCTTTTGGCTCTCGGCTCGGGGCTCTTGGCGCTGGACGCTCCGTTCTGGTTCTGGTTCCGAGCTGAGTTCGGCCCTGGTCTTGCTCGAAGTCGTGCGTGAGCCGCGATCATCGCAAGCTCGTTGTCTTTGCTCTCGCCGATCGACTGGTGACCGAGGTCTATGCGATTTCCCGGCAGTTTCCTTACTCGGAGCGGTTCGGTTTGCAGATGCAGTTGAGGAAGGCGGCTATCTCTGCTTCCAGCAACATCGTTGAAGGATCTGCGCGTCGCACGACGCGCGAGTATCTCAATTTTCTCAACATCGCTGCTGGATCTGCGGCGGAGGCGGGCTATCTGACCGAGGTTTCGGTGCGCCTCGGGTTTCTAGAGACTCACGACGGCGAGAAGATCGCTGCGTCTTACAGCGAACTCGTCGCCCGCCTGCAGGCTCTGATCAACTCGCTGCGCCACGAACCGTGAACCCTGAAACAGCCCAGAGCCCAGAGCCGAGAGCCCCAAAGCCGAGAGTCGCCCAGAGCCGAGAGCCAGAGCCCAAAGCCCAGAGCCTAGAGCCGAAAGCCCAGAGCCCTTACCCCACCACCTTCCCCGGATTCATCCGGTTCTCGGGATCGAGCGCGTGCTTGATCGCCTTCATCACCTCGACCGCCTCGCCGTGCTCCTCGGCCAGATAGCCGATCTTCCCGAGGCCCACGCCGTGCTCGCCGGTGCACGTGCCGCCCATCGCCAGCGAACGCCGCACGAGCCGGTCGTTGAGCCGCTTGACCTCGGCGAACTCGTCCGGATCGGCGGGGTCGAAGACGAAGTTCAGGTGGAAGTTGCCGTCTCCGACGTGGCCGACGAGCGGCGCGAACGCGCGCGAGGCCGCCAGATCCTGTTTCGTCTCCAGAATGCACTCGGCCAGCCGCGAGATCGGCACGCACACGTCGGTCACCCACGCCTGCCCGCCGGGCCGCATCGCGCGCGACGCCGGCAGCGTGTTGTGCCGAGCCTGCCACAACTTCGCCCGATCCTCGGTCGTCGTCGCCCACTCGAAGCCGGCGCCGCCCTGCTCGGCGGCGATCTCCTGCACCGTGGTCGCGTGCTCGATCACACCCGCCTGGCTCGTTCCGTGAAACTCGAAGAAGAGCGTCGGCTTCAGGCCGTGCGACAGACGCGAGTAGTGGTTGACGGCGTCGATCATCACCTCGTCGAGCAGCTCGATTCGCGCAACCGGGATCCCGAGCTGGATCGTCGTGATGACGGTGCGCACTGCCCCTTCCATCGAGGGGAACGCGCACACGGCCGCCGACACCGCCTCCGGCAGGCCGTGAACGCGAAGCGTCACCTCCGTGATGACGCCGAGCGTGCCCTCCGACCCGACGAACAGGCGCGTCAGGTCGTAGCCGGCCGAGGACTTGCGCGCGCGGCCGCCGGTCCGGATGATGCGGCCGTCAGCCAGCACGACGGTCAACCCGCGTACCGCCTCGCGCATCGTTCCGTAACGAACCGTCGTGGTACCCGATGCGCCGGTCGCAGCCATGCCGCCGATCGTGGCATCGGCGCCGGGATCGACCCAGAAACAGACGCCCGTGTTCGCAAGCGCTCTGTTCAACTGGCGGTGCGTCACGCCGGCTTCGACGGTGACGTCGAGGTCCTCGACGCTGACCCGGAGCACGCGGTTCATCCGGGACATGTCGACCGACACCCCGCCCGACACGGCGTTGACGTGCCCCTCGAGCGACGAGCCCGCGCCAAAGGACACGACGGGCGCTCCGTGGCGAGCCGCCACCCGGACGACGGCGCTGACCTCGTCGGTCGACAGAGGAAACACCACGGCATCAGGGGCCCCGGGTGTGTGCCACGACTCGCTGTGACTGTGGTGCTCGATCTGGGTCGGGTTGGTCGTGCAGCGATCGGCGAGGAGACCCTGGAGATCCTCTACGAGCGCTGCACGGCCCTCGGGAGTGAGAACGGACGGCATCTGACTGCAGTCGCCAGCTTATCTCTTCGACCTCATGGCGCCGTCGACACTCCACATACCGGCCCCTTGAGCGGCGATGAACAGAAACGCAAAGCAGAACATGGTCGACCGCTCGCCCATGTTCACAAGTGGTACGGCACTGATCATATAGACGTGGATGTAGAAGTAGGCGACCGCCATCTCGCCGCTGGCCAGGAACGCCGCCAGTTTGGTGAAGAGGCCGACCATGACGAGCAGTCCGCACACGGTTTCGATCACCCCGGCGGCGCCCTGCAGCGACATCAGCTCGGCGGCCGGTCCGCCGAACCAGCCGAACAGCTTCTGCGTTCCGAAGCACAGGAACAGAAATCCGAACACGATGCGGAACAGCGCGTACGTCGTTGGAGCGTAGCGTTCTGGAATCATGATCCTCCTCGGACCACCTTCGCCAAGGGCTGCGGTGGTCAAGTGTGGTCCGGGATTCTACTCGTCTTTCGGCACAGCCCGGTAGCCGTCGAACACCGACCGCGAGGCGTGCCGTACGACGAGGGCAATCAGGCCGCAGGTGCCGACGAGGAGCGCGAGACCGGGGCCGACGCCGGTGTGCTCGGCCACCAGCCCGACCGACGCGGGCAGGACCATGCCGCCGACCTGCGCCAGCGTCAGCAACACGCCGAAAAGGGCTCCGGAATTGCCCGACATGTGCTCCCCGGCCAGTGCCAGCGAGGTTGGCATCACCAGCGCGATCGCCATGCCGATGGCGAAGGGGCCCACGGCCAGCACGACCGGTTCCTCGGCTGTGACCAGTATCAGCAGCAACAGCGCCCCGGCGACGCCGCTTCGTTCGATCGCGGCAGCCTTCGCCCGGTCGACATGACTGGAGAAGAGCAGGCGGGACAGCACGAGACCCAGCCAGTGCGTCGACAGAATCCACGTGGACGCGGCCGCGCTGAAGCCCGACGCCAGCAGGAAGCTCGACGTCCATCCAGCCATTGCCGCTTCGTTCCCACCACCCAGCATGACGAGCAGACAGAGCCAGAAGAAACCCGGCTGCCGCGCGAAGTAGCGAAGCGCCGTCAGCGCGGACACCGTGCTCAGGCCCTCGCCGCCTCGTGTCGTACCACTCGCACTCGTGGCGTTCCCCGTCGGCCCCATGCGGGCAGACGTCACCGACACGACTGCCGAGAGCGCTCCGCCGGCGACGACCACGGCACGCCACGACACCAGATCCGACGCGAGCACCGTGGCCGCCGGCATGGCCAGTCCGCCGAGCCCGAACATGACACCGAGGCCGTTCATGCGCCGAGCGCGCTCCTCCGGATAGAGCTCCGAGGCGAGCGCGTTCGAGGCCGTGTTGACGCTCGCCGACGCGAGGCCGATCGCGCCAAGCGCCGCTGCTGCAAGCACCGCGTTCCCCGCCACGGCGAACAGCGGCAGACAGAGCGCCGCCAGCCCCGAGGACAAGGCAAGCGCGGCGCGCTGTCCGATGGCGCCCACGAGCGGACCGGACGCCAGGCTGCCGACGAGCAGCCCGAAGAACAGCGTCGAGATGAGCATGCCGCGGTCGGCGAGCGTCAGACCGAACCGCTCGACCGTCGCCGGCTGACCAAGCACGGTTCCAGGCAGGCCGAGGATCATCCCGAAGACGAACATCGCGGCGCACGAGACCGCGTAGAGACGTCCGCGGAACGGGCTCACAGTGGCGGCGTGGCGGTTTTGCGGGACGGAGTGAAGAACGGCATGCGGACCACGGCGGCGCCCACGAAATGCCTCGCCCCTTCGACGGAGATCTCGAGCCTGAGCCTGGTGCCCTCGGTTGACTGACGGGCGTCAACGCACGCGATGGCAATGAGGCGCTTGAGCGTGGGTGACCAGGCTGTCGTCGTCGCACGCCCGACCTGTCCATCGACGAGGAGGACCGGCACCGCGGTCCGCGACGCCGCCGCCGGCGCCACGGGAGGAAGTCCCACTCTCTCGTAGACGGCCTCGACATCCGACCAATCCACGTCGAGTCCGACGATGCGGCGACGAGGTCCGCGCGCGGCCTCGGCCCGCAGCGCGGACCGTCCGACGAACGGTCCCTTGTCGAGGTGTACGAGTCGCCCCAGCCCCAGCTCGTACGGCGTGTACCTCTGGTCGGCAATCACGGCCTTCCGGCTTCCGCAGTAGTCGACATCGATCAGGAGCAGCCCCGCCTCCACCCGGGCTACGTCGAGCGCGAGCATGCCCGCTGGCATCAGGTCGAACGGCCGACCCGCCTCGATCAACGCGTCCCACACGACCAGCGCCTTGTCGCCCGGAATCCAGATCTCGTAGCCAAGGTCCCCCGTGTAGCCGGTTCGAGACACGTCCACGGGGACGCCGGCGATGCGCCCGCTCGTCGCGTGGAAATACCGCAGCCGGTCGACGTCGACCTCGGCCGACGCGCGCAGCACCCGTGCCGCAAGCGGCCCCTGCAACGCCAGCGCCGCGGTCGTCTCCGACGTGTCGTCGATCGTCACGCTCAGGCCCGCGGCGTTCTGCGTGAGCCACCTGAGGTTCGGCTCGGCGGCGGTCCACCGGAACCGCTGCTCCCCCAGCCGCGCGACCGTCCCATCGTCGATGACATGGCCGTTTTCGTCGCACCAGGGTGTGTAGACGACCTGACCGACGGCGATCTTGTCGACCTCACGGGTGATGACCCGGTTCACCAGGCGCGAGGCGTCCCGGCCGGAGATCACGTACTTGAAGAGTGGCGAGATGTCGATGAGTGCCGCCGCGTTCCGGATGGCGTTGTACTCGTGCTCGTGATGGGTTTCGTAACTACTGACGGTGTAGTAGCCGGACCAGTCGCGGTAGCTGAGCGACTCGCAGAGCGCGAACGTGCGCTCGTGGAAGGGAGTCCCGACCGGCACAGGCGGAATTATATGGGGTGCGAACTCGATCCTTGTCGGTGCGGCTCGATCCGCGCCTGTGCGAACGTGTTACCTGTCCGTGCGAGCCTGATCCTTGTCCGTGCTGGTGCGATCTCGTCACGTGCAGGTGCGATCCCGAACCGGCACCGACAGGGATCAAGTTCGCACCGAACAGCAACGGATTCGCACGGGCATAGATCGGACGGCACCGACAAGGATCAGGATCGCACCAGGGGTCCGTCCTACGCCCTGCCGGCGAACTCACGGGTCTCGGTGTGCACCTTCACTTTTTCGCCCTCCTTGATGAAGAGCGGCACGCGAATCTGCAGACCGGTTTCGAGCGTGGCCGCCTTGGTCACGCCGCCCGACGCCGTGTCCCCCCGCACGCCGGGTTCGGTGTACGACACCGTCAGCTCCACGTGCGCCGGGAACTGAATGCCGATTGGATTGCCGTTGTACTTCTGAATCTGCACCACCACGTTGTCGACGAGCAGATCCCGATCGTCGCCGACGGTGACGTCATTGAGCGTCAGCGTCTCGTAGCTCTCCTGGTCCATGAAGTGGTAGCCGTCGCCGTCCGAGTACAGGAAGGAGGCCGACACCTGCACCAGGTCCGGCTCGCTGAACTTCTCACCTGCCTTGAAGGTCTTGTCGAAGACGGCCCGCGTCAGCAGGTTCCGCATCTTGATCCGGACGAGCGTCTGACCGCCGCGCGCCGTCGGCCGCGACACCTCGACGTCGAGGCAGACGTACGGGGCGCCCTCGAACTCGAAGAACGTCTTCCGCTTGATCTCGATGGCCTCCAGGAGGCTGGGCATGCCCTCTGAGTCTATCTCTGGTAGGCGTGGGGCGGGGCCGGGTATCAGGTCACGACCGGTCCCCTTTTTTGTTAGAGCCTGTAACAAAACGCTGACCGGCACGAACGGCTAGTTCATCGCCTCGAACAACGCGATTCGCACGTGTCCTCGGCGAATACTAAACACTGGGCGACCAGTCAGGAGTAAGGGTCGGTCCGCTGCTGATTGCTGTAGCAGTTTCGGTTTCCGGTTCGATTCCTGCGCGGCCCACCATTCTCTCGTAAGCACTTACGGCGTTTTTCCACTCACGCGAAACCGCCTCTGGTTGCACCTGGGTTGCGGTCGGTTGCGGCGTGTCGAAGAGATCGACCGCGCGGACGTTCGACAGATTCGGCAGCCAACGGGCGTACATGGCACGCGATCGTCTCCTACGTCAGTCAGGCGTCGGGCGGTCGATGCGCTCGACGACCAACACCTCGACGGGGCCGCGCGTGGCTTCGAGCCGGAGCCCGAGTTGCTCGCGCAGCGACGTCAGGAGCGCCGCGCCGTTCGGATCGATCTTCACCCCGCCGGTGAGATCGATTTCGGTCCCGCCGACGACGATGCGGTCGGGCGCGTCAGGTGGAGGCAGTTGGTCGGGCGTCCAGGTGAAGTCGAAATCAAATAGTCCGGTCAGTCCGGTGCGGTCAACGACCAGGCGCCATACGTGGCCCGACAGGAAGTTGGCCAATTCCTCGAGCGGCAGGGCGTCGTAAATGAGCCGATTGCGATAGCCGAGCCAGGCGCACGGCGCCGGCCGGCCCGGCTGCAGCGGCGTCGATGAGGGCCGGCCAGCCAGCCTGCCGGCTTTGATGCGCTCGCACTCGGCCTCCGGCCTCTCCGAGCGAATCAGCTTCGGCCCGAGCCGCCGGTCCGTGTTCGCCGTGACCAGCGCGTAGATCGGCAGCTCGCGAGTTTCCGTGCGCATCCGCAGCTGGAAGCGCTCGGCGAGCAGGGTACGCAGCATCAGTAGTCC
>Ga0209640_10002872_pt1 | contig 15064 bp, 12 predicted proteins | sample RifCSP10_1_FD_184018 | JGI IMG/M metagenome (GOLD analysis project Ga0209640, IMG submission 184018) | Soil microbial communities from Rifle, Colorado - Rifle CSP2_sed 10_1 (SPAdes) (version 2) | ecosystem: Environmental > Terrestrial > Deep subsurface > Rock core/Sediment | place: Rifle...
CGAGCACGCGACGTAAACGAGAAAATTCTCGCAAGAGCGTCCCTTTCCGCCCGCGCGCGGAATCCGCGCCGACTTAACCACGCGATTTTTCAAAAGCGCGGCCGCTTGCGTCGCCGTGGCGTGGTGGCGGTGCAGCTCGACCGCATCGGCCGGGCCCTGGATGAGGGGGGCTGAGCTGGATCCGGCCTCGCTGGCCAGGATGGCCGATCGACTGGCCGCGGCCCGCCACGTCGTCTCCAGCAGTTCGTGCGCTTCAAAGTACAGACCCGCATTGAACAGCGCCGCGCCGACGACCAGATCGTCCGGGACTCCCCTCGGGGCGGAAGACGAAGCCAGGTGATCAATGGCGGCAGCCAGCCGCCCGGTCTGTTGCTGAAGATACGCCAGGTACGGCACGAAGTCGCCACGGCAGCGGACCCGCCCGTTGCGGTGCTCCAGCAGCCCCGCGTCCACCAGCCGGGCGATCCCTTCGACGTGCGGCACCTTCACCGTGGGTTGGTTCGGCGTTGCGGCGGCCGCGTATGCGGCGAGCGGACGGACCCACGCTGCGCGCGAGGGGTCGCGTACCGCCTCGAGGGCGAGATCAGCGAGCAAGTGCTTGAGATCGACGTAGGACATCAGCGGGCGAAGCTGAGAATGGTGTCGGCCAACGCGTCCGGATCGCTGACCGGCGGCGCACAGGCCATCCCCGCGCAGACGTAGGCTCGAGGCTCGGGAGCCGATGTCACCATCGCACGCACGACCGGAGGTAGAGGAACGGCCCCATCGGCTCCATCGTGCACAGACACGATCTTCCCCGGACGGTAGGTGCGGATGGTGACTGCGTGGAGCGCGTGCGTGCGGGGATCGTCACGACGTCCGACAATCGTGACATGGGCCGGTTCTGTCAGCGCGTCGTCGACGGCGAGAAACAATGAAGAGGCGAAGACGCCGTGGGCGGCGAGACCCGGCGCGAAGAGGTCGAGCGTCCGAACGGCGGCCTCCCGATAGCGCGGAGCATCAAGAATCCGGGATAGTCGCAGCAGGACCGCTGCCGCGACCGCATCGGCCGCCGGCGTGGGCGCGTCCTGCACCGGTTTATGCGGCGCCTCGTGCGCGGAGTCGGGTGTGTCGAAGAATCCGCCCCGCGGGTCGGCAAAATCCCGCAGCATGATGTCGGCGAGGTCTTGCGCCACCTGCAGGTAGCCGCGCTCCCCGGTTGTCTCATACGCCGCCAGCAGTGCCTGCGCCATCTGCGCCTGATCGTCGAGGAGCCGAACCGGCGACGGTCTTCCCACGACATGCGCGAATCCTTTTCCGGGCGCATAGGCGTCAGCGAGCAGCCGCCGCAGGCTCGCGATCGCCGCGTCTTTGAACCGGGGTTCGCGGAAGGCCGCGGACGCGTCCAGGCATGCCGAGATCGCCATACCGTTCCAATTGGCGTACAGCGCGGTGTCGACGTAGGGTGCTGTGCGTTCCGCGCGCGCGGCGCGGAGGTTCCGGCGGCCGCTGTCGATGACGCCCAGGACGTCATCGAGGGAGCGGTTCGTGGCGGCGGCGATGACGTCGGGATCTGTGTCCACGAACAGTACGTGCCGCGACGGGTCGTGCTGCATCTCACCCGGTCCGGTCAGATGGTAGTACGCGCTCAATACCCCGAACTCGTCGGCGCTCAGGGCCCCACGGGCTTCGGGTTCGCTCCAGGTGAAGTAGCTGCCGTCGTCCCCCGGTGCGACATCGGCGTCCTGACTGCCGAAGAATCCGCCCCGGTCCGGGTCGGACAGAATACCCAGGATGAACTCCGCCGTGTCGAGGGCGACCGCTTTCAACGTGCTGCTGCCGGTGGCCTGGAACGCGTGCGCGTAGTTGGTCAGCAGGCCCGCGTTATCGTAAAGCATCTTTTCGAAGTGGGGCACAATCCAGCGGGCGTCGGTCGAATACCGGTGAAATCCTCCCCCGATCTGATCGTGCATGCCTCCGCGGCCCATCTTCTCCAGCGTGCGGGTGATCATCGTGAGCAGCCAGTCGGCCCGGGTCCGGTCGTATTGCTGGAGCAGGAGGTCGATGGCGGCCGGGTGCGGGAATTTCGGCGCGTTGCCGAACCCTCCATTCGCCATGTCGAACGCGCGCCCGATGCTCTCGACCGCGCTGTGCACCAGCGCTGGGGTCAGCGGACCCGCGGCCGTGGGGACGGTGACGGCGGCGAGCTGCCGCTGCAGCTGCTCCGCGGTGTCCTCCGCCTCCGCCCTGCTGTCGCGGTAGTAACTGGCGACGCTGAGGAGGACGCGTCTGAACCCCGGCCGGCCGAACGCATCCTGCGGTGGGAAGTAGGTCCCGCCGAAGAATACGCGGCCGAGCGGAGTGAGGAAACCCGTCAGGGGCCAGCCGCCCTGGCCACTGATCGCGCCGACGGCCGCCTGGTAGCGCGCGTCGATGTCCGGCCGTTCGTCGCGGTCGACCTTGACGGGGACGAAATGCTCGTTGATGATCTTTGCGACCTCGGGGTCGTCGTAGCTCTCCTGGTCGAGGACGTGGCACCAGTGGCACCACACCGCGCCGATGTCCAGCAGGACCGGCTTGTCTTCGCGCCGGGCGCGCTCGAAGGCTTCCTCGCTCCAGGGATACCAGTCGACCGGTTGGTGGGCGGCACTGCGGAGATACGCGCTGCGCTCGGTGCCGAGGCGGTTAGGCCTCATTCTTTGGGTTCGGAGGCATTCAATCGTGCCTGCTGCTCGACAAAGTTGATCCGCAGGTCGGCCAGCAGGGCGTTCATCTCACGCCGCCCGGGATCGTCGAGCCGAGGCTTGACCTGCTCAACGAGGACGCCGGCGGCATCGATTGCGAGCCGGGCATCGCCGAGGTCGCGTGCGATCTTGTTAGTGGCCGGGTTGGGGATCAGGCCCATGGACTGCCAGGCATGCGCGGCCAGCAAGCTGATGCACCACCTGAGCAGCCCGGGCGCGTCGAGCGCTTCTGCAGCCCTGGCCGTGGGCGGGCCGGGTGAGGACTGTTCTTCGGGCGGTTTCTGGTCCATCTACCTTGTAATCTAGTCTACCCCAACCAGCCAGTCCACTTTCTCTAGGTCATTGCGAGGACCGCGAGCCCGCGGTGCGGGCGTGGCGGGACGAAGCAATCCCAGGCCCGCAGCCCCGCGGTCGTAATGACCGATGAAGTTATGGCACTTGAACGGCCGGCCGTCTGATCAGGAGCTGCATCGCCAGGACGGCGCCGATCAGGCCAACGGCGATGAGGTCGAGCGAGGTTTCTGGATAGATCAGGAGCGTGCCGGCAGCAATGAGCACGATGCGTTCGAGGAGCGTCGTGCGGCGGAACAGCCAGGCGTTGATGCCCGAGGCGATGGCAGCGAGCCCGATGACCGCCGTGATGGACACCCTGATCACGTCGGCGGCCGGGGCCTGCAGCAGGAGTCCGATTCCGTCGGGGTGGACGGTGAACATGAACGGGACGACAAATGCCGGCAGCGTGTACTTCCAGGCGAGCAGCATTGTCCGGAACGGGTTGCCGCCTGTCATCGCCGCGGCCGCCATCGGCGACAGTCCGACCGGCGGCGAGACTTCGGAGAGCACCGCGTAGTAGAAGATGAACATGTGGGCGGCGAGTTCAGAGACGCCGAGTTTCGTGAGCGCCGGCGCCACGATGACGGCGGCGATGATGTAGGTCGCGGTGATGGGCAGGGCCAGTCCCAGCACCCACAGAGCGAGGGCGGCGAAGACCAGCGTGAAGATGAGGTTCCCGCCGGCCATGCTGATGATGATGTCGGACATCTTCAACCCCAACCCCGTCAAGTTGGTGATTCCCACGATGATGCCGGCGGCGGCGGTGGTCGCGGCGATGCCCAGCACCTGCCGGGAGCCGTTGGCCAGCGCGTTGACCAGTTTCTTGGGGCCGAGCGCGGTGTCTCGCCGCAAATAGCTGGCCAGCCAGGCTACAATCGTGGCCCAGAACACCGCGCTGATGGCCGTAAACCCATAGACCATGAATGCGGGAATGACAAACAGCGAACTGAGCAGGTACCAGTAGCGCACGACGAGTGTGCTGGTCTTCTCCGCTTTGATATCCACAGTCCGGAGCCCAAACCGCCGGGCGTCGAGCTCGATCATCAGGAAGATCGAAAGGTAGTACAGGATCGTGGGAATGGCGGCCATGACCAGGACCTGCAGGTAGGAGATCTTCAGGATTTCGGCGATGAGAAACGCGGCCGCGCCCAAAATGGGCGGCGAGATCACCGCGCCGATGCCGCCCGCCGACAGCAGACCGCCTGCCGATTCCTTGTCGTAGCCGGCTTTGCGCAGCAGCGGGTAGGCGATGGCGCCTACCGTCACGGTGGTCGCGACACCGCTGCCCGACGGTCCGCCCAGCAGGAAGGATGCGACCGTGACCGCCTGTCCGGCGCCGGTCCGCCGACGGCCGGTCAGTGCGAACGCCAGGTCGACGAAGAATTTGCCCGCCCCCGATTGTTCGAGGAACGCCCCGTAGATCGTGAACAGGATGATGAACGTCGACGAGACCGCCAGCGGGACTCCGAAAATGCCTTCCAGCGTGATGTAGAGCTGGCCGACCATCCGCTCGATGTCGTAGCCGCGGTGTGTCCAGGGTGCCGGGAGGTAGGGTCCGGCGAACGCGTAGATGATGAAGGCGGCGACGACGACGACCAGCGGGTTGCCGACCGAGCGGCGGGTGGCCTCCAGCACCAGCAAGACCGTCAGCACCCCCAGGACGACGTCGATTTGGTTGGGGATGCTCGCGCGGTAGATGAACTGGTCGAAATCGTACAGGATCCAGCCCATCGCCACGATGCTGGCCAGCGACAGGATAACGTCGAGCGGATGGATCCTGGCGCGCGCCGCTTTCCACCCCGGGTAGAGCAGAAACACGAGGAACAGCACGAACAGCAGGTGGATCGTCCGGTGGATCTGGGTGACGACCGTTGCCGTCGTCGACCACAGGTGGTACATGGACATGATGACCAGCACCGCGGTGATGAACTGCCCGGCCCGCCCGGTCAGGTGGCGGGTCTGACCCTCGAACCGTTCAACCAATTCCTCGACGGCCTCGGGGGTCTTGGGGAGTTCGACGGGGCGATCTTCAGCCATAGGGAGGGTCTACCGCCACTCCGTCCATTGCACCGCCGCCGGCACGCGGTCGATCTCCACGGTGACTCGCGTTCCGGTACCGGCGACAAACAGCGGCAGCGTCGTTCCATCGACGATGAGCCGCTGGCGTCCGGTCTGACCGATCCGCACCGGCAGGGACGCCGACAGGGCGGCGCGCGTAGTCGCGACCACGTAGGATCCCTGACGCCGGTAGGGTGGCGGCAGGGCATTGTAGGAGAGGACTGCTTCGCTGGTGCTCCGGACTTCCGTCACCACGAACCCATCGGGAGTGATTCTCAGGGTCTCTTCTGTTGGTGCGGCGTAAATCGAGTTCGTGTACGCGAGCACGATCGAGGCGCCAAGCCGGACGGGCACGCGCCACATCACGTGCCCGTCCTCGTGCGTGACGACTATCTGGTATGCAGGCGCGCCCGCCAGCGCCGTTGCCGCGATTACGATTGCCATACTCGCAACGGCGAATAGCGGTCTTACGACTCCCGATTCCCGATTCCCGGTTCCCGTCTTCAGAAGCCCTCCACGCCGCGCTCCCTGAAGTACCGAATCGCGCCGGGGTGGAATGGGACCGGTGACCGCCCGGCCGCCCCGATGAGCGTGATGTTGGCGGCCTCCTTGTGCACCGCGGCCAGTTCACCGCGCCGCTCGAAGATCAGTTTCGTGATCTGGTAGGCGAGTTCGGCGCTGAAGTCCTGATGGACGACCAGCAAGTTAGCCACACCGATTGTCGCGACGTTTGCCGTCATCCCGGGATAGATCTCCTTGATGATGACGGACCGGAAGTACAAGTTTCCGTAGGTGCGCTGCAACGTGGGGATCAAGCCGTCCAACGGTATGATGCGGATGCGCAGGCCAGGTGTCGTGGCCAGGTCCAGCACGGCGCCCGTCGGCAGACCACCGCTCCAGAAAAACGCATCAAGCTTTCGGTCTTTGATCGCGTCTACAGATTCGGCTACACCCAACCGTTCCCGCCGGATGTCCCGGTCCACACTGAGCCCGGCCGCTTCGAGGATTCGCACCGCCGTGACCTCGGTGCCGCTGCCTGGCGATCCGACCGACACGCGTTTGCCGCGGAGATCAGCGATTGTGTTGATGCCAGTGCCGTCTACAGTGACCAGATGGTTGAAGTTGTTGTACACCGGCGTCAACGTCCGGATCGGGACCGCGTTGCCCCGGAACACCGCCAGCCCTTTGAACGCATCAAACGCGGTGTCGGCGAGCGTGAACGCCAGGTCCGCGCGCTTTGCGCCGATCAGGCGCATGTTGTCCACCGAGGCCGGCGTGACTTCCGCGGTGGCTTCCACGCCGGGGATATTCCGAGAGATCAACCGGGCCAGGCCGCCGCCCAGCGGAAAGTACACGCCGCCGGTGCCCCCGGTGACGATAGACAACCGCACCGTCGGTGCCGACAGGGCGGCGGGCGTCCACATCGACGCCATCAGCGCGATCAGGATCACGACGAGCAGACGCCTCATGTCATGGACCTCCTCAAACCGTGTAATACCTGCGCATTTCTTCCTGCATGGAGGGGACTCCTCGGCCGCTAGTGCCGTACCAACTTGATTGCCGCATGTGCTCTCTCTTAGTACCTTAGAAATCGCTCGGAATGTAGGCTCACATATCAAGTTGGTACGGTACTAGAGCGTCCCAACGGCCGCGCGCGCAGCGTCCAGACGCTCTACGGTGATGTCGATCGGAATGACGCAGCCGGCGGTGACGATCAGGCGGCCGCCCGACGTCTGAGCAATGGCGTCGGTCACCTCCGCGGCGATCTGCTCCGGCGTGCCTGAGCTCAACGTCGTCCACTCATTGATCCCCCCGGCCAGGGCTCCTGAGAATCGGGTGCGGGCGCCGGCAAGGGCCGGCGAGGTCCTCCGATCGTGCCAGTTGATCGCGTCGACCGGGTAATCGGTGAGCTCATCGAACATGATGTCCTCTCCATGGACATGGAGGACGGTGAGGTCGCTGCCACGCGCGTCGGCCAGCACCCGCAGGTCATACGGCCGGCCGAACTCTTCATAGGCTTCGACCGTCATGTAGCGCCTGGACGCGCACTGCGTGGCGAAGAAGATGCCGGCGGCGCCGGAGGCGAGGGTCTCGGCGGCAAATCGCGCGGTGACGTCGGTAATGATGTCCAGGCCCCGGTGCAATTCGTCTGGATTCTCGCGCAGGTAGCGGAGCAGCGCCTGGTCGCCCGAAAGCGTGCGGGCGATGCTCAGCGGGCTGAAGACCGTGGACAGGGTCAGCGTGTCCGGCAGACCGTCGGCGATGAGCCGCAGCGCGTGCAGTTCCCGTCCATAGACGCCGGCGGTCACGTCCAGCGATTTAAGGCGTCCCCAGTCGCCGGCATTCCTGATCGGGCGGTCGCTGTAATGACGGATGCCTTCGCGGTTGGGCTTGTACGTCGCGCGCAGGCCCCAGTCGTCGCCGTAGTACCCGCTGGCGGGCGTGACCTTCAGAAAATCCCACTGGTAGCGCTGCTGGAACGCGACGTGGGCGGCGGCCAGCGATTCGGCTTTCTGATCCTCTCCTGGGAAATGCCGCCACAGAGCGATGGGAATGCGGTCGACCGGTTGGCCGTCGATTGCCGCGCGGACACGCTCTCTCGATTTCATTTGATTGTCATTGCGAGCGTAGCGAAGCAATCCAGTGCTGAGATTGCTTCGTCGCTGTCGCTCCTCGCAATGACGGAGTCATTGTCCGAACCGCTTTCGCATGAAGTGCAGGATCTCCCGATCCACGAAGTCGTCGTCGCGCCAGCGTTCCTCGAAATTCTCGACGGAGCAGAACCGGCGGAACGCCTCTTTGGTGGCCTCGTCGTAGACCCCGCTTGCCTGCTCACTGAGGAACCCGGTGCGCCGCAGGATCTGCTGGAGTTCACCGACGAGCGGTCCGGTGAGGCGGATCAGATCTCCCGGAACCGTTCCGCCGAAGTACAGCCGGTGCAGTTCCAGCAATTTGCGCAGTTCGACGACCGGCGCCGGGTGGTCGTCGACGCGCAGGTCAATCGCGCGGTCCAGCCAGCCGCCGTAACTCCCCTTCTCTTTGGCGATGTACAGCGCGGCCGACTGCTGCCCGCGCCTGTCTCCGCCTGCCGACTGGCCCGCGTCGAGGGCCGCGAGCAGGCGCTCCGGAAGCGGCCCGCCCGCCCGTTCGAATGCCTCTGCCATGGCAGCCACCACCGCCTCTGAGGCAAGGATGTTGCCCTGACAGGTGTATCCGTGTCCGGACCGGTGTCCCGCCCAGGGGTAGCATTCGGTGCCGGTCCACGCCGCCGAATGCCCGTGCTGATCGACGATGCCCACCTGTCGGTGGTCACGTTTGTCGTCAGGTCCGGTCAGCATCTGGACGACCGCGTCGGCCGAACGCCCCTGCGCGAGAAGGTCGAGTCCGCCCGGTCCGTAGCTGAGGTTGGCCCAGGCCTGCGTCGCGACCGCCCCGGCTCCGGCTCGGGCCCAGGGCACGACGGCCCCGACGGCGAGAAACTTGCTGGCCACCGCCACGCCGGCCTCACCCGTGCTCCGGTCGACGGCGACGATGCTGAACGTCACGCCACGATAACCTCCGGCAAGGTCTTCGGGTATTTCGTCACCACCTCGCAGCCATCTTCGGTGACGAAGATGGTGTCGGAATGGCGGAACCCTCCAAGGCCGGGCAGATAGATGCCGGGTTCCACCGACATGACCATCCCAGGCGCGATGATCGTGTCGTCGCTGGCGGCGAAGAAGGGCGGCTCGTGGACGTCGATGCCCATCCCGTGGCCGGTCCGGTGAATGAACGCGGCGCCGTACCCTGCTTCTTCGATGACCGCCCGCGCCGCGTGATCGACGTCCTTGCACGGCCGGCCCGGCCGGATGGCGCCGATGGCCGCCAGCTGTGCGCGCAGCATCACGTCGAATACCCGGCGTTGTTCTGCCGTCGGCGCACCGACGAAGATCGTCCGCTCGTCTTCGGAGTAGTACCCGTTGGTGACGCACCCCGTGCCGTGGATGACCACGTCGCCGGCCGCGAGCCGCTTGCCTGACGGGATCGAGTGCGGGAGCACCGTCTTATCCCCGGACACCGGTCGCGATCCCGCCGTGACATTCAGGTCTGGGTGCCGGCGCGCGGCTTCGACCAGCATCGCGGCGTTGCCGAGCGCCATAATCTCGATTTCCGACGTCCCCGCAGTCGACGCCTCGACCTCGATGCTCATGCCCAGTTCGGCGAGTTCGGCCCCCGCCCGCACCAGGTGCAACTCAGCGGCCTCCTTGACCATGCGCAGCCGTTCAATGGTGTCCTTGACCGGCACGAGCGGCGCGCCCCATGCAGCGGACAAATACTCGTAGCCGTCCACCGTGATGCCGGTGGGTTCGTATCCGATACGGCGTCCGCGGAGCCCCGACTCGCGCAGCGTGTCTACGCAGAGGTCCGCGGCCAGCTGAAACGTGGACTTGCCGGCCAGGCCGCCCAGCGCCATGTCGGAGTAGGTGCGGATGCGGGGAATCTGCGAGCGGTCCTGCGCGTGGGTGAATTCGAGTTCCGGGATGATCAGGGCGGGTTCCTTCCCCAGCACCACCATTACCGGTCGCGAGTACGTGATCGCTCGGAATCCTGAGACGTAGTAGGTGTTGGCTGGCGTCAGCACGAGCAGCGCGTCGAGGCCCGTGTCACGAACCGCCTGCATGACCTTGTCGATTCTCATAGCAGTTTCTTCATCTGTAGCATGTACGTTTCGAATCCCAATTTGCGCCAGAACGAGGCGCCGTCCTCGTTGTTTGCGGCCACGGTCAACTCCACGACCGTGACGCCGCGGCGGGCGAACCAGGAGAGGATCTCGGCGATCAGGCGGCGGCCGATACCGCGATGCCGGTGGGGCTCCCGGACGTAGACGTCATGGATGTAGCCGCGGTGGCGGTGTTCGAAGAACGGGGGCAGGTGCGTAATCCGGCCCACCGCATAGCCGACGAGCCGGGTCCCGTCGCGCGCGATAACCGCCAGCGCATCGTCGCGGCCGATCAACGTGCGCAGGTACGTGCCGTACTCGTGGGGCCAGTCCGGCGATGGCGTGAAGGCCGGATCGAGGCCGGCATGGTACACGGCCAGCTCCCCCCACACCGGAAGGATCTCCTTGATGTCGCGGGCCGTTGCCCGCCGGATCTGAACGGTCATCGCAGCACTCCGGAATGTGGGGAACATTCCGTCCGGTGTCTGTCTTTCCTCCGGCGAGGCTTTGTGCCCGGTACCGTAGAATGGAGTGCGGGTCGAGCATGGACAACGCCATTGTCAGCGTGACCGATCTCTACAAGCGGTACGGCCCGGTGGTCGCCGTCGACCGCGTGAGTTTTTCCGTCGCGCGCGGCGAGATCTTCGGCATCCTCGGCCCGAACGGGGCCGGCAAGACGACGACCCTGGAAACGCTGGAGGGTCTCCGCCGCCCGGACGGGGGTCAGGCGATCGTCGACGGCATTGATGTGCGGCGCGATCCGCGCGGCGTGCGGGCGCGCATCGGTGTGCAGCTGCAGGAGGCCGGCTTCTTCGAACGGCTCACCGTGACCGAGACGCTCGAGCTGTTCGGTTCATTCCACCCCGCCCCGCTGCCGGTCGCGACCGCGATTTCGCGGCTTCAGTTGGAGGAGAAGCGCCACGCGCGGGTGGAGACCCTCTCCGGTGGCCAGCGCCAGCGGCTGTCGGTGGCGACGGCGTTGATCAGCGACCCGCCGCTCATCTTCCTCGACGAGCCGACGACGGGGCTCGATCCGCAGGCCCGCCGCAACCTGTGGGAGGTGATCGCCGGGTTTCGCGCGGAGGGGCGGACCGTGATCCTGACGACGCATTATATGGAAGAAGCGCAGCGCCTGTGCGACCGCGTGGCGATCATGGATCACGGACGGATCGCCGCGATGGATGCGCCGCGCGAGCTCATCCGCCGGTACACACCGGGGACCACCGTCGCCCTCAACGTGCTCGAAGGAGGTGCGGCCTACGGGACCCTGCCGGGCGTCCAGCGCAGCGAAACCATCAACGGCGAAGTCGTGATGTCGACCACCGATCCGGTCCAGACCGTCGATGCACTGATGGAACTTGCCCGCGCGGGCCAGATGCATTTCCAGCAGCTCAGAGTCGAGGAGGCCACGCTCGAAGACGTGTTCCTCGAACTGACCGGACACCGGCTGCGCGAATGAGAGCCTTCGTCATGACCATCGTCATGGGGTTCCGGATGTACGTCCGGGACCGTTCGTCGCTGTTCTGGGGGATGGCGTTCCCGCTCATCCTGATGGGTCTGATCGGCCTGGCTTTCGGCCGCAGTGAATCACTGACCTTCCGCGTCGCCTTCGTCAATCCGGATAATCCCCTCGGCGTGGCCCTCCGTGAGGGACTCGGCCAGGTGCCGGTGTTCACCATGTCGGATGTTCCAACCGAAGCGGAAGCGGTCGAGCTCCTCCGCAAGGGCCAGCGCATTTTGGTCATCATCGTGCCGCCGTTCGGGTCGACGGACCCGCTGCGCGTGTTCTACGATCAGGCGCGCGACCAGGAATCGCGCACGGCGTTGGTGATTCTCGAGCGGTTCGTTGCCGAGGCGAACCTGCGCATCGCCGGCGTCGACCCGGCCGTCCGGATCGAGGCCACCGGTGTCGCGGGGGCCCAGGAGACCCGCTTCTTTGATTTCCTGCTGCCCGGGATCCTTGCCATGACCGTCATGCAGACCGGCCTGCAGGGGGTCACGTGGGTGGTCACCGGCTACCGCGAGCGTCTCATCCTCAAGCGGGTGCTGGCGACGCCGGTCCGGCCGTTCGTATTTTTGACCGGCCTGGTCGCGCGCTATGCCGTGACGAACATCGTCCAGCTGGGAGTCATCGTGCTCATCGGCGTCGCCGTCTTTCACGCCCGGATCGTCGGCAGCCTGGGCATGCTGGCCGCGGTGGCCTTGTTCGGCGCGCTCGCGTTCGTCGGGATTGGGTTTGCCGTGTCGACGTGGTCGAAAACCCCCGAATCGGCCAACCTGCTCGGCAGCGTGATCAGTTTCCCGATGCTGTTCCTCGCGGGGACGCTCTGGCCGCGGGAGTTCATGCCCGCGTTCATGCAACCGGTCATCTCCCTGCTGCCCCTCACGCCGCTGGTGGAGGCCATGCGGGGCATCGCCACGCGGGGGGACACCGTGATGCCGTACCTGGCAGGGTTGGCCTACCTGGGATTGTGGGGCGGCGTCACGTTCGCCCTGGCGGCCTGGCGCTTCAAGTGGGAGTAGGGGGAGAAATTCTATCGTGGGGGAGGGAGGCGGGAGCCTCTCCCCGACTGCACTGATACGGGGACCCCTCAGGCTCCCGCCTTCCTCCCCCACGCAAGTTAGAATTTTCGACAAGAGGCAGATGTGAAATAAACCGTCGGTCGATTTCCGCGGTCACAGGCATCAGAATGGCTGAGCCGTCGCTGCGGAAATATCAGCCCTCCACCGGCAATCCGTGGAACCGCGAGAAAGCGGCGCACCTCCTCAGCCGCGCCGGTTTCGGCGGAACATCCGAGGAGGTTGCACGGCTGGCCGCCATGCCGTTCTCCGCGGCCGTGGATTCGCTGCTGAACTTCGACTCCGTGCCCGACGGTGACTTTCCGGCGGTCGATTTCTCCGAGATCCAACAGATGTACCTGGAACTCTTCCGGCTGCGCCAGACTCGCGCCGGTGAACAGGCGCTGCGCCTGCAGAACCAGCGCATCCTCCGCGCAAACATTCAGAAGTTCCAGGAACTGCGCGCGGATTGGGTCCGCCGCATGCTGCAGACCCGCCGCCCGCTTCAAGAGAAGCTGGTGCTGTTCTGGCACGGTCTCCTTGTCTCAGGCCTGCCCGAGGTGAGGGTGGCGGAGCACATGGCGATGCAGTTGAGCCTGTTCCGGCGCTCGGCGGCGGGCAATTTCAAGCAGTTGATCCTCGAGGTCTCCCGCGACCCCGCGATGCTGGGCTATCTCGACAACAACACCAACCGCAGGGGGCGGCCGAACGAAAACTACGCCCGCGAACTGCTGGAACTGTTCACGCTCGGTGTCGGGAACTACACCGAGCGTGACGTGAAGGAGGCGGCCCGTGCGTTCACCGGCTGGACGTTCGTTGGGAACCAGTTCGTGTTCCAGCGCAATCAGCACGACGATGGTGTCAAGACGTTTCTCGGACGGACGGGCAATCTGGACGGCACTGACGTCATCGACATCATCTTCGACCACCCCGCCGCGGCCCGGCACCTCTCCCGCAAACTGTTCGAATACTTTGCCTACCTCGGGCCGGAGGAAGCGGTAGTCGAAGAACTGGCTGCCGTGTTCAAGCGCAGCAACTGGGAGGTCAAGGCGGTCCTGCGCGCGCTCGTTCAGTCGGAGCTGTTCTACTCCGAGAAGACGATGCGTGCGCAGATCAAGAGCCCGGTGCGGCTGGTCATCGGCGCCGTGCGGGCACTGGGGGCACCGGCGCCCGAGCAGGCGTTGGTCCGCGCGATGGACCTGATGGGCCAGGCGCTGCTGTACCCGCCCAATGTCGGCGGCTGGCCCAGCGGGAAGGGCTGGATCAACACCGCGACGATCCTCGTCCGCTACAACTTCGGCAACCTGCTGCTGGGCGGCGCCATGCCCGGCATCGGCGGCCGCCGTCAGGCCCCCGCGCGCATCGACTGGCTGGACGCCGGCCGTATCAAGACCACCGGCGATGTCGTCGATCAACTGGTGGACCGGCTGCTGCAGGCCCCTCTGGATGGTCGTCGGCGATGGGGGCTGCTGCGGGCGCTGGGGGCGAACCGCGAAGACGCGCCGTATGCGCTGGATGGGGAACAGACCCAGCAGCAATTGCGGACGGCCGTGCACTTGTTGATGAGCATGCCGGAGTACCAACTCGCCTGACCTCGTTTGTCATTGCGAGGAGCGGAGCGACGAAGCAATCTCAGCACTAAGATTGCTTCCCGCCACGGCCGCTTTGCGGCCTCGCGGTCGCAATGACTGATAGGGTCGCGGAGGTTTTCAAATGAACCAGGGCATGACCCGCCGCGAGTTCATCCGCAAGGGCCTGACGATGGTGACGGTGGGCATGACCGCGCCGTCGTTCCTCACCCGCACGGCCTTGGCGATGAACAATCCCTGGGACGTTGCCCAGGTCACGAGCAAGCCCGGCATCCCCGATGACCGCATCCTCGTGGTCGTGCAACTGGGCGGCGGCAATGATGGCCTGAATACCCTGATTCCCATCGGCAACGACGCGTACTACCGCGCACGCCCGAACCTCGCGGTCCCGCAGAAAGACATCATTCGGCTCAATGACGGGATCGGGCTTCATCCGAACCTATCCGGGCTGAAGAACCTCTACGATCAGGGCGCCGTGGCCATCGTGCAGGGCGTCGGCTACCCCAACCCCAGCCGGTCGCACTTCAAATCGATGGAGATCTGGCACACCGCCGACCCCGAGGGCCGTGTCGTGCGGTACGGATGGGTGGGCCGGTATTTTGACAGCAAGTGTCCGGTCTGCGAGCAGCCGACCGTCGGCGTCAACGTCGGCCCGTCGATGCCGCTGGCGATGGTCGCCGAAACCGGGGTGGGCGTAAGTCTGGAGACTCCCGAGGCGTTCCAGTGGATGCCGACGATGGGCGGGCTGGGCGAGCGGGAGGAGCAGGAACTCTTCCGCCTGCTCAACGCCCCGGCGCCCGGCGTCAACGAACCCGGGACCGTCGACTTCCTGCGCCACACCGCGATGAACGCGTTCGTGTCGACGGCCCAGGTCCGCGGCGCGGTGGCCGGTTACAAAGGATCCGTGGAATACGCCAACACGCGGTTCGCCTACAGCATGCGGCTGATCGCGCAGATGATCGCCGGCAAGCTGCCGACGAAAGTCTACTACGCGCACATGACGGGGTTCGACACGCATGCGGCCCAGCGCGGCGCGCACGAAAACCTCCTCACGCAGTTCGCGGGAGGCGTGGCCTCGTTTTACAGGGATCTGGAGGCGCAAG
>Ga0209640_10002873_pt1 | contig 15064 bp, 15 predicted proteins | sample RifCSP10_1_FD_184018 | JGI IMG/M metagenome (GOLD analysis project Ga0209640, IMG submission 184018) | Soil microbial communities from Rifle, Colorado - Rifle CSP2_sed 10_1 (SPAdes) (version 2) | ecosystem: Environmental > Terrestrial > Deep subsurface > Rock core/Sediment | place: Rifle...
CCGTCCGCCCGTGGACCACGCTCACGGGGATCCGCGTCCCCGGGTCGATCCCGCCGGGGACGTCGAGCCAGCCGGAGGCCGCCTGGCCGGGCCGGGCCGTGACGCCGCCGACGGCGAGACGCCGGGCCGCGCTGGAGGCTCTCCGCGCCGGGCGCCTCACGGGGCGGCCAGCCTCTGGCGGACGAAGTCGTCGAAGGGGCCGGAGACGCGGAGCACCCGGTTGAGCGCCCACATCTGCCGGGTGACCACGACGAGGAGGAGGTCGCCCGCGATCCCCGCCCGTCGCGTGGCCGGGGCGACCGGGACGAAGCGGAGGCCGCGGAGGGCGGTGCCGTCGGTGGAGCCGACGAAGTCGATCCGCCTCCCGTCGGGCGCGACGGCGAAGACCTGGCCCGTGCGGCGCTGGGCGACGAAGACGCTCCCGCCGGGACTCAGGCTCATTCCGGCGGGCAGGGGACCCCGCAGGACGAGGGCCGGCTCGCCCTCGGGGCTCACCCGCCAGATCTCCCCGCTGCCGCTCTGGAACGGGGTCTCCGCCGTGCCGTCGGTGCCGATCCAGAGGTGGTCCCTGTCGTCGAGGAGGAGCATGCGCGGCCGCGTCACGGTCACGTAGCGCGGCTGGAGGACCTTCCCTGCCGGGTCGAGTCGTACGACGAGGCCCTGCTCCCGGTCGGCGACCGGGCCGAAGTCCGCATGGGGATGGCCGTGGTCAACCAGGCGGACTGTACCGCCGACCAGGGATGCCGATTCTGCATTGCCAAGTGCCCGGTCGAGGCCCTCTCGGTTGACGTTCTCGATCCCTATCCCGTTGTAGATCATGGAAAATGTGTCGGCTGCGGAATTTGCGAGCAGGTCTGCTCCACGGTGAACGACAGGATTGCGATCAAAGTGATCCCAGGGCGTCTGGTTGAAGCCGCGCCAAGCGAGGGGACAGGGGCCGAGTAAGGCCCGAAAAAACGCTTGACAAGCTTGGCCTGTTTTTCTATCCTTCACGATGCTCAAAGCTGCGGCTGAAGGAGGCTGAGGCAATGGGTCCACAGGCGATATCAGGAAATCCTCCGGGAAAGATCGGACTGGCCGATGTCCCGGAAGTCGAACTCGCCCTTTCCAGGAGCAAGCTCTACCTGCTCCTCTCCTGGGGCTTCTTGTTTCCCGAAGACGACGAGTTTTACAACTACCTGCAGGACGGGGAATTTGTCGAGGACGGGTTGTCCGCCGTCGAGACGCTGGAGAAGTCATTGGACGCGATGAAGGCGTCCGCCGCGGTGCGCGGGTTGGTGGCTCCCCTGCGGAAGCATATGGATCAGGTCGGGGATTGGGAGCAGGAGAGCTTCAAGACCTGGGAATTCGTCGACCTCCAGGATGAGCATCGGCGCGTGTTCTCCAACGTCATCAGCCTGGATGCCCCTCCTTACGAAACCCTCTTCGGCAACGAGCACGTCTTTCAGCAGTCGCACACCATGGGCGATATCGCGGGGTATTACAAAGCCTTCGGCCTCGAGCTGGCCGAAGTGGTCCATGAGCGGCTCGACCATTTGAGCGTCGAATTGGAGTTCCTTCACTTCCTGGCCTATAAAGAATCCTACGCGCTGTGCCACGACGGGGAGGAGAAACTCCAGATCGTGACCGATGCCGAGAAAAAGTTCATGCGGGATCACATCGGCCGGTGGGCGCCCCTGTTCGCCGACATGGGGTCCAAGAAGGCCCAGCGTGGATTCTACATGCTGCTCTGCGAGCTGGCGAAGGCCTTCCTGAAATTCGAATGCGCCTATCTCGGGGTGAGCCCCCAACCCTACAAAGAAACGGACTATAAGCCGGCGACCTTTAACCCGCCGGAGGGAGCGGTGTTTGAGTGCGGCGCCCAGGACCTGGGCAACGAGTTGAGCGTCCTGTTGGATGAAGTCGGCGGACGCTCCCAGATGGACACGACCGATGACCAGGAGGGGAAGGAACCAGGTCCTGCCGGCCACGCCTGAGGGCGACCGGCCTGGAGCCGGTTTTCCCGTAGAGGGCGGCGAGAGGAGTTTCGAGTCTGGTTCTTTATTCATGAGCGCAGCGGACATTTTTGATTAATCTTTAAACCAGAGGAGGGGTTATCACTATGGACATCATGAGAACGAAGAACAGGGCCGTCGTATGGGGAGTGCTGGCATGCGCCCTCCTGGTCGGCGTGGTCCTGACGATCGGGCAGGTCCCGTTGGCCGTCAGCCAACCCGTGACCATTGCGGTCAAGATGGTGAAGGGGCCGGTTCCCATGGATGGGGCGAATCCCATCTGGGAGAACGTGTCGGGCGTGGTGGTTCCGCTCAGCGGGCAGACGATCACGACGCCGATGCACCCGAACATCGCCATCAAGTCGGTCTTCGTGAAAGCGATCACGAACGGCAAGGACATCGGCATCCGGCTGGATTGGGGCGATCAGTCGAAGAACGACACCACGATCGGCCCGCAGCATTTCAGGGACCAGGCGGCCCTTCAGTTCCCGGTCAACACCAGCGGCGCCCCGCCGTTCCAGTGCATGGGTCAATCGGGGGGGTCCGTGAACATCTGGCGGTGGAACGCCGAGTGGCAGAAGGACCTGGGGAAGGACGTTGCCGGCATCTGGGATATGGACAACGAGTACCCGGCCATCTTCTGGGATTACTACTTTGAGGAGCCGTCAGGCGGCGTGACGTATATGGACCGTATCGGACGCAGCCTGGGCCCCTTCAACCCCGGGATCTGGTCTGGCAACATTCTGTCCGACCCCGACATGCGGATCGGCTCGGTCGAAGACCTCAACGCCAACGGCTTCAGCACCCTGACGACCCAGGCGCACCAGGATGTGCTCGGCAACGGCCTCTGGGAAGGGGCCGGATCGATCAAGGGCGGGTGCTGCACGGGTCCCACGTGGCGCGTGGTCTTCAAGCGGGCTATGGCGACGTCGGATCCCAACGACGTGCAGTTCAAGAGCGGGACTGTGCCGGTGGCTTTTGCCGTGTGGGATGGCCAGAACGTCGAGCGCGACGGCATGAAGGGCATCTCCACCTGGTTCACCCTGCAGCTTCCATAAGGGAGGTCGGGACCGTTTTGGCGTAGCCCGTTTTCGGCACAGGCTGATGAACGAAGAAAGCCCCGGGGTGATGGGCGGCCCACCCCCGGGGCTTTTTTTTCTTGCGGAAGGCCCCCTCCGGGAAGGATTTTCCCCAGGCCCGGCCAGTTGCATTTGGGCCGAGGGAGGGTGTATAAAATCCTATTCAGGACTGAGGATTCGGCCATCATATAAATTTATGAGTTTTTCCTAGAGGTATCCTCATGCGGACGATATTGCTGTTCCCTCCGACCTGGCATCCCTCCCAGCCCTATCTGAGCCTTCCGTCCTTGACCGGGTTCCTCAAGCAGGCGGGGGTCACCGACGTGGTCCAGCGGGACCTCGGGATCGAAGTCCTGGACGGGTTGCTCGCCCCGGAGACCGGGCGGGACATGTACGAGCGGATGCAGGATAAGATCAAGACTCTGGACCGGCAGGGGACGCGGGGCGAAACCGGCCCGTCGAGCCAGGAGCATCTGGCACGCATGAAAGAGGCCCTCGACTGGTTCCCTCCCCTCTATGACCGGATCGGGGACGCCAAAGCCGCCTTGCGCTCGGAGCAGTTCTACGATCTCGACCGGTACCGCGAGAGCCTGTTTCTCATCGACCGGTGGCTCGCCTTCATCTCCACGCTCTATTTCCCCACGCGGATCTCCGTGGTCGACAATCAATGGCGCCATTCCATCTATTCGTCCAAGGACATCCTGAAGGCGGTGGCGGACGAGGAGGAGAACCCCTATCTGGAGATCTTCCGGTCGAGATTCGTCCCGGAGATAGTGGCGCAGGCGCCCGGCCTGGTGGGGGTGTCGATCACCGCCACCTCCCAGATTCTGCCGGGCCTCACCCTCTGCCGCTTGCTCAAGCAGGCGGACCCCGACCTGCACGTAACCATCGGCGGGAGCATCTTCACCCGGTTGGTGGACAATCTTCGGCGGACGGACGCGATGTTCCAGTTCGCCGACGATTTCGTGGTGTTCGAGGGGGAGACCGCCTTGCTGGAGTTGATCCACCAGCTTGAGGGCCGGCGCGAGTTCAGCAAGGTGCCGAACCTCATCTACCGGCAGAACGGGAAGATCGTGGTCAACCAGCCCTTCTATTCTGAGAACATCAACGCGCTGGCGGCCCCGGACTTCGACGGGATGCCCTTCCGGCAGTACTTCGCGCCCCAGGCGGTGCTGCCCATTCAGTTCTCCCGCGGGTGCTACTACAAGGATTGCGCGTTCTGCGCCCTGACCCTCGACCACCAGAACTTCCGGCAGCGCCAGCCGGAAAAGGTGGTGGAAGACCTGAAGCTCCTGATGGCGAAATACCGGACGCCTTTCTTCTTCTTCACCGACGAGTGTTTCGCCCTGTCGCCGACCAAGCGCCTCTGCACCCAGCTCATCCAGGCCGGGGTGAACGCGCAGTGGACCTGCGAGATGCGCTTTGAGAAGAACCTGACGCGGGACCTGCTCAAGCTCATGCGGGACGCGGGGTGCCTGAAGATCGTGTGCGGGTTGGAGTCCTACAATCAGCGGGTCATGGACTTCATGAAGAAGGGGATCAAGCGCGAGCACGTCAACCGGATCGTGGAGGACTGCCTCGATCTCGACGTCGCCGTGCATTGTTATGTCCTGATCGGCTTCCCCACGGAAACGGCGGCCGAGGCGATGGACACCCTGAACTTCGTCCTCGAGCACAAGCGCTTGAATTCATCGTACGGGTTTTCCTGCCAGCCGTGCCTCTTCGACCTGGAAAAAGAGGCGCCGATCATGAGCGACCCGGCGAGCTACGGGATCCGCCGCATCATGCGGCCGGCCTCCGAGGACCTGAGCCTGGGGTATTTCTACGAGGTCCAGGAGGGCATGAGCCCGGACGAAGCGGAACGCGTCTATCAGCACGTGTATGAAAAGATCAGCGACGTGGTGTGCGAGTTGCCCTTCAACTATTCCATGGCGGACGGCCTGCTCTACATCGCCCGGGCCAAGGCCCACGCGGTGACCGCAGGCTAGGCGGAGGGAGGTCTTTCGGATGAGGCACTGCCCATGGCTGAGCCCCTGACGGCCGACCGAGCGGCGGCGCGGCCCGCCCTCGGGCCCGTGCTGCTGGAATATACGCTGAAGGCCCTGGTCCTTGCCGGCCTGTGCGAACTGGTCCTGTACCGGCTCGTGTCCCGCCTGGGGATGCACCTCTCGAAGGTGGCGCGGGAGTATGTGGTCGTCGAGTACGCGCTGCGGGGCGCGTCGTCCGCCGGGTTCGCCCTCTTGAACGTTTCGGCGATCCTGGTGTTCCTCGCCCTGCTCGTCCTGCTCTTCGAGAAGATGCAAGGCGGGCGGCTCCGGGCTTTGGACAGCGCCGCCGTGGCCTTGACGTCCCTGCTGCTCGCCTTGACGGTGGTGTTTCTGATGTTTCCGCCGCGGATGCCGGGGTCCATCGCCTACAACGCGCTCACGGCCGCGCTGGTGTGGACGCTGGTCGCCCAGTATGCCCGGGCACACCCCGACCTGACGGCCCGCGCGATGATCCTCTGCTACGGGTTGGGCGTGTCGGGTTGGCTGTATTATCAGATTTCCACCACGACCTACGGCTGGCTGGGGATCGCCATGGCCCCGCCGTGGGTCCACGAGATCACCCGGGTGGGGGAAGCGTTTATGGTGGCGGCGACGTTCCTGGTGTTCGCCGTGTACTCCGGCTTCACCGTCCGGACGAGCAACCGACGCCAGCGGAGGCGGGTGATCCTCTACGGGGTGACCTGGGGAGCCCTGTTTTCGCTTCTCCTGGTGATGGACTGGCTGTTGGAGTCCTTCGATCCGTCGATGGCCAGCGGCTTCCGGCAGGCCAGCCAGGGCATCGGCTGGATTTTCCAGATGGGCATGGGGTATACGTTTTATCTCCCCTTCGCCTTCTACCTGGCCGGGTTATTGTTCTGGGCGTATGCCGTGATCAAGCAGATCTCGATGGGGCGGCGGGCGGGCTACGGGTTGGTCCTGATGTTCATCGCGGGGTATGCGCTGCAATTGTCGCACCTCACGCTGTTCGTGGTGCTGGGCCTGCTGCTGATTACGAATGACCGGAGGATCGGAGCGAGAGAGGCGTCCAGCCGCTCTCTTCCGATCGGGCTTTCGGGGCGTTCTCCGGCCGAGGCCTCGGGAATCTCCTGAGCCGGCCGGCCATAACGAGAATTTGAGGAACGAATATGGACGAGCTAGGAACCGGCACTCCAGGCGGCTCGGCGGCTGAGGAAAACAGCGCGGACCAGGCGCCCAATCAGGTGATGGACGCGCCGTTGAGTCTTGATGACGAGATCGTGGAAATCAAAAAGCTGCTGGAGGCCGACCCGGATGATTTCCAGGCCCAATGCCGGCTCGGGGAGATCTTTTTCGCCAAGGGGATGCTGGAGGAGGCCCAGGCGTCAGTCTCGAAAGCCATCGAGATGGCGGAGTCCATACGGGCGCAGATGGCCCAGTCGCTCGCGATGTACTACGCCAACCTGGGCACGATCCAGGCGACCATGGGCAAGCTCGACGAGGCCATGGGCCAATTCAAACGCGCGCTGGAGATCAACCCCAGGGATGTCCTGGCCTTGTTCAACCTCGGGCGCGCCCTGTACGATCAAGACAAGTTCATGGACGCCATGCCGCTGTTCGAACGGCTCGTCGACATCACCCCGGACGACCCGGTGGCGTGGTTTCAACTGGGGCGGGTCTATGAAAAGCTCGAACTGCGCAATGTCTCGGACCTCCACACGATCGACGCCGCGATCCAGGCCTTCCGGCGGGTCCTCGAGCTCGACCCGCACCATCTCGAATCGGCGTTCGCCCTGATGGAGATCCTCCTGAATCTGAGAAAGCCGGAGGAAGCGATCGGCGTCCTGGAAACGGCGGTCGAGCGCAACCCGGACGAGCCGCTGGCTTACTATAACCTGATCAGCACCTATGAAAAGGCCCGGCGGTTCGAGGAAGCGGATCGGACGCGGGAGCGCCTCAAGGGACGGTTCGCCTCGCGGCGGTCCGCGGACTCGAAAGGCAAGTAGCGACATCACCTAAAAGGGAGCACGCGCTATGTTTGGGAGCATGGGTATCACCGAGCTGGTTCTGATTCTGTTCATCGTGTTGATCATATTCGGGGCCGGCAAGCTGCCCCAGCTCGGTGAAGGGATAGGGAAGGCGATCAAGGGCTTCAAGAAGTCGGTGCACGAAGCGGACGCCATCGAATTGGAAGCGAGCAAGCAGGAATCCCAGGCTCAGCCGGGAGGCCCGCCGGCGCCGGACCAGGGGGTCACACCCCAGACCGCTCCGCCGATGGGACCCTCGGGGGCGCCGCAGCCCCCTCAGACGCCGGTGGCGCCGGGAGCGCCCAAGTCGTGAATTCGATTCCCTTGCGCACCGTGGCCGGCGAGGGAAAGGAAGGTGAGGGTAGCGTCATGGAAAGCCAGGTCATTTCAGTCGGCATCATCGAGACCTTCGCGGGCAACGGAAAGTCCCGCAGCACCGGCGATGGAAAAGTGGCCACCAAGGCGGGGCTTCCGCTGCCGGTGGGCCTGGCGGTCGATCCGGCGGGCGAGTTCCTGTATTTTGCCGAGTCCGGGTCCGATCGCATCCGCCGGATCGAGATGGCGACGAGCCTCATCAATCACGTGGCCGGCATCGGCGAGACCTGCTACAGCGGAGACGGCGGCGCCGCGGCGGAAGCGGGCCTCTACCTGCCCCTCGACGTGGCGTGTGATTCCAAAGGGGACCTCTACATCTGCGATTCCGGAAGCAACCGGGTCCGCCGGATCGACATGAAGACCGGGATCATCGATACGGTCGTGGGGACCGGGGACTACGGCTTCAACGGCGATGGCCCGCCCCTCGAGGTGAACCTGACCTACCCCAGCGCGATCGCGTTCGATTCCAGGGACCGGCTCTTCATCGTGGACACCCAGGCGCATCGCCTCCGCATGTACGATCCGGCGGCGAACCGGGTGACCTCGATTGCTGGGATCTGGACGCATGAGGACGACCAGCGGGACAGCCCGTTGATCGCCAAGAACCTTGTGGTCCTGTCGGGCGACGCCATCGGCATCGACTTCAGCGACGACCATGGATGGCTGCGCCCGCCCTGCGACCCTGAAGGGATGGATATGAGCGCGTACCGGGACGACGGCAAGCCGGGGCCGGAGGTGCGGTTGCACGATCCGGTGGGCGTTGCCGTCGACGCCCGCGACGACGTGTACGTGGCGGACAAAGGCAGCAACCGGGTCCGGAAGATCGACATGCAGACGGGGATCGTCACCACGGTCGCGGGCACGTGCTTTTTCGGCTACGACGGGGACGGAAAGCCGGCGACCCACGCCATGCTGAACGCCCCGGAGGCCGTCCTGTTCGATCCGGCCGGCAACCTGTACATCTCGGACGCGATGAACCACCGGGTCCGGCGCGTCGACGCCGGGACGGGCGTCATCACGACCGCGGTCGGCAACGGCGAGAGCGGCTACAAGGACTCGGGGAATATGGGCGGGTGCGGGATGGCCAAGTTCGTCAAGGCCGTGGACAAGGAGATGATCAAGCACGGGGACGGGCGCGTCGCGGTCGACGCGGTGGTCAACTCGCCGGCCGGCCTCGCGCTCGACCCGAACGGCTTCCTCTACATCTGCGAACGCGGGGAGAATAAGATCCGACGGTTGAAGGTTTTCTAGGGCTGCGCCTCCCCAGGAAGGGGGGTCTCGTGCATTCGGGGAATGGGGGTGAGTATGGGACGCATGCATCCCGCGGCCGCGACGATTCGCTTCCTGCCGGCCCTGTTCGCCGGCGCGCTCGTTCTGGGTCTCGGGTTCTCCGTCTTCGGGGTGCCCGTCGTCAGCTCCCAGGGGCTCTTCATCCGCTCCTATTACGTCCCCGGGGAGCTCCCCTTTGATCCGAAGGCGCCGGATTGGGGCAAAGCGACCCCGATGGTGCTGTCCCTCAGCGGCCAGGTGATCACCCGGCCCAGTCTGCCCGATCCGACCATCAAGTCACTCACGGTCCGGTCCCTCCACAACGGCAAGGACATTATCTTCCTCCTGGAGTGGCAGGATCCCACGAAAAATGATCGGTTGACGCCCGGGACCTTCCGGGACGGGGCGGGGATCGCGCTCCCCCTCGGCGACGCGCCGGCCTTTTTCTGCATGGGCCAACTGGACCACTATCTGAACATCTGGCACTGGAAGGCCGACTGGCAGACCGACATCGACCGGCGGAAGGCCAAGGAGGATGAGCGGAAAGCGGAAGGGGAAGTGCGGCGATTCGAAGTCATTCCGCGACGCGCTTCCTCGGTGGAAGACCTCCTGGGCGGCGGCTTCAGCACGCTGACGAGCAAGCGCGGGCAGGGCGCCGTCCAGGGGAATGGGGTGTGGGAACAGGGACGGTGGAAAGTGGTCTTCAAGCGGTCGATCGAGACGCGGGACCCGGATAATGATGCCGTGTTCGGGCCCGGCCGCCTCCAGACCATCGCCTTTGCGGTGTGGAACGGGGAGAATAAGGAGCGCAACGGCCAGAAAGCGATCGCGCCCTGGCTCCAATTGATCATCGATCCCGCGACCACGGAGAAGGCTGAGCGCAAAGAGGGTTGAAGCGCATGCGTCATCTCAGCAGCATCATCAGCGGAGTGGTCCTGGCGGGACTGCTCGGCTCGGCGGCGGCGACGGCCGCGCCCCCGGTGGCCGACAAGAAGAGCGTCGCCCTGGCTCCGGACAAGGCCACGGAGAGGAACAACGAGGTCATCGCGATGGCCGAGAAGGAGTTGGGGTTGATCGTCGGCGCGGTCACCGAGGACATCCGCAAGGAATTGAATCTCCGATCGGCCGAGGGCGTGGCCGTGTTTGAAATCATCGGCGACAGCCTGGCGGAAGCGGCCGGGATTAAAGTGGGCGCGGTGATCGCGGAGATCAACAAGAAACCGGTCCGCAACCTGGACGATTTCGGGCGTCTGCTCCCCGAAGTCCTGAAGGAGGGCAATTTTACGGTGGGGACGTGGGAACCCACCAACCCGGAGAATCAGGGCATGGGACAGCAGATGAACTTCCATTTCGTCCCGAAGCGGGTCGATTAGGCCGTCGGAGCAGGATCGGGATCGGGTGTAGGGGGCACGCGGGGAACGGGCATGCGAAGCGGGACGTGGGTGGCGGGGCTGGCGGTCTTCTTCCTGATCGGGATCGGCGCCGCCGTGATCCAGGAGGGCGCCGGGCAGGAAAAGAAGAGCCCGAAGGAGCCCTGGATCGAGGAGATCGAGAAGGTCTTCATGCGGTCGGAGGTGTGCCGCCAGTGTCACGACCGGCACTACGAGGAGTTGGCCGGGCTGCGGGAGATGACGATGGACCTCAAGCTCATGGGGCGGGTGGACGCCGCCCTCCTGCACGGCACGGCCTTGCCGTCGCAGATCTTCCGGTCCGTCATGGGGGTGTGGCTCCAGACCAAGCCCAGCGCGGAGAAGAAACAGCTGTGCCTCTCCTGCCACGCGCCCGCGGTGTCCCTGTTCCCGCAGCACACGGACCGCATCATCGACCAGGTCATGACCGGCAAGGTAACCGTCGAGGGGATCGGTTGCGCGTCCTGCCACCTCGTGGAGAAGCTGGCCGACGACCCGAAGAAAATCCCGTCCTACCATTTGACCGCGGGCAAGACCATGTACGGGCCCTTCAAGGATTCGGAAGACAATATGGTCCATACCTCCTTCCATTCAAGCCTGTACAAGGGTGCCAATTACTGCACGGCCTGCCATTTCGAGAAGACCCGCGACCACCGGAGCGCCACCATCGACAGCGAGATTCTCGAGGGCGTGGTCTGCCAATCCTGCCACATGGAGCAATCCACCGGCAGTTCGACGTCGAAGCGCGGGGCTTTGACCCGCGAGATCGGGCGGCATTATTTCCGCGGCATCGTGATCCCCGGCTACATGCTGAAGAACCGAAATCTCCAGGCCGAGTGGATGCCCCGCCTCGAGATTGAGGCCAAACGGAGCGGGACCAAGGTGGAAGGCGAAGTCGCCGTCATGAACGGGGCCGTCCCCCACAATTTCCCGGACGGAGATCCGGTGCTCAAGCAGTTCTTTCTCACGGTCAGCGTCAAGGACAAGGAGGGCCGGCCGTTGGGATCGACCCAGAAAGCGTTCGGGCGATCGTACGCCCAACTCTTCGACCAGCCCTTGGGGGACATCCTGGTCAAAGGGGGGACCACCAAGCGCATCCCCTTTACGATCACGCTCAGCGCGGAGAGGGAAGGGATGCAGATCGACGCCCTCCTGACGTACAGCCTCATTCCCAAACCGGAGCCCGAATTGCTGGGGGGGTATTTGAAAACTCTCCAGACCGATGCCGAGCGTGATCGGGTGAAGCTGTTGCTCGGCGACTACGCCGAACCCCGCATCCTGACCTTCAGGACCAGGCCTCTCTAGGCCGCCCCCCCGTGCGTGGACGGACACCGTGACATTGGGAGCCCGCGAGCGATGAGCGTGAAACATCGGCCGGTCAAAACACTCACAATCAGTTTTATCATCCTGGGCCTGGTGGCCGGCGTGGGGTTGCTCCAGGGCACCCTCGCCAAGGAGGAGCCGCTGGATCCCGAGAAGGTGTTTCCCGCCTCCTCCAAGTGCAAGAAATGCCACATCCGGGCGCATGAGGAATACGAAGAGTCCGTGGTGGCGCGCGCGATCGTGACGCCGACGTTTAGGGCCATGCTGGAAGACTACGCCGGCAAGGGCAAGGACAAGCGCTATTGCCTGAACTGCCACGCCCCTCAAGTCACCGTGTTCCCCGACCTTGCCGATTCGATGGTCAAGCAGATCGTGTCCGGCGACCCGACGTTCGAAGGGGTGGGCTGCATCCAATGCCACCTCATCAAGGCCGTGAGCCCGAGCCCGAAGCCGGGCCAGCCTCCGGTGAAATTAGAGCCGGGGCGCACCGTCTTCGGCGGGTACAAGGATTTCCTCGAGAGCAAGGCGCACGACTCCCAATACCTCGACATCTTCAAAAAGTCCGACCTCTGCCTCGGGTGCCACACCATCGCCCCACCCGGCGTGCCGGAGGCCGAAGCCGTCGGGAACTGGAAAGGCAGCAAGGCGGCGAAGGAAGGCAAAACCTGCCAGACCTGCCACATGCCGCAGGGGTTCGATGCGTCCGCGAACGAGGAGAAGAAGCGGGACATCGCCGGGCACGAATTCAACGGAAAGTCCCCGGCGCTCCGCAAGCAAGCCTTCGACCTGGATTACGACACCGCCGTCCAGGGGCCCCAGACCAAGATGACGGTCAAGGTGAAGAACCTTGTGCCGCACAACGTGCCGACGTCCCACCCGGTCTGGAATCAGGTCTACCTGCAAGTCGTCATTCGGGGGCAGAATCTCAGGGAGGTCTTCAAGGAGAAACGCCCTTATGGGCGGAGGTTCGCCGATGCGAAGGGCAACGAGACCTTGATGGACCACGACGCGGTCAAGCTGCTCGAGGATACGGTCCTCAAAGCCGAGGAGACCCGCACGGAAACCTTTACGTTTCCGACCCCGCAGGGGACGCCGTCCTTCGACGTGGAGGTGTCCATCCATTACGCCACGGCCGCGGAACGGTGGCCCGAGGCGTTCGCGAAACGGGTGGCCTCCTTCACCCTCAAAGGACACTCGGACCCGGTCTTCAAATCCTCGGAGATCACGAAACGCTGCGGTAATACGAAGGTCGTGGACGGCAAGCTGAAGAAGATGCCGTGCCCGTGACCTACTCGAACACGATAGTGGAGCCGGGGGACTTGGCGCGGAAAATCTGGACGGCTGCGTATATGTTCCTGGCGGGCTGGTTCAGGATGAGCTCTGAATCCGTGATGTGCGTGTCGATCAACTCGAAAGGCCCACCGCTGTAATAGAGGCGGCACCGGTCCATCTGGCAGTTCTTGTAGACGTGGTTGTCCAGCACCAGGTCTTCCTTGGTGAAGGTCTTCTGGTCCACCACGATGTATTGCGGCTCCACAGGCCTTCTCTCCGGTCGCGACAAGAAATTAAGTTTAAATATAGCAGGTTGCCCCGCCGGCGGCAAGCCGCCTTTCCGGTCATCTTGACAATCGCGGGGGAGACGAGCATCATCCCTCTGAGGGAATTCCCTTGGTCGGGTCATCGGTCGTAACTCATGGTAAGGGGGGGGCATATGGGAATGGTGCGGAGACTGACGGGCGTCGCAGTGGTGCTGGGGATGGTGGTGATGGCGGCGGGGTGCGCCAAGGCGCCGGAGGCGGAACTGGCTGGGGCCAAGAATGCGGTTGACGAGGCGCGCAAAGGCGGCGCCGAAGCGTACGTGGCCGAGGCCTTCAAGGGGGCGGCCGATGCGCTCCAGAAGGCTGAGGAGGAGATCAACGCGCAGGGAGGCCGGTTTGCCCTGACCCGCAACTATGACAAGGCGAAGGAGCTCCTGGCCAAGGCCAAGGCGGACGCCGAGAAGGCAAAGGCCGACACCGGCGCGGCCAAAGAAAAGGCCAAAGGGGAGGCCCAGGCGGCGCAGAAGGAGGCGCAGGCTGCTCTGTCAGAGGCGAAGGGCCTGCTGGCCAAGGCGCCCAAAGGCAAGGGGACCAAGGCGGACATCGAAGCCATGCAGGGCGACCTGAAGACGGCCGAGGGGATGCTTCCGGAGATCCAGGCCGCGCTCGACAAGGAGGACTACCTGGGGGCGAAGGCCAAGGCCCAATCGGTGAAAGACCGGGCCGCCTCGGTGAGCGGACAGGTCCAGCAAGCGATGAAGCAGAAGGGAAAGGCCGGGAAAAAGTAGCGGGATGCGGGGCCTCCTCGTTCCCAACTGGCACCTCCGCGGTCTTCGCCCTCGCATCTGGAGCTGGGGCGGTGGCGCCGCGATGCTCGTCGTGGGCGCGGGACTGGTGGCTGGGTGGAGCGTGGATCCGCTGCCGCCGGGACTGCCGGGCCGGGCCGAACAGACGGAGCAGGAGGCCTGGCGCGCGGGGGCCGCGGAGCTGCTCCCTGAGCGTTATGCGTCGTTCCGCCACCGCCTCGGCGACACGCGGACGAAGTTCCTTGAAGAGCGGTTGCGCTGGGGGCCCTGGCAGGACCGCGAACGGTTCGAGCGGGAGTTCGCCGACCTGACGGAGGAAGGGACCGCCCTGGTACAGGCTGTCCAGGCGAGCGCCGTCGCGTTGCGGCAGGACACGGAGGGCCTCCTTCATGGCCAGGAAAACCGGCTGGCGCGATTGCGCGACGCCGCCATGACCTTGGGGATGCAGATGGAACACGACTCCCTGGCCTCCGCGGGCCTTGCCCTGCTGGAGGCGCGGACTCATTTTGAGGGAGGGCATTTTGAGCGGGCCCGCCCGCTCATCGAGTCGGCGGTCGGCCATCTCACACGGGCGGAGGCTCAGGCGCTCGCCAAGATGCGGCGGTACGCCGACGGGCCGACGGTCAATCGGTGGGGCCGATGGGCGCGGGAGACCGCCGACTGGTCGCGCGTGCGCCATGCCGCGGCCATCCTCGTGTCCAAGGCGGAGCGACGGCTGTGGTTGTATCAGGACGGTCGGGTGGTGAAGGACTATGCGGTCGAACTCGGCTATAACGGGCTGCCGGACAAGCTGTACGAAGGCGATGGGGCCACTCCCGAAGGGCGATTCCGGGTGACCATGATGAAGGGGCCAGGCCAGACCCGGTTTTACAAAGCCTTGCTTCTCGATTACCCGACCCCGGATCACCGCCGACGTCTGTTGACGGCGAAAGTCCAGGGGCGTGTGCCGCCGCAAAAGACGGTGGGGGGGCTGATCGAGATCCACGGGCGTGTGCGGGGGGAGGATGACCGGACCAGCGGATGCGTCTCGATCCGCAACGAGCAGATGGATGTGCTTTTTGAGGCGGTCGAACCCGGGACGCCCGTCACCATCATCGGCGCGCTGACTCGGGACAACCCGGTCGCTCAAAAAGCCGAGCCCTTACAGCGGCCCCCCGGAAGCCGAATCTGATCATCTTTTTTGACCCCTCGGTGCGTATCATGAGGTTGATGGGGAGGTGGACGGTACCGGCGGGACTGGT
>Ga0209640_10002874_pt1 | contig 15059 bp, 15 predicted proteins | sample RifCSP10_1_FD_184018 | JGI IMG/M metagenome (GOLD analysis project Ga0209640, IMG submission 184018) | Soil microbial communities from Rifle, Colorado - Rifle CSP2_sed 10_1 (SPAdes) (version 2) | ecosystem: Environmental > Terrestrial > Deep subsurface > Rock core/Sediment | place: Rifle...
GCGCCTGAAGCTCCGGTGCAAGTTTTCTCCGGGACCGTGGTCTTCCCCTACGGACGGCAAGAACCGCAGTGGACCTCTCCCGCGCGTTCCGCCGCCCGATTCGGGGGGACGGAGGCGGGGCCTTGGCCCCGCCTCCCCTTTCTGGCGACCGCTTCCCGCCGCCCGAAGCCGGTCCGCAAGTTTCCGGCCGCCGCGCGGTCTTCTTCAACCGCAACGCCGCCTCGCCCGAGACGCGCGACGAGGTCATGCAGTCGGTGAAGCAGAACGCGCTCGCCCCGGTGCGCACGACTGCGGGTGGCCGTGGGCGCTCCTGGCCGCGGCCGCGCTGGCGCTCCGGCGTCGTCCTCGGACATGGTCGCGGCTGGGTCGCGGCGGGCCCGACCGCTGTTGACGATGTGAGTCACCCGCTGGATCAAGAACTCGGTCTTGCCGGTCCCGGGACCGGCGACGATCAGCTGGGCGCCGTCGGGGTCGGACACCGCCGAATCCCAGTCTCCGGGATCGACCCGGATCTCCCTGACTGTCACCTGGCGATCGTAGGTATCAGGCAGCGGAAGGGAGATCGGTGTCCCGGGTTTCTATCAGTTCCGCTTCGATGCCCAAGGCCCGCAGGTAGAGGACGGGGTCCGAGTAGGGGTCGGCTTCCTGGTTCAGGGCTGCGGGCTCTTCCTTCATCAACTGTCTCATGGGCACCACGCTACGGGTGGCCTGTGACAGGAAACCCGCTCCGACCTCATAGCATGGGGGTTCGAATGACAAAGACACTCACTCCGGTGGTGAAGGCCGTCGGTCACGAATTCGACTCACCCATGTACCACGAGGCGGTCGGCCAGTTCGACCGGGTGGCGCGGCTGATGGGTCTCGACGACAACGTGGCGGACAGGCTCCGGGTCCCCCAGAAGTCCACGACCGTCAGCTTCCCGTTTCGGCATGACAATTACTCCGAAGTGGAGACGCTGTTCGGCTATCGGGTGCAGCATCTGACCACCATGGGGCCGACCAAGGGCGGGATCCGTTTCGCCCCCGACGTCGACCTGGGCGAGGTCGCTGCCCTTGCCATGCTGATGACCTGGAAGTGCTCGATCGTGGGGCTGCCGTTCGGAGGGGCCAAGGGCGGGGTTCGTCTCGACCCGATGCAGCTCTCCCGGGCCGAGCTGCAAAGGGTGACCCGACGATTCACCATGGAGATCATCCATCTGATCGGCCCGGATACCGACATTCCTGCTCCCGACCTCGGGACCAACGAGCAGGTGATGGCATGGATGATGGACACCTACTCCCAGCACGTCGGCCATTCCGTGCCGGCAGTGGTCACCGGCAAGCCACCATCCCTCGGCGGGAGTGTCGCCCGGAGGGAGGCCACCGGACGGGGCATCATGTTCCTCTTGCCCCAGGCGGCGGCGATTCGAGAGCTCGACCCCAAGGATGCCACGGTCGCCATCCACGGCTTCGGGAATGTGGGTCGCTATGCGGCGATAGCCGGCAATCAGATGGGTGCCCGGGTCGTGGCGGTGTCAGATATCTCCGGAGCTGTCTACAACCCCGATGGGCTCAAGATCGAGACGCTGACGAACTGGGTCGACGAGAACCGGTTTCTCGAGGGATACCCGGACGCCGACCATCTCGATGGGGATGAGCTGTTCTTCCTGCCTGTCGACGTGTTGGTGCCGGCGGCGGTCCAGAACGTGATCCGAGCCGACAACGCCGACAACATTCAGGCCAAGATCATCCTCGAGGGGGCCAACGCCCCAACGACCATCGAGGCAGATGACATGCTCCGGGCCCGTGAGGTGCTCATGGTTCCCGACATCCTCGCCAACGCCGGTGGGGTCACCGTCTCCTACTTCGAATGGGTGCAGGACGTTCAGAAGTACTTCTGGACGGAAAACGAAGTGGTAGCCCGTCTCCGGGAGATCATGACGCGGGCTTTCAGCGACGTGCACAACATCGCGCTCAGCGAGAATGTGGACCTACGGACCGCCGCCCTGATCAAAGGGATCCGCAAGGTGGCGGACGCCAAGCTGGTGAGGGGTATCTTTCCTTAGACGGCTTCCACGAAGGCCGGGCAGATCTCCTTGAACGAGCACCAGTCGCACAACCGGCTCGGCCTGGTCGGATACCGCCCCGAGGTCATTGCTCGCTCGATCGCGGCCCACAACGCGCGCAGCTGACCATCCATGGCGTCGAGTTGGCGGTCGTCTACCTCGAGACGGTATTCGGTGGGCCCGTTCAGATAGAGCAGCCTGACCTCCTTCGGAGTCTCCCCGGTCCGCCTTCTGATGAGCAGGGCATAGATCTTCAAGGCGAAGAAGGCAGGTAGGGCGTATCTCTCCGGGGGCGCCGATCCGGTCTTGTAGTCGGTGATGACCAGAAGGCCATCCTGGTCGCGGTCCATCCTGTCGAGGATGCCGCGAATCACGATCCCGTCGAGATCCTCGAGCATGTCCAGCTCACGGTCGACGGGGTCGAAACTGGTTGGGTCCTCCACTCCGAAGTAGTTGGCGAGGAGCTCCATCGACTCCAGACCCCATGTCCGCTCGGCTTCCGTGTCCTCGAACAGCCCGTCGAACTCCTCGTCGCCCCTCAATTCGGTCCACGCCTCCCGGAACAGGTTGTAGAGGAGATCGGGCGAGCGCTCCGAGGCCGGATGATCGAAGAGGCGCTGCAGGGCGAGATGGGCCGTCGTGCCCCTGGCCTGATAGACGGAAGTGGGCTCGGGGAGGCGATCGATCGCCCGAAACTTGAACAATTGGGGACATGTCTTGAAGTCACCTGCCCGGCTGGGGGAGAGCGTCGTCAGTTGGCGGTCGGGTGCTTCGACTGTCATGGAGGCGAGTGTAAGGACCCCGGGTGACAGGAACGCGGAGCCTTTTCGGGCACCGCGAAATCACCCGGTAGGACGCGAAAAGAAACCCGCCGTCTCGCTTGACGCTCCTCAAGGCACTACCTACGTTCCCGACTACCGACATGGAGGAAACTTCAAGCCGGGGAAGGAGAGACTTCGGTTTTTCCGGATCGCCATCAGGCCGGGGGCCCGCTTTCCTGGCAGGGTGGTACGAGAGCCCCGAGAGGGCTGAGGCTTCGGCCGAGGCTCCCTCGGGGTTTCTCGCGCCCGTGGTCGGAGGTCATGCGATCGCTCCGCGAAAAGTGGACACCTGATCGCGAAAATCAATTCGCCCCTGGGTTTGCGGTGGCCATGGCCACGGTCTACTTTTCCCGAACGCCACAGGGGTGACCCTGAGGCACCCCGGACAGTGGGTACGGAGCGGCGAAAGCCGATCCGGGAAGAATCCCCTCGGTGCGGGTGCCCGGAGCATCGGGAAACCGAATGCTCGGGGTGGTTCGGGAGACCGAACGGGGATCTTTCGGGATCGTCGGGCGGCCTGCCGACCGGCGGGTCTTCGGACCTGCCACCTCCCTGGAAACGGGGAGAGCGGTCACCGATCGCAGCGATCTTCGGATCGAGGTGAATCAGTGAGCGCCCGTCGAAGGCCTCGGCCGTCGACGACTTCTGAGCGGAGTTGGGTCCCCGGCCCGGCACCGATCGGAACGAGAGCCCCGAGAGGGTTGAGGCTTCGGCTGATGCTCCCTCGGGGCCTTCTCGGTTGTGGGGGCGTCAGAGACATCGAGCGAGCGGCCCGCCTGCCGTGACCTGTAGCCTTCCGGGCCATGGCGTACCCGCAGGATCTCCTCGCTCCCGGGGAGTCGATCGTTTTCGAATTCGGGGCCCATTGGTTTGCGCTCTTGAAAGAAGCGCTGGTCACCGTGGCCTACGTGGTGCTGTTGATTCTTCTGGTGCCCGATGGCGTCAACGGATGGGCGTTCACGATCATCACCGCGCTTTGGCTATGGATCGCGGTCGGCGGTTTCGTCGGATGGCGAACCAGAGAGAATGTGATTACCACCGAGCGTTTTGTGGTCCGGGCCGGGATGGCACGCAAAGTCGGCTATGAGATTCCCCTGGAAGTGATCACCGACGTCGCCTTCCGTCAGAATCTGATCGAGCGAGCGGTTGGGGTCGGGGACATGGTGATCCAGACGGCGGGCTCCGCAGGTCGTAATCGGCTGACCAATATCCCCGATCCGGAGAAGGTGAAATCGATGCTTGTCGAGACCCGCCGCAACCGGACGAATTCGATGTCATCCGGGAGGCAGGTGGCTTCTCCCGCCCTCACCGCGCCAGGAAAGTCGTCGGCCGAGCAATTGGAAATCCTGGGCAGGCTGTTCGACCAGGGAAAGCTCACGCAAAGGGAGTACGACGCCGAGAAACAAAAGCTGCTCGGCTGAAGAACGGAAGGAATCATGGGCTATCCGCAAGAGTTGTTGAGCGCCGGGGAGAAAATCGAGACCGAGTTCCGACCGCATTGGTCCCAGATCCTGAAAGAGGGTCTGCTCTCCATTCTGATTGTCGTGCTCGTCATCCTCGTCGCCACCAGGCAATTCGACGCCAAGACCTGGGTGATCGGCGCCCTGGTTGTGGTGTGGTTCGTGCTGGTGATTGCCGGGTTCGTGCGTTGGTGGACCACCCAGCACGTGATAACGAACGAGCGGCTCATCTATCGGACCGGGCTGATCTCGAAGAAGGGAACCGAGATCCCGCTCGAAGTGATCAATGACGTCACTTTCAAGCAATCGATGATCGAGCGAATCTTCGGATCTGGCGACCTGCTGATCGAGTCCGCCGGCACCCATGGGCAGTCGGCATACACCAACATCCCCCAGCCGGAGCGGGTCCAGAAGCTGATCTACGAGGCGCGTGAGACACGGATGGCGGCGATGCGATCCGGGGGGGCGCCGGTGGCGCCCGTTGGCAGCTCAGTTGGCGACTTGGAAACCCTTTCCCGGCTCCATGATGAAGGCAAGTTGACCGACGAAGAGTTCGAGGCCCAGAAGGCAAAGTTGTTGGGTGACGGCTGATGCCACACATGCAGGACGACTTCCAGCTCAATCTGTCGACGCTCTATGACCGTTCGGTTCGTCTCTACCCCGACCAGCAGATCCTCTCGGTGGAGGCCGATCGGTCCTTGACCCGCACCACCTATGGGGAGACCGACACCAGGGTCCGTCGACTGGCTTCAGCACTGGGAGGGCTGGGTCTGACCACCGGTGATGCTGTCGCCACATTTGCCTGGAACAACCGGCGTCATCACGAGCTGTATTGGGCGACGTCCAACACCGGTCTGATCTGTCACACGATCAACATCCGCTTGTTCGCCGACCAGGTCGCCTACATAGTCAATCATGCGGGCGACCGGGTTCTCTTCGTCGATCCCGATCTGGTCCCACTGCTGGCGCCGGTGGTCCCCCAATTGGAGACCGTCGACACTTACGTGGTGATGGGGGCGGAGGCTGATGACCGCATCCCCGGTTCGATCGCCTATGAGGATCTGATCGCAGACGTCCCAGAGCACGGAAGATGGCCAGAGCTCGACGAGCGATCACCAATGATGCTCTGTTACACCTCGGGCACGACCGGGAATCCCAAAGGGGTGGCGTACACCCAGCGCTCCACCTACATGCACACCATCTCCAACCTGGCCAACATCCCGATGGGCCCTACCGACAACGTGTTGCCCGTGGTCCCGATGTTTCATGCCTCCGCCTGGGGATACCCGTTCATGGCTGTCGCCCAGGGAGCCCAGCTCACCTATCCCGGCCCGGACCTGTCCGCCGAGGGTCTCGTGCGTCTTTTCGAGAACGAGAAAGTGACCTTCAGCGCCGGGGTTCCCACGGTGTGGCTGGGCATCAAGCAATTTCTGGAGGCACATCCCGAGGCCGACGTGTCCTCGATCCGCGCCTTTCTCTGTGGGGGGTCGGCGGTTCCCCGGGCCATGATCGAATGGTTCCTGACCCAGCGCGGTATCCGGGTGGTCCAGGGCTGGGGGATGACCGAAACCAACCCCGTGGCCTCGACGGCGCTGCTCAAGCCCGACATGGAGAGTTGGGATCTACAACGCCAACTCGATTTCCTGGAGACGGCCGGGATCCCGATCGCAGGCCTCCAGGTCAAGATCGTCGATGAGATCGGCGACGAATTGCCCCAGGACGGCGAGGCATTCGGGGAGTTGCTGATCAGAGGCCCCTGGATCGCCGCCGAATATTACAAGGACTCCCGCTCGGGCCAGTCCTTCGAGGACGGCTGGCTGAGGACCGGCGATGTGTGCAAGATCACCCCCGAGGGCTATATCAAGATCACCGACCGGGCCAAGGACGTGATCAAGTCGGGTGGGGAGTGGATCTCGTCGATCGACCTGGAGAACGCCCTGATGGCCCACCCCGATGTGGCCGAGGCGACCGTGGTCGGGCTCAAACACGTGAAATGGCAGGAGCGACCGGTGGCCTTCGTAGTCGTCAGGGAGGGAGCGGAGGTCTCCGACACCGACCTCTTGGGGTTCCTGGAGCAGCGAGTCGCCAAGTGGTGGCTGCCGGACAAGATCCTTTTCGTGGACCAGATCCCAAAGACGGGCACAGGCAAGTTCGACAAGAAGATGGTCAGGAGCGAGTACGCCGACCTCCTGATGGAGTAGGCCAGACCGAGCCGGTGACATGTTGGGGCTGAGAACCCAACCAACGAGCAGATGGTCAGGTTGCTCGACCAGATCATGCGCGACCTCAGTGAGGGCCGAGCGAGTCTCTGGATCAGACCTCTACGAGTTGGCCCGAGGTCAGGTCCAGCACGAATTCCTTGTCGCTCTTCGAGTCGGCGATGAAGTGTGCCAGTTGGGCGCCCTGCTGACGGACCACCCACCAGGCGTAAGCCTTGGAGGCGGTGTTGGCGAACTCCATCCTGGCGTTCCTCGCCGCGGTCACAGCCTCTATCTCTTCGGCGTACTCGCCCAGGACCTTTTCAGTCGGCTCCGGTTGCCCAGGTGCCTCTATGAACTCCACAGCTTCGAACATGTCACACCTCTCTCGTTCCTCCCCGATGCATATTAGTTACCCGAATCGCAATGACGGGGCTAAAGACGGAACTGGGAGGGGGTGGGCGTGAGGGGACGAATCGCTCTTCTAAGCTCAACCCGTGAGCACATTCCACACCACCTGGGGGTATATCGCTGCCGGGATCAGTGGAGTGGTCGGATTGTGGGGGGTGGCCATGGCTCGCCGGACCGAGGCACCGAAAGTCTTTTTGTGGGCTGTCGGTTTCGCGATTGGCGCCCTGCTTCTCCAGATCGCGACCGGGGTGGTGGTCGCCTCAGGCGGCGTCGACCCCGGTAACCAGCACGTCTTCTACGGTGTCGTAACCGCGGTGACCTTTACCTTCGCCTATATCTACCGGTCCCAGTTCAGAAAGAAGCCGACCCTCTACTACGGGCTGTTGCTCTTGTTCTCGATGGGTTTGGCGATCCGCGGAATCATGACATTCGGCCACAGCTTCTAGGAGGGATCATGCTGCTCGAGGACAAGAAACTCTTGATCACTGGGGTGCTGACAGACGACTCGATCGCCTGGCACGTGGCGCGAATCGCCCAGGAGGAGGGTGCCGAGATCGTGGTCACCGGGTTCGGGCGCGGGCTTCGCCTCACCGAGCGTTCCGTGCAGCGGCTGCCTCGGGAATGCCCGGTCCTGGAACTGGACATCAACGACCCCGCCCAGGTGGAGTCGGCGGTCGCCGACCTCACCGCACGTTGGGGGCTGATCAACGGGGCGCTCCATGCCATTGCCTACGCCCCCGAGGACGCTCTCGGCGGCAACTTCCTCAACACTCCGGTGCAGTCGGCCCAAACCGCCTTCGTCACATCGGCCTTCTCCTATAAGACCTTGGCCGTGGCGCTGCTGCCGTTGTTCGACGCCGCCGGAGGAGGCGCCCTGGTGACCCTCGACTTCGACAACACCCAGGCCTGGCCGGCTTACGACTGGATGGGGGTTGCCAAGTCGGCGTTGCAGAGCGTCACCAGATATCTGGCCCGCGACCTGGGGCCTCACGGTGTTCGAGTCAATGCGGTTTCCGCCGGGCCTCTGACCACGGTGGCGGCCAAGTCGATTCCCGGTTTCGACGTCTTCGACCGGGTATGGAACGAGCGGTCACCACTCCCTTGGGACACCTCGAATCCCGATCCCGTGGCGCGGATGGTGTGTGTCCTGCTGTCGGACTGGGCCCCGTTGACCTCGGGTGAGATCATTCACGTCGACGGTGGGTTTCACGCCATCGCCGCCGGCGTCGACAATCCCGGGGGCTAGTCGACCGCCTGAAGGGCGGGGGCCAGTGGAAGCTCGACGACGAAAGTGGCGCCGCCACCCTCCGTTTCCTCGACACGCACCGAGCCCCTCATGACTTCAGTGAGGCTCTTCACGATGGAGAGGCCGAGACCGGTGCCGCCCTTCGATCTGGTGTCCGACTGATCGATTTGAGTGAATCGCTCGAAGACCCGATCTCGGTCGTGGTCGGGTATGCCGGGGCCGTGGTCGACGACCACGATGAGCGCTTTCGACCCCCGTTCCCAAGCAAACAGCTCAACCGGGCTTCCTGCCGCGTACTTGGCTGCGTTCTCCACGAGGTTGATCAGGATCCGGCTCAGGTGGTCGCGATCCGCCTCGACCGCCAAGCCCTCGGGCTCGACGGCGAAGGTGGGCTCGATGGAGACAACACGGTTCACTTCCTCGAAAGCCTGACGCAGCCCAATCGGCTCGAGATGGACGGGAATGGCGCCTCGATCGATCCTCGAGACCACCAGGAGATCGTCGATGAGGCGTTGCAGGCGCCCTGCCTGGCGACGGGCCGTCGACAGGAGGTGTTGGGCGGTGGGCTGGGTGGGCGCCAGCTCAGGGCGGTTGACCGTGTCCAGAGAGCCAATGATCGAGGTCAGAGGCGTGCGCAACTCATGGCTCACGGTGGAGACGAAGTCGCTCTTCATCTGAGCCACCTCCTCCAACCGTTTCGTCATGTCGGCCTGGGCCTCATAACGGCCGATTTGGGACAGCACGAGTCCGGCCGGGGCCGCCAACGACCCGAGTTGCTCCAACTGGTCTTCGCTGAAGGTCCCGACATAGGGGTCGCCGACGATGATGACGCCGACCCGGAGGCTCTCCACCTTCAAAGGCGCCACCAACGCCTGTTTCAGGCCCAGTTCCTTGAGCAGGATGTGTTGGTCGGTGTCCTGGTCGACTTCCCTGACGTAGAAGGGCTTTCCGGCCCGATAGGTTTGAGCGACGACCCCGGCGGCCGCGACATCGAGGGTGACCGGGTCGGACTCCAGTGGATAACCATTGACCCAAATCGGGCTCATGAGCTCGAGACGGTGTCGATCGGGGTCGTAGAGCAGGACGACACCGACCTGGGCGTCGAGGTACTTGCATATGGTCCCGATCAGATGTGGCACGATCTCGGCGAGCGACTCGGCTCGCGCCAGTGTGGCGCTCACCGCATAGAGACGCTCGAAATCGAGCCGTTGCTGGTCGATCTGCATTTCCCGCTCGTTGGATCGGACCGCTTCGCGCTCGAACTCGAGCCCGACGAGGGCGGTGGCTGCAGAAACCACGGCCACGGTCAACACCGGTGCCAGGACCTGTGCGATAGCGTCGGCCTGGCCCAGGTAGAAGGCGACGAACGAGATGGCGACGGCGATGGCGACCGTCACCATGGCATGGGCCCACCAGGTGAGGAGCAGGCCGGAGACGGCGGCGATCCCGAACAGGATTGGCTGGGCCGTGGCGGTGAGCTCAGGGATCAGGGCAAGGCTCGTGATCCCCACGATCAGGCCTATGAGCCAGCCGGCGGCGATCCAGGGCGCCGCCCGGGTGGCCATCAGCCGATCCCAACGCGCCGCGGTGGAGACGATGAGGAGGGCGGAGAGGCCGGCCATCGGTATCCAGAAGCCAGGCTCGGCGAACACCTCCCGGCGCACCGCCTGAGCCGAGATGATTATCAGCACCACCCAGGCCACCGCTGAGGCGCGCCGCAGCAGCGACGCCCGGAAACGGGCCATGGCCTGGTGGGTCGTGGGCTTCAGCTCTTCCATTTCACCGCTTGTAGAGGTTTCGACTGTATTCTCGGCATTTCTCCCGGACTGATCGAGGATTGAAACGTGGCTTTGCGCGTATTCGCGGACGGGGCGCTGTACGCAGATGCAATCGGCTCCGGTCCTCCCCGGGTGATTGCCCTCCATGGATGGGCCCGTCGGGGCAGCGATTTCCGATCGACCCTCTCTGATTTGGACGCGCTAGCCCCTGATCTCCCCGGTTTTGGCGCCTCGCCACCCCCCTCCCAACCGGTGGGCGCCGAGGGTTATGCCCTGTTGATAAACGAGCTTCTCGACCTCTGTGCTGCCCCGCCGGTGGTCGTGGGGCACTCCTTCGGGGGCAGGATCGCGGTCTGTCTCGCCGCCCTCTATCCCGACCGGGTCGGTCCCCTGGTCCTCACCGGGGCGCCGTTGCTGCGGATCACCCCCTCCCGCCCACCGTCGTTGCGCTATCGGCTGATCCGGGGCCTCAACCGGGCGGGGGTGGTGAGCGACGATCGGCTGGAGAGGATCCGGCACCAGACCGGCTCGGCCGACTACCGGGCGGCCTCCGGCGTCATGCGCGACATCCTGGTGCGGGTGATCAACGAGAGCTACGAGCCGCAACTGCGGGCCTTGACCGCACCGGTGAGCCTGATCTGGGGCGCTGCGGACCGCGAGGTGCCGGTGAGCGTCGCCACCGCCGCGGCGGAGTTGATCAAGTCGGAGGGCGGGGAGGTCGAGGTGGAGATCCTCGAAGGGATCGGTCACCTCGTCCCCGTGGAGGCGCCTGACGCATTGCGGGGTGCGATCGAGCGGGCGCTCGCCCGATGACCTGGGCTCTGGTCGCCGCCTGTGTCGTGGCCACCATCCCAGCTGGGGTCCGCTGGCTCCGGGTGGCCCAACGTGAGCACTATCAGGCTCCCTCGGTGACCCGGTTCGCCATCCGCTGGTGGTTCAGCAGTTTGGTCAATTGGGCGCTGAGTGGGCTGGCTGTGGTCGGTGTGGTCGGGGCGATATTCGATCCCTGGTACGGGCTCCTGGCAGTGGCCACCGAGATCGGGGGGCCGGTTGGCCTTTCCGTCCGAGGGGTGACCTCAGCTCTGGCCTGGACCGACCGCCTGCGCCGTCTGGCGCTGCTCTCGGGTCTGTTGGTGGGAGTCGTCTATCTGGTGGGCGGTCTAACCGGCGCCGACTGGCTGGTGGCACTCGGCGTGGTCTCTATCCCGATGATCGTGGATCTGGCGTTGTTTGCCCTGGGTCCGGTCGAGGCCCGGCTCGGCGACAAGTGGGTGGCCAGAGCCGCCAGCCGATTGCGCTCTTCGGGGGCGAGAGTGGTCGCCATCACCGGCTCATACGGAAAGACGACCACCAAGCAGTATGCCGCCCACCTCCTCTCAGGCGCATTCCGCACCGTGGCCAGCCCGGCGTCCTTCAACAATCGCATGGGGCTGGCCCGCGCCATCAACGAGCACCTGACTCCCGGTACCGAAGTGTTCATCGCCGAGATGGGGACCTACGGGCTGGGTGAGATCGCCGAGCTCTGCGAGTGGGTGAAGCCCGATGTCTCGGCGATAGTGGCGATCGGTCCGGTGCACCTCGAGCGTTTCAAGAGCGAGGAAAGAATCGTCTCGGCCAAGGCCGAGATCCTGGACGGTGCCGGAGTGGGAGTGATCGGGATGGATCATCCGCTGCTGGCCGGGCTCGCCGCGGACAAAGCGGCTGCGATGAAGGTGATCACTGTCTCGACGAACGGGCCCGAGGCCACGGTCAGTATCGAGGGCGGCCACCTCGTTGTCGACGGCCGACAGATCGCCCCAATCCCCGACGGAGCCTTTGCTCTCAACCTTGGGGTGGCTGTGGGGATCTCCATGGCTCTTGGATTGAGCCCTGATCGGATCGTCTCCCGGCTCGACGACCTGCCCCGGCCGGAGCATCGCCAGACAGTCACCACGTCTGAAAGAGGCTTCTCGATCATCGACGACACCTACAACTCCAACCCGGCCGGGGCGCGGAAGGGCCTGGAGACGCTCCTTGAGCTGGGGGGTGAGGGGCGAAAGGTCTTGGTCACTCCGGGCATGGTCGAGCTCGGGGCCCGCCAGGCCACGGAGAACGGGGCGTTTGCCGCCGCCGCGTCAGCAGTTGTCGAGGACATCGTGGTGGTGGGCAGGACCAACCGGTCGGCATTGCTCGAAGGCTCTCGCTCGGGGCGTGCTTCGGTTACCGTCGTGCCTTCCCGTGAGGCGGCCGTCGCCTGGGTGCGCGACCAATTGGGCCCCGGTGATGCCGTCCTCTATGAGAACGATCTTCCTGATCATTATCCCTGAGGAGCCCGAATGGCCAAGCCGGCGGTGATCTTCGGAGGGCCCTCCGATGAGCACGACATCTCGATACTCACCGGTCTCCAGGTGACACGGGCTCTTGGCGACGTTCACGCGGTCTATTGGTCGAAGACCGGAGATTGGCAGCTGGTGGATGGCGGTCTCGAGGCCTCGGCCTTCGTGGATGGCGTCCCTCGGGGCTCGAGGGAGCTCAGCTTCGTCGCGGCACCGGGGCAAGGATTGATCCTCAAGAAGCGGCCTCTCGACGTGGGTGCGGTGTTCATCGCCTGTCACGGCGGTCCCGGCGAGGACGGCACGCTGCAAGGGATGCTCGATGTTGCCGGTCTCAGATACACCGGGACCGGGCAGGCCGCCTCGGCGTTGGGGATGGACAAGCTCGCCTTCGGGGCGGCGATGGCCGCAGCCGGCCTCCCCACCCTTCCCCGAGCATTGGTCGCTGCCGGGAACGAGACTGCCCCGGCATTCGACGGCCCCTATATCGCCAAACCCCGCTTCGGCGGGTCGTCGATCGGGATCGAGATCGCCGATGACTGGGCGACGGTCCTCGCTCTGAAGAAGAGCTCGCGTTACTTCGATCAGGGGGCCGTGATCGAGCCCTTCCTTGCCGGGAGCCGGGACCTCCAGGTTGCGGTGCGGACCTATCCCCAATGGCAGCTGTCGGCCATCGAGGCCCCGTCGCGAGCCAACGGAGGCATCTACTCATACGACCAGAAGTACCTGGCCTGGGGCGGAGAGGTGAGCGCCGGCCGGGAGCTCCCGGCGAATCTGGAGCCTGCTTTGGCCCAGGAGCTGAGACGGCTCTCGGCCCGGGTCACCGAGGTCGCCGGGCTGAGGGGAATCACCCGGATCGATTACCTTGAGCGGGGCGGCGAGCTCCTGGTGAACGAGGTCAACACCATCCCGGGATCGATGGCTGCTTATCTGTGGATCGATCCACCGCTGTCCAGAGAGCTGTTGTTCGCGGACATGGTGGCCGAGGCGGAAGCGGCTCCGGTGCGGGTCTTCTCGGTTGCGGGCAGCGACGGGACCGCGCTGCGGAGCGCGGGCACGATCGCCTCGAAACTCGGCTAGCGGTCTCCTACCAGGAGGACCGGCGTTTGCCGGTCCTTTCTCAGTCGGTGCCGGCCTGGGTCAGAGATGTACTACGGGGCAGGTGAGAGTGCGGGTGATACCCTCGATCGCCTGAATCTTGGCGACAACCAGTTTGCCAAGTGAGTCGACGTCGTCGGCTACCGCCTTGACGATCACGTCATAGGGCCCGGTGACATCGTCTGCCGACTCCACACCGGGAATGGTTCGCACTTCCACTGCAACGAGGGCGGCCTTGCCGACCTCGGTCTGAATCAGGACAAAGGCCTGGACCAACTGAGCCTCCTACGGTCTCGGGGCGGCGGAGCCTATACGTTTCACGTCGCACGTGGTGCTCGCCACAACGCGGAGCCGGTGCCAACCCCGTTCTGCTGTCCCTTTCCTTGTTGCGGTCTGCTTCGCCCACGAGGATCAGATGCGCTTTGGTGTCCTCGGCTTCGCGATGGCCCCATACAGCCGCCTGGTTGAGCGGTGGCGCCGCTTCGAATCTCTCGGCTTCGATGACTGGCTGAATCGGTCGCAGAAACCCGGAGACTTCTGCAGCGGGTGGGTGAGGCCTGTCTCGAGGTCGGCGGCGATCCGGTGACACTGACACGGTCCGTGCTTGCCTACCGACCGCAACCAGACCCGTTCGAATCGGTCGGCTCGTTCGATGAGTACGTGGGGGCTTACGCCGAATTGGGGACAACTGCCATGACTTTCTAATGGCCCCCAGTCGATGATCAACTCGAGGACCGGGCTCCTTCTCTCGAGGGCCGAGGCCCGGTTCGAGCAAATCGCAACGGCTCGTATCGCTGTATCGCGATGATTCGAACCCGCGACCATCGGGTTATGAGCCCGATCGTGGGGGTGACGCTGACCAGGCCAAACTGGCGAAACGCCTGCTCTGAGTGCATTCTTGCTTCGCGTCATTTCGCGTTCTTGACCATCCCATCGCATCCTCTCGCGCCATGGACGCGCGATGGGCTCCGCTGCACACGACGTGTAGCGACTTCCGGATGTCGATCTCGATGTCCTGGCATAGCTGACTTCATTGCACATCGTGTACTAGGGCAGGATCTCGACGTACCCGTCCGTTCCATGAACGCGGATCCGCTGCCCATTTCGGATCAGCCGGGTGGCTTGCTCCACGCCCACGACGGCCGGCAAGCCGTACTCCCGTGCGATCACTGCGCCATGGGTCATCAGGCCCCCCACCTCCGTCACCAGGCCCGTGATCGCGACGAACAAGGGCGACCAGCTGGGGTCCGTGTAGGCCGTGACCAGGATGTCGCCCGCTTCGAGATCGGCCTCCGCCATGTCCAGGATGACGCGGGCGCGCCCCTCGATGATCCCGGCGGAAACCGGTAAGCCGACCAGCGCGCCAGCCGGCACGTCGTCGCGTCGGTAGGCCCCGGCGATGACTTCGCCATCCGACGTGAGCACCCGAGGCGGCGTGAGCGCTTGATACGCCCTGAACGCGTCCTTGCGCTGGCGGATGAGCTGGTCATCCACTTGGTTCGTGTGGACGACGTCGTGGAGCTCCTGGAACGTGAGGTAGAAGATGTCTTCGGTCTCACGAAGCACGTGGGCTTGCACGAGGCGCTCGGCCTCTTCCAGCAGGGCCTGCTTGTAGACGAAGTAGCGGCTGACGATGGCGTACTTCGGATACTCCCGGTACCCGATGAAGGTCCGGACCCGGTCGATCATC
>Ga0209640_10002875_pt1 | contig 15059 bp, 12 predicted proteins | sample RifCSP10_1_FD_184018 | JGI IMG/M metagenome (GOLD analysis project Ga0209640, IMG submission 184018) | Soil microbial communities from Rifle, Colorado - Rifle CSP2_sed 10_1 (SPAdes) (version 2) | ecosystem: Environmental > Terrestrial > Deep subsurface > Rock core/Sediment | place: Rifle...
GGGCAATTCTGGTCGGTGTATGTCCCCGGCGACTGGCGCGATTCCGGCTTCGCGCGCGTGCAGCTCGAGCAGATCGACATTGCCCGACGCGTTATCGCGAAGTACCCGGACGTGCTGCAACCGGCGCTGACGGCGCAGGACGTCTGGACGGCGCATGCGGCGGGGCGCATTGGCTCGCTGCTCGGCGCTGAGGGAGGACACGTCATCGAGAACTCCCTCGGCACGCTGCGTGCCTACTACGACCTCGGCGTCCGCTACATGACCCTCACGCACAACGTGACGCTCGACTGGGCGGACGCAGCGGCCGACTCGGCGCGCCACGGCGGCCTCACCCGATTCGGAGAGGAAGTGGTCCGGGAGATGAACCGGCTCGGAATGCTCGTCGATCTTTCGCATGTGTCGCCGGCAACCATGAGCGACGCTCTCAATGTCACCGAGGCTCCGGTGATCTTCTCACACTCCTCGGCACGGGCGCTGACGGACGTGCCACGCAACGTGCCCGACTCGATCCTCGCCCGGCTGAAGGCAAACGGCGGCGTCGTCATGGTCACGTTCGTGCCCGGGTTCGTGTCGCAGAAGATTGCCGACAGGAGCCGGCTCCGCGACGTGCAGCTCGCCGAGGCGCTGCGCCGCGCGCCGCGTGACAGCACGGCGGTAGCGCGCGCCATGGCGCAGTGGGACGCAGCCAACCCGGCACCGAAGGCGACGCTCGCCGATGTCGCGGACCACATTGACCACGTGCGGAAGGTGGCTGGAGTCGATCACGTCGGAATCGGCTCTGACTTCGACGGCACCGATAACAATCTCCCCGTCGGTCTCGAGGACGTTTCCACATTCCCCGCGCTCCTCGCCGAGTTGTCACGACGAGGCTGGTCCGAGGAGGATCTCAGGAAACTCGCCGGCGAGAACGTGCTCCGCGCGCTGACTCAGACCGAACGCGTCGCGGCGCGTTTGCGCCGCCAACGTCCGCCATCAACGCGCACCATCGAGGAACTCGACCGCAAGCGAGCGTCATAGTCCGGAACGGTCGCGAGAAAACTCGCTCTCGCGCAATTGACCCGATGTTCTTACGTTGTAGCACGGCGGGCCACTCTGGTCGCCAATGCGCGACAGGTGCGGCGCCAGGATCTCCGGGGATCCTGGCGCCGCACCTTTTTCCGGAGTGTCCCTTTTCTCGTTAGGTGTTCTTTCGGCGGTGAAGGGCGGCATTCCACCCAGTGGATCCGGGCCTCGAGTGCCCGCTCGACGCCGGGCACTTCCATGGGGCATTGATCACCCACCCGCCTGCCCCATTCACGCGTGCCCTCCCACCAGCGTTGGTGCGCGCATACACTTCCCTCGCGCGCGACGACGAGCGCAACAGGCCATCACACCAGGAGCGGCATGGGTAAGGGCGACAAGAAGACACGACGTGGCAAGATTGCCCGGTCCAGTTACGGCAAGAACCGGAAGCGGAAGCCAAAGAAGAAGGCGAAGGCGAGCCCGCGAGTTTCCTAGCGCGTTCCGGCGAACGGAGGCGCGAGCGCATGGTTCTGCTCCCAGATCCAGCGTTCGAGGTGAGACCCCAGTACGGGCAGCGGGACAGAACCGACACGAAGCACTTCGTTGTGGAAGGCCGTGAGACTGAAGCGGTCGCCGAGTTCCCGTTGCGCCCATCGGTGCATTCCGCGCAATTCGCGCGCGCCGAGCGTGGCCGCCGAGAGTGTGCCGGGCAGTTCAGCCGCTGGAAACACGATTTCTCTCTCCAGCACTTCGTCGTCGTCGGGTAGGTAGGCGCGGAGAAAGACGAGCGCGTCCGCCCGGGTCCACCCCAGCGCGTTGATACCCGTGTCGACGACGAGGCCGCACGCGGCCGCCAGATCGCGCAATCGCAGGCCGAATCGCTCCCATGGCGTGAGCGTCCTCGACAGGGAGTCCGCGACCTCGAGTACATAAGACTGCCAGCCTCTCACGAAGCCGTCGTGATTCGCCAGCCTGCGGAAGGCGGGTAGCTGAGTGTTCTCGATCTGAATCCCCTGCTGGAAATGCAGGCCGGGCATGAGGTCACCCACGACGAGCCCGGGTAGGACCAGGGCCGAGCGCGCTTCCAGTTGCGCAACGTTGAGCAGGTATCGCGCCGCCGGCTGTTCGGATGTCGGCCATTGGTAAAAAGCCAGTGGCGATGACACCGCGGATCCGAAGGGCATGAGCCCGATCGACAACGACATCGTCGGCACCGGGTGGAAGAATGGTTCCAGTTCCCTGGCCGTCCGCTCGAAGAGTCGCGCCGCCCTTTCCGGAATCGAGCTTCGTTCGTAGAGCTGAAACGCGGAGTCCCTCTTGAGGGCCGCTCTCAGCGAATCGCGATTGACCGGCAGGCCAGCGTCGCGACGGGCGGTGGCGGCGGACGCCGCGATCCGCGCCACTTCGCGCAGGCCTATGGCATGCGCATCCACCGGCGATACATCGAGCGTCGACCGGTACCGCAGCAGCGTCGCGTAATGCGCGGCGCCACCCGGTAGGCGCGACAGTCCCAGTGTGTCGGAAGCCCGGTCGCGCTCCCGCTCCAGGAGCCTCGCCAGTGAATCGAGAGCGGGGTTCACTCTCCGCGCGATCACGTTGACCACTTCGCGAACGTACTGTGACTGCCATGCCGTATCGGCCGACGCCCGGAAGTCCGCGGGAAACCCGAATGGACTCGACTCAGGTGGTGCAATGAGACCGCGCACGTGCGCGATTGCACGCATCGCAATCGGCTGCGGCAGTCGGATGTCCCGTCGTGCGCGTTCGGCGTAGTCCACTTGAAGCGCACGCGCCAGGTCGCCGACCGATGCCACCAGGTCGACGAAGCGCTGAGCGGCAACCGGATCCCCGACGCCCACCGTCCTCAGGATTTCAATCGTCTGATCGAATACCGAGTTGGCCGGCGAGAGGTCGTCCAATCGCGTCCAGTGGAACGCCGTCCATCCGGCCATCGCCTCCATCTCCCAACGCAAGGACGCCCAGGTCACGTAGGAATCCTCAGGCAGCGCGTCGACCAGGATCTCATCGAGCGCAGCGAGCGCCGCCCTCGCGAACTGGGCATCACTTTTCGCCCGAAACTGCGTGGGATCGGGAAGGCGAGTGACGATGGCACCGGCCCGCGCTGTTATTTGCGGCCGGCTCACACGCAGGAACCGCCAGTAGTCCTCGACCACGCCGTCGAGCCGGCTCACGGCAAAAAGCGAGTCGGAAAGCGACGGCGCGCGACGCATGGCGGCCGTGCACCCCTCGAGTCCGACAGCGAGCGATACGGCCAATCCCGCCGATCGACAAAAGCGGCTCAGTCGGTGGCTTTTCATTCGGTGTCCCTTCACCGAACGGGAAGGTAGGGATCGCCCGCACGATGAAAAGGGGATGCGCGGCAGGGCATGAGGCCACCGGAGCCGTTATCATGCGGCATGCCCCCCCGGCTCCCATGCCCGCGTTCGAGGACCACGTTGCAGCACCTGGCGCGCGCGGCAGTGGCCGCGACGTTCCTGGCATGCGACTCGGCGACGGCCGGCAACTCCAAGCCGCCTAACGTCGAACTGGCCACCGATGTCGTGGCAACCGGCCTCGACACCGTCTGGGAGCTGGCCTGGGGCCCCGACGGCTTCATCTGGTTTACCGAACGTGGCGGACGCGTCTCGCGACTCAATCCCCAGTCGGGCGCCATCACGCTCGCGGGACAGGTGCCCGTCAGCGAGATCGGCGAGGGCGGGCTCATGGGCATGGCGTTCCATCCCGACTTCGCGAGCCAGCCCTGGGTCTACCTGGCGCATACGTACACCGCGCAGGGAGGAACGCGAAACCGCGTCGTCCGGATGCGTTTCGACGGGACCTCGCTCGGCACCCCCGAGGTTCTGCTCGCTGACATCCCCGGATCGTCGATTCATAACGGCTCACGCCTCGCCGTTGGACCTGATCGCCTGCTGTACGTCACGACCGGGGACGCGTCGGATGCTTCGATAGCGCAGAACCGCGATGCGCTCGCCGGAAAGATTCTCCGGTTGACCCTCGACGGGCAGCCGGCGCCGGGAAACCCCTTCGGCACGCGCACGTTCTCCTGGGGCCACCGCAATCCGCAGGGAATGGTCTTTGCCCCTGACGGTTCGCTCTACATCACCGAGCACGGACCCTCGGACAACGACGAGGTCAATCGGATCGAGGCGGGCCGCAACTACGGCTGGCCTGTTGTGCACGGGCGCTGCGATGGTGACATCGGCATGGCGGAGACGTCGTTCTGCTCTTCGAACGACGTGGCCGAACCACTGGCGACGTGGACGCCCACGATCGCGCCGGCTGGCCTGGCATACTACGACGCGACTCTGATTCCGGCGTTCCGCAGGAGCCTCCTATTCGCGACCCTGAAGGACGCCACCTTGTATCGTCTCTTGTTATCGACCGACGGCCGAAGCGTCGAGTCTACCGAGACGCTCTTCGTGCGGGAGTTCGGACGGTTGCGAGCCATCCTGGTTGCTCCAGACGGTTCGATTTACGTGGGCACCTCGAACAGGGACGGGCGCGGGACACCGATGCCCACCGACGATCGCATTCTTCGCATTCGTCCACGCTGAATGAACCTGGCCGAGCCTTGGCTCCCCGAGCCTTGGCTCCTCGAGTGGAGTTCGCTCGAGGGCGTCGCCGCCGCGTTTGGCGTCGTCAGTGTCTACCTCAGCACACGGCAGAACATCTGGAGCTGGCCGATGGCGATCGTGAACGTCGCCCTTTACACCGTCGTGTTCTTTCAGGGCCGTCTCTATGGTCAGATGGGGCTGCAACCGATCTATCTGGTCCTCTCGGTCTACGGCTGGTATCAATGGCTCCACGGCGGTGAACAGCGAACGGCACTTCGCGTCGCGCGCGCATCTCCCCGACTGCTCGGCGGACTGCTCATCCTCAACATCCTGGGTTGGCTCGCCCTGGCAGCCTTCCTTCGTCAAACTGATGCGGCACTGCCGCGGCTCGACGCGCTGCTCACGACGACGAGCCTGATTGCGCAGTGGATGATGACACGGAAGATCCTCGAGAACTGGATCCTCTGGATCGCCGTTGATGTCGTCTACGTGCCGATGTTCTTCTCGCAACGCTTGTACGCGACCGCCATGTTGTACTCGGCTTTCCTGGTGCTTGCCATCATGGGTCTCGTCGAATGGCGTCGTTCCGTGGTCCCGCGACTCGCAGGGTCATGATGGACCGCCACGTAACACGGATAATCGTCACTGGGTCGGAGTGCACCGGAAAGACGACCCTCGCCCGCGATCTCGCGGCGCATTTTGGCGGTCTGTGGGTAGCCGAGCAATCGCGCGCGTATGCGGAGCGCGTTGGGCGCGCGCTGACCGCGGAAGACGTTTCGCCGATCGCCAGCGCGCAAATAGCCGCCGAGGATGCCGCACTCGTCGACGCGGCCCGACGCAAGATTCGCTGGTTGTTCCTCGACACCGACTTGATCAGTACAGTGGTCTACGCGCGGCACTACTACGGAACCTGTCCTGCATGGGTCGAGGCCGAAGCGCGGGCGCGCCTGGGCGAACGCTATCTGCTTGCCGACATCGACGTCCCGTGGACGGCGGACGCGGTTCGGGATCGCCCGCATTCGCGCGAGGAGATTCACCTGGCCTTTCAGTCAGTCCTCTCGGAATTCAACGCGGCAAAATGCCTCGTGCGCGGACTCGGTCGACACCGACTTGAAGCGGCCCTCAGATGCATCGAGTCAGAAGACCGTTCGGAAAAATGAAGCGAGGGGACCGCGGTTTTCGTCGGTCCCCTCGCTCGTTGCGCTGTGCGCCTTGCGCTAGTACCGATAGTGGTCCGGCTTGTACGGCCCCTGGTTGTCGACGCCGATGTATGCCGCCTGATCCGGCGTGAGCTCCGTGAGCCTGGCGCCCAGCTTTTCGAGATGCAGGCGCGCGACCTTCTCATCGAGGTGCTTCGGTAGCGTGTAGACCTTCCGCTCGTACCGATCGTTGTGCTGGTGCAGTTCGATCTGAGCCAGGACCTGGTTCGAGAACGAGGCCGACATGACAAAACTGGGGTGCCCCGTCGCGCAGCCGAGATTGAGCAGTCGTCCCTCGGCCAGGATCAGCACCGAGTGGCCGTCTGGAAAGATCCACTCGTCGTACTGCGGCTTGATGTTCACCGTGCGAATGCCCTGGACCCTCTTCAGGCCGGCCATGTCGATCTCGTTGTCGAAGTGGCCGATGTTCCCAACGATGGCCTTGTCCTTCATGCGCGACATGTGAGCCGTCGTGATGACGTCCTTGTTTCCGGTCGCGGTGATGAACACGTCGGCGGTCGAGACGACATCGTTGACCGTCGCGACCTGGAAACCTTCCATGGCCGCCTGCAGCGCGCAGATCGGATCAATCTCGGTGACGATGACGCGCGCGCCCTGGCCACGCAGCGCCTGCGCGCATCCCTTCCCCACCTCGCCGAAACCGCACACCACGGCCACCTTGCCGCTCAGCATGACGTCGGTGGCGCGGTTGAGTCCATCGATCACCGAGTGCCGGCACCCATAAATGTTGTCAAACTTCGACTTCGTGACCGAGTCATTGACGTTGATCGCCGGGAAGAGCAGCGTCCCGTTCCGCATCATCTCGTACAGCCGATGCACGCCGGTGGTCGTCTCTTCCGACACGCCACGAATGGCGGCCGCGACTTTCGACCAGCGCCCCGGATTCGCGCGCGCCTGATCGCGCAGCAACTGCAGGATGACTCCCCACTCCTCAGGATCATTCGCGGCGTCAAAGGCGGGGATCTTGCCCGCACGCTCGAACTCGGCGCCCTTGTGAACCAGGAGCGTGGCATCGCCACCATCGTCGAGCAGGAGGTTCGGACCGGCACCATCGGGCCACATCAGCGCCTGCTCCGTGCACCACCAGTATTCCTCGAGCGTCTCGCCCTTCCAGGCGAATACCGCTATCCCACGCGGATTCTCGACCGTGCCGTTTGGCCCCACCGCCACCGCGGCAGCGGCATGATCCTGCGTCGAGAAGATGTTGCAGGAAACCCAGCGCACGTCGGCGCCCAGATCGACCAGCGTCTCGATCAGTACCGCGGTCTGCACGGTCATGTGCAGCGATCCCATGATCCGCGCGCCGGCCAGCGGCTTTGATCCGCGATATTCGTTGCGGATCGCCATCAGTCCCGGCATTTCATGCTCTGCCAGGCGGATCTCCTTGCGCCCCCACTCCGCGAGCCCGAGATCCGCGACCTTGAAGGCCGGACGGTCGAGCGCGTTGGCTGCTGGGCGAACTGTCGTCGTCATTCGTCGTCCCCTTTGAAATTGCTGCTGTTCAACGACGTTAAGCCAGCGAGTCTTTCGCGGGCAGTCAATCCCTGTTTCCTGATTCCTGTTGCCACGAACAACGCCGGCGCCTGCGCACCCGGATCGCGCGGCAACGCCACCACCTTGACCCGCGAAAAACCCGTGCCCTGCAGCCACTCGGTCACCTGCGACTCGGAGAAGCCAAGCCAGACGTGCCCCATCCGCTCGCGGAATTCGACCAGATCATGAGGAGTGAGGTCGACCAGCAGTAGCCGACCTCCGTCCTTTAAAACGCGCGCCGCCTCGGCCAGGGCACGCTTCGGCTCCGGCGAGTGGTGGAGAACCAGTGAGATGATGGCGGCATCCAGCTCGCCCGCGGCGATGGGAAGCGCTTCGAGTTCACCGGCGCGGAGCTCCACACCCGTCCACGAGACGAGGCGGGCCTTGGCCCGCTCGAGCATGTCTGGCGACGCATCGACCCCGATGACTCGAGCGACGTATGGTGCCAACAGCGCCGACAGATGTCCGCTGCCACAACCCAGGTCTCCGACGACCCAGTCGTCGTCGAGTAGGCCAAGCAGGGCTCCACCACCGACCGCGCTCCCAAAGAGTTCCTGTCGAAGTTCGTCCCACGAACCGCTCGCGACGGCAAAAAACTCGCGCGACTTCACCCGCCGTTGGGCGACTACTTCCGCGAGCCGGGCGAGGTCGCGGTCGTGTCCTGGACTTCCGCGGAGGTCCTCCGCCACGACCGACCAGAGTCGATCGGCCCCCGGCTCGAGCGCGGTGTTTCGGGCGTAATAACGGCTCGTGCCTTCCTGCCGGGTGCCGACCCAATTCTCGTCGGCGAGCAGACGGAGGTGCCGGCTGACTGTGGATTGCGGCAGGGCGAGCACCGAACAGAGCTCGCCCACCGTCAGTTCGTGCTGTTCGAGCGCGAGCAGGATCCGGCCCCGGGTAGGGTCGGCGAGAGTCGCCAGGCGGTCGTGAACTTGGGCTGTAGCAGTCATATCCGTTAATCCGGATAGAATGCTAGACTGCGTTCTCCACCAAGGCAAGTCCAGACAGTATTGCGCCATCTAGCGCTGAGTTCACGACACTTGCCTCGGAGAGTATCGGCACTGGCAAGCACACCAAAACTTGTCCTGTCAACAACTTAGGTATATGAATATGAGACGGAAGTTCAGGTCGCTGTCCGATGTCCGATGTCCGCAGATCACATCCTTGGCACGAACATGATGTGTGCCTTCGGCGTGCCGGGGAACATGATCCATGGCGCGCCCTCCTGAGGCTTGTCGCTCAAGCCGGTGGTCGCCGTCGTCGCGTACGGGATGTAGACCACGAAAAGCCCTTTGGCGCCTGGCGCTGTTTTGGTCGCGGCATCGAAGGTCCCGCCCGTCAGTGAGTACAGGCTCGCCGGATGATTCGGCAGCTTGAGCGTGCCGGCCCTGGCCTCGCGAAAACGCACGCTGTCCACCTGCGTTCCTGTGACTCCGCTGGTGCGAAGTTCACGACCGCGAGCCATGAAGGGCTCCATCGATTCGTGGTAGCACGCGACGTGGAACTGCGCCAGCTTCGGGTCCCGCGCCAGGCAGATCATCGAGCCGGTGCCCTTCCGCAGAGTCGTGAGCTTTCCGTCGGATCCGTAACCAAGCACGGTGGCCGAGGCGCGCGCGTCGGCAGGGAGAGGTAGGATCGCTGCGGCAATCTGCTCCTCGGCAGGAGCGATGGCCGATCCCTGGGCCGACGCTGCTGCCGCGACAAAACAGGTCAGCACGAAAGTCCAGCGGAAACGGGCAACCATGATTTCCTCTCGCCTGGTCAAGTGAGTGACTCGAGCCCCGCGCGCAGGCGCGGAAGCGACGCTTCGATGTCCGCCACCGACACCGCGCCGACCGATAGCCGGAACCAGCCTTCGTCCGTCGATGAGCCGAATGCATCGAAGGGGATGACCGCCAGCCCTGCCTCCTCCAGCAACCACTTTCTCACGTCATCGGCCGACGACAACCGCGCTCCGTTTCGCGCTACACGGCCTCGGAGGTTGAAGCGCGCGCTGAGATAGATCGCCCCCATCGGTTCGGTGGCGTCCACGGCGTGACCGGCGACCTTGAACGACTTGATGGCCGTGTATAGTAGCTGTAGCCGTTGCTGCACGCCGGCGACCAGCGACTCGCGGAACGCCAGGACGGCCTCCCCGTTGTCGAGCAATGTGGCCGTGGCGATCTGCTCCGCGCGCGGTGCCCACGTGCCGACGTGCGTGAGAATGTTCTCCATGACTTTGATAGCCGGCGCCGGACCGACCACCCAGCCCACCCGCATCCCCGTTGCGGCAAAGGCCTTGGAAATGCCATCGACGAGGATCGTGTACGGCGCCATCTCCGGCCGCAGCGACACGGGATTCACGTGCTCCACGTCGCCGAAGGTGATCTGCCAGTAGACGTGATCATACAGGACATACAGTGGCCCGTCGGCGGCGCTCCGTCGCGCATTCTCCTCCAGGACCAGGTCACAGATCGCACCTAACGACTCGGCCGTGAAGGCGGTGCCGGTCGGATTGAGCGGCGAGTTCAGCGCGAGGAGCCTCGCGCCGCGAATGATCGGCTCCAGCCGTTGCCGCGTGGGAAGGAATGCGTCGGCGGCGCCGCACTCGATGGGCACGTCTTCGGCGCCCACCATATGCGTGTAGTAGTTGTTGTTCCACGAGGGGACGCCGTAGATCACGCGTTCACCCTCACCGACCAGCGTCCGGTACGTGCCGTAGACGCCCGGCCTGGAACCTGTCGTGATCAGCACGCTCTCCAGCGGGTACGAAAGCCCCAGTTCGTTCTCATAGAAACGGCACACCGACTCGCGAAGCACCGGCATGCCGATACCCGGCGGGTAATTGGTCTCCCCACGACGGATCGCCTCGATGGTCGCTTCCTCGAGGAGCTTCGGTATCCGGAACTGTCGCGGATCGAAATCGCCGACGGTGAGGTTGCAGATCCGCTCGCCGGCGGCGACCCGTGCCCGTATCTCAGTCGCGATACGGAGGATCTCCGAGCCTTTCAGGGAGCCGGCCTGCGGAGCGGCACGAAATGGGGGACCGCCTGTTGCTGCGGTCGCGACAACGGTAATAGTCGAGGTGGATTGGGGCATGGCGTCGGGAATTCAGGGACCTCCGAACGGAAACCACAAGTTAGGACCTTGGCAGCGGCCGCCCAAATGTCCGGCACGCCTGCCAGCCTACCCACACTCCGCAGCCGGGACCTGTGTGGTTGCAGGGCCGTTTACGTCGCGGGCCCGGCAACCGTCCTTATGGGGTGCGGCCCGGGGAACGGTGGTTCGGGCGGCGACTATTATTGACGCAGGCAGCACGACCGCAGTGCCAACCGCTTGGAGCCTACCCCTTTGCGCCTGAACTTCCTGGTTCTGTCACTCTGTCTGGCGTGTCTGGCACCGGAGGCCGGTGCCCAGGCTTCGTCCCGAGCTGCCGTTCCAATCACCGCCGGGACACGGGTACGCGTCAAGACACCGACGCTGGTTGCCCCGCTCATCGCGAATTTCCTCGAGCAGCGCGGCGATACCCTCGTCTTCATCGAGGACGGGAGGGGGCGCGGCGTATGGTCCTTTGCGCTGGCGCAGATCGAGCGCCTCGAAACGACAGCTGGCGAAGCCGGACGGAACAAGCGTCCCATCGGACGCGGCGCCGTGATTGGTGGGGGCATCGGCCTGGTCGGCGGACTCCTCTTTGCCGCGGCAGCCCAACCCTCCGATTCGACCAAGGAATACAGCCGGCCGCTGACGGCCGCACTCGGTGCGGGAATCGGTGCGGGTATCGGAGCAATCATTGGATCGCGCGCGAAGTCCGAGCGCTGGGTAAACGTCCCTCTTCCCCGCCAGTTCTCGTTGATCCCCAACCGCCGCGGCGGTTTTTCGATCGCGATCGGATTCCGCTAAGGCCCTTCGGCGACCGCGGGCGGCCTCGAGTGCCGGCCGAATCAACGCCTTCCGAGACTGCAATGGGACTCTTCGACAAGGCCGAACCTGAACCTGCCGTCGTCGCCGGCGTCAGCCTGCGCTGTGAGATCTGCAGGTTCGACCGCTTCCATCACCGTAACGCGCAGCTGCACGGCGCCATCGCATCGTTCTTCGACCTGGAGTGGACCGGGCCAAAGGCCGATTGCTACGTCTGCGCCCGATGCGGCTACATCCATTGGTTCCTGCCCGTCTGATGTCGGACGCGGCGCGCCAGAATCCGGGACACGCCTGCCCGCAGTGCGGAGCGATCTACCAGCAGACTGAGGACTCCTGCGCCGAACGATTCCCGGCGCTTCTGGCATTGGACCACGCACGACAGGAACCGTGGGGAGCCGGCATGGAAGCGCTTTCTCGGCGTATACGCTGCAACATCCCGCCGGGCTCTCTCGTGAGACGCTGAAGCGATGCTGGACACTGCTCTACCGCATCTGGATTGCAGGAGATGACCCGCAGTACGTCGCGCGCACTCCGACGGCTTGACGAAGGCGCCGAGCCGCGATGGAGCGTTCCACAACTTCCGGCAGACGCCGCCACCCCGCGGCGGTTTCCCGTGACGATCGCCGACCTGGGCTCGTTCGCGGCGGCCACGTTCCCCGCGCAGCTCGAAGCCTGGTGCCGGGCAACGCTTGAGTCCCTGGGCCAGCCGACGCTGGCTGCCTGGTGCCGTTCCAACTTGTTTCACCGAACGCTCGAAGGTATGGGTTTGCATTGAACCACTTGGCAGAATAGTTCGAACGGCACTAGCGAGCCTTTTCGGACGGTCCCGGTGTCTTGCTCTTACAGCCCCGGGAATCCCATTCTAGGGCGCTGCAACCCTGCCAACGAGGTCTCCGATGGTCGCGCGTCAATTCGCCGCTCTCTTTGTCCGTGTCCTTCTGGTATCCGCGGGCCTCCCGCTCGCGCCAGCGCTCGCCCAGAACGCGGCTCCCGCCGCCGGGAAGAAGCCGCTGACCGTGGCTGACTATTCGCGATGGCGCAACATCGAGGGTGCCGGGATCTCGCCTGACGGGAAGTGGGTCGCGTACACGCTCAGGCACGCCAATACCCTTCCGGCCGACTCCAAGCCATCGATTCGCCTCCTGAACCTCGATACGAATCAGGACGTGGAGGTGCCTAACGCACACGATGCCGCGTTCTCCGCCGACTCCCGCTGGGTCGTGTACCAGGTGGATTCGATTCCGGCCCGCGGTGGACGCGGTGCAGGTGGCGCCCCGGCTCCATCGGACTCCGGCGTGGCACCCACGGCTCCCGGGGCGCAGGGCACGACGCCGGCGACGCAGGGAGCCGGGCGTGGAGGGCCAGCTGCCGCAACGACGCCGCCGCGCATGGAACTGCGGGAACTGGCGACGGGACGCACGCAGTCCTGGCAACGCATGCAGGCGGGAGGCTTCAACGCCAGCGCGACGCATCTCATCCTGCGCCGCCGAGCAGCTGCAGCTGGAGGCCGCGGCCGAGGCGCGGGCGCGCCGGCAGCTCCGGCCGCGCCGGCCACGCCGGCAGTCGGACCGAACGCGGCGCGCGGAACGGACGCGGTCGTTCATGAACTCGCCTCGGGTCGATCGCTCTTCCTCGGCTCCGTCGGCGACATCTCGTTCAACCGGCAGGGCGACCTGCTGGCGTATACGGTCGATGCCCAGATACGCGACGGCAACGGTCTGTTCCTGATCGACCTGAGGAGCGGTCGCACTCACGTGCTCGACAACGACACGCTCCAGTACAATCGCCTGTCATGGAGCGACGACGGCGATCGGGTGGCCGTCCTGAAGGGACGGCCGGTCGAAAAAATGCGCGAGCGTGACAACGTACTCATCGCGCTTTCCAACCTCCGCACCTTGCTGGACGATCCCGAGGTGACTCCGGCGAAGCTCGATCCCTCGAAGGCGGCCGGCTTTCCCAAGGGGTTTATCGTCAGCGATCGCACGCCGCTTTCCTGGAGCGAGGATGGGCGGCGCGTGTTTCTCGGAATCATCCCCCAGACCTCGGCGCCGGACACGGCCCGACGGCGAAGCACCGACTCCATCGCCGACGTCGATGTCTGGCGCACCGACGACGAGCGCATTCAGTCGGTCCAGATGATTCGTGCCGAGGCCGATCGCAATTTCACCTTCCGCCAGGCATTTGATGTCACCGACAGCCGGTACATCACGCTGACGGATTCGGGTATGCGTGAGGTGGAGATCTCGCTCGACGGCCGCTGGGCGGTGGGCCGCGACGTGCGTGCCTACGTGTCCGACTACAAGCGACCCGCAGCGGACTTCTATCGAGTGAACACCGCCACTGGCGACCGCACGTTGATGATGAAGGGCCAGCTCACGGGTCAGCACGCGCTCGGCATTTCTCCCGACGGGCGGAATTACCTGTACTGGAAGGACAATCGCTTCCAGGCGTACGACCTCGACGCCGGAACGTCCCGGACGCTGGGGAACGGGACGCCCGGATTCATCAATTCCGAATTCGATTATCCCGGACCGAGGCCCTCGTACGGCATCGCGGGATACACGCCCGACGGTCGCAGCGTCATCGTGCAGCAGCGATACGATCTGGTGCTGATTCCGCTCGACGGATCTTCGGGCACGCGCAACCTCACCCTCGGGAACGGCGCAAAGCGCGAAGTGCGATTCCGTCCGGTGCGCACCGAGCCGATTGATTCCTCGGCGCCGCGCCGCGTGCGTTCCGGCCGCGCGATCGACGTGACGAAGCCGATCACTCTCTCGGCCTACGGCGACTACACGAAGAAGTCCGGGTTCTATCGCCTCGAAGGAACGGAGCTCAGGGAGCTGACCTTCGACGACGCCGTGTTCAGCACACCGGTTCGCGCGGATAAGGCCGATCGGTACCTCTTCACGCGCCAGACGTTTGTCGAGTTCCCAGATCTCCGGATATCCGGACCGACCCTCACCGACTCACGAAAGATCAGCGACGCCAACCCGCAGCACGCCGAGTACATGTGGGGCCGGCGCGTGCTGTTCGACTACAAGAACAAGGACGGGGTACGCTTGCAGGGGATCCTGGCGCTGCCTGACGATTACAAGGCCGGCGAGAAGCGACCCATGCTGGTGAGTTTCTACGAGAAGAACTCACAGAACATGCACCGGTACACGCCGCCGTCATTCATCACCGGCATGGGCTCACTGCCTGTGGAGGCTTTGAGCCGTGGATACATAACGATGCTGGCCGACATTCACTTCCGTACCGGCTCGTCGCACAGCGACATGCTCGAAGGTGTCGAGGCAGCGACGAAGAAGGTCATCGAGCTCGGCTACGCCGATCCGAAGAAGATCGCAGTGCACGGGCACAGCTATGGCGGCGAGGGCGCAGCGTTCATCGGCACGCGGTCGAAGCTGTTCGCCGCGGTCGGCATGGGCGCCGGCGTGACCGATCTCTACTCGGACTTCAGCCAGAGCTGGGGCTGGTCCTACCAGGTGACCGGCGGCTCGGGCGCCAACGGCAACGAGTACTACCTGTACGGACAGGGCCGCTGGGGCAAGTCGCCGTGGGACGAGCCCGAGCTGTACCGCAACGAGAGCGCGCTGGCTCATGCGCCCAACGCGACGGCTCCCTTCCTGATCATGCACGGCACGGCCGATCCCACGGTGTCGTTCAGCGAGGGAATGAACTTCTACAACGCGCTGCGCTTCAACGGGAAGAAGGCGGTGATGCTGGCGTATCCGGGCGAGGGGCATGGCCTGCGTGGCCTCGCCAATCGTCGCGACCTGACGATCCGGTACTTCCAGTTCTTCGATCACTACTTGAAGGGTGCCCCAGCGCC
>Ga0209640_10002877_pt1 | contig 15057 bp, 7 predicted proteins | sample RifCSP10_1_FD_184018 | JGI IMG/M metagenome (GOLD analysis project Ga0209640, IMG submission 184018) | Soil microbial communities from Rifle, Colorado - Rifle CSP2_sed 10_1 (SPAdes) (version 2) | ecosystem: Environmental > Terrestrial > Deep subsurface > Rock core/Sediment | place: Rifle...
CAACCTGCTCCCGAGGACTGAGTCCTCTGACCACGTTCCATACCTCACGTCTCAAGCATCACGTTTCACGCTTCACGCATTAAGTTTCACCCTCTCAAGTACCAACCTATGAAAAAATTCCTCCTCATCTGGCTCGGTCAGCTCATCTCCATCCTCGGCTCAGGTTTAACCATTTTTGCCCTCGGCGTATGGATCTTTGATCAGACCGGGCGCGCCACGCCCTTTGCCCTCACTGTGCTGTTTGGCAACCTGCCGCGTATCCTCCTCTCACCCGTGGCTGGATCTTTGGCGGACCGCTGGAACCGACGCTGGCTGATGATTCTGGCGGATAGTGGCACGGCCCTGGTGACCCTGGGCGCCGCGGGTTTGCTTTGGCTTGGAGATCTCCAGGTCTGGCACATTTACCTGATCGCCTTGCTCAGCGCCTCATTTGCCGCATTTCAGGAGCCGGCCTATACAGCTTCGATCACCATGCTGGTTCCAAAAAAAGACCTGGCTCGCGCCAGCGGCATGGTGCAGATGAGCCAGGCTATCGAAATGCTGGTCGCGCCGCTACTGGCTGGTCTCCTCTTTGTAACCATTGGCCTCCGCGGCATTATCCTTATCGATTTCCTCACCTTTTTCTTCGCCATCGGCGCTCTGCTCGTCGTCGCCATTCCCCAGCCGGAACACAGCCCGGAGGAAGGTGAAGGCGATCAATCGCTTTTGAGGGATTCCCTGTTTGGCTGGCGCTATCTGCGGTCTCGCCCGGGTCTCTTTGGTTTGCTGCTTTTCTTTGCTCTGGTCAACTTCTTGCTTAATTTCTCGGCCGTCCTAACCGGTCCGCTCGTCTTGTCTTTTGCCGCCGCTAATGTCCTTGGCCTGGTGCAGATGGCCTCCGGAGCGGGCATGCTGATCGGCAGCGTCATCATGAGTGCCTGGGGTGGGCCGGCGCGCCGCATTTACGCGGTCATCGGTTTTATCACCTTGGCTGCCTTTGGCTTGCTGCTCGCCGGGTTCCGGCCTGCCGCGCTTTTTCCCGCCGCGGGACTGTTCTTATTATTATTCTGCGTGCCGCTGGCTTCCGGCCCCAGCCAGGCGATTTTCCAGTCTAAGGTTGCCGCCGGCGTGCAGGGGCGGGTGTTCGCCATGCGCAATATGATCTCGCGATCCATGATGCCGCTGGCGTTCCTGCTAGCGGGTCCTCTTGCTGACTACGTTTTCGAACCGCTGATGCGCCCAGGTGGTGCCTTGGCCAGTTCGTTTGTGGGCAGCCTGCTTGGCATTGGTCCCGGTCGCGGGATCGGATTGATGTTTTCCTTATCGGGCATTGCATTAATCGGGGCCAGCCTGCTTGCACTATCCAACCCGCGCATTCGCCTGGTCGAAGACGAACTCCCGGACGTAATAACCGAGAAACTTGGGAAGATGGTTGCAGCGCTTCCGGAAACGCAATAATGTTACACGTACCGGGGTCCGCCTCTCCATCTATTACATCTCTCGAATCACATATTACGTTTTACGCATCACGTTTCACGCATCACGCATCACGTTTTTCGTCTCTAATCTCCGCTATTCGCCTGATCCAATAGGTGGCGAATCGCGCGGACTTGTGGCTCGGTCAGCGCTAATTTCATGAGAGTATCGGCGTCTTCTGTGACGATCCGGCGCCCCAACCCCGAGTGCCGCCACATCTTCAGGTCTTCCTCGATTGGTGAGCCAATCAAGTCTTCCCGCACAATTTTTCCATCGGCCATGACGAGAACCCGGTTGGTCTGCCGCGCCACCGCCGGATCGTGGGTAACCACGATAAAAGTGACTCCCTGACCCTTGTTCAACTCCCGTAACAGCATCATCAAGGATCGCCCGGAGGCGCTATCCAGGCTGCCTGTGGGCTCGTCGGCCAGTACGAGTGGAGGGTCGTTCGCCAGGGCGCGCGCCACCGCAACTCGCTGTCTTTCCCCGCCCGACAGCTGGTTGGACAAATGGTTCGCCCGGCCAGCCAGGTCGACCAGTTCCAATAGTTCTGCTGCCCGCTTTTTCCGCCCCGCCGCGCCCAGGTGCCCCATCATCGGTACTTCGATGTTTTCCTGGGCAGTCAGCGTCGGAATCAGGTTGTGGAGTTGAAAAACAAACCCCACAGATTTTGCCCGGAACTTATCCTGGTTTTGGATTTTCGCCAGATCCTCGCCGTTCACGAAGACTTTACCACGTGTGGGCCTGTCCAGCGCCCCGATCATGTTCAGCAGCGTGCTCTTGCCGCTCCCGCTGGGGCCCATGACCGAAACCAATTCTCCCGCCCTCACCGTTATAGTGACGTCATCTAGGGCGCGGATTTCTGTGCCATCCCCATAAATCCGTGTTAATCCCCGGGTTTCAACCAAGTAAGTTGATTCAGCCATAGCTAACCTTCAATCTGGATATCCACAAATGCCGTCATTCCCCAGCGCAGCTGTTCCGGAATCTCGTCCAACTCGACGGTCACGGTATAGTTCACGCCCGTGCCTTCGGATGCCTTCGTAGCGATATGCGTGACCACGCCGTCTACTTCGATGCCCGGCAGCGCGTCGAAAGTGACGATGGCCTTAGCACCTTTTTCGATTTGCGCCGCATCGATCTCGTTCAGGTCGGTCGTTTCAACCCGCAGGTGTCCTAAATCGGCCAACAGAAGGACGGGTTGTCCGGGACTCACCCATTCTCCCACATGGACGAAAATCTTGCTCGCAGTTCCATCGAAAGGTGCCAGAAGTTCGAGATCGCTCAAGGCTGATGTCGCTGCCGCCAGTTGCTCTTTAGCGTTTTCCAGGCGAGCTTCGGCAACTGCCAGGTCATCTGCGTCCGGGCCGTTTTGGTAGGTTTGGTAGTCTCTCTTGGCTGCTTGAATTCGAGCTTCCAGCATGGCAATTTCTGCCTGGCTGGGGCCTTGCTGCACCCGTTCCCATTCGCGCTCCGCCTGGCTCAACTGCGCCTGCGCCGTCGCCAATTCTGCTTCGGCGACCGCCAATTCTACCTCGTTGCCCGTCGACAGCATGGCGTTCAGGTTGCGTACCGCCGCGTCGTATGCCTTCTGAGCCGCGGATAATCTTGCCAGATAGTTTGCCCGCACCACGCTGTCCTCCCGTTTGCCGGCATAAGGCGCAAAGTCCTTCTCCGCTTTCTTCAAGACATCTTCTGCCAGAACGACCTGGGCTTTGGCCGCGTTGATATCCGGCGTACCCGCGGTGGACTGCAAAATACGCACCCGGCGCTCAGCGCTGTCAACCGCCTTTTTCGCATCGGCGATGGCTTGCAGCGCCAGCGATTTCTGAAGCTCAAATTCCAGCAGGTCCTCGAGGGCGTGTTCGGCGTCTTCCAGGTCCTGTAGCGCCTGCGCCGCGGTCAATTCTGTGTTGTCGTACAATTCGTTCAATGCCGCCTCGGCGCTGGCTAACTCAAATTTGGTCTGGGCCACGCTGGCCTGCAGCTGCTGCCCTCCTTCCAGCCGGACGAGGGCCTGATCCACACCGACCACCTGATCCTCCTGGATCAGGACCGCCTTGATATTGCCCGCCGTTGTCAGGCTCAGAGTTGCCCATTGCGCTGGCACCACTGCACCGGTTGCGCTGACGATCGGGGAAAAATCCTCGCTGCTCGTTTCTACTTCAGGAGTAGGCGTTTCCTGCGCCGGCAACGCGCCGCATGCAGCCAGAAAGATCAAGCCGGGTATAACCAACTTTTGCATCATTCGGTAGTATTTCATCGCCATATTGTCCTATCTGCTCTTGGTAGTTAGCCCATTTGCCGTTTTTATATTTTTTTCCAGAACTTCGCGATTTCTTTGCGCCCGTCGGATGCGGCACAGAAGCTCTACCCATAATCTTGTTGATCTGCCGCATCCGCTGCGCCTTGGCGGTTTATTCAGGTGCGTGTATTTTTGTACCGCGGTTACTCGTATCGCAGCGCTTCCACCGGCTGCAGCTGCATCGCGCGGTAAGCCGGGTAGAGCCCGCCAAACATGCCCAGCAGCGCCGCCACCAGGATTGCCCTGGCAAAGATGTCAATGCTCCATTTTGGAACCAGCATCTCACCAAACATTGGAATGAGTGAGAATAAAAGCGTCAGAGCAAACGCGACCAGGATGCCCAGTGCGCCGCCCAGCAGTCCAAGCAGCAGGGCTTCCTGCAAGATCATTCCTAGAATTCTCCGCCGGCCCCAGCCCAGGGCGCGCAGAACGCCGATCTCCCGGGTGCGTTCCAGGACCGTCATCAGCATGGTGTTCATTACGCCTACGCCGCCGACGATGATTGCCAGAAAGGAGATGGAAGCCATTAATCCGTCCATCGCCTGCATATCGGGCATTTGCTCCATGAATTCCCCGCTTAAACTGGCGTGCGCATCTGGCATCTGGGCGTTGATCTTCTCTACCACCTTGGGGGCTTCGGGAGGACTTTTCACTTTGACCATATAAATGGTTACTTTTCGAGGTCGCCCCATGTACGTCTGCGCCTCGCGCAGGCTGACCACGCCCCCCATCTCCTCCCAGACGGCTCCGGATTCGTAGATGCCCACAACCCGAAAACGGCTCCCGCCCACCTGGATGGTATCGCCCACGGACTTATTCAAGGCCTCCGCCATCATGCTTCCCAGCAGTATTTGGTGGTTGCTGGTCAGCCGTTCCCCTTCTACGACATTCAGCCGCCGGATGGCAGCTTCATTGGGCGCATAGCCTAGCAGGATAAAAACAGTGCCGGAATCCGGCAGGATCGTTCCCGAGAGGGCCATGCCGCTGACGTGAGCGACTTCGGGCAAAACTGCGATCCTATCGCCGGTCCGCTCGTCCAGGGCGCTGAATTCGGTATCCGCCACCCCGGCCTGGCGCACCATAATCTCTGCGTCGCCGCTCATCGCCGACATCACATCAGAAAAGCCGCCGATGATACCGTCGAGCGCCATGATCCCTCCCACCGTGATACTGATCGCGCCCACGGTAAGCAGGGTCCGCGTTGTGCGCTGCCACAGGGTCTGCACAGCCATGCCGCCGAATGGCAATCGCCGCACAGTTGCCCCGCTAGCGCCTCCTTCATAGCGTAGCGCTTCCACTGGCTGCAGCCGGGAAGCGCGCCAGGCCGGGTAAGCGCCCCCGACTAAACCCAGAACGAACACGGTTCCAAAGGTCTGTTCCAGCACCTCCGGCTGGATATTTGCTGTCGAGGCGCCGAAGAACCCGGCGACATTGGAAAACGACGCGAGGGTCAGCCAGCCGATGCCGGCTCCTGCCATCCCTCCGATCAAGCCAACCAATAGCGATTCGCTCAGGATCATCGCCAGGATTCGCCAGCTGCTCCAGCCGACCGCTCGCAACACGCCGATTTCCCGCGTGCGCTCGATCACTGACATCAGCTGCGCATTCATCATCCCGACGCCCCCGATGATGATGGCTAAACCGGCGATGCCCCAGACATAGGCCTGCATTGCATCCGCCAGGAATTGTTTATCGGCGAACTCTTGCGTCCCGCTCAGCGAAAGATCACGAAAGCGCCGTTCGACCCGTTTTTCTACCCGCTCGCGTAGCGCCGCATCTTTAAGTTGAATATAAAACAAACTGACCTGCCTGGGCTTTCCCAGCAAATCCTGGGCGTCTTTCAAAAGCATCACTGCGCCGTTATCCTCCAGGGTTTGCCCGGTTTCGTAAATGCCCACCACCCGGAATAAGCTCTCCATGATGCGGATCGTATCGCCGACCTCTTTATGCAGGGCTTCGGCTGCCGAGACACCTAGAATCAGCGGTTTGCCACGCGCCTGGTGAGCTTCCCGGGAGTCGAGCCCGGCCCCTTTAATGATTTGAAAGCGTCCCAGCACAAAACTGTCTTCCGGATAACCATACACAAAGAAATAGGGCACGTTCTCGGTCCTCACGAAGCCCTGCATCATCCCGCTGACCGCTGAAATTTCCGACATGGCCGCCAGTTCGCCGCCGATCGCCTCGTCCACTGAACTGGTGGTCAGGTCGACCGCATCCGGTTGGCTGAGCACCAGGTCCGCCTTGCTGCCTGTCAGGATAGCGTTGTAACCCTCTTTCAATCCATTTGCCAGGGCGCCCAGGGTCACGATCGCAGCAGCTCCGATGCTGATGCCCAGCATGGCGAGCAGCGTGCGTCCTTTTCGGCGTAGGAGATTTTTGAAGATCATGGTCTATACCACACGCATTTCTTGCACTTACGAAAAACTAATTTAGATTGGTCTAAATTTTATCACAAGTTTGTCTGAATTTGTCAAGGTGCTCGCGCCAAATTTAACAAGCTCAATTATAATCTTCCCAGTCGTCCGCGGCACTTCCGGCCTTTTCTCACAACCTGTCTGATACCGCTCTGCGATTCCCAAGTTTCTCCTATGTTCCGTGTCCTGACCCGCAAAAAAATCGCCTGGTTTCTGGCAATCCTGATATCTTTGCTCCTGCTCATAATGGTAGCCTGGATCGCGGTCGCCGGTCCCGTAACCGTCTATCGTGTTATCCGCTACGGCGACACAATGATCGACGATTTTAAGTTTTATCCATTCCGGCGCCTCCAGGCCAGTGATTCGCCGTTCCTGTTCCACGAGAAGGCTGCCGGGTTGAGCATGCCAGGTGTTGTGGAACTGGATGGCGGAACTCAAGCTGACCTGGAAGACTTGTTGCAATCCAACGATACCATTGCCTTTCTCGTCATCAAGGACGATGCGCTCGTATACGAGCGCTACTACCAGGGTCACACCCAGTCGTCGCTCTCCCAATCCTTCTCTATGGCAAAATCCTTCACCTCGGCGCTCGTCGGAATGGCCCTTGACGATGGCCTGATCGCCTCCATCGACCAGCCGGCTACCGATTTTATCCCTGAGCTTGCCGAAGCGGGATTCGAAGATGTTACCATCCGCCACCTCCTCACCATGATGTCCGGTTCAAATTACATCGAGAATGATAATCCTTTTGGCATCCACGTCATCCTGAACTACACCCCAAACCTGGAAAGAGAGATCCTGAGTTTTGGGATGGAGCGTATGCCCGGCGAGCACTGGCGCTACAAGTCAGGCGACAACGCTCTGCTGGCCCTCATCCTGGACCGCGCCCTGGGTCCAATAACCATCACGGACTACACCCAGGAAAGGCTGTGGACACCGCTCGGCATGCAGTATGATGGTCTGTGGACTCTCGATCATGAGGGGGATGGGCTGGAGAAGACCTGGTGCTGCCTGGCTGCCGCGGCTCGCGACTTCGCCAAGCTTGGGCGCCTTTACCTCAATGATGGCAACTGGGGTGGTCGCCAGCTCCTCTCCCCGGAGTGGATCAGGCAGTCGACCCAGGTTGGCGGCGTCCCGGAAACCGATTGGCCCGGCGACTTCCGCGCAGTCGGCTGGCGCAACTATGGTTACCAGTGGTGGCTTCTCTCCGATGAAGAAGGAGATTACATGGCGAGTGGCAAGGATGGGCAGTATCTCTACGTCAACCCTTCAAGAAACGTAATCATTCTCCGTTTAGGATGGAGCACCGGCGATCTCTTCACCAGCCAGTGGCTTTCGCTATTCAAACATCTCGCTCGAGAAGTCAGCTGAAACTTCATCAATTCTATTATCCCCTATCTGTGAAAATCTGTGTCGATCTCTGGTTGCCTTCTATTCGTTCTTCAGAACCCGCAGCACCTTTTGAAGGTCGCTGACCGCTTGCGAGTAGCCTGGATCGCTGGCGCGGTTGAGTTCCTGGAGCGGGTCGCTCGAAAGGTCGTAAAACTCTCGATCGCCGTTGTCATACTCCGCATAGAAGTAAGCTGAGGTCCGCACGGCGCGAAACATCATTTTTGCGCCGCCAGCTACGGGGCTGATGTATTCCGTATAGGCCTCCAGGCGCCGGGGCGCGAGCGGGTCTTCGATCAGATCGACCAGGCTGGCGCCATTCAACGGCGCAGGAGGTCGCGCTCCGGCGAATTCGGCCAGGGTAGGCGCAAGGTCCACATCATTCACCAACGAATCATCCTCGCGCCCGGCCACGCCCGGCGCCCGGATCCAGAAAGGGATGCGGATGCACTCCTCATAGGCGCACCATTTTTTTACGTTCCATCTGTGTTCGCCCCAGGATAGCCCGTTGTCCGAGAGGAAGACGAAGACCGTGTTCTCGTACCGGCCGGTTTGGACCAGCGCCTCGACCAGCTTCCCAACCGCCCGGTCAACTGCCTGCAGGCTCTCGAGTTGTTTGATGCGGAATTGATCGCCCGTCTCTATCTGCGCGGGAGTTAAGAGTGGCAGGTCCTGCACCCAGCGCGGTTTATCGCTCACGTCGGCTTCGTTGTGGCTCGCTGGCCGCCACGGGGATAGATGCGCGTAAGCTCCGGAGTCGCCATACCCCGGCGTCGGGTAAGAACTGGGCGCAGCCGTGGTGGAATGGGGTGCGAAGGGGGCGAGATACACAAACACCGGTTCAGCCGGATTCGCCGTGGTAATGAACTGGATTGCCTTATCGGTAATGACGTCAGTGGCGTAATCTCCCGGCTGGTCCCCGTAGGCAACCGTCACCCCGTTTTCCACCAGGCTATAGTTGTAATAGTTCCCATCATTGTTCAAAAAGGCGTAAAACTGGTCCCATCCAGCCGGGATCGGCCTGTCAGGAACGAGCTCATAGTAATAGTTCAGATATTTACCAAATAAGCCCGTCCGGTAGCCCGCCCGATCCAGCCAGGTGGCGATGGTGGATGAGTCGTCGAATACCGGCGCGCCTCCGTAAGGAGGTATGTTGTCTTTTACGCCGTGGTTGTGGGAATAAAGACCGGTCAATATGCTCGCCCGGCTGGGACAGCATAATGGAACCGCCGCAATGGCGTTGGTAAAGCGCACGCTGCCGGCGTAGAGCAGCGAATTGGTAAGCGGCATGTACTGCATCGTATCCCAGCGCTGGTCGTCCGTGAGAACCACCACGATGTTCGGCTGTGTGGATACAATGGGATTGCTCACGCTGACCTGCACCGGTTGGGAAGTGGCTCGATTTCCTCGCGAATCGATGGCCACGGCGGTAAACGCATAGGATGCGTCGGGCTCGAGGGCCGTGCTCCACAGGAAGTTGTAGGGAGGCAGCGCGTCCTGGCCGAATAGAACGCCGTCTTTATACAATTTCACCAGACCCACGGCGGTGTTATCCCTTGCCGAAACATTCAGCGAGATGGTCCCAGCCACGCTGGCCCCTTCGGCGGGCGATGTGATGGAAACCGATGGAGCGACTAAATCGAATCTCCAACTTGGCAGCGGGCTGTTACTGGCTCGACCCCCCGGAATTATCAGGAGAACGGCAAGGAGCAGGCCAATGGATAGCAGGGCGATGACAGCTGCGCGCAAACGCGGCGAGGTTGAATGGGGGAGCATGTTGAAGTCCTTGAAGCTTGGAGTGTTCGCAAGGGTGATATATTAACATAATTTCCCGCCCGGAAAAGCAATTTTCATAACTGTAAGGCTTTTGTAGGCTGCGCCGGGCCGGCTTCACTCGCCGGGTGGGAGATCCGGGCAGGTGAGGGCGTAGGGCTCTTCTCCGCGGAAGCGGCGCCATTCAGCCTGGGTCAGGTTGCGTGTGGCCCGACCGCAGGCCAGGTCCAGAAGTTCGGCGAGATCCGTATAAAACAGCCTCAGCCTGCCGGAGTCTGCCAGGGCAAGGATGCGGCTTTCGTCGCTGTTCCATATTGCTGTGTTTACCCGGCCGAGTTCGGACAGGACGAGCAGCTCGCGGCCAGTGAGGGCATCCCAGACACGGACCGTTCCGTCCTGGCTGAAGCTCAGAATGCGGCTCTCGTCGGAATTCCAGCCGGCCTGCAGGACCACGCGGTCATGGGCAAGGGCGAACAACTCCGCTCCCGTGTCCACATTCCACAGCCGGGCGGTATGATCCCAACTGGAAGTCAGCAAGCGGGTTCCATCCGCATTAAAGTTGGCGTGAGTTATGTCGTTGCCATGGACTAGGCGGAAAAGTTCCTCACCCGCCTCCGTATCCCATACCCTGGCCTCGTCCCCCGTATAAGTCATCAGACGGCTGCCGTCTCCGCTCCAGACGATGAAATCGGAAACTTCATCGATCGCCAGTTTGACCAGCTCTTCACCGCTGTCAGCAGCCCACCGATGCGCCGTCACATTGTTATCGCCGCGAGAGACGGCCAAAATAGTGCTGCCGTCCTCGCTCCAGCTGGCTTGATCTATAAAGTCATCTACGGCGAGATCCAGCAGCGCCTTCCCGGTGGCGCCATCCCAGATCTTAATTTTGGAACCAGCCTCATCCTGACCGGTTGTCAATATGCGGCTCCCGTCAGGATTCCAGATGATATCAACAAAAAATTCGTCCATCTCAAGACCGAAGATTCCTTCACCGGAGCCAGCATCCCAGGCATACAGCGCCGAGCCGGTCTCAGTGTCACTTACAAGCAAAATGCGGCTCCCATCCGGGCTCCAGATGACATTGTACAAATTCTGATCAAAGGTGAACTGGAAAAGCTCTTCGCCACTGACGGTATCCCACATGCGCACCCGGTTGCGGCAACCCTCCGAATAAACCGGTGTGAAAGACCAATATTGGCCGCTGAAATCGCCAGTCTGGCCCATGAAGGGCGCATTGTCGCCGTCGCCCGCGGTATCCAGAGCGCGGCCCTCACCGAGCAACTCGTTGGTTAATCGATAAAAGCCTCCGTCCAGGGGCGTTATTTTCCAGTATTGGCCGCTGCTATCCCCGCTCTCGGCCATGAAAGGATCGTTATTTCCGTCGGCGTAGGTGTCCAGGGCGAAAGCCTCGCCGAGCAGCTGGTTGGTCAGGCGATACGTATCTTCGCCGAGTGAGGTTATTTTCCAGTTCTGGCTGATATCATCCCCGGTCGTCCCCAGGAAGAGTCCACTATCCCCGCCGCCGAACGTCTGCAATGAGCGATCAAAGCCCAGAAACTGGTTGGTCATCCGGTACCAGGTGTTGGGGTCGAACTCCCCGGTGCCGGAATTTTCGCAACCATAGGTCAGCAGCCGGTTCCCGTCCTCGCTCCAGCTAGCCTGATCGCCGGCCTCGTCCCAGGCCAGCGAAAGGAGCGCTTCTGCGGTATGCGCATCCCAGATGCCGACCCGATCGCCCAGGGTCAGCACGCGATTCCCATCCGCGCTCCAACTGGCCTGAGTGAAGAATTCATCTTCCTCTCCTAAGTCAATCTCGCGTCCAGACACAAATTCCCATAACCGGACGGTGCGATCCCAACTGGCGGTCAGGATGCGGGTGCCGGCCGCGTTCATGAAGGCTTGATTGACCCAGTCTCCGTGGTTGAGGGCAAGTAGTTCGGCGCCGTTGTAGGCATCCCAGATATGGGCCTTATTATCGTTGCTGGCGGTGAGGATCCGGCTGCCATCTTTGCTCCAACTGACCTGATTGACGCTCTCGCTATGGGGCAGGTTGTTCCATTCCCAGGATCCATCCGGGAACACCTGCCAGACACGGGTCTGATCACCGACCGTCACGAATCGGGTTCCGTCTGCGTTCAAAACGGCCTGTGAGATAAACCCCTCCACGTCGATTGTGGTCAATTCAGTGCTCGTTTCAGCGTCCCAAAGACCAAGGGTAGAGCTGGTATCGCCGCTCGTGACCGTCAGAATGCGGCTGCCATCTTCGCTCCAGCTCGCCAGATTGACATAGGCATCTACGGGGATGGACTGGATTTCGGCGCCGCTGGCTGCATCCCAGATGCGGACTGCATCGCCAGAGGTCAGGAGCCGGCTGCCATCACTGCCCCATAAGGCCTGTTCGGCAAATTGGTCGAGACCGAGCGTGTGCAGCATCTCACCGCTATCTGCATCCCACAGGCTGACGATTGAGCCGCCTTCAGCATCGGCGAGGGTGAGGAGGCGGGTCCCGTCCGGGCTCCAACCGACCTGTCTTACCCAGTCACCCTGCTCGAGGATGAATAAACGCTCACCGCTATCCGCATCCCACACCGCCACGCTCGAGCCAGTTTCCTCGTCGCTAACGATCAATAAACGGTCCCCATCTGAATTCCAAATGGTCTGGCTGACACTTTCACCTTCGGCAGCCTCGAAGCTCCGCAGCTGCTCACCGCTCTCTGCGTCCCAGACGTGAACGGCTATGCCAGTATCGCCAGGGCTGCGCGACAGGACCCGGCTCTCGTCAGCGCTCCAGATGGCCTCATCTACAGCTTCCTCGTGGGGAAGAATATGAAGGGTCCGGAGGGGTGCTGCCAGCGCCCGGTGCAAAGCAATATTGGCTGCGGCTGCCCGGTCAGGATGGGCCGCCAGATCGCCAAGGGCGCGGGCTGATTCCACCGCCAGCAGCAGAGCCAGATCATAGTTGGGGATATCGAACTGCGTCTCCGACTGAGCCGCCAGCTGGCGGGAAAGAGACAGGCGGGCCTGTTCTTCGGCGAGATTGGCATTCTCCCGGGCAATGCGCGCCTGCGCGCCGGCGTAGACGGCCAGCGCCGACAAAGCCACGATGACGGCCAGGCCGATTATGGCCGCGAGGCGCCGGCGGCGAGCTGCCTGGCGGACCTGCTCAGCTTTAAATTCTTGCTGGCGGCAGCTCTCATCCAGGAATTCCTTTTCTTCTGGCAGCACATCCACGGGATGCTGCTCGGCATAGGCCTCGGCTGATCCCAGCTGGGCGCCTTCCAGCAGTTTGCCCGGATCGCGTCCGGCTGCCAGCCAGGCGCGGGTCGCCCTGTCCAGAGGGTTTTCATACTTTTCCATCCAGGCCCGGTTTGCGGCCAGGACCGGCTCCACCAGGCGGTCGTGGGCCAGCTCGTACCAGGTGTCCCCACCGCGCACGCTGGCGCGGATGATATAGGCGTTGTTGAGGATCGCTACTGCGGCATTGGGCAGGCCCTCCGTCTCGGTCTCACCGCGGTAGACCAGGCCGCGGGTGCGCGCCGGCGTGATGAGCTGCTCGTCGAACCAGGCGCGCAGGCGGCGCTGGCTGAGGCTTTGTTGCAATTGTGGGTCGCCCAATACCTTTTCCAGGGTGGTCTCGTAGAAGCCGGTGAGGGCCTGGTCCACGTCGCCGAACTCCTGCACGTCTTCCTCTTCAATGACCGTGCGCTCGGCAGGCAGTTTATCCCAGAGCTGGCGGCAAACGATCTGCAGGTGGACGGGCTCGACGTAAGCGCCGAGCTCCGTGGACGGGTTCGAATTCCCACCTTGCCCGGCGCGTCCCGGCTGGCTGCGCCGCAGGTTATCCACCAGCGTCTCGGCAACGTCGGGGGCGAACGTGCGGCCGGCCAGCTCGGCCGGTTTTGTCACCGCCCCGAGGGCTGCCTCGCGCTTCAGCAGCTCCAGGCGAAACCGCGAGCGCAGCCCCTGCGGAAGCAAATTGGCGTAGGGGGTGAGTTCGGCGATAAAGTCCTCGCGCATGGTGAAGAGCACATGCAGATCCGGGTGCTCGCCAAGCGCCTGGCACACCTGCTGGAAGAAACCTTCGCGTTCCCGCCAGCGCTCGGGATAATGGGTGAACAGCTCCTCGAACTGGTCGAAGATTAACAGCTGCGCGCCGGACTGTGGAGCGGCGGCAGCCGCATCCGCGGGGGTTTCCGGCGGCGCGGGCTCATTCTCCCCATGCTCAGGGCGCCCATCTTTCTCCAGGAAGGCAGCCAGGCCCTCGCTGAGGGTGAGACCGGCCAGCTCACCAGGCTGCATATCCTGAGGGTGGAGGCTCAACAGAGCGCTGAATACGAAGATATTGGGGATCTCGGCATGGACATCGGCCGGTATGCCGCCGCCCACGCTCACCACCGGAAGCACGTCCATTTTCTGATAAATGCGGGCTCTCGGGCCGCGGCCGATCTGCACCTGGCGGGTCAGCTCCGGAACCAGCCCGGCGCGCAACAGGGAGGACTTGCCGGCGCCCGATTGGGCGAAGAATAGAGAGGCGCGGGCGGTTATGACCAGCCCCTCCAGGATGGCAATTTCCTCATCGCGCCCGTAGAAGTACTTGCGCTGCCCGGCATCGAAGGCGCGGGGCCCCACGTAGGGATTTTCGTGATTTTCAGAAGTCCCAGTCATCGTCGCCTGCCTCCGCATTCTCCTGCCAGCGGCTGTGGAGATCGTTCATAAATTGCTGCGAGCTGCCCCAGTAAATGTCGATGTTGTACTGCCCCATATAGTCGCCGAGATATTCCATGGATTTTTCCAGGCTGGCGGCGTCCTGCAGTTCGAGCTGAACGCCGATGTGGCGCTTGCGCTCCGAGGTGGCCTGGGCGATCTCGGGCAGCAGGCCGTGCAAGATCACGCGGAACTCCCAGTCATCGAGCTGGTAGCCCAGGAAGATGAAACTGCCCTCGGAAAGCATGCGCAGGACGTTCATCGGCAGGTAAGATTGCTGGTCCCGGGAGAGGCGCACCAGGTGGCGCATGAAGTCATCCTCTGAAAGGACCAGATTCTTGAGCTGCTCGGGATCGCCGTCGTGGCCGTCCAGGTGCAGGATGACGGGCTGTTCGCGGCTGGGCTCCGGGGTGAGCACGTATTGTGGCGTGCCGGCCTGCGACTGCTCAGGTCTCAGCCCCAGCCGTCGGGGCGCGAGGCCTTCGTGCTTGAGGGCAAGTTCCAAGAAGTTGTCCATGTTGGTGGTGACGTAAAGGGGCAGCTGCAGATCGGCCAGCTGGTGGTGAATCTCGTTCTCATGAATCCCCAGGACTCGTTCGGCCCAGCCCAGGCCTTCGGCCGTCTCGCTGAGGCTGGCGTCCTTGAAGCGCTGCTTCTGCTCATCGGTCGGCTGGATATCGAGGTAGAGGAAAAGGCTGCGCTGCAGCAGCCGCATGAAAGCGCTGCTGGTGGCGCCGCGGGGATCGCTGCGGGCGTTGACGCCGATAAACTGGGCCACGCGGGCGAGGTCGCGGCTGTCGGGCAGAGGATAGCCATAACGCTCGGCCAGTTTCTCGGCGATGGCGCCCTTGTCCGGCAGCAGACCAGCCGTCACGCGGGGACCGAGGAAGGCGATGACCTGGCCAGCCTCGATGCCATCGAGCAAGAACGGCCAGAAGATGTCATCCCGGCCGCTGCTGATGCGGCCACGCTTGCCGAGCAGCTGGTTGGAGCGCAGCCGGCTGAAGAGCACGGGGA
>Ga0209640_10002878_pt1 | contig 15056 bp, 10 predicted proteins | sample RifCSP10_1_FD_184018 | JGI IMG/M metagenome (GOLD analysis project Ga0209640, IMG submission 184018) | Soil microbial communities from Rifle, Colorado - Rifle CSP2_sed 10_1 (SPAdes) (version 2) | ecosystem: Environmental > Terrestrial > Deep subsurface > Rock core/Sediment | place: Rifle...
GCCGCCCCGCCACGACGAGTACTCGTAGTCGTGCGCGGCTTCGTCCCGGGTGTCGCAGACGTTCAGTCGGTCGACCAGCGACAGTCCGGCGACCGCGGCCAGCGCCTCGGAATCGTGAAGGCTGTTGTTTCGCCCCACGATGTCGTAGCGGGTGCGATAGATCTGGAGCTCGTCGCCCAGGCTCCAGGACTCGTAGATGGGTGGACCGTCCGTCAGCTCACGCCAGAGGATCGATCCCTCGTGGCCCGAGCGGCCCACCAGCAGGTAGGGCGGACGCTCCGCCTCGGGGAAGGACACGAGCGCTTCGTAGATCCCCGCTTCCTTTTCGATCAGGCGGTTGCCGACGAAGTGAGGGCTCGTGACGCCGTGCAGGTTCACGTTTCGGTGGCCGGTGAGGTACTCGATGCTCGTGGCCACGTTCGCGATGGACACGCCGGGCGGGAGGTTGCGGCGGATCCACTCCGCGGTGGGGACCTCCCGCCGGTAGATGTCACCGGCCATCTGGCCGTATTGGTCGGCGAATCGCAACGAGGAAAGGAGGCCCAGGACCAGGAAGAGGCCGGCCCCGGCCGCGAAGAGCGAGCGCTCGAGACCAGGGTCGGCACGGGCGACGAGGCGAGTGGTTTCCCCGAGCCCCGCGGCGACCAGGCACAGGAGACCAGGGAAGGCCCACATCAGGTACCGGTTGAAGTGCACCCCCATGAAGACGTTGGGGCCGACGAGGGCGAAGAGGAGCCCTACCGTTGCGGCCCAGATCCGTAGGGGCGTGCCGAGAGCCCGCCCCGGCATGGCCAGGAGGACCAGGACGAAGACGAGGCCGAGCGGCGGGAACTGGAACGAGCTGTAGCCGCGCGCGAATCCGATCGGCGACTCGGACGGGTAGAGGCCGAGCAACAGGCCGCGCGCCACATCGACACCGTACTGAGCGGCCAGCCCCAGGCTGTCGGCCCAGCCGTAGTTCGGCAGCAGGGACTTGCCGCTCACCGAGGTGCCGAGCCAGCTCCCGGAGGCCACCCGCTGAACGAGGAACGCGAGGATCCAGACGGCCGCCGGAACGAGCGCCAGGAGTCGGGAGCGCCAGGACGCCTTTCGCCCCCCGTGCCACAGGGCGGCCCCGCCGAGGGCCAGCGCCATGACCAGCGCTTCGGGACGAGCCAGGGAAAGCAGGCCGCCCGCGAGGGCGAATCCCTTCCCCTGCCCGGTCTGCCAGAGGACGAGCCAGCGCTCGAGAACCCAAAGGGCCAGGAACATGTAGAGAGCGATGTCCGACCCGTAGAGGTATCCCCAGACGACGGGCCCCCCCAAGGCGACGAGACCCGCGGCCAGGGCTCCCTCGCGACCCCCGGCGAGCGCCTCGCCCACGCGGCGCGCGAGGACGACAGAGGCGCCGTAAAAGGCCGTGCCCAGCCCGATCGCGACGGCTACGAGCCCTTCCCCCCGGGCCCCGAGACCGTGGCCGAGGGCGAGAGCGGCGGTGTGGAGCAGGCTCGTCGAACCGGAGGTCGGCGCTTCTCCCGGGTTGTACTGGAAGGGGTGCCCCTCGGCCATTGCTCTCGCGTACTGCAGGACCACGTAGAGATCGACGACCTGGGGCACGAAATGGCCCTCAGTCGCCGACAACATGCAGGCGAGGAAGACCGACACCACTCCCACGCAGGTGATGGCCAAGGCCAGCGTCGTCAGCTGGAGCCGGGGCGCCGGGGGGCGGTCTTCCATGGGCTGCATTCTAAGGCTTCGGTACGTTGACACGTGCGGCACCCGCGGCGATGATCCGAGGGGCTTGAACGCTCTTCCCCAGCCGCTTCTCGACTTTCTCCCCCTCGCACTCGGCCTCATCGTCGGCAGCTTCGCGAATGTCTGCATCCATCGGATCCCCCTCGGTCAGTCGGTGGTCACGCCGCCGTCCCGCTGCCCGGCCTGCGGAGCGCTCGTTCGGGCCTTCGACAACGTACCGATCCTGAGCTGGCTTTGGCTGCGGGGGCGGTGTCGTTCTTGTCGAGCGCCGATCTCCCTTCGGTATCCGTTGGTGGAGGCCGCCAACGGGCTCATCTACCTGGCCCTGGCCCTGGTCGGAGGGTTCTCCGCCTGGACCTTCGTGGCCATGCCTTTCGCGACCGCGCTGCTCGTCCTCGCCCTCATCGACCTCGACCACCAGTTGCTGCCCGACGCGATCACCCTTCCTGGCATCGTCCTGGGGATCGCGGTGAGCTTCCTGGCCGGCTGGCCGGTCGGGCCCTGGGAGGCATTGGGGGCGGCCGCCGGGGGCTACGTGGCGTTGTGGCTCGTGGCCCTCGCGTACGAGAAGACCCGCGGTCAGGAAGGGCTCGGCCAGGGCGACTGGAAGATGGCTGCGTTCCTGGGAGCGTTCCTGGGCTGGCAGAAGATGCTCCTCGTCGTCTTCCTGGCGTCCTTGGGCGGGACCGCGGTCGGGGTGGTGGCGGTGGCCTTCAACCGGGGCGGCATGAAGTCGAAGCTCCCGCTCGGGACGTTCCTGGGCGCGGCCGGCATCGCGGTCCTGATGGGTGGCGACCGCCTCCTGACCTGGTACGCGAGCCTGTTCGGTGGCTGACTCCAGGCGCGAGTGGCTGAGGGTGGCCGTCGTCCTGGCCGTGATCGTGATCGGCCTCGTCGAGGTGCGCTCGCAGATCCAGGCCGTGCGGTCCCATCGGCGGCTACAGGCACGGGCCGTCGGCGAGGTCCGGGCTCGAATCGAGGCCGAGCTCCCGCGCCTCACCGAGCTCTTGACGAACGGAACCGTGGAGTCCTGGAACCTGGCGCTCGACCTGACGTTCCAGAAGGCGCTGGCTTCCGAGGCGGAAGTGCTGGAGGGCGAGTCCGGTCGCACCCTGATTTCGCGCCCCACCTCGCTGCCCGTCGCGCCCAAGCCCGGCCAGGTCAGGGCGGCGCTCAGTTCCCGTGAGCCCACCACCAGCCTGGTCCAGACCGGCCCGGTGATACGGGCCTTGACCTACGTCCCGTTCCTCTGGGCGGGTAAGCCCAGCGTGTTGAGGCTGGCCACGCCCGTGCCGGACGTGGAGAACGACCTCCGAGAGCGACAGGAGCTCTTCATCGCCCACCTTCTCGGTATATCCGTCCTGCTCCTGGCCGCCGGTCTGGCCCTCGTCCCCCGCCGCTCGGCGGCCGAACCGGCCCCAAAGGCCCTCGACGCATACGAAGAAGCCATGGGACAGCTCCGGGAACAAGGCGAAGCCCGCTCGCGCGCTCACGAGGAGGAGCGCCGCCGCATGGAAGGCGAGATCGAGGACAAGCACGCCATGGCGAGAGCGGGCGAGCTGACCTCGGGCATCGTGCACGAGGTGCGCAACGGGCTCGGGACGATCCTCGGCTACGCCCGGCTCGTCGAACAGGCCGCCGAGGGCACCGACGCCGGGACCGCCGGCCGCCACATCCGGGAGGAATGCGAGACTCTCGAGGCCGTCATTCGGCGCTTCATGGACTTCGTCAAGCGCGAGACCTTGCAGCTCGCGTCTTTCGACCTCGTCCGCACCTTGTCCCGAGTCGTCGCGAGGGAGTCCCGGAGTCGTCCGGGAGCGCGGGTCGTCCTCGACCGGCTGCCCGAGAGCCTGACCCTCCGGGGCGACGAGGAGCTGCTGGAGCGCGCGTTCGAGAACCTCGTCCGCAACGCGAGGGACGCGGCCGGGCCGGTGGGCACGGTGGCGCTCGGAGCGTGGAACGAGAGCGAGCGCGTGATCGTCACCGTGTCCGACGACGGGCCGGGCATTTCGCCGGAGCGCCGGCAGGCCTTGCGGCCCTTCTTCACCACCCGACCCGGCGGCCTGGGCCTCGGCCTTCCGATCGCCAGGAAGATCGTGCAGCTCCACGAGGGCCGACTGGACCTGCTGGATCGCCGGCCGCACGGCCTCGAGGTCAGGCTCAGCCTGCCTGCCGCCGGCCCTGGGGATTGAGCCTGGCGTTACGATCGGTAGCGATTCCGAGGCGTCATCGGGGCCGGAGCCGCACAGGTGAAATAGGCTAAACCAATGTAAATAATGGGACAATCGAGATCGAGGCTCAGGCGGTACGAGCGTTGCTTTGGTTGGAGGGCGTCATGAGGAAGAAAGTCCAGGAATCCACGGGTGAGCAGGGGTTTTCCCTCGTCGAGTTGCTCATCGTCGTGGCGATCATCGTCATCATGGCGGCGGTCGCCGTCCCCAACATCGCGGGCTACCTCCGCATCTACAAGGTGCGAGGAGCCGCCCAGCAGGTGGCCGGCGAGATCCAGCAGGCGCGGATGAAGGCGATCACCCAGAATGTGAACTCCGGCATCACCTTCGCGGTGGTCGACGCCGACAGCTACCGGTGGGTGTCCGACGACGCGCAGGTCCGTGGCGACGACCCCTACGTCGGCCCGATCCACGAGCTCCCGATGGGCGTGCGTTTCGACGCCGGCGGAGGGACGACGTCGATCCGTTTCAACCGGCTGGGGGCGGCCTGTGTTCCGGGAGCCGGGACCTGCGGCGCGGTGTTTCCCGTCGATTTCTACGCGGCGAGCGAAGCGGGCCGGGCGAATCTCAGCCCGGCCCCCGGCACCACGTACATTCAGCCCGTCGTCGCGGGCGGTTGGGTCCTGACCGTCCGTGAGCAGATCACCAATCTGACCCGCACCGTCCGGATCGAACCCGGCGGGCGGGTCTCGGCGCAACAGTGACGGAGAGGAACATGTCGAAGGCACGCTCCGGTGAAGCCGGCTTCACCCTGGTCGAGTCGCTCGTAGCCATCGTGGTCCTGGTGTTCGGCCTGATCGCCGTGACCAACCTGATGCTCGTGGCCGCGACCTCCAACTCCGTGGCCAACCAGAGCACCGCCGCCACCACCTCGGCCTCGGAGCGCATGGAGATCCTGAGGAACATCCAGTTCCCCGCCCTGCTGGCGGCCGCCGGCGGGAGTCTGGACCCGGCGCTCAACCCACTGGACGCCGCCACCTTGCCCTGCAATCCCCTGGGCGCGGGTCCCGTTCCTCCGGCGAACGCGTACATCTGCAGGGACGACCTGCAAGGTGTCGGAACGGTAGTGACCCGCTGGCAGATCACCCCGGTGCTCGGCACCGGCAGGCTCGTCTCCATCCAGGTCCGCTCCGAGGGGACCGGGGTCCTCAGCCAGGCCCGGTCGAGGGCCGAGTTCACGACGCTGCGAAGTTGCACCGATGCGACGGCGGTCACCACTGTGGGCGTCGTCGCCTGTCCCGATGTCCCGTAGAACCGGAGATTCGACCGTGGAAATCAAGTCGTCACGCCTGCCAAGCCGGGCCGAGGGAAGCGAAAGCGGCTTCAGCCTCGTCGAGTTGCTCATCGCCATGGTCGTCACCCTCCTCGTCTCGGGGGCGATTTACGGTCTCCTCACCTCGGGCCAGACCGCCTTCCGGCGCGAGCCCGAGATGGCCGACCGGCAGCAGAACATCCGCCTGGCCATGGACGTGATCACGAAGGACGTCGTCAGCGCCGGCACCAACCTGCCGGCCTTTGCCCAGGTCTTCACGGACAACGACCCCGGAGGCGGAGCGGCGCTCAACGGGTTGGGGCCGCCCGGCTCCATGGGGGCGCCCGGGCAGGCGCAGCGCAACGCGGATCCGGAGACCGACTCGGACGTGCTCGAGCTCATCGCGGCCGAAGACTGGTGCCCCGGGCAAACCGTCTGCGCTCCTGCCCCGGTGGCCGGCGCCGCCGGCACGTTCATCACCAAGGAACGCAACCCGAGGTGTCTTGCCCCGACGGGCGTGGCCAATCCCGGGCTCGCGGTGGTGACCGACAACAACAACATGACGATTCAACCGATCATCGGCGAGGATCCGCAGCTTTGTCCCGCCGGCGGGACCGCCGAGAACGGCGGCGTCCAGCTGGGGCCCGCCATCGCCGTCGGCCCGAACCCGCTGGCCCCGGTCCTCACGGCGCCGGCGTCGGGCAACAGCACCTACTCCTTCCTCTTCCCGGTTCGGGTCGCCCGTTACGTGATCGGGTTCGATCCCAACGATCCCGACCAGGTGCCCCTGCTGTGGCGGAGCGTGACCGGGCGGTACGCCGCCGACGGAACCGTGGCCACTTCTCCACCAGCCACCCCCGCCGGGGCCGCGGCGACCGGCAACTGGCAGGTCGTGGCGCGCGGCATCGAGGACCTGCAGGTCGAATACCAGGATGGCCTGGGGAACTGGACCAACACGCCGCCCGCGGCGATCCCGTGCGGGCCGCCCGGCACCCTGGGCGGGTGCGCCAACCAGGCGGCCTTCGACGCCATCGTGCGGCAGGTGCGGGTGACGCTCTCGGCGCGGGTCGTGGCCCTGAACCTCCAAGGCGGCCAGACCGCCGGCGCCGGAAGTGCGATCGCCCCGGACCGCATCCGGGGCCAGCTGGTCAGCGTCATCCAGCCGCGAGCCAGCTTTACCGCCCTCGAGATGGGCAACCAGATCCGATGACCGCCCAAAGGAACAGCAGGCCGGTGCCAGCCAGAGAGGAAAGTCGAGCCATGACCCAAGACCGCCGCAACTCGTCCCCGGAAGGCGGCTTCGCGCTGCTGCTCGCCATCTTGTCGCTCATGCTGCTGACCTTCCTCGGCCTCACCCTCGCCACCACGACCTCCACGGAGCTTCAGATCGCGACCAACTACCGCTGGAGCCAGCAGGCGCTCTACAACGCCCAGGCCGGCCTCGAGGCCGCGAAGCTGCTCCTTTCCAACGTCGCGAGAGGGGGCGGCAACTGGGGCCCCATCGTGCCGACGGCCCGGGCGGCCTCCTGGAACGCCCCGATCAGGCTCGAGAACCCCGGAGCACCCGGGGCCGCGCCGAGCGCCGTGGTCATGAACCCGAACGGACGTGACTACGAACGGAACGACTGCACACCCGGCGACCGTTCCGGCGTGGGCTACGGCGTCGTGCTGCGCGCCCAGGACCCCGTGACGATGGCGGCAACCCGGTGGGAGAACGTCTCGTCGTTCATGGGGCAGGCCCTGAACGGGGCGTTCACGATCTGGGTCCGGCGGGAGGTCATCGCGGAGACGAACGGCCAATTCGGCGACGACCAGACCCCCGCCCCCACCGCGCTCGTCGTCACCGCCGAGGGTGTGGCCCCGTTCGTCGGGGCCTCGACCGCGTTCACGAGAGCCAACCAGGCGACGCGCGTCATCGAGCTGACCCTCGCCCTGGTGACCATCGACCGCAAGTGCCGGCAGCCCGTGGGCCAGGAGGGGGCTTCGCCGAGCGGCGAGAACTTCGACACCTGCTCCAAGCTCACTCCCGGCGCGGGCGGCAGCCTGGGACGCGTGTTCGGCGGCGGGGCGAACGCGGGCACCCTCGCTTCGCTGCCGGTCGCGCCCTAGTCGGAAGAGGAAGCGGGACCCTGGTGAACGAACGAAAGCCACGAGAGGGAAGGCAAGTCATGAAGAGCCGGTTCTTGGTGAAACGTGCGGCGGCCATGCTCCTGGCCGCGGGGTTCCTTTTCGTCCTCCAGGGCGACCGGGGGATGACGGCCACGCCGCTGGGCATCGACCCTCTCGAGGTCCTGAACCTCCAGATCAAGCCCAACGTCCTCATCGTCCTCGACACCTCGGGCTCGATGAACGAAACGACCCGTCAAAACGACTTCGGCGGAGACCACCCCGACTCGAAGCTCGGCTCCGCCAAGCTCGTCATGCGCCAGGCCCTCGTGAACAACGAGAGCAAGGTCAACATGATGTTCGGGACCTACACCAACTCGGGGAGCCGGTTCTCCAGGACCACGGTCCAAGCCAGCAGCAACAACCAGGACCACTTCATCTACTGGACCGACAGCGGCCGCTTCCCGTCCATGGCCGGTTCCGTCGCTCCGAACATCCAGCTCACCGCCGACCAGGTCTACGCGTTCCAGATCATCGGAAACGGGACCGCCCCGAACCCGCGCACCAACAACAACCTGCTCTACTTCACGGAGGACGCGGCCACGGACGCGGCCTGCACGGCCACCATAACGCCCCGCTTCTATCAGAGCGGCGGCGACCTGGCCACGGCGATGGCGGCCGCGATGAACGGCGCCACCTGTACGGGTTCGGCCAAGGTCAACACGTACACGGTCACCTACACCGCCACCTCTGGCATCTTCAGATTCAACCGGACGGGCGCCCGCAACTTCCGGATGGATTGGGGCAACACCGCCAATTCCGTTCGCGGTGTCTTGAACCGTGTCGTCGGAACCACGACGTTCGGCACGTCGATCCCGAGCGGCGACGCGCGCTACCGCATCCTGCGTCGCAACGCAGGTAACTTCACCGAGGGCACGCCGGCCCAGACCTACTACCAGATGATCACGGGCCGTTTCTTCAACGGAGAGACGTTCTACGTCCAGTCGAACGGCAACGTCTGCGACATGACGGCCGGAGCACCGAGCACCACGCTGCCCTTCGTCAATCTCCAGTTGATCACGGGGACCACCTGCCCGGTACCGGGAGCCGGTTACGGCACCGCGACCGGAACGCTGTCCGGCACGGCCGTGCGCTTCGATACCAGCGGAGGCTTGGGCGGCTGTTGCGGGGGCGGCTGGACCGGCAACACCGTCAGTTGCACCGGCTTCCGGCTCCGGAGCCAGCTCCGCGCCTGCGACAACACCGCCGGGCAGGCGGTGGCCATCAACACCCCGTTCCTGGAGCCGACCTGGCAGATCGCGACCGCGGCGGGGCCCGCCCCGCCGGCGGGGGTGATCGCCCAGGCCCCCGGCGGCCTCGTCAACCGCGAGGAGACGCTCGAAGGCGTGGGTCGTTGGGCTGCCGGCGGGAACATCCTCCCTTACGGCCTGACCGGTGACGGCGCGACGCCGATCGGCAACTCGTTGCGGGACCTGAAGGAGGTCTTCCGGCGCTACTACAACGGGGGCGGCGCCATCCCCGCGACGGTGGGGACGGTGACGGTCCCGACGTCGGGCCAGATCGACGCCCACGTCCAGCCCCGCGAGCGCACGATCGTGCTCTTCATCACGGACGGCGACGACACGTGCTCGGGCACCGGTGACGCGGCCGCTCGGTCGGCGGCGACCCAGGCCCAGACCCTCTACGACCCGCTCGTGGGCGGTGTGCAAAACCCGTCCGGGCAGTTCACCGCCGGCACCGACCCCGCCTCCTCAGTTACGACCTACGTCATCGGATACGGGAACGCTACCACGCCGATTCGCATGAACATGATCGCCTGGGGCGGAAGCGGCATGCAGTACAACTTCGGTTCCGGGGTGAACCCCACGGCCGCCGATCGGCTGCTCTGCCAGACCTGCCAGGACGCCTACATCGTCCCCGATCCGGCGACTCTCGCCTCGGTGCTGCAGTCGATCTTCGACCAGGGCGCGCAAACCGGCGAGTTCACCGCCCAGCAGTCCATCGCGGACGCGATCTACGAGTACGTGGACCAGGCGGCGACCCAGCCGTTCCCGGCCGACCCCTTCGACCCGCGGAACCCGAACAACCGGTACGACGCCGTGACCCCGGTGCGGTTCGTGTCGACCTTCACCCTGCCCGGCTTCAGCGGCCAGATCCGGGCCTACTCCAACAGCGGCAGCACCGACCCCACGAAGTCCGAGTCGGTGATGCTCTGGAGCGCCGGGGACAAGCTCACCTCGAGCGTCACCGCGGGCATGACCAACGCCACCGGCTGCCCCATCGCCCCGAACCCCGGCGCCGTCGACGGTGAGTGCAGTTTTGCCCAGCTTCACGGCGGGGCCACGGACGTCAACATCGGCACCTCGAACGCCGCCATCAAGCGGCGCGTCTACACCACGAGCCAGAACGGCTACTTCGGGGTCACCGTGGACAACCTGCTGAACCTGCAGGCGCCTTTCCGGGTGGCCCTCTGGCCGCCCCAGACGTCCTCCATACCCAAGGTGGTCGCGCCCACGAACCTGGCCGAGGGCCTCTTCGACGAGGCGATGGGTCTGCCCCTCGACACCGCGGCGACCCCGGCTACCGAGTTCACGAACCTCCAGACGAAGTTCAGGGTCTGCAACGGGACCCTCCCGGCCTCGACACCGGCCATCAACTGCGCGAGCGCCACTCCTCTGACCCAGATGCAACAGGCGCGCAAGGAAGCGCGCGAGATCATCCTGGCCTTCATGGCCGGGGCGCAGCCGGTCGTCGACAACTCGGCGAACCCCAAGCGCGTCTCGTCGGGCCTGAACGCCGGGTTCATCCTTTACACAGCCAAGCCGTGGGCCATGGCCGAGTCGTCGCTCGCGACCGCGGCCCTCGTCGGTCCGCCGATCGATGGCCTTCCCACCGCGACGCCGTACGGCGACGAGTACAGCCTCTACCACGACGGCCCGCGAAACGCCGGCAGCAAGAACCCGGGGACGACCACGGCCCAGCAGTTCCAGGGTTTCGGGTTGACGAGCCCCGACAACGACACCACGACGCCGCCCTCGGGCAACGGCTCGGGAGTGGCCGACACCCGCGCCATCAAGCCGGTGATGAGCGTGCTCTACGCCGGGGCCAACGACATGCTGCACGCCTTCCGAGCGGGGCCCCGCAATCCGCTCGGCTTCACGCGATCGGGCGGAGCCTGCGGCAACGAGATTCTCGACGCGACCACGACGCCGCCCCAGCGGTACATGAGCAGCGCGAAGAGCGCGACGCCGGCCGACTGTGGCGGGGACGAGCTTTGGGGCTTCGTGCCTTTCGACCAGCTCTCCAAGCTCTATTCCCGCGTCGTCAACAATCCCCAGAAGCGCGACCCCCACGACTACGTGGTGGCGCGCGGCATCCGCTTCAGCGACGTCTTCATTCCGTACCCGGCCCCGCAGACCATTTCCATCGATGGAGTCAGCAAGACCGTGCAGGGGGTCTGGCGCAAGGTGATCTACTTTGGTCGGGGCATCGCCGGCAACTACCTGACCGCCCTCGACGTCACCGCGCCCGGCACGTTCGAGACGCCGTATCTGGACACGATGGGCCCGACTCCCCTCTGGAGCCGGGGCAACCCCGACACCACGGACGGCAAGGTGGGAGGCCCCGCGGTCAACAACGCGACGGACACGGCGGCCTACGCGACCATGGGACAGACATGGTCGCTGCCCGCCGTCGGCTACGTGGACAAGGCCCAGAACCTGACCGCGCGCAATCCGGGCGGAGTGGACTTCGTGCTCTACGTGGGCTCCGGATACGGGGGCCCGGGGCAGGGCACGACCCTGTACACGCTCGACGCCCGGACGGGAGACGTGGTCGCCTCGGCCGACGTCGAACCCGTCGCCCTGGCCAATGGCATGAATCGCAGCGGGCGCACCTACGAGAACGCCATCGTGGCCAACCCCGTGGGCTTCAACCCGAGCCGGTTCGAGCCCGGGACTTCGCCCCACCCGGCCGCGGCCCCGTTGACGCGCGTCTACGTCGGAGACCTCCACGGCCGGTTGTGGAAGCTCCTGAGCGCGAGTCCGGGCGTCGCCATTCCCTTGGCCGACCTCGAAGACCCCGCGGGCGGGGGGGCTCCCCAGCCCGTGGGCACCGCGGCCTCCCTGATCGGTCTGCCCCCGGGGGCGCCGCCGGTCACGCCCTACATCTTCGTGACCACCGGCAACGACAACCGGGAGAGCGGTCCCTTCGTGGTGGCCGCGTTCAGGGACGACGGAGACGACACCGACACCACCGTGGGCGGAACCGTGGCCGCCAACAACGTGAAGACCTTCCTGCCGGCGCTCTCCCTGTTCACTCGTGTCTTCGACCCGGGGCCCGTGGTGAACGCCGGAGCGCCCACTCCTTTCCCCGTGTTCCGCGGCACCGCCCAGCCGGCCACGGCCTTTACCGATGACTCACCGCCGGAAGCGGTGGTGTTCTTTGCGGGCACGCGGTTCAACCCGCCCCTGAGCGCGTTCGCGCCGTTGCCGGTGCCGGGCAACCCGGCCACCTACCCGTGCCGGTCGACCTTCGACAGCATCATCTACTCGTTGCAGGCGAAGACGGGCTCGGCGGCGTACGACCTCAACAACACGGGCGACGATGCCTACCAGATCAGGACGGACAGCCGCATCGTCGGCGTGGGGACCGAAGCCGGCCAGGGCGGGAGCTTCTTCACGGCGGACGAGGGCCTCTACAAGCCGGGCAAGCCCACCGATCCGCCGCCGCCCGCCGGCGTCCCCGGCACGACGACGACGGCGAACGTGCGCCCGCAGTACCGGCAGACCTCGCCGATGCCCTCCGCGAAGTTCGGCTCGACCGTCTGCCAGGATCAGTAGCCGAAGACTCGGCCGCCCGCCCTCGCCCCCGAGCGAGGGCGGGCGGGAACGGCAAGGTGACGTGTTGCGGCGAGACGTGACCGGGATGTCTTCCCTTCGAACCGCCGTTGGGTGTAGCCTTTAGACAAATGGCCCAGGACGCCCTTCTCTGCCCGTCGTGCGGTGCCCGCAACAAGCCCAAGTGGGAGTTCTGCGCGCGGTGCGGGGAATCGCTGCAGGGCGCGGTGGTCGATCCCGCCGTGGCCAAGACCCAGGTCTCGGCGCGGGGCAAGAGCAAGGGCAAGCTCAGCATCCTCGTCCATGAGAAGGAAGCGGACTCGTCACTCCCCCCCGGCCTGATCCTGGGCATCGGCGTGGTCCTGCTCGCGGGGCTGGCCTTTGCCGGCTGGCGCTTCGCGCGCTCGTCGCCCGCCTCCCAGGCGGCCGATCCCAGTCTCTTCGCGATACCGACCCAGCCCTCCTCTCGCCCGGTGCCACCGCCACCTGCGTCAGGGCCCGGCGCGGATGACTTCAACGAAGCCCTGAGGCTGATGGCGGCGGGCAAGGCGGCCGACGCCCTTCCGTTCCTGAGCCGTGCCGCGTCCGCCGTGCCGACGAACGCCCGATTCTCCTGGGTATGGGGCCAGGCCCTGCTGGAGACGGGTGCCCAGGATGAGGCCTTGGCCCGCTTCGGTGAAGCGGCGCGGTTGGACCCGAAGGCCCATGGACTCGAATACGGGCGAGCCCTCGACCGGGCGGGACGCAGCGCCGACGCGGCGGCCGCCTTCGAAGCGACCCTGGCCACCGATCCGGGCGGCGTCGCGATCCAGGAGGAGCTGGGCAAGCTTCACTACAAAGGCGGCAACTTCGCGAAAGCCGCGCCCCTTCTCGAGAGGGCGGTCGAGGCGAGGTCGAATGACCCGGTGCTTCGCCAGGAGTTGGCTTATGCGCTGGCGCAAACCGGCGACAAGGCGCGAGCCGTCGAGCTCTACCGAAGCGTCCTGGCGATCGCCCCGGGAGCCGAGATATCCCGGGGCCTGCTCTCCGAGCTCCTCTACGACCAGGGCAAGGGCCAGGAGGCGATGGCACTGCTCAAGGAGGGCATAGGGCACGACCCGGAGGCGCCGCTTCTCCGTCGACGCCTGGCCAACATGGCGGAGCGCGCCGGAGACGTTCGAGAAGCCAGCCGGCAGTACCGCGAGTACGTGCGCCTCGCTCCCAACGCTCCCGATGCCAAGGAACTTGCCGAGCGAGCGGCCCGACTGGAGGGAGGGGGTAAGTCATGAGAGCAGCGAATCTGCTCGCCACCCTGGTCGGAGTGACGCTCCTGGCCGCCCCGGCCATTCAGGGTCAAGCCTCGAAGGAAGGCCAAGCCTCGAAGGAAAAAGACAAGGCCCAGGGGAAGGCGAAGCCGCCGGCGCGGAGCTACACCGACGAAGACCTGAAGAAGTACAAGGACAAGCCCAAGGACGAATCGGCCCCGGCGCAAGCCGGCTCGGAGGGCACCTCGAGCGAGTCGGAGGCGTCGAGGCCGAGGCGGGCGCGGGAGTACGGCGGCTACCAGGAGCTGCCGCCGGATCGTCCGAGTTCCACCGAGAAGGAAGAGACGGAGGCGGAATCGGAACCGTCGAGCCCCACGGAGGCCCAGAGCCCTGAAGAAGCCGAATGGAAAGCGCGAGCTGCGAACGCCCGCGGCCCGCAGAAGGAAGCCCAGGCTCGCATCGGGGGGATCGAATCCCAGATGGCCGACCTGCGCGACCAGCTGAACCCCATGAGCACGCGATACGTGCTGGGGGGCAACTCGACCGCCGGGCCCGGACAGATCTACGAGATCGAGGAGAAGCTTCGCAACCTCGAGGGTGAGCTCGTGGGCGCCAAGGCGGACCTGGCCGCCGCCGAGAAGTCCTGGCAGCAGTTCCTCGACGAGGCCCGCGCGGCCGGAGCCTCGCCCGCCTGGCTGAAGCCCTGAAGGCCAGCGCTGGCTGACGTCCTCGTCGTCGAAGACAAGGAATCGCTCCGGGCCATGCTGCGCACGACGCTCGAGGCCCGCGGCTTCTCCGTGGACGAGGCCGGCGACGCGTACGAGGGGCGCCGCCGGCTCCAGACCACCCGGTACCTGGTCGTCCTGACCGACCTGCGGCTTCCGGCGGGCAGCGGCTTCGACGTCCTCCAGGCGGCTCGCGACGCCGACGCCGAGACCCCCGTGCTCGTCATGACCGCCTTCGGAACCGTCGAGGAGGCGGTGCGGGCCATGAAGGAAGGGGCGGTCGATTTCCTCACCAAGCCCGTCGACACCGACCACCTGATCCTGCTCATCGAGCGCGCCATCGATCGCCGGCGGCTCGTGACCGAGCTGGTCCTGCTCAAGGAGGACTACCAGCGGCGGTTCGGCCTGCCCAAGGTCCTGGGCGAGGATCCCGCCCTCAAGGAGACGATGCTCGCGGTGCAGAAGGCCGCGGGCACGGACGCGACGGTGCTGATCCTGGGTGAGAGCGGCACCGGCAAGGAGCTCATGAGCCGGGCCATCCATCAACTCTCCACCCGCGCCGCCGGGCCCTTCGTGGCCATCAACTGCGCGGCCATCCCGGAGACCCTCCTCGAGAACGAGCTCTTCGGCCACGAGAAGGGCGCTTTCACCGGGGCCGGCGCCCGGAAGATCGGCAAGGCCGAGTTCGCCCACCGGGGGACCTTGTTCCTGGACGAGATCGGCGACCTGCCGCTGACGCTTCAGGCCAAGATCCTGCGCCTCGTCCAGGAGAAGCAGTTCGAGCGGATAGGCGGTCTCCAGACGATCACCGTGGACGTGCGGGTCGTCGCCGCCACGAACCGCGATCTTCGCGAAGCGGTCGCCCAGAAGCAGTTTCGAGAGGACCTGTTCTTTCGCCTTTCCGT
>Ga0209640_10002879_pt1 | contig 15055 bp, 10 predicted proteins | sample RifCSP10_1_FD_184018 | JGI IMG/M metagenome (GOLD analysis project Ga0209640, IMG submission 184018) | Soil microbial communities from Rifle, Colorado - Rifle CSP2_sed 10_1 (SPAdes) (version 2) | ecosystem: Environmental > Terrestrial > Deep subsurface > Rock core/Sediment | place: Rifle...
CACCGACACCAACCCCTGTACCGGAATACGGATGCGCCCGTCGTTGACGGCCCCCACCCAGGCGGGCGCTCGAGTGATGTCGGCGAAGGCCCGATTGGTATAAAGCAGGATGGCCACCGGCTCGGACGGGATGTAATCCAGGGTGGCGGAAACAGATCGAAAGTCATCTTCGAGCTGGCGCAGTATGCTGCGCGCCAATTCAGGCGCGGCTGCACCGTCATACCGCAGTACGAAGTGTTCGCTTCCATCCTCGCGGAAGTTGCGCTCGGCCTCCAAATCGCGCTCGGCTCTTGCGAGCGCCCGCGCCACGTCGTCATCCGGGAGCAGCCGCTGCGAGCGCCTCCACTCCTCTACCGCTTGCGGCAGCCGGTTCAAACCATAGTAGGCCCAGCCGGTGAGCTTGGCGCCGTCGGACGAATCGGGCGCCACGCGGCGCGCGCGCTCCAGATAGCCCAGCGCCGAGCCGTATTCAGCGCGGCGCAGGCGCAAGAAAGCCACGTTCAGTAACAGCGTTCCCTTAGCCGGCTCGAACGCCAGGGCCCGTTCCGCATGTAGCAACGCCTCATCGAGATTGCCGCGGTTGAATTCGAATGCGCCGGCGGCTGATTCGGCCTCCGCCGCGCGGGCCACCGCGGCGGCATTCCCATTCGACGCCGCCCGGCGTATTCGCTGTAGCGCCTCGAGGTCAATGGCGCCTCCGCGCCCCACCGGCTGCGCCCCACCGCCTGCATCACTCGAAACGTCCGCCCGCGGAGGGCCCCATCGCAGATCCGCGGCCGGAGAGCCGCCCGGCGCATCTCGTTCGATGCGCTCCACCATGGATGCCGGCAGTGTGACCGTGCCCGCCGGGGTTTCCCCGCTTATCTTGCCCTCTGCCTCTCTGACGTTGACAGCCACAATCCGCCGGCCATTCTTCAGAATGATGACATCGGCTGAGGAAGCGGCGGTGAAGCACACCCCCACACAGCACGCAGCGAACATCTTCCAACCGGCCCCTGCCAGGCGGCGCATGAGGCCATTCTAGTGCCGGCGACGGCGCGGGCACGCCCGGCGTTGTCAGCCCCATGCTCAAAACGGCTACAGTAAATGCGGCAAGGTGGCGGCATTCGGCGCCGTGCCATTCCAGCGGCGAGTGAAGAAACGGGCGCGCCAAACTGCAGCGCGCCCGCTGGTTTTAGGTTGGCTGGTGAGCGGACTATTAGGGGGTCGAGGGACTCACCGGCGAAGAAGCGCCCTGCGAGATCGCGATAGCGATGCCGGTAGCGGCAGCGGCGGCGCCCAGGAGGATGAAGATCGCTCGTCTCCGCAAGCGGCCCGCCGGGCGGCTGCCCTGTGGTCCGTGCGCATCGGCCGGGTCCACCAGCATGCGATAGCTGTTACCTTCTGCAAGGGTCGTAACCTCTCCGTTAAAGGTCACTTCGAGCGTCCCCTTGCGGCTGCTCAACAGCAATTCAAACGGGCTGACTCGCGTTATCTGTGCCACGGAGGCCTGCGAAGCGCCCGGGCGCACGACGGCCCCGTTGGCAGTGAGCGAAAAGGATTCCCCGTTCGCTGAGGACAGGCTGACCGTACCGCGGGTCAGTTCAGCGTTGAAGCCGCCGACCGACTGACTCACGACCGCCGAGCTGCCGGGGAACAGGTGAGCCTGGGATGTGCCAAATCGTACTCGAAGCTGGCCCGCCAGGTCCGTCGCCAGCCGGTCGCCCTGGAACACAGTGGCGCCGTTGATCGCTTTGCTGTTTCCGACCACGGCTCGATCGGCGTGTAATACCACTCCCAGAGGTGCTGCCACCGGTGCCGCCTTCGCCGGCAAGGGGATGAGTCCAACTATGAGTAGGACCGCCAAACATGTGCTGGTAAAAGAACGCATCAATATCCTCCAATGAAAGCCTAATCAGGATCGATCCAAGGTTAAGAAGGGGGGTAGGGAGCGTCAATGGAACAAGCAGAAAACTCGTCCGTCCATATGTACCAGTGGCATCAAGCAGGTACCAGTACGAAAGGCTCTCAATTTCCCGAGCGCAGCATGGCCTCTCTCTTGGCTTTAAATTCGGCGCCCGGTTTCCACTCCGGCAGCGCCGGGTCGTTGGCCACCCTGTAGCCGAGCAGAAAGAAGAGCTGCGAGTCATCCACCGCCCCGCTCATATCCCAATCCGCTCGCACCTCGTCGGACGGCTTGTGGTAGTCCTGCTCGGTATAGCGGCGGCGCATCTCCATGCCCCAGTCGGGCGGCCTGCCAATGAACTCAACGCCGCTGTCTGGGTCGAAGGCCGGGACGCCCTGCTTGGCAAAGTTGAAGTGGTCGGAGCGGTAGAAGAAACCCTTTTCCGGCTCGGCATCCGGTTTGACGGTCCGGCCCTGTTGCCGGGAGATGGCTTCCACTAGTTCGTCCAGAGTTGAGCTGCCCTTACCAATGATTATCAGATTGGTGGTCCGCCCGAGCACGTTCATGGCGGCTCACAAGTCACCTCAGATTAGAGCGCAAACGCCCGGTAATCGCGCCCCAGGAAAGCCGGTCGTCATGGTAGCTTCGGGCCCATGCCGAGGCAATAACCTTCGCGCACAGTGGAACGGCCGCCGGCACGGGAGCTGGGTTAGAATAGGCAATGCGCCCCCCTCCCCTTCGCGGGTGCACCGGGGGTATTCATGATCCATCGCTACGTCCACCACAACGGCCAAGTCCTGCCCATCGAGCAGGTGCGGCTTTCGCCCGGCCAGGCCGGCCTGCTCAGCGGCTGGGGACTGTTCACTACCCTGCGCATTTTTCACGGCGAACCGTTCGCCTTCGAGCGCCACTGGCGGCGACTCGAAAAGGATGCCGGGCGCACTCGTGTGCCATTTCCATTCGATCCGGCCCAGGTCCGCGCGCATCTGCTTGAGCTGATCGCCCGCAACGAAGTTCGCGAAGGCACCGCGCGCATCTACGCCATCTACAACAAAGTCGGCTTCTGGCAGAGCAGCGAGGCCTTTCCGCAGGTGGACCTGTTGCTCTACACCGCTGGATTGCCGTCTTACCGGGAGCCGGTGCGCCTATGCGTCGCTCAGCACGCCCGCCACGCTGCATCGCCGCTGGCCGGCGTCAAGGTCACCTCCTGGCTGCACAACGTCTGGCACCTGCAAGGCGCGCAGCAACGCGGCTTCGATGAGGCGCTGCTCCTCAACGAGCGCGGCGAAGTCGCCGAATGCACTGCCGCCAATATCTTCTGCCTGCGCGACGCCCGCGTCCTGACTCCGCCGCTTTCCTCGGGCTGCCTCGAAGGCGTCACGCGCAGCGTTCTGCTGGAGATCGCCCCCGCCGCCGGCTTTCCCATCACCGAACGGCCTTTGCGCCTCGAGGACCTCTACGCCGCAAGCGAAGTCTTCATCACCTCCACCAACCGCAGCCTGCTCAGCGTCGGCGAGATCGAAGGCCACACCTTCTCTCTCGCCCCCGGGCCCGTCACCCAACAACTCGAAGCCGTCTTCGCCCGCTACATGGACGAGTACGTGGCCCGCGCCGCCGCGCACCCCTGATCGGAGCCCTGCCCCAGCCCGGGTAGCTCACCGGCATTGAGCAAAAGAACCAGATAAGGCGTAGAAAAAGGCCGCGTTCTCGGGCATAACTGCGTTGTCGAGACGCAGTGCATGTCCGAGGGAAGGCGGCCTTTTCCATGGGAAATCCGGGCTAGTGACATTGCGCTGGGGATGCACCGCGTATATCATCGCGGCAGCAGCGTTCATTCCGCCGCACGTTTTGGAGAAAGGAAATGCCGATGCATTGCGAAGCGTCCACATCCTGGCAGAGTTGCCTGACCTTTCTGTTCCTGGCGGCGGCTCTGGGGTGCTGGCTCGCGCCCGAGGCGCACGCGCAGCGCATGGCCGCGGACCACTTTCTCCCATCGAAACCCGAGAACGTGGTCTGGGGCTGGATTCCGCTCGATGCGCCGCCTGTGTTGACCATCCGCTCCGGACAAACCGTGCGCATTGACACCATCTCGCACCAGGGCGCCACGCAAGCGGAAGACCCGGTCACCTTCCTCGCTGCCCTGGGCGTGAAGCCCGAAGAGATTTTGCAGGATGCGCGGGATTTTTGGGCGTCAAGAGCGGGGCGCTCCAGAGTTGGGCGCACCGGGGCGCACATTCTCACGGGCCCCATCGCCATCACCGGCGCCGAGCCCGGAGACATGCTCGAAGTGCAGATCCTCGAGTTGAGCACGCGCGTGCCCTGGGGGATCAACACCGCGGGTGCGACCAGCGGAGTTTTCGGCAATGATTATCCGGGGACCAAGCCGGGCGATCCGGGGCCGGGCATCCCTGCCGACGCAGGCACGCGGAATCTGATTCGCACGGCGGTCGTAAACGGCCGCGAAGTGGCCCTCTTCTCCGACCAGATTCGCGTGCCGCTGGCTCCGTTCATGGGCATCATGGCCGTCGCGCCGCGCGACCCGCAAGTGGGACAGCCCGGCGTGACGGTGGCCAAGGTGCAAGGCTCCAGGCCGCCCGGCCCCTACGGGGGCAATATGGACCTCAAAGCGCTCGTGGCGGGCGCCAGCCTTTTTCTGCCGGTCTTTCAGCCGGGTGCGCTCTTCTACACCGGCGATCCGCACGGCGTGCAGGGCGACGGCGAGGTCAGCGGTAATGCGTTGGAGCAGTCGCTGACGGGAGTCTTCCGCTTCATGCTGCACAAGGGCAAGACCATTACCGCGCCCCGCGCGGAGACCCCAACGCACTACATCATGATGGGCATTGATTCCGATCTCGACCGGGCCATGCGCATGGCGACTCTGGAAGTCGTGGATTTCCTGGTGAAGGAAAAAGGACTGACGCCCGCCAAGGCGTTTTCGCTGGCCAGTCTGGCCGTGGACTTCCGCGTGGCGGAGGCCGTGGACGACACGCAGAACGTCGCGGGCTACATTCCCAAGAGTCTCTTCCCCGGCAACTGAGTTTGTACAAACAGAGGGCGGACAAAAGGTCCGCCCTCTGTTCCAGTCAATTCTTCTCCTTCACACAGGCACGGTCGCGGATCATGGCCTTCTTACTCGAAGATGAACATCACGTCCACGACGCGGTTGTCGCTGCCCACATTTATTGCGCGGCCCTCGATGATCACGCGAGAATAGCCCGCGGGCAGGCGGGGCAGTTGGCGGGTGAGTTCCAACGGAAACGGTTCGGTGCGTTTCTGGAGGCCTGGAGGCAATACGTCGTTGCGCTGCATCTGTTTCTCGAGGCCGGGAGGAAGATTTCCGTTGCGCTTGGCCAGGCCTGGAGGCAGTCCGCGGGCACCACGTCCCCGGAAATAAGAGCGAATGAGGCGCTGGTCGCGCTCGGAGAAAATCAGCGCATCGTAGGCGTCCTGTTCTTCCCGGCGCACGTCTCCGCGGCCGCGCCTGGCGTTCGACAGCGACGCCGGGGCGGGGGGCTCAGTTGGCGCCAGGGATTCTCCAGACACCACGAATGTGAGCAGAGTTTCCACGGGCAGGACCAGCTCCTGTTTTCCAGTCAGGTAGGCCGTGGCCGTACCGGCGCCGGCGCCCACGGCGGTGCCGATGGCGGCGCCTTTCGCTCCGCCGGCTACGCCTCCCAGGACCGCGCCGGCGGCGGCGCCTCCGCCGATCAGGGCCACGTTGCGGACGGCGTGCGATTTGCCGTCAATTTGCAGCGTCTGAGCCTGAAGGCCTCCGCTGCCCCGGGTGCCGATAATGTTGGTCAGTTGCAGGGAAATGGATGCGGGCCGCTGTAAACGTCCTGGGCGGACCACCTCTGTGACGCGGCCCTCGACCGCAGTGCCGCGAGCCAGTATGGTTCGCCTGCCGTAGCTCACCGGCTCCGCTACAGTGGCCATGAACATTTGGCCGGCCTTGGTCTGACTGGTGTCCAGCTTTTCGAGGAGGCGCACTTTGATTTCCGTGCCGCCGCTGACCGCCTGCGCAAAGCCGCTGGGCACAAGTGGAAAGAACAAAAGAACGAGCCAAAGCACTGAGAAAAATGGGAGTAGTTTTTTCATCGGTCCCGCTCCTTCAACTGGCATCCAACCGTCCGGCGCACCGGCTGCTTCCTGGGAAAGAAATATCCGGCGCATCGGGTCCGGCTCCTAACAGGCTAACGACGGGAATGGCGGGGTTGAATAGCCTGAGCGTACAGGTCGGACCGATGGGAAACCTGTCCATCAGGACAGGCAGGTTCACGATGGAGTCACGAAGCAACAAGAGCCAGCGCCGGGTGGCGCCGCCCTCAGGCTTGCTCAGGGCAATAGTAACTTGCGAGGGTGCCGCGGGATCAGTTTCCGCCGCCCCCGCCGATTCGGATCCCGCCCAGATCGGTGATCAGCCCGCTCCTTGCCGGAACGATGGGCAGTTGCACATAAGAGGCGCGATCGCCGCCGGTATAGATGGAATTGTTTTTCAGGTGATAGGTAGAAAAGTAATGCGCTCCGTCATGGGCCAGAACATCCAACCGGATGCGGCTGCCTCTCTGGAACACCATGCTGGTGGCCCAGATTTCCACCTCGATGGGCACGACCTCGCCCGGCTTGAGCTTTTCTTCCACGTCGTGGCTGTGATAGGGCCGGAAAGGAGTGGAGAGCTTGGCATCCAGCTTGCGATGCGAGACCTTGAGCATGCCGCGGGAAGCCGTCTCCACGGTGCCGTCTGGATTGATCTTGCGGAGGAAGGCAAAGACGTCCATATCGTCAGTCTCCGAGGAGACCCACATCACGAGGTTGGTGTGGCCGGTGATCTCGACGTCCTGAGTGAGCGGCTCGGTCACGAACGACGCACTGGGTATGCCCCGTGTCCCCCGGCCGTCGGCCGCCGGGCCCGCGTCATAGGTCAGCCGTCCGGGTGCCGCAGGCGCAGTGAGCGTCAGCCGTGCGTCATTCAACGAACCCTGGACCACGCCGCCGGCGGGCTGCGGATTCAGGTAGTACTTTGTGTACTGGGTGCGCTGGATGGGCCACTCATCCTCAAAGCGCCACTTGCACTCGCGCGCGCTGGTGCGCACGCACAGCTTGACGGGCGGCTCGTCCATGATGCCGGTGTTGATGCCTTTGAGCCAGTGGTCGTACCAGCGCAACATGTCCAGCTTACCTTCGTCCTGGTAAAAGGCGAAGGTGTGGCCGCCGATGTGCACGCGGAGTTTCTTGTTCTGCGACGGGGCGCGCATGAAGGCTTCTATATTGCCGCGCAAATGGTGGTTCCAGCCTTGCCAGTTGCCGACGCTGTAGAACGGCAGCGTCAATTTTTCAATCTGGGCTCGGGCCTTCACGTTGTCCCAGTACGGGCCATCGAGCGGATGGCTCATGTAATTGTAGAGCAGGTTTTCGTTCATGGCGGCGACGTTATCGAAGCGCGTATGTTCGAGAAGCTGTTTGCCCATCACGTCCAGCCACCAGCCGCCGTAAAACCCTTCGTTGAAAATGCCGCCATGGAAAACGCTGTCGCGATAGAGATCCGCCCAGCCCTCCCAGGGCACGATGGTGGTCAAATGGGGCGGCTGCAGGCTGGCCACGTTCCACTGTGTGAGAGCGTAATAAGAGACGCCGTTCAGGCCGACCTTGCCGGTGCTCCAGGTCTGTGTGCCGGCCCATTCAATCGCGTCGTAATAGTCGTAGGCTTCTTGCTTGGACCAGATGTCGGTTTGGCCGGGTGACTTGCCGGTGCCTCGAGTGTCCACGAAAACCAGGATGTAGCCGCGCGGCACCCACCATTCCGGCTCCGGCCTCTCCTGGTGTGTGAACGGCGCAACGGCCGGGAGATATTGCAGCTCTTTCAGGTACGCGCTGAGGCTCATCAGTACGGGAAACCGATCGTTCGGCGCATCGGGGCGATAGATATCCGCGGCCAGATACGTCCCGTCGCGCATGGGGATGCGGACGTCCTTGACTACGGTCATCTTGTACTTGGGTTGGGATAGCTGAGGCTGCTGCGCTGGAACACTCACGGGCGCGCAGACGATGGCCGCGAGCGCCATGAGAACAGCGCTACAGGCGAGCCGAAATTGATTGCTGGGACGTTCGTATATGGCGGACATGTGTTCCCTCCCGCTGCCGTAGGCGCGGCGCAGGGTCACTTTTTCTTTCTCTGCACCGTCCGTCCTTGCGGCCGATGATAGCTCAACGTTGCACGTGGAACAAGGAGACGGTTCGAATGTCGCGAAAAGCGACATTCGAGGGATGCGACGCCGCCGATGACGCCCGGTATTAGGGATTTACGGTTCGGGGCGCTTTGTGGATAATCCCTGCACCCTATGCCGCCTAAACAAGGACTGCCGCTCCACACCAAGATTCTGATCGGGCTGATTGCGGGTGCAGCCGCGGGCCTGCTCGTGCATGCGCTGGCTGGCGGAGCGCCGTGGCTGGAGTGGACGGTCGCCAACGTCACCCAGCCCGCCGGGCAGATTTTTCTGCGGCTCATCTTTATGGTAGTCATTCCCCTCATTTTTTCGGCGCTGACTCTGGGGGTAGCCGAGCTGGGCGATCTGCGCAAGCTGGGACGGATCGGGCTCAAGACCATGGCGTTCACGCTGGTCCTGAGTTCGATTTCCGTCCTTGTCGGGATCGCTCTGGTCAACCTGGTCCGGCCCGGCGCGGGTGTGTCCGCGGCCGACCGGGCCAGCCTCATCGAGATGCTGGGCGCATCCGGGGCCGCGATTCAGCCGCCCGCGCCGAGGGCGGGAATGCAGATCGTGGTCGAGCTGATTCCGGACAATCCCATACGAGCCATGGTGGAGGCCTTCCGTGGAGAGATGCTGGCGGTGATGGTCTTTTCGCTTTTCATGGGCATTGCCATGGCCATGTGCGAGCGTCAGAAAGTCGAGCCGCTGATGGCGTTGCTGCGCAGCTTGTACGAAGTCGTGATGATGATCATCGGCTTGGCCATGAAGCTGGCCCCTTACGGCGTGGCTGCGCTGCTGTTCAGTCTGACCGCGCGCTTCGGCCTGGAAATTCTCGAGAGACTCAGTTGGTACTTTTTTACGGTCATCGCCGGCCTGCTGCTGCAATTGTTCGTAGTGTATTCGCTATTTCTCAAATTCCTGGTGCGTTATTCCCCCCGCGCGTTCTTTTCGCGCATTCGAGAGGTTTTGTTGACGGCGTTTTCTACCTCCTCCAGCAACGCCACGCTGCCTGTGACCCTGCGCGTCTCCGAGCAGAAACTGGGCATACCGCGCGAAATCGGGGGTTTCGTCCTGACGCTAGGCTCGACGGCCAACCAGAACGGGACCGCGCTGTACGAGGGCGTGACGGTGCTCTTCCTGGCTCAATTCTTCGGCATCGAGCTCAGCCTGGGCGCGCAGGTGAGCGTAGTGTTCATGTCCATTCTGGCGGGCGTGGGCACGGCGGGAGTGCCCGGAGGCTCGCTGCCCATGGTGGGAGCGCTGCTGGTTTCGGTGGGCGTGCCCCTGGAAGGTCTGGGCATTATCCTGGGCTTGGACCGCTTGCTGGATATGTGCCGAACCACGCTCAACGTCACCGGCGACGTCGTCGCGGCCGCCTACATCGCCCGTTCCGAAGGCTACGAGCTGGCGCCGGCCGCAGCCGGTAACGATGAAGCTGCAGTGGCATCCTGAGCGCCGCCGGCACGGCTCTTGACTTGCGGGCTGGCTGGTGGTCGAATCCTTCTGAAAACCCCGCCGTTGTCGGAGTGGGCCGAAGGAAGTGCTGGGACCGAAGGTCGTGAGTCTTCGCTCTTCGGCGCCGGGGGTCGCCCGGCGAAAATGAAGAACACACGCGGGATTGCAGGAGGAGATTATGTCTATCGCCAAGATCGCCTTTTTTGCTGTGGTTATCACTCTGCTGGCCGTCGGAATTGGCGTTCAGTCATTGGGCGGGCGGCCCCAGGCGCAGGCCGCGCAGCCACAGGCCGCGCCGGCGCAGGCGTTCCAGTTCCACCTGCAGGAAGCGACCATTGACGATGTGCATCGAGCGATCCGGGCCGGCCAGATCACCTGCCGCCAACTGGTGCAGTGGTATTTCAACCGCGCCAAGGCCTATAACGGCGTAAGCAACCAACTGGTGACCCGGGACGGCGCGCCGATTCCGCCTCCGACGGGCACGGTTCGCGCCGGCTCGCCGCTGAAGTTTCCCACTTCCACCGTGGCCATCACCAGCCTGGTCCCGGATTTTGAGCAGTACGCCGGGCCGCCCATTGAATTCGGCAGGATGGAAGCCACCGCGTCCGACCCAGCCGTGCAGCAGCAGTACGGAATGATCGTGGGTATACCCAATGCGGGACAGGCGAACGCCATCGGCACTCTGAATATCCGCGGCGAGCGATCGGTGACCTGCAAGGGCGACCGCGACAAGCATCCCTCGGCGGGCCCGCTGCCGGCGGGCTCCCCGGCCGTTTGCGAGGAGTTTCGCAAGCAGCCCGATGCGCTGGAGCGCGCGGCGGAGTTGGACGCGCAATTCGGCAGCAATCCCAACCTCAACACCATGCCCATGTATTGCATCCCGTTCTCGTTCAAGGATCCGTTTGATACCAAAGACATGCGCACCACGGCCGCCGGTGATGCGCGCTACGACATCGATTTTCCGGCCAGAGACCACACCTTGGTCGCTCAGTTGAGGCAGAAAGGCGCGATCATTTACGCCAAGGCGGTCAACACGGAGTACAACGGGAGTCCCGGCAAGAACGGCCGCCATGAGCCGACAAAGGAATTGCTCTCCGATCTAGGGTACCAGCGCAGCAGTTGGTCCGGGAATCCCAGCAACGCCTATGACAGCACGCGCGCGGCCTCGCTGGGCTCGAGTTCCGGTTCCGCCGTCTCGGTCAGCGCCAACCTGACCATGTGCAGCATCTGCGAAGAGACCAGCATGTCGTGTCGCGGGCCCGCCAATCACAACGCGGTGGCCCTGATTTTGCCGCACAAGGCCATGGTTTCCTTCTTGGGAGGCGCCATTGGCGCGGACATCTACAACGACAGGGCCGGCATTCATTGCCGCTATGTCGGCGATTCCGCCAAGGTGCTCGATGCGCTCAAGGACCCTGTGAACGGGTACTACGATCCGCGGGACGTTTTCACCACCGTGCCGCGGTCCAGCATTTCAAACACGCCCTATGCCGCCAGCATCTCGCCTGGCGCGCGCGGCTCGCTGGCCGGCATGCGCATCGGCGTCATTCGCGAATCCATGCTGAAGTTCCCCGGCGTCAAGGCCGATGAACCGATCGTGGACGCCGCCGTGAACGAGATCAGGAACATGCTCCGCGACTACTTGGGAGCGACGCTCGTGGAGTCAGTGGATCCCGTCTGGCCGGATGACCCCTCCATCCCCAACATGAACCCGACCTATGCCAAGGCTTTGGCGGAACTGGTGCCAGTGTTCTTCCCCGAGATTCTCTTCCGGCTCACCGGCGGCGGCCAGCCGATGTTTCCGGAGGTTGCGGCGAAGATCAAGCCCACCGAGTTCGCACCCGGCAAAACGTTTGGAACCGGCATGATGCGGCCCATTGACTACCTCCTGGAGCTTGCCGAGGGCCGCCAGCCCATTCCTCGGAATTTGAACATTCGCACCATCCAGAACCTGGTGGCCGGGAATTCCTTCACCTTCCATGTCAACCAGTATTTGTCCCGCCGCGCCGCCGACTGGAAAGCCCGCGGCTTCACCGAGACGTTGAACAATTTCGGCGCGCTCAATGCCCGCTCGAAGTTCTGGGGAGACGACATGCGGGCTTCCTTCAAGAACTGGGAAGAGGCCGAGGACATGCGGGATCCGTTCGGCCAGCGGCAGGGAATTGACGAGCACATCCGCCTGCGGGAGTTGCTGCGTCGCTTGGAGATGAAAGTGTTGATGGAGAACCGCCTGGACGTGGTCGTGCGCTTGCACTACCCGCTGCCGCCCGGCAAGATCGGCCTGGCCAATCAGCCCGGACCGCGCGGCGACACGCGCGGCGAAATTCGCATGGGCCCGTACGCGGGCGTCACCGAAGTGCTCATCCCGGCGGGCTACGTGCGCACGGTTTATGACCCGACCTGGGTCTTGAGCCAGGACAAGCGCAGCTACGTTTCCACTGGCAACAACGACAACCCAACCACTCTGCCAGCGCCCGGCCTGCCGTTTTCACTGGTATTCCGGGCCGACCCTGGCAAAGAAGACCTCATTCTCAAGGTAGCTTCGGCGTATCAGGCCGCGTCGAAACGCCGCGTGCCTCCACCGGCCTTCGGCCCGCTTCCCGGCGAGCCCTGAGAGACGGGCGCACCGTCATTTCTGGAGCGTTGCGCCCGTCAACTGAGCGATCGCTGCCAGCGTGGTCTGCGCCGCGTTCAGTCCCAGTCGAAAATCCTTGTCGGAAAACGTAACGTACCGGTCCGTCGGCTGATGCCAAGTCGGATTCCATCCGGCTCCGGTGTGCATACCGCGTTCGTTTTCGCGCAGGCTGATCGCCGGAACGAGGTCCATGAAGGGTGTGGAATCGGTGTTGGTCATGTGCGAGCCGACCGCGGCGGGATAATCGGTGGCGTATTTCTCATTGGCCTCGCGAAAAGAGAACGCCAGCTTCATGGCCTGATCCGCAAATTTGGCCGTGGACTGGAATTCAATGTTGACGTCAGCTTCGGGCCGCTGCTCCGGACTGATGCTGCCTTCCGCGCGAGGCATGCCGTGGTCCCACAGCATCATGTCGTGCTGGATCATGCCCAGCCATTTCGGTTCCGGATACCGGCCAGATCCCGGGGGATCCTCTTTGCCCTGCAGCGCCGCCCGCTGCTCGACGTAGGCTCGAGCGCCGTTCAGTCCCGTCTCCTCGTTGTTCCAAAGCGCGAATCGGATCGAGCGCTCGGTTTGCACATCGGGATTGCTGAAGATGCGCGCCAGTTCCATGACCAGCGCCGTGCCGGAGCCATTGTCATTGGCGGCTTCGCCCCAGCCGTGCCCGTCCATGTGGGCGCCGACGATGTACATCTCGTCGGGCCGCGTCGCGCCGATTTTGGTGCAATACACCTCTTCGCGCGCGCCAGGCGCGGTTGGCTGCGAGTTGAGTGCGCGAAGCTGCACGTCGGGTTGTGCGGCAGGATCGTTATTCGCGCCCGTGGGCGTGGCAATGCCGCGGTAGCGCGAACCGCCCACCCCAAGGCGGACCTCTCCGCTGGCAATCAGCGGATTGCGTGGGCCCGCGCGGCCTGTTTGCGCCTGTTGTTGCGCCGGCTGCTGCGGTGGTGGTGGATTGTAGGTATATTTGAGTCGCTCCGTGTTCGTGCAGCCATAGCTCTTGAGCTGCGCTTCGATCCAGTCACTGGCCGCTCGGTTGCGGTCGGTGCCCTGTCGTCGGTCTCCGAACTTCGTCAGGCCTTGGATCGTTGCCTTATACTTCTCCAAATCCAGCCGTCCCACCAGCGCCTTGACAGGGTCCTCAGCCGCAGCGCCCTGCGCCTGCGCGGCTGGTCCGGCAGCCTGCTGGCCCCACGCCAGCGCGCCGAACGCTACGCCCAGACTGCAAATCGCCATGATGACTCTGTTCGATCGCATGTTCGGATCTCCAAATGGGTAACCGGGAATTTCTTCTACTTCGCTATTTCTTGACGTCAAGCAACGCTGAGAGGATACCACTTCGGTCATCTCTGATCACACGCCCCGCCGGCCTGTATGCTACTCGCCGCCCCGGTTCGCTCAGCGATTCAGCAGGGCCACGATGCGGCACGGCGCACCGGATCCGCCGGCGATCTTCATCGGCAGCGCCAGGATGAGAAAACCCTTTTCGGGCAATTGCTCCAGGTTGGCGACGTTTTCGAGGCCGGGGATATTTGCTCCGTTCAAGATCTGGTGAGCGATGAAATCGCGGGATGGCCCGTGGTCCAGGCTGGGTGTGTCTATGCCCACCATGGCCACTTGGCGCTGCCGGGCCAAATACTCCGCGGCGTCCCGCGCGATACCTGGAAAATGCAGGTCGGAAGCGTCGTTGAGTTTCTCCGTGCCCAAATACTGCGCCCGGTTGCCCCAATTGTGGCCCCAGCCTGTGTGCACCAGAACCATGGCCCCGGAGGGAATCGCTCCCATGCGCTGTTCCCAGGCCTGAATGTCCGCCGCGGTGAGCCGGTAATCGCGATCCTGGCTGGCCTTGCCGGCGATGCTGATCTTGACTCCGGGGCCGATGTGCCGCTCGATGGGAATCTGCTCGACGGACTGCGCGCCCTCGGCAAAGTGAATCGGCGCATCGAGGTGCGTGCCGCCGTGTTCGCTGGCGGCAAAGGTATAACTCGAATACCAATAGCCCGTCGGCGTTCTGCCGAAGGCCACTTGCTTGTGCTGAAAGGATTCATTATTCGGCCAATAGACGGTGTTCTGATCAAAGGCATAAGAAAGGTCAATGATCTGAGGAACTACCGGGGTCGTCTCTGCGGGCGGCTCCATTCCCCCGCAGCCTGCCAAATACAGGATCGCTAGCAGCATCAAGATCCATCGGCATCGCAACATGGGTTGCTCCCTCTCGATACGTTCGCAAGCCAGAAACCGCTGCCCAGCTTCCGACGCCTGTGAGAAAAACGCAAGCGGCGGGCACTGCCGTGGCGCTGCGGCCAACTGTTTCCCGGAAGCGGAGCCGTGATATAAGCAAGCGCAGCAAATCGCAGCGCTCCGGGTGATTTGGTGACGACGACTGCATCGCCAATTTTTCGTTGGGGCGGCACGACCACGGCGCAGCGGAACACCCTCATCGCCGCCGGCCTCGGCTGGACCCTCAACGGCTTCGACGTCATGCTCTATTCGCTGGTGGTCACCCAGCTCATGGCCGAGTTCGGCATGGACAAAGCCACCGCCGGCCTGCTCAACGCTCTGACGCTGGTGGCCTCGGCCATCGGCAGTCTGCTCTTTGGCCTGTTGGCAGACCGCTTCGGCCGGCGCCGCATGCTGAGCTACAGCATCCTCACCTACTCCGTTTTCACGTTTGCCAGCGGCTTGGCGACCAGCGTGCCCATGCTCGGGGCATGCCGCTTTCTGCTAGGGCTGGGCATGGGCGGCGAATGGAACTGCGGCGCGACGCTGGTGGCGGAAAGCTGGCCGGCTGCCTGGCGCGGCCGCGCCATGGGCATGGTCCTGAGCGGCTGGGCGGTCGGTTACGCCCTGGCGGCCCTGGTTGCGGGGCTGGTG
>Ga0209640_10002880_pt1 | contig 15054 bp, 15 predicted proteins | sample RifCSP10_1_FD_184018 | JGI IMG/M metagenome (GOLD analysis project Ga0209640, IMG submission 184018) | Soil microbial communities from Rifle, Colorado - Rifle CSP2_sed 10_1 (SPAdes) (version 2) | ecosystem: Environmental > Terrestrial > Deep subsurface > Rock core/Sediment | place: Rifle...
ACCGCTGAAAGCATCTAAGCGGGAAACGTGCCCCAAGATGAGACTTCCCGGAGGCTTGACCTCCCTGAAGGGTCGTCCTAGACCAGGACGTTGATAGGCGGGGTGTGCAAGGGCCGTAAGGCCTTGAGCTAACCCGTACTAATTGCCCGTGCGGCTTGACCCTATAACCGTGAGCGATCGCGGTGAAGAGGCCGCTTGGCGCGATCTCAAATCCAGCCTTGCTTTTTCCGAACCGCGGCTTGCGTCGCAGCGGCGAACGCCGCGAGACGCCAGGCCCAGAGTCAATCTGGCGGCCATAGCAGCCTGGACCCACCCCTTCCCATCCCGAACAGGACCGTGAAACGGGTTTGCGCCGATGATAGTGTGCAATTGCGTACGCGAAAGTAGGTTACCGCCAGGCCATTTGAAAACGAGAAAGCCCGGGCTCGAGAGAGCGCCGGGCTTTTTTTTTACCGCGTCGCGGCCCTGCGGTCGGGATGCACCGAGCGAATTTCGCAAATCGGCAACGTCGCAATCTCGCGCAGCTTTTCGTAGCGTTCCGAAGAAAGATCGAGCAGGCTCCCAAGTTGCGCGTAGGACGAGGCGATGAACTGCTCGCGATCGCCATCGCCGCGGCGCGTGATGCCGAACTCGACCCGGGCGCGCTCCTCCGGAGAGAGCGTGCTGAGGAATGCCTTGGTGGCCCAGATCGCGCCGTAGCGGGCGAAGTCGGACAGACGGCCCGCATGGTTGATCGTGTCGCCCAGCACCGCGAATTCGATTGCGGTTGCGGATTGGAACGTGCCGAGCCATTCCTGGCCCTCGTTCAGCCCCGTGTTGAGGTACAGCTCGTTGAACCAGTTCTTGCGCAACTGCCAGTCCTTGCTGATCTTCTTGATCGCGATCTTGATTTCATGCGCGCAGGCAACCGCGTTGAACAGGTAATTGCTGTCCGGCTGCGGAAAGAAGTAGTACACCATGCCGTCGCCCACGTGCTTGCCGTGGGTCCCGTAATATTTGCGGAACAGCGGGCCCATGGTCGACCAGATCTCGTTGATCAGTTCGAAGTATTCCTCGGGCGGCAATTCGGAGCAGATCTTGACCGAATTCTGCAGGTCGGCCACCAGGACGGCGAGGGGGGTGAGCACCGGGAGCCGGCGGCGCAGCAGGTCGCGGATGACGTAGTCCCTGCGGGCGAGGAAATCGAGCAGGCTGGGACCGGCGGGCCCGTTGGGAACATAGATGAAGAGAATTCCTTCGCGAAAAAACGCCGCGTAGAAATGCCAGTACTCAGGGTGCGCGGGGTCCTCGCGCAGCTCGATCGGCGCTTCGACGATTCCTTCGCCCGGACAGGTTTCAGTCTCGGCGTAGAGCGAATCCAGCAGCGAGACGCTTTCCGGATCGAGGGAGCGGCAGGCGCCGACAATGCTCCCTTTCGAGAGGCGGTCTTTCGCAAACGCAAGGTGCGGCCGCAGCAGTTCCCTCCGGTACGCGGAGGACTTCCCGGCGCCGGCCTGCAGCAGGAGCAGGAAGAGGTTCCGCGCCTCGCTGTTGGGCGGCAGCGTGGCGAACGCACCGAGGAATTTCGCGCGCGCCGCATCGTTGTACCAGGTCAGTTCGAAGCTGTAGTTCACCATGTACGCGGGGTACGCGATTTCGTCCATGGTCAGGTGCAGCGCGCGAGGTTCGCTGCGGGCGCCTGCTTCTGCCGTACCCGCAGGCTCCGATCCCGCAGCGGCGCCCGGTTTCCCCGCCTCGGACTTTGAGGCGCCTACGCGAGCGACGATCTCTGCCATGGACAGCCCCTCCCTTTTCAACTGCTGAATCAGCTCGATTCGCTCCAAAGCGGAATCTGGAAAATAGCCCAGCAGCTTCGGACCATTCACTTCCCCGGACACTTGTTGAACCAGTGGTTTGGACAACAGTCCAGAGCTTATATAATTGTTTAGCGTTGCTCTGGAAATACCGGTTTTCTCAAGCAATTCCTTGCTTGAAATCATACTGTACAAGTCCTTCCATCAATGAAGTACACAAGTGCCCAAAAATATTCTAGACAAATGCCTAACTCTGTCAAGGGAAGCTTCCTGGGGAATCTCGGAAATCCGCTGTTACTTCAGTAATTTCGTGCGGGCGGAGGGGGCGCCTCCTTTGGCGAGTGGTTTTTACGCAACGTCGATCTTGCCAGGAGGCGAGAGCAACATGCGTCAAGCCGCCTCCGGCGTTTCAGCCAATCGGTCGAGCCGCCGACAGGCCGGGGCTCGAACCTACGATGGGCGCAGCGAAAGCGAAATCCGCGCTGACAATCCGCCGCCGTGACGCTCGTGCAGATCGAGAGTTCCGCCGTGCGCCCGGGCGACCCGCTCAACGATGGCGAGTCCCAGACCGGCGCCGCCGCTTCCGCCGCGTGATTCGCGCAAGCGAGTAAACGGACGCTTGAGACGCTCGGACTCTCCGCGGGGAATCCCCGGTCCCCGATCGAGAACCTCGACGAGCGCGTGGGTTCCTTCGCGCCGGGTCGCGATTTCCACCGGCTCGCCCGCATACCGCAGGGCATTGTCGACGAGATTCATGATCGCGCGGCGAATGCCGACGCGCGTCAGCGGCAGTTTCCCGGCGGCGGTCGCCGCGGCGATCCGCACATCCTTGCCGAGGCGCGCGTAATGCTCCGCGACATCGCGCACCAGGGCGTCCAGATCCGTGGTTTCGCGCCACTCAATCTCGCCGCGGGCAAAATCGAGAAACTGGCCGATCACCTGATCCATTTCATCGATGTCGGCGCTCATGCCCTCGATGATGGATGGGTCTCCGCGGCTCATCTCCAGCGCAAGGCGAAGGCGCGACAAGGGAGTGCGCAGGTCGTGCGAGATGCCCGCGAGCACCATCGCTCGCTCGTGCTCCATGCTTGCGAGGTCGCTGGTCATGCGGTTGAACGCCGCGGCGACGGTGCGCAGTTCCTTCGGGCCTTTCTCCGCGAGCGGCTCGGGAGTCATCCCGCCTCCCACAAGCCGCGCGGCCCTGGCCAGGTCGGAAAGCGGACCGGCGATGCGCGATGCGACGAGCCACGCCGCGATCAGCGACAGGACAAGGGTAAGGGCGCCCCAGCCAATCCATTCCAACGTTACATCGGGTCGGACCCGCTCGCGCGGAAGCACGATCCAGTATTCGTCTTCGTCGATGAAGAAGCTCACCCAGAACCCCTGGGCGCCGTCCCGCGACCAGGCCATGCGGGTGCGCTCGCCGAGCATGAGGCGCACGAGCTCCGCCACCCGGTCCAGCAGCGCTTCCTGGGGCATCGGCTCGAGAGTCTCGCCCGAGGCCGCCGCGTACACGCGAATGCCCTCGATATCCGAGAGCTCGCGCAGCAGGCCCACGCGGCGCTCGGGGTCGGCGTTGATGAGCGCCGCGCGCGTCAGGTTGATGATCGAAACGGTTTGTTTGGAAAGCTCGGCGGCGAGGGGTTCGCGCTGGTAGGTGCGCAGGATGCCCAGCCAGACCGCGAGCGAGGCGACAATCAGAAGCGCGATCAGCAGAAACGACCGCGCGAACAGGGTCATTTCACGTTGCCGTCGGGCACGAATACGTAGCCGAATCCCCAGACCGTCTGGATGTGACGCGGCTTGGAGGGGTCTTCCTCGACGATTTTCCTGAGTCGCGAGATCTGGACGTCGATCGACCGGTCGAACACCTCGTATTCCCGGCCCCGGGCGAGCTCCATCAGCTTGTCGCGCGAGAGCGGCTGGCGCGGATGCTGCACCAGGACCTTGAGCACGGAAAATTCGCCGGTCGTCAGCGGCACGTCCTTGCCGTCGCGCGTGAGGCTCCGGGTCGCGAGGTTGAGCTCGAATGCGCCGAAGCGGTGAATTTCGGTCTGCACGGCGGGCGCACCGGGCGGCCCTCCCGGCTGCCGGCGCCTGAGGACGGCGTTGATGCGCGCCACCAACTCCCTCGGGTTGAACGGCTTGGGCAGGTAATCGTCTGCACCCATCTCGAGGCCGACGATGCGGTCCACGTCGTCGCCCTTGGCGGTGAGCATGACAATCGCGGGGCCGGAGTTCTGCGAGCGCAGCCGCCGGCAGATCGCGAGGCCATCCTCGCCCGGCAGCATCAGGTCGAGAACGATCAGGTCGTAGCGGTCGCGCGCGAGTTGCTTGTCCATGCCCGCGGCATCGGGCACGGCGCGCACCTCGAAGCCCTGCTCGCCGAGGTATCGCACGAGCAGCTCGCGCAGCCGCTGGTCGTCGTCCACCACCAGGATTCTGGTTTTCAGTTCCGCCATGGCCTCACACATTACCCATGCCGGCGCGCGACCGGGAAACAGGCTGTAACTCCCGGAACCGCCGGCAACAGATTGTTACAAATTTCGGGAGCACAGGCAGCCCGCTCTGGTCCAACTTTCGTAATATCTCGTTGTCATGAAAGCCTATTTGCGGATCCTGCTGCTCGCGGCGGCGGCCTGCGTGATCGCATGGCCGGCGCTGGCGCAGCAGGGGCGCGGGCGACCCGGCGGCCCCCCCGCTCTGAAAGCATATCCGCAGGCGCAGCGGCCTATGCAATCGCCCGCTGGCATGAGCCAGGAGGATCGCGAGCGGTTGCGCCGGGAGCTGAATTCGGCGCGGCGCGATGTCTATCGCGAGCAGGGAAGGCCGCCGGAATTCGATCCGCGGCGGTCCCCGCCACGGCCGATGCCGCCGGAGGAAAGGGAACGGCTCAGGCGCGATATTCTCGATGCCAATCGCGACTTCGAGCGCCGGCGCTGAGCGATTGGCATAGCCCGCGGACGCGAATCCGCACCGTCCCTCGACCATCCGGCGCGCCGTTCAGGTCAGCAGGTGGGCAATCGAATTGGCGTAATAGCGCAGGACCTGGAGTTCCTGCGGCTTGGCAGCGTACAGGCCGTCGCGCTCCTCAACGAGATGGCGGAGCTGCAACATGCGCAGCCCGACGGTCAGGGCATAGTCGAGGTCGCGGCGCGGCACGTACACGTGGGCGCCCGCCGAATCGAGCTTGTCCAGCAGCGCTTCGACCTTTGCCTTCAGCTCCAGCTCCGACAGCGGCTTGCCGACGGTGTTCATGAAAACGGTCGCGATCAGCGGCACCGGAACGACCGGCACGATCCGTCCCACGGCGCCCATCAGGTGGCGGCCGAGCGCGGCGATCGCCTCCTTGCGCGGCGCGCCCGTAAGCCTCTGGAAGTCGATGCCGTGGATCGCGCAATACTCGCGCGCCGAGATCGGCGATCCGAAGTTTACGCAGGCGTAGCCGAAGCGGTGCCATTCGCTCTTCAGCATCAGCCGCAGGTTGTGCGCCACGAAGCCGAGCGTCGTCCAGAGCGCCCGGAGACGGCCAGGCCGCTTGCGCGCGGGATCGATCGAGAGCAGCAGGCTGCGGTCCTCCAGCACGCGGTCGTAATTGATTCCGAGCGGCACGAACACGAGGTCGCGCTCGCCGTCCAGCCAGAAGCCGCGCATCATGTAATCGAGAACGCCGAGCTTCGGCTCGCGCATGCGGCCGTCGCGCGTCAAGCCGCCCTCGGGGAACACGGCCTGCGGCACGCCGCCCTGCGTCGCCATCGCGATGTAGCGTTCGAGGACTCGGCGATACAGATCGTCCTTCGATTCGCGTCGCACGAAATAGGCGCCCATCGCGCGGATCAGCGCGGAGAGCGGCCAGATGCGCGCCCACTCGCCGACCGCGTACGACAGCGCTGCCTGCTCGGCGGCGAGGTAGCCGGCCAGGATGTAGTCCATGTTCGAGCGGTGATTCATCACGAACACCACGGTCGCGGCGGGATCGATCCGTGCCAGTCCTTCCGAATCGACGTAGCCGAGGCGCACCCGGTACAGCGACTGCGCGACGTTGCGCCCGACCCAGTAGCCGATCCGGAAGTACAGATAGGCGTTGAACGCCGGCACGATCTCGCGCGCATAGCGCTCCGCGTTCGCCATCGCCTGCGCTGCCGGCAGGCGGTTGGATTCCGCGTAACGCTCGACCGCCTGCTGGACTTTCGGGTCGCCGAGCAGGCGATGAATGAGCACCTGCCGGCGCGTGCGCTGGAAGGGCCGGATGCCGATCCGCAGGCGCCGCGACACTTCGTTGATCACGCTGTCGGCGCGGTTCGACACGAGCCAGCGCGCCGCGGGTGCAATCACATGGTCCCATGCGGCCCACCCCGCAAGCGCAGCCACCACCAGAAAGACCCAGAACGGCAGCGAGACAACCGCTGTCATCGCACGGCCGGGAAGTTGCCTGCGCTCACTCCGAGGGTGCGTTACAGCGCGTCAATGACCGCGGCCGTCACGTCGGCGGTGCGCGCGGCGCCGCCCAGATCGGGCGTGAAAATCTTCCGTGCCGTGACGCCTTCGATCGCGCGCATCAGGCGGGAGGCGGCGGAGCGCTCGCCGAGATGTCCGAGCATCATCGATGCGGTCCAGAACGTGGCGATCGGGTTGGCGATGCCCTTGCCGGTGATGTCGAACGCCGAGCCGTGAATCGGCTCGAACATCGACGGAAACTTGCCCTCCGGATTGAGATTCGCGGTCGGCGCGATGCCGAGCGAGCCGGAAAGCGCCGCGGCAAGGTCGGACAGGATGTCGGCGTGCAGATTCGAGGCGACGATGGTGTCCAGGGTGCCGGGCTTCAGGACCATGCGCGTCGTCATTGCGTCGACCAGCTCGCGATCGGTCTTTACGTCGGGATAGTCTTCTGCCGCCTGGAAGAAGATCTCGTCCCACAGCACCATGCCGTGGCGCTGGGCGTTGGATTTGGTTACGAGGGTGAGCTTCTTGAGCGGGCGGCTCCTCGCCAGCTCGAACGCGAACCGGTGCACGCGCTCCACGCCCCTGCGCGTGAATACCGACGTTTCGGTGGCAACTTCCTCGGGCAATCCCGTGTGAACACGCCCTCCGGATCCGGAATACTCTCCTTCCGTGTTCTCGCGTACGATCACCCAGTCGATTTCGCTTCCCCGGGCGAGCGGGCTGGCGATTCCGGGAAGGACGCGGGAAGGACGCACGTTTGCGTACTGGTCGAAGCCCTGGCAGATCGGGAGGCGCAAGCCCCACAGCGAAATATGATCGGGAACCGTCGGCGAGCCGACAGCCCCGAAGAAGATGGCGTCGAAGCTCCGCAGTTGTTCGAGGCCGTCCACCGGCATGTATGCGCCACGGGCGAGGTAGCGCTCCGAGCTCCAGTCGAAATTCGTGAATTCGAGCGCGAAGCCGCCGTCGCGCCGTGCCAGCTCGGCGAGCACTTTCTCGCCTTCCGCGATGACCTCGATCCCGATACCGTCACCCGGAATCGAAGCGATTCGATAGGTCTTCAAGCGGCTTTCCTGCTTTGCCCGCGGACCGCGTCGGCGACCGCCGCGCCCACCTCGGCGGTCGAGGCCCTGCCGTTCATGTCCGGCGTGTGCGGACCTTCTTCGATCACGCTCTCGATCGCGCGCAGGACGTCGCCGGCGGCCTCGGGGTGCCCGAGGTGTTCGAGCATCAGCCCGCCCGACCAGATCGCCGCGATCGGATTGGAGATGTTGCGGCCGGCGATATCCGGCGCCGATCCGTGAACGGGCTCGAAGATCGAGGGCGCGGTGCGCTCTGGATTGATGTTGCCGGAGGCCGCGATTCCGATCGTACCGGCGGTTGCGGGCCCCAGGTCCGAAAGGATATCCCCGAAGAGGTTCGAGGCGACGATGACGTCGAACCGCCCGGGATTGAGCACCATCTGGATGGTCAGTCCGTCGACGTGGAACTGGTCGGCGCGCACATCCGGATATCGCTTTCCCATCTCCGCGAAGCGCTCGTCCCAGTAGGGCATGGTGATCGAGATTCCGTTCGACTTGGTGCACGACGTCACGTGGCGGTTGCGTGTCCTCGCCAGCTCGAAGGCGTAGCGCAGGATGCGGTCCACGCCCTTGCGCGTGAAGATGGCTTGCTGCGTAACCAGCTCCCGCTCGGTTCCTTCGAAGACCCGCCCGCCGATGTTGCCGTACTCGCCTTCGGTGTTCTCCCGCACCACAATGTAATCGATGTCGCCGGGCATTCGCCCCGCAAGCGGGCACGGCAGGCCCTTGAACAGCCGCACCGGACGCAGGTTGACGTACAGATCGAACCAGCGGCGGAAGTTGATCAGCAGGCCCCACGCCGAGATGTGATCGGGAACGACCGCGGGATTTCCCACGGCGCCGAAATAGATCGCGTCGAACTGCCGGAGAATCTGCGGTGCCTCATCGGGGCACATTTTTCCGTGCTCGCGGTACCAGTCGCAGCTCCAGGGAAACTCCTGCCATTGGAACCGCAGGCCGTGTTTCGAACCGGCCGCCTCGAGGACGCGTACTCCTTCCGGCAGCACTTCGCGGCCGATGCCGTCCCCGGGAATCACCGCGATGCGAAAGTCCTTCATCGGACCTCCTTCTGGAAGGAGATCATTCTATCGCTAGAATCCGGCAATGAGGATTGCGGCCTTCGAGACTTCCACCGATTGGTGTTCGATCGCGCTGTGGATCGACGGCGAGATTGCCGCGCTCGAGCGGCGCGCGGGACATCGTCACACCGAACTTGCGTTGCCCATGCTGGAACGCCTGCTTGCGAATTCCGGCACCGCCGTGGCGGCACTGGACGCGATTGCGTACGGCGCCGGCCCCGGGTCGTTCACGGGGCTGCGCATCGCATGCGGCATCGCGCAGGGGCTCGCGATGGCGCGAGGGCTTCCGGTGTTCGGCGTATCCACGCTCGAAGCGATTGCCGAGGAATCGGGCGCGTCGCGCGTCGTCGTGTGTATCGATGCCCGCATGCGCGAAGTGTATTATGCGTGTCTGGAGCGTTCGGGCGGTGCGTGGCGCGCTGCAATCTCTCCGCGCTGCGTACCGCCGGCCGCAGTGGTGCCGCCGCCTGGAGCCGGATGGGTTGGATGCGGGAGCGGATTCTCGGCGTATCCCGAGATGCTCGACCGCGTCGCCGCGCGGGTGCTGCCGGACGTCCATCCGAGCGCGGTTGCGGTGGCGCGGATTGCGGCGCCGCCGCTGGCGCGCGGCGAAGGCGTGGACGCTGCGCTTGCCGCGCCGACCTATCTTCGGGACAAGGTGGCCATGACGATCGAGGAGCGCGGCAGCAGATGAGCGCCGTCCTGAAGGATTCGCTGCGGCTCGACCCGATGCGCGAGAAAGACCTTGACGAGGTGCTCGCGGTGGAGAACGCGATCTACTCGCATCCCTGGACGCGCGGCAATTTCGCCGATTCGCTGCGCGCCGCCTACCAGTGCTGGACATTTCGCGACGGGCGGGAACTGGTGGGCTACTTCGTGCTGCTGATTGCCGCGGGCGAGGCTCATCTGCTCAATCTTTCGGTTGCCGAGGCCCGCCAGAGACGCGGGCACGGACGCGCGCTGCTTTCCGAGATCGTCCGGCTTGCGCGTGCGCAGGGCGCGCGCCACGTGTTTCTCGAAGTGAGGCCGAGCAATCGCGCGGCGCAGGCTCTCTACCTGCGGTTCGGCTTTCGCGGCGTCGCCATGCGCCGGAGCTACTACCCCGCACGAGACGGTCGCGAGGACGCCCTCGTGCTGACGCTCGCCTTGTGAGCCGGCGTCGCAGCGAGATCCTCGCGGAAATGGGTCTCGCGCCCGTGTGGCGCCTGCGCAAGGGCGCAAGGGGCGCGGAGGTGCCTCCCGTACCCAGCCGAAGCACGCAGAGCGCCGCCGGTCCGGCGGCGGCAGCGACGGAATCGATGGTGGCCGATCCGCGCGAGGAACAGATCCTGCGCATGGACTGGGCGGCGCTGAAGGCGAAGGTCGCGGGCTGCACCGACTGCGGGCTGCGTGCGACCTGCAAACAAACGGTGTTCGGCGTGGGCGACGAGCGGGCCGCGTGGATGCTCGTGGGCGAAGCGCCCGGCGCGGAGGAAGACCGGCTTGGCGAGCCATTCGTCGGCCAGGCGGGCAAGCTGCTCGACAACATGCTCGCGGCGATCGGCCTGAAGCGCGGAGAGAACGTGTACGTGGCCAATGTCCTCAAGTGTCGCCCTCCCGGGAACCGCAACCCGGGGCCGGACGAAGTTGCGCGCTGCTCGCCGTACCTTGTGCGCCAGATCGAGCTCATCCGCCCGAAACTGGTCGTCGCCATGGGCCGCTTCGCCGCACAGACGCTTCTCAACAGCGACGCCACGATCGCCAGCCTGCGCGGATCGGTGCATCGCTACGCGGGTGTTCCGCTCGTCGTGACGTACCACCCGGCGTATCTGCTCAGAAGCCTGCCCGACAAGGCCAAGGCGTGGGCCGACCTTCGCTTTGCCGTGAAGACGATGCAGGGATTGTCTTGAACGTTCTGCGCTGCGGCGCGGCAAGAAGTTTCGCGCCGCAGCGCATCGTGGTTCTTACCTGTGATGATGGTCCTCGGCGCGCGCGAACGCGAGCAGGCGCTCGACTTCGGTCGCACGTACGCGGCGGTTGTGACTGAACCACCATTGCACCAGCGTCATCATGCCGGCGACGAAAAGGCCGAAGATCACGATCACCCAGTAGATCGAAAGCCCCGATCCGAGCAGCAGCGAATACGTGGCGATCATGACGAGGATCGAGGTGTTCTCGTTGAAGTTTTGTACCGCGATGGAGCGCCCGGCGCCCACCAGGTGGTGCCCGCGGTGTTGCAGCAGCGCGTTCATCGGCACCACGAAAAATCCGGCCAGTCCGCCGATCACGATGATCAGCGGCACCGCGATCCATACGGTGCGCACCGCGTCCATGAGGATCACCGCCAGGCCCATGACAATACCGAGCGGAATCACGCTTACCGCGCGGTCGAGGCGCACGCGCGCGGAGGCGTACACGGCACCGGCCGCGATACCGAGCGCGCACACGCCCTGAAGGATCGATGCCTGGGACAGGCCGTAGCCGAGGGCCGCCCGCGACCACTCGATCATGATGAACTGCAGGGTCGCTCCCGCGCCCCAGAAAAGAGTCGTCACGGCGAGCGAGATCTGGCAAAGCCGGTCCTTCCACAGGCTCGCAACGCATCCGGCGAAGTCCCGCAGGGTCGCGATCGGGTGCGCCGGCAGCGGTTTCATCGCCACCCCGGTGTTCGGGATGTACAGGTTGAACAGGGCCGCCACCGCATACACGAAAGCGATCACGACGATGGCCGCTTCCGCCGGCGTATCGATCCCGGTGTTGATCCGCGGGATGTCGAACCGGAGCAGCACATGCGAAACCTGTTCGTTGATCAGCACGCCGCCGAGCACCGTCCCCAGGATGATCGAGATGACCGTCAGGCCCTCGATCCAGCCGTTCGCCAGTACCAGTTTGGAGTGCGGCAGGTACTCGGTGAGGATGCCGTATTTCGCAGGTGAATACGCGGCCGCGCCGAGCCCGACCAGGGAATACGCCGCGAGCGGATTGACTTCGAACATCATCAAGGCGCAACCGGCAATCTTGATCGTGTTCGAAATGAACATCACCGACCCCTTGGGGAGGCGGTCCGCGAACGCGCCGACGTAGGGCGCGAGCACGACGTAGGAAATGACGAAGAAAAACTTGAGATAGGGCGTCAGCCAGGAAGGCGAATCGGCTTGCATCAGCAGCGCGATCGCGGCGACGAGCAGCGCGTTGTCGGCAAGCGACGAGAAGAACTGCGCCGCCATGATGATGTAGAAGCCGAGGTTCATGATTGGGCCGGCTTTATATCATGACGATCTCAATCCTTCCCGAAGCGACGTGTGTAGCCGGGCGGAGGGCCGCCGGCGCCGGGGCGAAGGTAGGTTTCCATGCGCAGGAGCTTGTTCCACCTCGTCACGCGGCGGTCGATCCACCAGAGGTCGAAAAGAGCGAAGGCGAGAGCCGGCAGAACGGCTTGCCAGGCAGCGGCCGCCGCAAGCGCGAGCACGCAGTAGACGATCGCGCCGATCGGTTCCCGCAAGTACCAGCGGTGCGCGCCAACCGGGAACGCGATCCACAGGAGGTAGGCTGTACGGCGCTTGCGCAGCGCGCGCGCGAGCCGCAGGTTGGCCTGCTGCAGCCCCCCGCCGCCCAGATCGAGGCGCTTCCACGATTCGGTCATTAGCTACCGCTTTCGGCTTCTTTATGCTTCAATAAGCACATTCTAATCTGCTGTTTATAGGTCCATGGCCGATCGGCGGCTGCAGGTCTTCCACGCGGTGGCAAAGCATCTCTCGTTTACCAAGGCGGCCGAGGCGCTGTTCATGACGCAGCCGGCGGTCACCTTCCAGATCAAGCAGCTCGAGGAGCGCTTCAATACGCGGCTTTTCGAGCGCGGCCACGGCAAGATTTCCCTCACTCCGGCAGGCCAGGTCGTGCTCGATTACGCCGAGCGGATCCTCGCGCTTTCGGCCGAGCTGGATACGCGCCTGAAGGAAATGACCGGCGAAGTCGGCGGGCCGCTGCTCGTCGGGGCGAGCACCACGATCGCCGAATCGCTTTTGCCGCAGGTGCTGGGCGATTTCAAGTCGAAGTACCCGCGCGTGCAGCCGCGGCTCATGGTCGCGAATTCAGAAACGGTCGAAAACCGGGTCGCCGAGCACACCATCGACATCGGCTTCATCGAGGCGCCGTCGCATTTGCAGAACGTGATGACGGACGTGTGCTGCGAGGACGAGCTGCAGGCGGTGTGCGCGCCGTCGCATCCGCTCGCCCGGCTGAAAAGCGCCGTGCCCAAGCAGATCGTCCAGTACCCGTTCATCAGCCGCGAGCCCGGTTCCGGAACGCGCGAGGTGATCGACAACTACCTGCAACAGGCGGGCATCGCGCCCGAGTCGATGAACGTCGTGATGGAACTCGGCAGCCCCGAGGCGCTCAAGGGGCTGGTCGCCACCGGCCTCGGTTTCACGATCATGTCGCTCGCCGCGGTGGCGAAGGAAACCCGGCTCGGGCAGCTCGTGCGGGTGCCTCTTTCGCCGCGGCTCATCCGCAATCTTTCCGTCGTGTACCCGAAGGAACGGTTCCGGTCGCGGCTGGTAAATACATTCGTCCAGTTCGCCAAGGCTCGCCTCGCGGCGATGCAATCGGGATGAGGCGCGTGCTCGCGATCCAGCATACCTTCGCCGAATTCCTGGGCGCGCTCGAACCGCAGTTCGAAGCAAGGGGGATCGGCTTCAGCTACGTGCGTCCGGCGGTCGGCGAGGATGTGCACGGGCTGCCGTCGCAATACGACGCGCTTTTCCTGCTGGGCGGCGCGCACCCGGCGGCCGATTCGGAGCATTGCCCCTGGCTCGCCGACGAGCAGCGCCTTGTGCGCGCGTTCGAGAAGGCCCGCCGGCCGGTGGTCGGGTTCGGGCTGGGCGCCCACGTGATCGCCTCGGCGCATGGCGCCGTGCTCTCGCCGGCTCCCGAACACACCGCGCTCTTCACGACCGCGCGCTCGCTCGACCCGCTCGACCCGGTCGCGCAAGCCGTGGACGGTAGACGGGTGCTGGTGATGGCAAACGGCAGCGCACGGCTTTCCGGCGAAATCGTGCCGATCCTGGCAGCCGACGAGGGTGAGTGCATCGGTTTCCGTATTGGGACGCTGACCTACGGCATTCTGTTCCGGCCGGAACTGAAACCCGGCATGCTCGAAGATATGGCGATGGAAGAGGACAGGCCGGTGCCGGAAACACTCGGTGAACTGATCGAAACGTCGCGCGCGCTCTGGAGCGACATGGAAGAGACCACCGCGCGGGTAGCTGCTGCGCTCGTCGACGCCCTTGGACTCATGGACGAGCGGCGCAAGATGCCGGTCTTCCCCTTGGCGCAGGGACGCTGATGCCCCGGCCGATTCGCGCGACGATCAGCACCGCGGCGCTGGTGCACAACCTCGGTGTCGCGCGGCGCCACGCGGGCGCGGCGAAGATCTGGGCGGTCATCAAGGCGAACGCCTACGGGCACGGCCTGCTGCGGGCGGCGCAGGCGTTCGAAGCCGCTGACGGATATGCGGTGCTCGATTTTTTCGAGGCGCTCAAGTTGCGCAACGCGGGCGTCGGCAAACCGATCCTGATGCTCGAAGGCTTCTTCAAGCCGGAGGACGTGCCGCTGCTCGCGCGTCACCGTCTCACTCCGGTGATCCACAACCTGGAGCAGGTCGAACTCCTGAAAAAGACTGCCCTTGAGGGCGAGATCGACGCTTACCTCAAGGTGAACAGCGGCATGAATCGGCTCGGTTTCAACGTGGACAACGTGCGCGTGGCGTGGAACGTGCTCAAAGAGCATCGGCAGGTCCGGTCGGTCACCATGATGACGCACCTCGCCGATGCCGAGGGAACGACCGGCGTTGCGGGCCAGCTCGATTGGTTCAACCAGATGACGCAGCCGTTCGAAGCGCCGCGCTCGGTCGCGAATTCCGCCGCGCTGCTCCGTTATCCGGAAACCCGCGCTGACTGGGTGCGTCCGGGACTGATGCTCTACGGCTGCTCGCCCTTCGCCGACCAAAGCGCGGAAGCGCTCGGCCTCAAGCCTGCCATGACGCTTACCTCCGAAATTATCGGGGTACAGAACCTGCAGCCCGGCGAGCGGGTTGGCTACGGCTTCACGTACGAGGCGGCCACCGAGACGACCATCGGCATCGTCGCCTGCGGCTACGCCGATGGCTACCCGCGCCATGCGCCCAGCGGCAGCTCGGTGCTCGTCGCGGGGCAGCGGGCCAGGACCATTGGACGCGTGTCGATGGACATGCTGTGCGTCGATATCAGCGAGATTGCGGAAGCTTATGTGGGTACTCCCGTGACGCTGTGGGGCGACGGGCTTCCGGCGGATGAAGTTGCTGCTTCCGCGGGTACGCTCAGCTATCAGCTTCTCGCCGGGCTCACCGCGCGCGTGCCGGTGGTCGAAGCGCCGTAGTGGCGAAGGCGAAGACCGCGTACGTATGCTCGGACTGCGGCGCGAGCGCGCTGCAGTGGTTCGGCACCTGCCCGTCCTGCGGCGCCGCCGGCACGCTGACCGAGACGGTGACCGAACGCGCAAGCGGAGGGAGATTTGCGCCTTCGGGGAGCGCGAGCGCTCCCATCCCTCTCTCCCGGATTCACGCTGCTGAATTCGAGCGCGTCCCCACCGGCATCGGCGAGCTGGATCGCGTGCTCGGCGGGGGTCTCGTCGCCGGACAGG
>Ga0209640_10002881_pt1 | contig 15049 bp, 8 predicted proteins | sample RifCSP10_1_FD_184018 | JGI IMG/M metagenome (GOLD analysis project Ga0209640, IMG submission 184018) | Soil microbial communities from Rifle, Colorado - Rifle CSP2_sed 10_1 (SPAdes) (version 2) | ecosystem: Environmental > Terrestrial > Deep subsurface > Rock core/Sediment | place: Rifle...
TGACGCTGGTGGTCTGCATCGAGGTCTTTAAGCGGTACATCCTGAACGCGCCGACGGCGTGGATGTTCGACCTCAACAACATGCTGTACGGCACCCTGTTCATGATGACCGGGGCCTACGCGCTGGCGCACGGCGCGCACGTGCGGGCCGATTTCGTATACGGCCGGCTCTCGCCGCGCACCCAGGCGGCGCTCGACCTGGCGCTCTACTTCCTCTTCTTCATCCCGGGCATCCTCGCGCTGATCTACGCGGGGTATGGCTACGCCGCCGACTCGTGGCGCATCGGTGAGCACTCGACGGTGACCGCCGAGGGGCCACCCATCTACCACTTCAAGACGGTGATCCCGATCTCGGGCGTGCTGGTGATGCTCCAGGGACTGGCCGAGATCGTGCGCTGCGTCGTCTGCCTGCGGACCGGGGTCTGGCCCGAGCGGCCCAGGGACGTCGAGGAGATTGACGTTGTCGAGACGCAACTCGCCCATAGCGAGTTCGTGGACGAGGAGTCGCGGCGCGCCGCCGTCGCCTCCGCGCACGCGATCGAGGAGGCCGCGCGACACCGCGGTGAGGTCGAGCGCAAGCTCGGAGCGCCATGAGCGACCCTGCCCTCGGCCTGGCGATGCTCGGCCTCATCGTGCTTGCGATCATGATGGGCTTCCCGACCGCATTCACGCTGATGGGGCTGGGGATGGTCTTCGGCTACCTCGCGTTCTGGACCCCCGGACAGCACTGGTACGACAACCAGATCTTCGACCTGATGGTGCAGCGGACCTACGGGATCATGACCAACGACGTCCTGCTGTCGGTCCCGCTGTTCGTGTTCATGGGTTACATCATGGAGCGGGCAGCGCTCGTGGACCGGATGTTCTTCGCCGTCCAGCTCGCGTTCCGGCGCGTGCCCGCGTCGCTCGCCGTGACCACGCTCCTGGTCTGCGCGTTCTGGGGGATCGCCTCCGGCATCGTCGGCGCGGTGGTGATCCTCATGGGCGTAATCGCGATGCGGCCCATGCTGAACGCCGGATACGACGTGCGGCTCGCGTCGGGCGCGATCACGGCGGGCGGGACGCTCGGCATCTTGATCCCGCCATCGGTCATGCTGATCGTCTATGCGGCGGTGGCCGGGCAGTCCATCGTGAAGCTCTACGCGGCGGCGATGCTGCCGGGCTTCTTCCTCACGTCCCTCTATCTAGTCTACATCCTCGGCTGGGCGATCCTGAACCCGAAGATCGCACCGAAGTTGCCGCCGGACAAATACCACCTTGCCGTGCCCGAGTGGCTCCAGCGGCTGGAGCGCGGCCGGTCCCGGCGGGTGATCGGCGGCCTCGTCGCCGGCGTCTTCCGGCCGAGTATGCTGGGCGACGCCAGCACACCGGACGGGCGATCGGGCGGCTATGCCCTCATCCTCAAGAGCTTGCTCGCGGCGGCGGTGCCGCTGGCGCTGACGTTCGCCACGTTCGGCACAGCCTGGTGGTATGTCGTTATCTACAACGCGCCGGCGGTGGTAGTGGCGGCGGCCGAGGGGGGCCCCCAGCCGCTTACCCTGTCGCCTTCTCTCGCGGAGCCGGAGACGCCGCAGGAGCTCGGGGCTGGCGAAACGGGGGAAGAGACCGCGGAGACCCCGCGGGACGCCGATGCGCCACCTCAGCAGATGGGCTTCTTGGCCGAGCCGACGGCCGAATCGGCGATGGGACATATCCCGGAGCACTTCTACGTCTGGTTCTGGGGGTTGGCCGTGCTCTCCGCCCTGCTTCTCGGCCTCTACTACTGGCGCATGGATGGCGAGCAGCTCGAGATCCTGAAGGAGCTGGTCGTGTCCGTGGTGCCGCTCGGGGTGCTCACGGTGGTGGTGCTGGCCGTCATCCTGCTCGGCATCTGCACCGCGACCGAGTCGGCGGCGATCGGTGCCCTCGGCGCGTTCTATCTGGCGGTCATGGCGAAATACCCCCGTCAGACCTGGTGGTGGAGCCTCGCGGGAGGGGTCATCGGCGTCGCGCTCGGCTGGAAGAGCGGGGGCCTGATGGCGCTGCTCGTCTCTGGCTCCCTCGGCGCAGTGTTCGCCGGGACTCTCGTCCCTTCGATCTGGAGTCTTCGGACGTCGCCAGCGCTGTGGCAGAACCTCAAGGAGTCGACGTTCCTGACCGCGAAGACCACGGCCATGGTGTGCTGGCTCTTCATCGGCTCGGCGCTGTTTTCCGGCGTGTTCGCGCTGCACGGCGGCCAGTCGCTCATCGAGCGCTGGGTGCTCGGCATGGACCTGTCGCCGGTGGGATTCCTGATCATGGCGCAGGCGATCATCTTCTTTCTTGGATGGCCGCTCGAATGGACCGAGATCATCGTGATCTTCTGTCCGATCTTCATTCCGCTGCTCAGCCACTTCCAGGTCGACCCCATCCTCTTTGGTACCATGGTGGCGGTCAACCTCCAGGCGGCGTTCCTGTCGCCCCCGGTGGCGATGGCGGCGTTTTACCTCAAAGGTGTCTCGCCCCCCCACGTGACGCTCACCCAGATTTTTGCCGGGATGATGCCCTACATGCTGATCGTCATCCTGTGCCTGGTGTTCATGTACATCTGGCCGGGCATGACGCTCTGGCTCCCGGAGTTCTTGTACGGCAACTGAGGGCCCGCTTCCGCCTACCTCTGGAGGCCCCACAGTGACGTCCGCACGATGGACCTGACAAATCTTCACTCACTCTCAGCGTCGGACGCAGTGCATCTGATCCGCCAGGGCGCCATCGACTCGGCGCAGCTGGTCGAGGCGTGCCTGGCGCGGGTGCGCGAGACGGACACGCAGGTCCAGGCCTGGGCGTTCCTCGATCCCGATCACGCGCTCGCACAGGCGCGCGCCGCGGACGACCTCAAGCTCCAGGGGCGACCCATCGGGCCGCTCCACGGCGTCCCGGTCGGGGTCAAGGACATCTTCGACACCGCCGACATGCCGACCGAGTACGGTTCTGTGCTCTACGCCGGTCGCACGCCCTCCCGCGATGCCGCCGCGGTCGCGATGCTGCGGGCCGCGGGCGCCGTCATCATCGGAAAGACCGTGACGACCGAGTTCGCCACCTACACGCCGGGCAAGACGCGGAACCCGCACGACCCCGAGCGCACTCCGGGCGGGTCCTCCAGCGGATCGGCGGCGGCGGTGGCCGCCGGGATGGTGCCGCTCGCGCTCGGCAGCCAGACGAACGGCTCGGTCATCCGCCCGGCGGCGTTCTGCGGCGTGCTCGGCTTCAAGCCGACCCACGGGCTCATTCCGCGCCACGGGATGCTCGCCCTCTCGCGCACGCTCGACCAGGTCGGGATATTCGCGCGCACGGTCCATGATCTCGCGCTCGTCGCCGGGCAGCTCGTCGGGTACGACGAGCGAGATCCCGACACGCGGCCCCGTGCGCGCATCCCCTTTATAGAGGTGGCAGCCGAAGAGCCACCGCTACCGCCGATGTTCGCGTTCGTGAAGACACCGTACTGGGAGCGCGCGGACGGGGAGACGAGGGAGGCGTTCGGAGAGCTGATCGAGCACCTGGGCGACCGCGTCGAAGAGGTCGAGCTGTTCCCGTCAGCGGCCGAGGCATGGCAGTGGCACGCGACGATCATGGAGGCCGAGATGGCGGCGAATCTCGAGCGGGAGTGGACAGAGGGCCGCGACCGCTTGTCGGATTCGCTGCGGGCGCAGCTCGAGCGTGGCCGGGAGGTGCGCGCGGTTGACTATCAGCGCGCCGTCGGCCGGATCCGGCCGATCCATGAGAGCTTCGTGGAGCTGTTCGAGCAGCGCTACGACGCGATCCTGACGCCGGCGGCTCCCGGCACCGCGCCGAAAGATCTTGCCTCGACCGGGGACCCCTCGTTCTGCACGCTGTGGACGCTGTGCGGAATGCCCGCGGTGAGCCTGCCACTCCTGCAGGGCACGAACGGCCTGCCGCTCGGCGTTCAGCTCGTCGGCCCGCGCGACGGCGATGCGCGTCTTCTGCGCACGGCCCGCTGGCTAGCGGCCCGGGTGGCGGCCGGCTGAGACCAAGCCGTGCGGCGCGCCTGTGCGGTCATGACCAACGACGTGCTGATTTCCCTTCCTCGTGGCGATTGTCCTCCCGCTTTGGTGTCAACTTGACCCCGAAGATCTGTTGACTAACTATTTGAATCCGACAGCCTTGGCATAAAGCGTGGTGAGCTTCTCGACCAACTTGGCTTGGTCTTGCGTCATAAAGAGCACCTGCTTCCCCTGGGCGTATTTGTAGGCGCGAGTTCCGGGGACGAAGGCGGATGTGTGGCCGACGTATCTCTCCCAAATCTGCTGCGCGTCAGGCGAGATCGATCCGTAGGTCCCAAAGGTCCTCTTCACCTCCCAGAACGGGGCAAAATACATCGACCTGTAATAGGGTCCCGCAACCCGGACAGATATACTCGTGGTATCGCCCGAGGTAGGGCTCTTGAGAAGGCAGGGGTCGAACGGCTGCCTGGTCCAGATCAACGATCCGCTTTAAACTGTATTTCTTGTAGTTCTCCTCCGGATGGCAAAAGAGATACCCGCACCGGATACAGCGAATAAAACGCTCGCTGCCGTTCTGTGCGATCTCCAGGTATTCGTGAATTTTTATTTGCCGCTTCCAGCCCTCGCCCTCATCCTTTGGTCGTGTCGAGGGGGAGAGGAGTTTCCCTTCTCTAAAGCGCCTCTCATGAATCTCCCGGCGCAGGGCCTCAGTCCGGGGGATATCCACGGCGGAGGCCTCAGGGTCGATGACGACACCGTAAATCCTTCGGGCCATTTCAGGAGAGGTAGCCCCGGTTTTTACGTCGTGTGTGACCGCCTCGAGTTTCCGGTCCAAGGGGTCACCAAAGCCGCCGCCGCTCGCCACATAGTCGCAGATCAAGGTGAACTCAGGAAGCGAGACCCTTCCCGGCGCGCCCTCGGGAACGTAGACTTTACCCCAATCCTCACCGGTAACTTCATCGGGACGCGTGGGGTAATTCCCGGCTCTTATCCGATCGATAAAATCCGGCCCGGTGAGAAAGATCGCCCGCAGACCGCCGCTTCCCACCGGGTGGCCACCGAAAAGGCCAAAGCTTCCCTGTGGAATAGCTCCGTAGGGTTTGAAGTCCACTGAGAAGTCCGTGGACCCGTAAACGACGAGGATCCTGAAGCTTCCCAGCCCGCCGCGGTATTTGCCGAAGCCCGAGCCGTCCTTGTTCTGATTACGGGTAAAATAGAACATGGGGTATTGCATCTCGACTCGCTCGACGTCACTGATTCCGCCTGAAGGAATGTTCATGTGGCCGCCGGTGTTGACCCCATCTCTGAAAGGGGTGGCTCCGAGGCCACTCCCGTGAATATCGTAGATTCCCATAGCGGTACGGATCCCCTCGCGGTTGTGCCCCGCGGGAATATAGCCCGGCCCGCCCTCATACCACATGCCGTACCAGGTTGCGGTTACGTCTTCGTAGCGACCCGCGGCATAAAGCATCTTCGCCGCGGCTTCGCAGACCGCAGCGACCAAAATTCCTCCAACCACGGGTGCCGCGGCGCAAGCGGCTGGAAACTTGCAGTTGAGCACTGAGCCCTCCGGGACCGAGAGCTTCACGGGGACGAATTTACCGTCGCTCCATGGAACATCCCAGAAGAGGGTGTTGGTGAGGGCGACACCCAGATGCGCCCTGGTGCTGGGGAGAGTTGAGTTCACGTCGTTGGCCATTTGAGGACTGGTGCCGGAAAAATCTACTTCCAGCTCGTCCCCGCGCTTGGTCATCGTGCAAACTATTTGCAGAGGGACCGCCTTGGCTTGCTTCCTGTCCAGGGAGGTGAGGTAGGTCCTCGATATCCAGCGCCCGTCCGGAAGGGAGCGAAGCTTTGCTCTGGCCATCTCCTCCGTGTCCCGAATAGTTTTCTCCCCAGCCTCCTGCACAAACTCAATGCCGAACTTCTCCACCAGTTCCAGATAGCGGCGGGCGCAGACGTTGTTTCCGGCGATCATCGCTTTGAGATCGAGGCCCACGTATTGCGGGTCCCGGCACTGTTCGGTAAGACTCCGGAAAACGTCTTCGCGAAACTCCCCTCGTTCGACTACTTTAAGACCGGAGATGCGGATCCCTTCATGAAATATTTCCGTAGCCGCTCCTCGAAGGATTCCTCCCGTGTCGGCCGTGTGGGTACTTGTGGCCACCCAGGCAACCAGCTCCCCGCCGTAATAGATCGGCTTCACGATCATCATGTCGTAGGTGTGAGAGCCCGCCACGTAGGGATCGTTAAAGAAGAGCTGGTCTCCGTCGTAAAAGCCTGGAGACTCGCCAAACCACTTGATGAGGGTCTTGATGGCGTCCGAGGTGGCGTGGGCAAAACGCAGGTGCCCCGAGCAGGCGAGCACCATGGTTCCGCCGGAATCGTAAAAGGAGCTCATGCACTCGCCGCCCTGGGAAACAATCGGCGATGCGGTCACCCGCTGAAGCGTTATGCGTCCTTCCTCGCCTATAGCCCAGAGGCGGTGCAGGAACATCTCGTACTTTACTGGGTCGATTTGCATAGCAGTCCTAACGTCCCTCCTGTATTTTGCGAAAGTTGGATTATGTTACAGACGGCGAGAGTATGTCAACGTCACGGCGCCACTCCGTGCGGCAGCCGTCAAATCGGTGATAAAGGGTGAGGGCGAAGTAGGCCAGAAAAAGGCACAGCCTAGGCTCCGGAGTCGCGTTTGCGCAGGGCGGCGCGCAAGGCTTCGGTTCTCTCCCGGTCGATGCTTCGTCCATCCGGGGATAGGGCGACGCCGTACTCGTCCCGTGCGTGCTCCGCGGAGATCTTGCCGTCGCGAACGTCCTTGAGGACCCTCTCCGCATCTCGTCCCAGCACATCCCCCCATCCGCCTGCCCCTGCAGTCTGGTGCTGGATCCAGTCTCCTCGCTTGATCGTGATCTGGAATTTGGAGGGCATTTGTCGGATCGCGCCGTTCGCGGAGAGGAGGGTTTGCCCCGGACGACCTGGCTTGCCCCCCTGCAAGCCATAGGGGAGGAACTTCAGCCGATCCGCCCGCATGTGCACCTTGGCCTCCTCAGCCCCGCGCAGTCGCCACTTGCGGGTCACCGACAGGCCGCCCCGAAACTTGCCGACCCCAGCGGTGTCAGGCACGAGCGAGTACTCTTCCACTAGAAGGGGGGATTCGATCTCGATCACTTCCACAGGGGTGTTGGAAAAGTTGGAGCACAAGCCCGCCAGGTGATCGATGCCATCCTTATCAGGGCGGCCGCCCCATGATCCGGGAAGCCAGTCCAGCTGGACAAAGGGTCTCCGATCGGGATAATAGCCCGACACGCTGATGTTGCAGTCCGTGGCGACACCGCAGGCCAGGATTCTTTCTGGCAACATCTGGGCAAGGGCTCCGAGAAGGGTATCGGAAGCCCGAATCGCCGTGAGCACCCTGGAGGCGACAGGAGCCGGGGGCAAAGCATCCACGAGCGTACCCGGGACGGTCACCACTTTCAGAGGACGAAAAAATCCCTCGTTGTTCGGGATGTCGGGGTCGAGGATGCAGCGGACGGCGAAATAAAAGCTCGACAGGGCGTAAGACCGGGTCATGTTGATCGCGCCCTTCACCTGGGGAGCCGTCCCGGTGAAATCAGCGGTGAGTTCGTCACCCTGCTTCTTCAAGGTTACGCGGATGGGGATAGGGTCGGTGGTCAAGCCGTCGTCGTCCAGGAAATCGGAGAAAGAGAACTCGCCGTCTGGCAGTTTTCGAATCGCATCCCGAGTGCGCTCCTCGCTGTAGTCTAGCAGGTCTCGCAGATACCATTGGGTGGTCTCTAACCCATACTCCTGGACCAGCGCGGTCAACCCTTCTTCACCCTCGGAGCAGGCGGCCACTTGCGACGAGATGTCGGCCATGACCGTCTCGGGAACGCGGACGTTTCGTCGGATCATCGATAGGAGGGTTTCATTGGGTTTCCCTCGATCGAAGAGTTTTAGCGGAGGGATGCAAAGTCCTTCCTGGTAGATCTCGGTAGCGGCCGAGGAAATGCCTCCCGCGGCAATGCCCCCGATGTCGGCGTGGTGCATGACCGTGCAGGAGAAGCCAAGGACGCTGTCGCCGATAAAGACAGGCTTGAACATGTAGATATCCGGGAGGTGGGCCCCGCCGTCGTAGGGATCGTTCAGGACATAGACGTCTCCGGGATGACAATCATTGCGAAACCGTTTCAGAACGGCCTGGACGGCGGGAGGGATGCTCCCCAGCATCAGCGGCAAGCACAGTCCAAGAGCTACAAGCTCGCCGTCGGCGTTGCACAAAGCCGTAGAGAAATCCATCACCTCCTTGGCCACGGTCGACCTGGCGGTTCTCACCACGGTGACGGCCATCTGGTCGGCGATCGCAGCGATGGCATGCTGCATGAGCTCGAAAGTGATAGGGTCGCGGCGAGATTCTTTGGCCATGTCTCTAAGACCTGCGGACTTCCATATTGATGTTCCCCCATTCGTCCCTCCGGGCACGACAGCGCGGCGGAACCACTGTGGTCGAGTCGTATTCCTCGACGATGAGCGGTCCTTCCTGAAAGCTATGATCGAGCTGATCCCGGCTCACGACGGAAGTCTCGATCCAGCCGAAAGCCGGGCCAAAGTAAGCGCGTCGTTGGCGACTCGGAAGGCAGGCTGCGGAGGAAGGATTCAACGAGCGAGTCAGGCCCTGGAATGTTTGCGGCCTTTCTCTGAGCCCTCGAGCAATCACCCTCAAATTGACGAACTGGACAGGACTCTCGGGGACGCGATACCCATACGTGTGCTCGTGCTCTTGCTCAAAGGCCTCGCGCAGAATAGCCAGGCTTTCGAGTCTCAGGGAACCGTTGGGCAGAGGAATGGCTAGATCCGAGTTTTGGCCCACATATCGGACGTCAGCTATTGCCTGTATCTGGGCTCTCTCGTTAGCGTAGCCTTCCCACGCCAGATCGTCGTACGCCTTCCTCACGAGCTGGGTCCAGGCCTCGTTAACGTCTTCGAGCCTGGCATCGGCGAACTTGTTCCAGAAGGTCTGCGTGTAATGGTGCTCCAGGTCCGAAAAGAGGAGACCGAGGGAGCTAAACAATCCTGGCGCAGGAGGGATGACCACTTGGACCATCTCCATCTCCTGAGCGAGATGCGCCGCGTGGACCGGACCGCTCCCTCCGAAGGCCCAGAGTGCGAACTTCCTCGGGTCGCGCCCGCGTTCGATGGAGACCGCGCGGACCGCTCTTACCATGGTCGCATTAGAGATAAGATGAATGCCGTACGCGGCTTGCACCAGCTCAAGCCCCAAAGGCCGGGCAATCCGGTCATGGAGGGAGCGGCGTGCGGCGTCCGCGTTGATACGTAGGGCCCCTCCAGCCAGGTATTCGGGGTTCAGGTAACCCAGAACCACATTGGCGTCAGTGACCGTCGGGTCGCTTCCCCCGAGGTCGTAGCCTACGGGTCCGGGGCTGGCTCCGGCGCTCTGAGGGCCCACTTTTAGAATCCCTCCCACGGCAATCCAGGCGATGCTTCCCCCTCCGGCCCCGACTTCGGCAATGTCCAGGATAGGGACCCGCACCACATGGCCTCCGCCCTTCAGCATCCGATGGCCTATGTTGAGGCCGGCTCCGACCTCGTACTCGTTGGTTTTAGTCACTTCGCCCTTTTCGATGATGCAGGCCTTGGCTGTCGTGCCACCCATGTCAAAGCTGATAAGATTCTCCATTCCGGTCCGCCGCGCCATGAAAAGCGTGCCGATGACCCCTGCGGCAGGACCGGATTCGATGATGTGGATTGGCTTATCGATGGCTCTGCGGGCAGGAGTCACGCCGCCGTTCGACTGCATGACAAGAAGCGGACAGACCATTCCGATGCTTCCGAGCTTCTGAGCGAAGCTCTCCACGTAGCCCTTCACAACCGGTTGGACATAAGCATTCACAACCGTGGTGCTGGCGCGTTCAAACTCCTTGATTTCGGGGAGGAGGACACTCGACAGATTGACAAAGATGCCCGGAGCTTCGCTCGCAAGATAGCGACCGATCTCCGCTTCGTGTCTCGGGTTCCGATACGAATTGATAAGACATACCGCTACAGACTCAACCTTTTCCTCCAGTAAGGAGCGAACCGCCCTGGCCACGCCGGCCATGTCGAGGGGGACGAGCACCTCTCCGTCAGAGGCGATTCGTTCTTGGACTTCCATCCGGAGATACCTGGGAACCAGAGGGGTGGGCCTTTCCCATTCCATGTCGTAGAGCTGCGGTCTTCGAATTCTCCCAAACTCCAGAACGTCACGGAAACCCCGCGTTGTGATGAGGCCCACTTTTGCTCCCGAGCGTGTCAGGATCGCGTTTGTGGCTATGGTCGTGCCGTGGATGACCACCTCGATCTCGCGCCCTTCCAGACCTTTCTCGTTAAGGGACGAGCCGATAGCATCCAGGATTCCTTCGCTGTAATCCTTTGGAGTCGAGAGGACTTTTTTGATGGTTACCTCACCGGCCTCGTCCATGAAGACGACATCGGTGAACGTGCCCCCAACATCCACTCCCACGCGGTAGCGCGTCATTCCCCGTCACTTCCGGTAAAGGGCGTCGACAAAGCCTGAGGCCTCAAGCTCTTTCGGCAAGGAGCTCTCTTCTTCAGCAAATGCGAAAGTCGCGACCTCATCACAGGCTAACCTCCTGTGTCACTCAGATTCCCTAAACTACCATTCTGCGAAGAATCGGAGTTTCTTATAAGGGTTTGCCGACAGAGAGTCAACCTGAGATCGCGACACCGAACATGAGAACTTCGCGACTGTCGATGGGCAGGAGCGCCGCGGTCCGGAGCCACTCTAAAAGTGCAAAGGCAAAGGCTGTATTCGGAGTCTGGACAGAATTTAAGTGGGATGGAATAGCCGGCCAAGCCCAGGGATAGGCTTGAGCGCGCGGAGCTTTTCCAGACAAGCCCAGAGCGTAGCCTGGTTGCTGGTAACAACGGGCTTTCCGAGACGGCGCTCCAAATCGTCGATGACTTCGATCATGGTCGTGTTGGTGCAGCTTAGGAGATAGCCATCCGCCTCCGAACGGGCGTTCTCCAGAACGATCTCCCTCCAGCGTTGGGGACTGATATTGATGTATTCATCCCCGCCGCCGGAAAGCCCCAAGCCAAAATCCTGCAGGACTTGAAAGCCCGCCTCGCGCAAATAGCGGACCTCATGTTGGTTGGTCTCCTTGACGTAAGGGCTGATAAGGATGAGTTTTCTGATCCCGAGGCGGTTCAATGCCTGGTTGATTGCTTCGCCGGTGGTGATGGCCTGGCAGCCACTGGAGGTTTGAACCGCGTCCACGATTGCGGCCTCCCCGGCGAGCCCTTCTTCCATAGAAGTCGCGGTGCAGTGGAACACGATAATTCCTGGTTTGGTGTCAGCGAGCACGGCTGCCGCCTCACCAATGTCTTCTTTGAGTTCCTTCAGCGGCTTATGCCACCGGCCGGTCATCCGCAGCCGCATGACATGGACCCCGATGTCGGGCGGAGCGTATCGCTGAAATTGTGGCTCAGTGAGACGGTTGCTGGAAGGAATGATGAGACCGATGCGGTTCTGAGTGCTCATGCCCGATAGCACCGAAAAGTCTTAATCTCGGGCGGAAATCTATTCCATGTCGATTCGCTTGTCAAACTCAGGGGCAGTCAAGCTGAATGGGCCCAATCCTCACCGCGGACCTGCCCGAACCCGCAAAAAGCTGACCGCTTAATCTGTCGCTGTCGGTACGGAAGTGTACGTCCCGGAGGCGTTGTGCCGCCACTCCCGTAGAAGCAGCGGCGCCGCCACGGCGGCGCCCAGGATATTTACCACCCATCCCACCATCTCCTCACCGCGCAGCGGAATGAGTAGCCCGAGCGCCGACAGGCCGAGGAGAAATCGAGTAAGCCAGGGAAGCGAGCGCACCCAATAGCCAACCAGGGCCATGCCGAGGATCCAGGTGCCAACGATAGCTGTGGCTAGAGAAACAGCGATCTCCCAAGCTGACCCCTTCATCAGCAGCGCAGGAGAGTAGACAAAGAGAAAAGGCACCAAATAGGCGAGGGCGGCTAGGCGGGTGCCCGCCCAGCCCGTTTGCATCGGCGAGGCGCCGCCAATTGAGGCCGCCGTGAAGGCGGCAAAGGCGATCGGAGGCGTGATCACCGCAATCACGCCGAAGTAGAAGATAAAGAAGTGAGCCGCCATCGGCACAATGCCGAACTGGACGAGAGCGGGGGCGACCAAAATGGCCAGCAGAACGTAGACCGCTGAAGTCGGCAGGCCCATGCCGAGAATCATGCTGACGACCGCGGTGGAGAGAAGAAGAAGAAAAGCGCTTTCCTTGCCAATCTCTAACAGAGCCGCTGAGAGCTTGAAGCCGAGTCCGGTCACAGCGGCCACGCCAACAATGATACCAGCGGCCGCAAGGAGGGCGCCAAGATCGAGCATGGCCCGCCCCGTCCCTGGCAGCGCTCTTAGTAGGCGAAGCGGCGCGGCGCGATTTTCTTTTCTGACAAAGCCAGCCGCTACCGCGGTACAGGCGGCGACAGCTCCAGACTTTCCCGCAGAAAGTGGAATCAGGAACATGGCATAGACGAGGACAGCCAGAGGCAGGATAAAGGATAAGGTCTCTTTGAGTACGGGAGCAACCGGGGGGAGCGCCTCGCGAGAGAGTCCGCGCAGGCCCATTTTAGCGGCTTCAAGATCGACCTGGACGAACAGCGCAATATAATAAAGCAGCGCCGGGATTACGGCCGCGATCACCACTTCCCGATACGGCACGGCCAGGAACTCGGCCATAATGAAAGAGGCGACGCCCATAACCGGGGGCATGATCTGCCCTCCCGTGGAGGCAACCGCCTCAATTGCGGCTGCCACATGAGGCTTGTAGCCGACGGCTTTCATCATGGGTATGGTAATCGCTCCGTCTACGGCGACGTTGGCCACCGGACTTCCGGAAATGGTCCCGAAAAGGCTTGAGGCAAGGATGGCAACTTTCGCTGGGCCGCCACGAAAGCGCCCGCAAACAGCCGTTGCGAACGACGTCAATAGCAAACCCCCTCCGGTCTCAATCAGGATACTGCCAAAAAGAATGAACGGTAAGACTATGGTGGCGCCGGCGCTGAGTGGAATCCCGAGCAGGAAGTCAGAGCTTAAATAAAGGCTGTTGAGCAAACTTTCCCATGGAGTTCCGCGTCCGCCTAGAAGGCCAGGGATCAGATCCGTGAAGCGGGCGTACAAAAGAAAAAGAAACACGAGCCCCACAAGAAACCAGCCCACCAGACGTCTTAAAGCTTCCAGAATGAGGAAAACCGCGAGGAGCGCAAGCGGCAGCCGCTCCCAGGTGATATAGCCTAACTTTATGAGCGGTGCGGGATCGGAATAGAAAATCATCAGGTAGGCGCCCGAGAGGAGACCGGCCCCGGCGAGGCAGAGATCATGCCAGGGGATCCTATTCCTTGGGCCCTTATCGCTCCCGGGGACGGCTAGAAACGTCCCGCAAAGGATCAGCGCCAGGAAAAGCCCTAAATATTGCTCGGTCAGAATCGCTCTGTGTAGATAGCCGGGAACGTCCAGGACGAACAGGAGCCCGCTGATCGGGATGGCGCCCAGGACTATTTTTTCCAGGAAGCCGAAAGGTCCCTTTAGGCTTCGGAAGCGATTGGTTTCAATTTCCAAAGGCAGATTCTTATTTTCCGCTTTCGCGGAGCAGTCGCTCCTGCTTCTGCTCCAAATCCCGCGGCCACACGCGCGCCTCCTTGTAAAACCGCACTGCCCCGGGGTGGTAGGGAATACCGGGATCGGAGTCGACCATCGTTTCGGGCTGCCATTCTTTCAGCGTAAGGTGAATTGGCCACAGCTCCTTGTAACGCTCCCAAAGAGTGCGGGCGATTTGGTAAGCCGCTGCCTCGCTTAAGGCATCCGCATGGCCCACGACGTAGGTGTAATAGCCCATGAGTACGGTGTCCTCTTTAAGAATACCGTAGCCGGCTTTCAACACCGTGAACTCACAGCCCGGGACTGCTCGTCGGCACCTTTCTACCGCCTCTTGGGTCTTCGGCAACGGCAGGTATCGTGCCCCCACAGCGGCCGCTGTTTCAACCGTGGCCGCAGTGGCCGGGGTTCCGGCAAAGATAGAATCAACCCTCCCTTCCCTGAATGCTTCCTGTCCCCCCACAAAGCTCGCTACAGGAACCGGGATCGTATCGGCTGGAGTGAGGCCTGCGGTGGCCAGGATGCCCTCGGTAATCTTGGTGATGATAAAGTTTCCACCGTAACCGCTGGACACGCGTTTCCCCTTTAATTCGGCGATACTTTTGATCGGCGAATCCTGCCGAACAATCATTCCGTTCCATATCGGCACGCCACGCTGGAGAAGCCGTATCTTTGGGGCGCGCTGCGGGTAACCGGCTTCCTTCATGCCGTGGAATGCCCAATAGCCATCTGGCGCTGACAGAATACCCAGCTCGATTTCACCGCGGCTAAAGGTCGGCATCCAGGCGTTGGGTCCGACCATAGGTTTGGCCAGGACCTTCAACTGGCCGAAATCCGTGAGCACTTTTGCCACCGCCGTGGCGTGAGTGTAGTAGATCGTACCCAGCGAGTGGGTGGCGATGCCCAACTCGCGTGGCGAGGCCGGCGATTTCGCCGCCGCAGCCAACTGGAGGGACGAAGCCGTCGGGCCTCTGGGTGACCCCCGCGGTGCCAAAAACCCGCTTGCAAGCACGGGTGGCAGAACGACAAGCCCGAAAAGCCAAATCACTAAAACGGTCCAACCCTGGCATTGATGGTGTTGACGCATGTCCAAGCTCCTTTCTGAGCCCTCTACAAGGGCCCCCGATTCTAGTGGCTAGCCAGTCGTGCTGTCAACTCATTTTAGGCTCAGGGCAGCAGCGCGGCCGATGCCGGACTCCGCTACGCTTGACTTCGATCAAAGCAGGGTGGTAGCTTCTGGCCGGTTAAGCCATCCGGGTAACCCTCGCACGAGATTCTAAACAAGGAGGCAAATTCCGATGAAAAAAATCGTTTGCGCTGCACTCGTAGCTGTGTGCGGACTCGTTTTCTCAGCAGCCTTTCCTCCGCCCTCACGGGCCCAGAACAAA
>Ga0209640_10002882_pt1 | contig 15048 bp, 13 predicted proteins | sample RifCSP10_1_FD_184018 | JGI IMG/M metagenome (GOLD analysis project Ga0209640, IMG submission 184018) | Soil microbial communities from Rifle, Colorado - Rifle CSP2_sed 10_1 (SPAdes) (version 2) | ecosystem: Environmental > Terrestrial > Deep subsurface > Rock core/Sediment | place: Rifle...
GGTCGCGGGACGCCTTTGTTTCGCGACCGCGCAACGGCGCCGCCGGCTTCTCCTCCTCCCCGTCGCCCAAGTAGCTGATCTCCAACGAGCTCCCGGCCCCCGCGACGTGTGGGCACGACGTGTGCTTCGTGCTCACCCCGGAGCCACCGCCATGGGCACGATCGCGAAAGACGTCCGCCATGCCGTGCGATCACTCCTCCGCACGCGGGGGTTGAGCGCGGTCGCCGTCCTCTGCATGGGGCTCGGCATCGGCGTCTGCGCCACCCTCTTCGCCTCCGCCAACCCGTGGCTCTTTCGCCCCCTGCCCTACGCGGAGCCCGACCGCCTCATGGCCCTGCGCGAGACCCTCCCCAACGCCGGCGAGGGCATCCGCACCGAGCACCTGTCCGCCCCCGACTATCTCGATTGGGCGGACCAAAGCCGCTCCTTCGAGACGTTCGCCGCCTTCGAGCGGACGGAATCGAACCTCAGCACCGAAGACGCGCCCGAGCGCATCCCGGGCGCCCGCATCACGGCGACGCTCCTTCCCATGCTGGGCAAGGAGCCCGTGCTCGGGCGGGGCCTGAGCGCCGAGGAGGACGGACCGGGGGGTCGGCCCGTCGCCCTCGTCGGCCACGCCCTCTGGCAGCGCCACTTCGCCGGCGATCCGGGGGTGGTGGGAAGGACGCTGAAGCTCGACGGCGTTCCGCACACGGTCGTGGGAGTGATGCCGGCGGGCTTCGCCTTCCCGGAGTACGCGGAGGTCTGGACGCCCCTCGGGCTCGAGCCCGGGGGACGGGACCGCCACGTGCACCGTCTCGACGTGTTGGCCCGGCTCGACCCGGGCGCCACGCTCGAGCAGGCCCGCGCGGAGCTGGCCGCGATCGCGGCGGACCTGGGCCGCGAATACCCGGAAACGAACCGCGGACGAGGGGCCAAGGTGACTCCGCTTCTCGCGGACCTGACCCCGCCCGGTGTCGTGGCGGGGTTGCGTCTCCTGGTGGCGGCCGGCCTCCTCGTGCAGCTGATCGCCTGCGCGAACGTGGCCAACCTCCTCCTCGCGCGCGCCGCGTCGAAGAGGAAGGAGACGGCCGTCTGCCTCGCCCTGGGGGCCGGCCGCGCGCGCCTGCTGCGCCGGAGCCTGGCCGAAGCCGCCCTTCTTGCCGGCGCGGGGGCGGGCCTGGGCCTGCTTCTCGCGTGGTGGGGCTCGGCCAGCACCTTCGGCGAGGTCCCGATACGCCCGCCCTTCTGGGTCGTCCTCGGCCTGGACTGGAGGGCGCTCGGCTTCACCCTGGCGGTCGCGGTCCTGAGCGCCGTCCTCGTGAGCCTGGCCCCGGTCGTCCAGGCCTGGCGCGCCGACGTCGTCGACGACCTCAAGGAGAGCGCCCGCACCGTGGCCGGCGGGCCCCGCGGCCGACTGGGCCGCACCCTGGTGGTGGCGGAGCTCGCCGTGTCGCTCGTGCTCCTCGTCGGGGCCACTCTCCTCGTCCAGAGCTTCCGGCACCGCTACGACGCGGGCGCCGCGTTCTCCACGAAGGGCGTCCTCACCGCGAGGCTCGCGCTCTCGGGCGAGGCCTACGAGGATCCGTCGCGGCGGGCCCTGCTCCTCGAGGAGCTGGTGCGTCGAGTGCGGAGCCGGCCCGGAGTCGCGGAGGCGGGCGTCGCCAACGGCCTGCCCTTCCCCGATCCGACCTACGGGGGATGGTGGAGCCGCGCGCTCGAGGTCGAAGGGCGCACGGTGGAGCCGCAACGAAGGCCGGCGGCGATCTACGCGACGGCCACCAGCGGCTACCTCCGCACCCTCGGCCTTCCCGTCGTCGAGGGGCGATTCTTCGCGGCGGAGGAGGAGGCCGAGGGCCGGAGCGTCGTGGTCGTGAGCGACGGCCTGGCGCGCCAGCTCTGGGAGGAGGGCGGCGCTCTCGGCCGGCGGCTGCGCTTCCGAGACGGACCCTGGCTGGAGGTCGTGGGGGTCGTGAAGGAGACGCGCGACTCCGGCGACGTCCTCGGCGTCGGCGCGCGGCCCGCCGGGCAGGTCTACGTCCCCTACCGCCTGGATCCCTGGACCGCGGTCTCGCTCGTGGCCCGGGCAGACGCGAACCCGTCGGGCCTGGCCCGCGTCTTCCGCGAGGAGTTGCGGGCGCTCGACCCTTCCCTGCCCCTCCACTCCGTCTTCACGCTGGACGAGGTGCGGTCCCGCGCGGTGTGGGTGCCCCGCCTCTGGAGCCGCATGCTGGCGGGGGTGGCGGCCTTCGCGGTGCTCCTGGCCGCGCTCGGCGTCTACGGTGTCATCTCCTACGCCGTTTCGCAGCGCACGCACGAGCTGGGCGTGCGTATCGCCGTCGGCGCCGCGCGCCTCGACGTGATGCGCCTGGTGCTGGGACAGGGCCTGCGCCTCGCGCTGGTGGCGGCCGCGGCGGGCCTCCTCGGCTCGATAGCGCTTTCCGGCGTCCTCTCGGGCCTCCTTTACGGGGTCGATCCGCTCGATCCCGCGACCCTGCTCGGGTGCGCCGGCCTGCTCACGCTGGTCGCGGTCGCGGCGAGCGGCGGACCCGCCTGGCGTGCGACCCGCGTCGACCCGCTGGCGGCCCTGCGTAGCGAGTAGCTGGTCCAGCCGGATCATCGGGCCTATTTCTACCCGCCGCCCGGCGTCGCCGGACCGGAAGAGCTGGTCGTCCTCGTCTCCAACCAGGGCGGCGGCAACGTCTCCCTCCCCGACCTGCGGGACTTCGACCGGCTGGACGAAGCCTTCACGGGGGCACAGGCGTCGCAGACCACGCCGGCGTCGCTCACCATCGGCGACCAGACGGAGTGGGTGCACGGGCAGATCACCTCCGCCAACTTCTTCGAGCTCCTCGGTGTGAAGCCCCTCCTCGGACGCACCTTCCTGCCCGACGAGGACCGCAAGCCCGGAGGCAACCCGGTGCTCGTCATCGGCGAGGCACTCTGGCGCAGCCGGTTCGGCGGCGATCCCGGCGCCTTAGGCCGGGTCGTCGACCTGAACCGTCACGCCTTCACGATCGTCGGGGTGGTCCCGGCGCCGTTCCGCGGCACCTGGGCGAGCATGGCCTACGATTTCTGGGCCCCGCTCTCCATGTGTCGGGAGGTGCGCAACGAGGGCAACTTGCAGGACCGCGACGCGAGAGGATGGCACAACCTCGCGCGCCTGCGACCCGGCACGACCGTCGAACAGGCGCAGGCCGTGGTCTCCACCTTCGACGGCCGGCTCGCCCTCACCTACCCCAACACCAACCGGGAGACCCACCACCGGGTGGTGCCGTTCGCGCAATGCCCTCACGGGGCCCAGGCGGCCATGGGTCCTACGCTCCGCCTCCTCTTGGCGGTGAGCTTCGGAGTGCTGTTGATCGTGGCCGCGAACGTGGCCAACCTCCTCCTGGCCCGAGCGGTCAGCCGCCAGAAGGAGATCGCGATCCGCCTCGTGTCGGGAGCGAGCCGGCTGCGGCTCGTCCGTCAGCTCCTCGTGGAGAGCCTTCTCCTCGCCCTCCTCGGCGGGACGGCCGGGGTCCTGCTTGCGTACTTCATGGTGAACCTGCTGGCGGTCTTCGTCCCGGCCGTGGACCTCGTTCCGAACGTCGTGCTCACCTACTCTCTCGATGGCCGGACGCTCGGTCTGACCCTGGTGCTCACCCTGGCTACCGGGATCGTCTTCGGGCTCGCACCGGCGCTCCAGGCCTCGCGGCCGCAGATCTATGCCGCCCTCAAGGAGGGCGGGCGTTCCTCGGCCAGCGCCGCCGCGCACCACCGCTTGCGCCAGGGATTCGTGGTCGCGGAGATCGCGCTCGCTCTCGTCCTCCTGATCGGGGCCGGCCTCTGCCTCAAGGGGATGGAGACGGCGCGCGGGGTCGATCTCGGCCTGAACCCCGATCGCGTGCTGCTCGCGGGGCTTCAGGTCGGGATGAACGGCTACACGGAGGAAACGGGCAAGGTCCTCTACCGCCAGATCCGGGAGCGCCTCGCGGCGGTGCCGGGAGTGGAGGAGGCGGCCCTCGCGAGCTGGCTGCCCCTCGGCCTGACGGGGTGCAAGGGCAGCGGCGTCTTCGTGGAGGGTTACGAGCGGCCCGCGCGGCGAGGACCTCACCTACGAGTTCGCGATCGTCTCGCCCCGCTACTTCGCGGCGCTGCAGATTCCCTTGCTCGCCGGCCGCGACTTCACCGACCAGGACGATGCCGGCGCTCCAAGCGCCGCCATCGTCAACGAAGCCTTCGCCACCCGATTCTGGCCCGGCCAGGAGGCCCTCGGTCGGAGGTTCCGAGCCCGCGGCGAGTGGCGGACGGTGGTGGCGGTGGCCAGGAACGGGAAGTACAACCGACTGGACGAGCCGTCGCGGTGCTTCTTCTACCTGCCCTATCACCAGTACGTTCCGGACCTGGACCTGAGCATCTGCGTGCGCACCTCGGGCCCCCCGTTGGCGTTGGCCAAGGCGGTGCAGCAGACAGTGCGCGATCTCGACCCGGCCTTGAGCGTGCTTGGGACGACGACCATGACCCACCACACCGGCACCGTGCTCTTTGCCGAACAGATCGCCTCCCGCCTCCTCGCCTTCCTGGGGACGGTGGGGCTCATCCTCGCTTCCCTGGGCGTCTATTCCGTGATGGCCTGCGCCGTCGGCCACCGCACCCAGGAGTTCGGAGTGCGCATTGCTCTCGGCGCTCGGTCCGGCGAGATCGTGCAGCTCGTGATCCGACAGGCCCTGGTCCTGGCCGCGGCGGGACTGGCTTTCGGCGTGGCCATAGCGTTGGCCGTCACCCGCTTCCTCGCCAGCTTCCTCTTCGGCGTGAGTCCTTTCGATCTCGCGACGTTCGTGGGGGTGCCCCTCGTGCTGGGTGCCTTGGTCCTCCTGGCCGGCTACGTGCCCGCTCGCCGGGCCACTCGTGTCGACCCGGTGATCGCCTTGCGCGCCGAGTGAGGCTCGGGCGGGCCCAACCACCTCATCGCCGCAGCCTCGCCGCACCGAGATCACGCCACATCAGGACGAGGATGGGCGCCGCCGCGCCGACCACCACCTTCGCGGCTTCGACGAGGCCGGTCTGGTGGATCGTCGTCCAGGCGTAGAGGCCGGGGCCGAGGCCCAGGGCGAGGGCGCCGAACACTCCCGTGAGCGTCCTCGCCACATCGCCTCGGGAGACCTCGGCCAGCCGCTCCCGTTCCACCTCCCAGACCTCACCCGCGGGACGGCTCCTGGGTCCAACGAAGCGGGCCGCTCTAAGCGGCACGAGGGGCAACGAGAGCAGGCAGACCCACGGCCGGGCCACCCATGCGTCGGCCCCCAACCGGCGCTGGCCGAGAAGGAAGATCCCGGTCCCCAGCGGTCCGCGACCGGTAGCGAGGCGGACCCGCTCTCCCATCAGATCCTCTGCTCGATCTCCTGGACGAGGGCTCCGAAGAGGGTGACGACATCTTCGTTGGCCCGGCGGAGCCGCGTACAGAGGCGCTCGGCCACCCGCCGCGTGAGCCGAAGAGCGGGGCCCGGATGGCGGTCCCCGAAGGCCAGGAAGCGCTCGCGGTCGATGACCAGGAACTCGCACGCGGTCTCGGCCACGATGGTGGCGGAGCGGATATCCCGGTCCAGGAGCGACAGCTCGCCGAAGAAGCTGCCGGCGTCGAGCACGGTCACCGTGTAGGGATCCTGGGCGGGCGTGAGCTTCTCCGTCCGCACCCGGCCTTTCAGGATGACGAAGAGACGGTCGCCCTCGCTGCCTTCGCGGATCACCACCTCTCCCGCGAGGGCGCTCTGCACCTCGCAGATCTCGGCCAGGTGGTCGACCACGGCCCCGTCGTCGACCACGTCCGCGAAGAGCGCGCAGCCGACCAGGCCCGACCTTACCCGGGCCGCGTTCACGAGCCGGCCCCGGCCTCGGTCGGAGAGGCGCCGATCACGATGGCGAGCGCATGGGCCGCGACCTCGTAGTCGTCCGGAGGGTTGAGGACGGGCTTGTTGGGCACGAGGTCCTTCACCTGGCGCAGGTTCTCGAGCAGAGTGGCGACACTCTCGGTCTTCTGCGCGGCGCGTAGCGCATCGCGCTTCATCGCCCGGGGCCGCCCGGTGTTCTCGAGAAGACCGATGGCGAGGGCGCCGGTGACCCCGCGCAGGTGGGCGGCGAGCTCGCCGAAAGTCCGCCCCACGAAACGATCGGGGACGGGCACGGTCGAGAGGGACCGAGCATCGGCGAAGTCGAGAAGGTCGCGGAGCACCGAGGACAAGCCGGCCGAGGCGGAAGCGCCGACGAGCAGGAACCGGCCGTACTCACGGCTCAGGATCACCTCGTCGCAGTGAGCGAGCCGCAGATACTCCAGGTACTTGCGGTCGAGGACCTCGGCGCAGGTGTAGACGTCGGGAGCTACGTTCTCGATGTTGAGGGCGATCATGACCGTGCGCGCGTCGCGTTCCTGGTCGGTGCGCTCGCCCGACTCGTCCGCGAGGATCAGCACCTTCGCGGCGTCGGCCACCCGGGCGCGCTGGAGCACGGCGGGGTCGATGGGGTCGCCGTGGATGTAGACGAGGCCCGGGAAGCGGCCGCGCAGCTCTTCGTTCGCCATCTCCCCGGCGAGGTTGACGAGGGCGAGGTGCTCCGGCGGCAGGCCGCGGTGGGCGTCGAGGAGTCCCTGCACGAGGAGCGGGATGTCCGACTTCCAGCCCAGGACGACGAAGTGACCCTTCATCTTGTGTGCCCCGGTCAAGCCGCGGCCCTCCTTGATCCGGCGCTCCACGAGCGCGCTCGCGATCTTGCCGGTCACGACGCCGACGACCCCGATCCCCAGCAGCAGCACGAAGAAAGCGAGGACGCGGCCCGTCCGGGTCATGGGATAGATGTCCCCGTACCCGACCGTGGTCAGGGTGACGACGGACCACCACAGCCCGTCCTCGACCGACCTGAAATGCGGGTTTCGTCCGCGCTCGATGAAGAAGACGGCCACCCCACTCATGAGCACGGTGGCGAGAAAGTACCCGGCCAGGCGCGGGACGTTCTCGGACTGGAGGGTCGCCCAGAGGCGGTGCGCCTCCCCGAACCGGCCGGCCCTGGCATCGGGCGGGCCGTTTCTCATCTCTTCGCTTCCTCGGCGGCGCCCCCGCCTGCGGGCCTCATGGCCGCGATCTTAACCAGATTCGCGGGGCGCACAAAGGCCGCTCGGCCGAAGGTCGCCTTCGTGCACCGGCGGGGACGCGACGTTGGACTCGAAACCGATGCTCGATGCCGGCCCGCGGGTGTAGACTCCTCGTCGCCCCGATCACCCGAGGACCACCCTGCGCAACTGGGCATGGCGGAAGCAGCTCTCGGTACTCGCGGTAATCGCCGCGCTGTACTACGTCTTCGCGCGCCTCGGCCTCCAACTCGCGTTCTCCAATCCCAGCGTGACCGCGGTCTGGCCGCCGGCGGGGATCGCGCTGGCCGCCCTCCTCCTCTTTGGCTCCCGGGCCTGGCCCGCCGTCTTCGCCGGGGCCTTCCTCGCCAACCTCCACACGGCCGGCACGGGCGCCACCTCCCTGGCCATCGCCGCCGGCAACACGCTCGAGGGGCTCTCCTCCGCCTACCTGGTGGTTCGATTCGCGAACGGCCGGCACGTTCTCGACCACGCTCGCGACATCTTCAAGCTGGCCGCCCTCGCCGCCGGCATGGCCAGCACGGTGAGCGCCACCATCGGGGTCACGTCGCTCGCGGCCGCCGGCTTCGTCTCCTGGCCCGACTTCGCCACGACCTGGCTCACCTGGTGGCTGGGAGATTGCGTAGGCGCGCTCGTGACGGCGCCCGTCCTTCTCGCCTGGACTTCGCGCACCCGCATCGGCTGGGATCCGGCGTTGAGGGTCGATGCCGGTGTCTCGTCGGCCGGACTGGTGATCTCGGTGGCGGCGGCCTTCGGCGGTTTCACCCTCGGCAGCCGGGCGAATCTCCACCTCAGCTTCGCGTGTACCCCGTTTCTCGTGTGGATCGCCTACCGCTTTGGCCAGCGCGGCGCGGCGCTGTCGACCCTCTTCCTGTCCGGATTCGCGCTATGGGGAACGATGAAGGGATTCGGCCCTTTTGCCGGGCCCTCGGCGAGCGTATCCCTGATCCTGTTGCAGTGCTATGTCGGCGTGGGTGCCCTGACCAGCCTCGTCCTTGCCGCGGCGGCCACGGAGCGCAGACGCGCCGAGGCGGCGCTTCGGGATCTCTCGGTCCGCGATCCGCTCACGGGGCTCGGGAACTACCGCCTTCTCCAGACCGTGCTCCACGCAGAGATCCAACGGGCGCAGCGATCCGAGCGGCCCTTCGCCGTCCTCTTCCTGGACCTCGACCACCTCAAGGGAATCAACGACCGATTCGGGCACCTGGTCGGCAGTCGGGCCCTCTGCAGGGTCGCGAGCACGCTGTCGAGCTGCTGCCGGACCGTCGATACGGCGGCTCGCTACGGAGGCGACGAGTTCGCGCTCGTGCTTCCGGAATCGACGGTGAGCGCCGCCGAGCAGGTCGCTCAGCGGATCTCCGCGATGCTCGCCGCCGACGCCGAGAAGCCTCCCATCCGCGTCAGCATCGGGATCGCCGTCTACCCGCGCGACGGCGGGAGCGGGGAAGCGCTTCTCGGGGCGGCAGACCGGCTGCTCTACGAGGCCAAGAGCTGAGGGGGCTTCAGATCTGGCCGCCCGGCCTGCGGCCCGGCGCTTCGGAGTCGCCCTTGTCGAGGCGGATCCTCAGGTTCTTCTTCACGCCGCGGTCGACTTCGATGTCCTCCTCGAACCGCTCGTAGCCCCCCTTGTAGACGACCACGTGGTGAACGCCTTCCTTGAGCCAGAGGAACGAAGGGTAACCGTCGAGATCCCGCGCCTCGGCCACGAACTTGCCGTCGACCCACACCTCGGCCTGGCCCGGCTTGACGTCGAGGTCGACGCCGCCGTAGCCCGCCATCATCGCGACGTTCAGGTCCACTCCGCCCTCGGGCCTGTAGACGTACGGCCCGAAGAAGGGACCGTAAGGCCCGTAGTACCCGCCGAAGCCCCAGCCCGGGCCCCAATAGGGGTAGAAGCCACCCAACCGGCCGCCGACCACGACCCCCGGCCCCCGACCGCCGCGGCCACGGCCGTGTGCGAACACGGTCGCGGGCTCGGCGAGCGCCAGTACCGTCAGCATCGCCACCGCCGCCACCGTCCAGAAACGTGCCTTGCGCATCATCGTAGCCTCCCGGGGCGGGCCGCGTCGTTCGACCCGGCTTCCCGCGTCCACAGCACCCGTCGATCTGGTTAGCAAGACGCGCGCCGCCGGCGAACGGCGGCCAATATGCCCGTGTCCATGGGAGTTGCGGGCGTCCCGTCCAACAGACTGTCCCCCCGCAAGGTCGCTCGCGCCAACGGATGGAGGACAAGGGGGAGGACGCGCCATACTCCGTGACTTCGGCTTGACGACGGCTTGACAAGTCAGGGTGTCCGCGGCTGAAGCGCCGGCCGCCTCGATCTCCGCGAGGAGGGCCCGGAGAGACGTGGACGTAGAGGCCGAGAGGCGGGCGGGGCCCGTCGCTCATCCGCCGAAGCGAGGGCGGGGTGGCGGGGGCGGGGGCAAGGGCTCGTCGCGCACGGCGGTCGTGCCGAGCACGACGCTCAGATTCGCTTGCCGCCGGTTCTCGCGGAAATCGGCGCCATCCAGGACCACGGGCAGGCACATCTCCGCCAGACGCGAACGCAGCCGTTGGCCGATCCGGTCGACCAGGAACTCCCTCCGCACCAGCCGGTCCGCGTCGGCCGCTTCCCGCGCGCTCACGTCCTGGAAGTTGGTGGTGATGAGGGTGGGCCTCTGGGCGAGATAGCGGCTGTTCAGGATGTAGAAGAGGGTGTCGTTCATCCAGTCGGTGATCTTCCAGGCCCCGAGGTCGTCGAGGAGCAGGATGTCGATCTCCACCACCGGGTCCAGGACCTGCATCTCCGTGGTCTTGGTCTCGGGATCGAAGGACCGCTTGATCTCCCGCATCAGCTCGTGGAAGTCCCAGAACTCGCCGCGGGCGCCCTTCGCGGCCACGAGCTCGCGGAGCGCCGCCACCGCGAGGTGGGTCTTGCCCACGCCGTTCGTGCCGCTGAAGAGCAGGCCGAGGCCCTCCTCGCTGCCGAGGTGCGGATAGCCGGCGCAGAACGACATCGTCTTCTCCAGGGCGCTCCGATGGCGGGGCGAGATGGCATCGAAGTTGGCGAGCGTGCAGTGGTGGTAGCGGCGCGGGATGCGACACCGGGACAGGATCGCGGCCTCCGAGGCGTCGCCCGCCGCGACCACTCCTCGGCAGCGGCAGGGCTGGGCGTACTCGCGACCGTCGCGCTCCACGATCTCGAACCCGGTGCCGCCGCAGACCTCGCAGGTCAATTCAGGTACCCCCGAAGCCCCTGGGCCTCCCGGCTCCGGCGGAGCTTCTCCTTGGCCTTGCTCTCGATCTGGCGCACCCGCTCGCGGGAGAGCCCGAGCGCGTCGCCGATCTCCTGCAGGGTGCGGGACTCCTCCCCGTCGAGGCCGAACCGCATCCTGATCACCTCGCGCTCTTTCGGCTCCAGCTCCGCCACCATGCTCTGGATCTGGTTCTCGAACGAAGTGCGGATCATCTCCAGCTCGGCGGAGGGGATCGACTCCTGCTCCAGGGTGTCGCCGAGCTCGAGGCTGCCGTCCTCCCCGACCGCGGCCGAGAGCGAGACGTCGTCGCCCCCCGCGCGAAGAAGGGTCGCCACCTGGTCTTCGGACAGGTCCGTCTTCTCCGCGAGCTCCGCGTTCGTGGGCGAGCGTCGCAGCTCGGCGGCCATCGACTCCCGCAGATTCTGGAGCCTCGAAACCTGGCCGGAGAGCTTCTGGGGCAGGCGGAAGACGCGCGAATGCTCCGAGAGCGCGTGGAAGATGGCCTGCCGCACCCACCAGACCGCGTACGAGATGAACTTGACGTTGCGGTCGGGATCGAATCGCTTCGCCGCCTCCATGAGCCCGAGGTTCCCTTCGTGGATGAGATCGAGGAAGCTCAGACCGAGACCCCGGTAGCGCTTGGCATACGAGACGACGAAGCGGAGGTTGGCCTCGACCATCTTCTGCACGCCTTCCTCGTCTCCCTGCTGGATCCGCCGCCCGAGGACCTTTTCCTCCTCGAGGCTGAGCGGCCTGAACTTGGCGATCTCGCGGATGTACGCGTTCAGGCTGTCGCCGGTGCCGCGGGTCTTCTCGTCGTCTCCGCCGGCGCGGGGACGCTTCTTGGCCTTCGTGTTCGCGGACATGAGTGCAGGGTCAGCGAACGATTATACCGCCCACCGCCGCGCAACTGCCGGCGAGGAAGGACGACGGCCCCGGGAGCCGCAGCCGAATTCACCCAGCGCAGCCGCCGGGACCCAAGGCTGCGAGCGCAGCCGAATTCACTTCGGCGCAGCGAGCGGGGGGTCAGGGGGGGCGACGCAGCCGCCGGGACCCAAGGCTGCGAGCGCAGCCGAATTCACTTCGGCGCAGCGAGCGGGGGGTCAGGGGGGGGCGACGCAGCCCCCCCCTGCTGAACGACGATCTGGGACGGCGGGAGCTTCACCAGGGCCTGCTGGAAGCGCTCCTGCCAGCCCTCCTGGTTGGCGCGGAGCAGCTCCCCGCGGACGTAGTCGACGAACTCCGAAACCTCCGTCTGCATCTGCTCCATCTTGCGCCGCATGTTGAGCACGATCTCGACCCCGGCGAGGTTGACCCCGAGGTCGCGGGTCAGGTTCAGGATCACCTCGAGCTGGCGGAGGTCGTCTTCCGAATAGAGCCGGGTGTTGCCCTCGGTGCGCGAAGGCTTCAGAAGCCCTTCGCGCTCGTAGAGCCGAAGGGTCTGGGGGTGGATGCCGTAGGTGCTCGCGACCACGCTGATCATGTAGTACTTGCCGGCCGCGGGGGCGGACCGTTTCGCCGGAGCACCTTGGGACGGGCGTCCGCGGGGCATCGCTCAGGCCACCCCGTCGCCGGCCGCCGCCACCGCCCGTGGCCGCGGCCGGCTCAGTCGCGCGAACTCCTGGAGAAGGGCGCGCCCGGGGTCGTCCGTGACCGCAGGCACGACCACGCGAGCCTCGACGTAGAGGTCGCCGCGGCCGGCTTCCCCGAGCTTGGGCATGCCCCGCTTGCGCAGGCGAAAGCGCTGGCCGTTCTGCGTGCCCGCCGGCAGCTCGATCGTCATCGGTCCGTCGGGGGTCGCGACCTCGACGTGCCCGCCGAGCGCGGCATCGACCATGTCGACCGCCACCTCGCAGAAGAGATCGTCGCCGTCGCGGCGGAACACCTCGTGAGAATCCACCTCGATCGCGAGTCGGAAGTCGCCCGCCGGTCCGCCACGGCGTCCGGCGTTGCCGCAGCCAGCCAGCCGCACGCGGCTCCCGCTCGCGACCCCCGGCGGGATCTCGACCTCGAGCCACTCGCTCGCGGGACGGCGGCCCTCCCCGCGGCAGGCTGCGCAGGGCTTCCGGCTGAGCGAGCCCACCCCGCCACATTCGGAGCAGGGACGGGAGAAGATCATGTGGCCGCGGCTGCCCCGCACCTGGCCGGCGCCACGGCAGCGCGGGCAGGGAACGGGGCCGAAGGCGACCTCGCCGGAGCCATCGCACGCCGTGCAGGGTTCCTGGCGGACGAGATGCAGCCGGCGCCGGGACCCGTGAAGGGCCTCGTCGAAGCTGAGGCGCGTGGCCTGCTCGAGGTCTTCCCCGCGGCTTCGCTCGGCCCCCGGCCCCGCGGACTCCCGCAACACGCCGTCGAAGATCTCGCGGAAGCCGACGCTCTCGACCCGCACTTCGGCCGAGAAGTCGAACCCCTCGAAGCGGCCTTCGGGTCGCGGGGGCTCGGGGGCCTTGACGGTCTCGCCGCGGTCGTAGGCGGCGCGACGCTCGGGGTCGGACAGAAGCTCGAAGGCGGCGGTGACCGCGCGGAACCGCTCGGCCGCTCGCGGGTCCCCGGGATTGAGGGCGGGATGGAGCTGGCGCACCAGGCGTTGGTGGGCGCGGCGCAGTTCCGCGGGGGTGGCCGCACGCCGTACGCCGAGCACGTCGTAGAGATCCTGGTCCATGCTTCCGACCGCCTACTTCTTGTCGACCACCTCGGCGTCGATGACGTCGCCATCGGTCTTGCCGCCGGCCGCCCCCGGCGCCGCCCCCCCATCGGCCGAGGGGCCTCCTCCGGAGGTGGCGCCCTTGTAGAGCACTTCGGCCAGGTGGTGGGACGCCTTGGTCAGCTCCTGGATGGCCTGGTCGATCCGGTCCTTGCCGCCCTCCTCGACCGCCTTCCTCGCCTCCTCGAGCGCCTTGTCCAGGGTGGCCGCATCGGCCTCCGGCACCTTCTCGCGGTTCTCCTTGAGCGTCTTTTCCGTCGAGTAGATGAGACTGTCGGCGCGGTTCTTGACCTCGATCTCCTCGCGCCGCCTCTTGTCTTCCTCGGCGTGGGACTGCCCGTCCTTCACCATTTGCTCGACCTCGTCCTTGCTGAGGCCCGACGAGGAGGTGATCGTGATCGCCTGCGACTTGCCCGTGCCCCGGTCCTTGGCCGAGACGTTCACGATGCCGTTGGCGTCGATGTCGAACGTGACCTCGATCTGGGGCACGCCGCGAGGTGCGGGGGGGATCCCGCTGAGCTGGAACTTGCCGAGGGTGCGATTGTCGCTCGCCATCGGGCGCTCGCCCTGCAGCACGTGGATCTCCACCGAGACCTGGCCGTCGGCCGCGGTCGAGAACACCTCGGTCTTCTTCGAGGGGATCGTGGTGTTGCGTTCGATGAGCACGGTGGAGACGCCGCCCAGGGTCTCGATGCCGAGCGAGAGCGGGGTCACGTCGAGGAGCAGCAGGTCCTTGACGTCCCCCGAAAGGACGCCGGCCTGGATGCCCGCGCCGATCGCCACCACCTCGTCCGGGTTGACGCCCTTGTGGGGCTCCTTGCCGAAGTAGTCCTTGACGAGCTGCTGGACCTTGGGGATGCGGGTGGAGCCGCCGACCAGCACCACCTCGTCGATGCGGCGCGGGTCGACCCCCGCGTCCTTCAGGCACTGGCGGACCGGTCCCATCGTCTTGTCGAGCAGGTCCTCGACGATCTGCTCGAACTTCGCCCGCGAGAGCTTCAAGGCGAGGTGCTTGGGCCCCGAGGCGTCGGCGGTGACGAAGGGGAGGTTGATCTCCGTCTCCATGGTGGTCGAAAGCTCGCACTTGGCCTTCTCCGCCGCTTCCTTGAGCCGCTGGAGGGCCATCTTGTCCTTGCCGAGGTCGATCCCCTGGTCCTTCTTGAACTCCTGGACGATCCAGTCGATCACCCGCTGGTCGAGGTTGTCGCCCCCGAGGTGGGTGTCGCCGTTCGTGGCCTTCACCTCCACGACCCCTTCGCCCACCTCGAGGACGGAGATGTCGAAGGTGCCGCCGCCGAAGTCGTAGACCGCGATCGTCTCGTCCTTCTTCTTGTCGAGGCCGTAGGCGAGGGCGGCGGCCGTGGGCTCGTTGACGATGCGGAGGACCTCGAGGCCCGCGATCTTGCCCGCGTCCTTCGTGGCCTGCCGCTGGGAGTCATTGAAGTAGGCGGGGACGGTGATGACCGCCTTTTGTACCTTCTCGCCCAGGTGCTGCTCGGCGGCGTCTCTCATCTTCTGGAGGATCATCGCGGAGATCTCGGGGGGGGAATAGAGCTTGCCCTCCACCGAGACGCGCACGTCACCGTTGCTCGCCTCGATGACCTTGTACGGCACCATCTTCTGCTCTTCGTTGACCTCTCCGTACTTGCGGCCCATGAAGCGCTTGATGGAGAAGATGGTGTTCTCGGGGTTGGTGACGGCCTGGCGCTTCGCGACCTGGCCCACCAGGCGCTCGTTGTTCTTGGAGAAGGCGACGACCGACGGGGTCGTCCGTGCTCCCTCGGGGTTGGCGAGGACGGCTGGGGTATCGCCTTCCATGACGGCGACGACCGAGTTGGTCGTTCCCAGGTCGATTCCGATGATCTTGCTCACGCGTCGGGACCCTCCTGAAGGGAGTCTATCTGGTTGAGTCGAACGGTGTCAACTATATTGCGCGCCAAATCGCTATGGTATTGATCTATTGTGGCTTTTTTGAGAATCAGGTCAGCGTCGCGGAAGCTGCGCGACAC
>Ga0209640_10002883_pt1 | contig 15048 bp, 15 predicted proteins | sample RifCSP10_1_FD_184018 | JGI IMG/M metagenome (GOLD analysis project Ga0209640, IMG submission 184018) | Soil microbial communities from Rifle, Colorado - Rifle CSP2_sed 10_1 (SPAdes) (version 2) | ecosystem: Environmental > Terrestrial > Deep subsurface > Rock core/Sediment | place: Rifle...
GCTACGACGACACGTCGATCCTCGTGGCCGAGATGTGCGAATGGGGTTACGAAAGCGGGCGCGGCAAGGACGCGCTCGAACGGACAACCGGACGCACCCCGACGGATACGAGATCTCCCGGCTCGGGCCGCCGAAGCTCGTCGCCGCCGAAGAGAAACGCGCGAAGGGATCTATCTGAGGCCGAGGCGCTTCTTGTAGTCCGGCCAGTCGCGCTTCATCTGCAGAAACGCTTCGACGCCGGCGCACCGGAGAAACGGATTCATCGCCATCTCGAGCGCGAGCGTGGAGCTCGGCCTCGCGCCGTAGTCGTGTCCCGGCCAGACGGTGGCCGGCTGCGGGATCGTCTTGAGCACCCGCTGCAGACTCTCCCACTCGACCCGGGCAGCGTCATCGGTCTTCGTGCCGCCAACCTTCCCGACAAAGATGAGATCGCCGGTCACGAGGATCTGGTGCGCCGGCTCGTACACCGTGACGTGATCGTCCGCGTGACCCGGCACATACATGAACTGCAGATGGAGGTGCCCAACGGCCAGCTCCGCGCCGTCGGCGAGCGGCACATCCACCGGTACCGGACATGCGGGATGGGCGGCAACAGGCGCCCCCGTGAGCTCCACGGCCCTGGCATTGCCGTTGATGTGATCGTCGTGGCCGTGGGTGTTGATGATGTGCGTCACGGTCAGGCCCTGCTCGCGCGCCCGTTCGACAAACGCATCGGGCGAGTAGGAGGGATCGATCAGCACGGCCCGGCCGGCATCCCGATCGCCGAGCAGGTAGCCGAAATTGCGGTCGCCTCCCGCGCGAATCTGTTCAAAGACCAGCTGCATGGTTGGATGATAACGGTGGTCCAGTTTGTTTTTGACACCTCCAGTCGATGGATCTAGAGTTCCTCCATGAAACAGTTGCCTGGATTATTCCTCCTGCTGGCCGCCGTGGCGGTGGTCGCGCCGCCGCTGGCCGCGCATCACGGCCGGGGCGCGACGTTCGACATGAAGAAGCAGCTCACGGTGAAGGGCACCGTCTCGCAGGTGAAATGGCAGAATCCGCACGTCCTGATTTTTATCGACGTCACGGACGATGCCGGCAAGGTGGTCACCTGGGGGTTTGAAAACAGCAACGTGCACACGTTGGCCACCCAGGGCTATAACAGGAACACGCTGAAAGTGGGTCAGCCCGTGACGGCGGTCCTCAATCCCGCGGTCAACGGCGCGCCGCTCGGAATCATCGTGAAGGTCATCCTTGCCGACGGCAAGGAAATCATGTCTCGCGAACGCGGCGCCAACCCGGTCGATTGAGGAATCCAGATGCGAAATCAGTGGAAGGTTGTGACGCTGGCGCTGGTCCTTGGTGTTGGGGTGTCATCGTCTGCGATCGGACAGGCCCAGTTCAATCCGCGCGATCTTTCCGGGTTCTGGACGATTCGCGGGCACCGCAGCATCAGCGCGAATGTGCCGCCGATGACGCCGGAGGGGGAAGCCAGGCTGAATGCGAATAAGCCCACTCGCGGACGTTTTCTCGGCGAGCCGCTGAATGGCCAGCATCCGGGCTTTGTGAGAGCGGTGTCGGTGCCGTCGCAGGGAAACGACCCCGCGCACAAGTGCAATCCGAACGGGTTCCCCCGGCTGCTGCTCGATCCGGAACCGGTTGAATTCGTCCAGACCGACGGGCGGCTGCTTCAACTGTTCCAGTGGGAGCGCACACTCCGCGAGCTGTGGATGGACGGACGGGCGGTGCCTGCGGGCGAGAACCTCGAAAACCTCGGACCCGCGTGGTACGGCCACACGGCTGGGGGATGGGAGGGCAATACGCTCGTCATGAATACGGTCGGCCTCGACGACAGGGCCTGGATCGATATTTTTGGTTTTCCGAAAAGCACGGACGCGCGGATTGAAGAGCGCTACACGCGCACCGGCCCCGATACCATCGAGCTTCGCATGACGATGTACGATCCGAGGTTTTACAAAGAGCCGTGGGTCTCCGACGTGAAGACCTTCACGCGCGTGAAGCGCGAAGACACCACGTTCTTCGGATGGTACGGGTTGTTCTCAGGAATCACGGAAGGCATCTGCGCGCCGCTGAACGAGGTCGATTCCTACAACACGCTCGTCCGGGATCCTGCAGGGAAGGGTATCGGCAAGTGACGATAACGAGACGCGATCTGTTGCTGACCATCACCGCCGTTGCTGTCGGCTGCCGTGCGGCGCCACGATCGGCCATCGTGACGCTGGCCGTCGACGGCATGATCTGAGAGGGCTGCATCGTCGCAGTGCGGTCCGCACTGCTCGAAGTCCCCGGCGTCACGCGAGCCCAGGTGAGTCTGGAGACTGGCGAGGTCGTCATCACGTACGATCCTCGTACCACGACTGTTGATTCGTTGGTGGCTGTTGTGAACAAAACCGAGGCACCGGTGCCGAACGTCTGGTACAACGCAACGGTCAAGGTGGAGCCGCGCCCTGCTTCAACGCCGTGAGACGGCTTCCAGCGCGGCAAGCCAGTTGATGAGCACGTGCAGCGTCGGCGCGGAGGTCGGTGACGGGCGCTGAATCATGACGAACCGGCCATCCGGCATCACGTCGTAGTTGGCGGCGTCGATCGTCCCGCGGGCAAAATCGCCGTCAAACAGGACGCGCGGCGGTTGGACCTGCCCTCCCGCGTCGATCGTGACGGCCATCATCCTCGTGCCTTCGCGATAGAACAGTTCGCGCCCGTCTGGCGCCCAGACCGGTTCGCTCCCGCCCTCGATAGAAATGGGCCGCCCCCGCCCGCTGGCGGACAGCGGTCTCACGTACACCTCGAAGCCGCCCGTCTCGTTGGAGACATAGGCGAGCCATCGACCGTCTGGTGAAACTTTCGGCGAGGTCTCGTCGGCCGCCGAGGTGAGCAAGGCGCGTTGAGTCTGATCGCGCAGCGACAGGAGCAGGATGTCACGACCGGTTGTTGCACGGCGTTCCGTGTACACCAGCGTCCCATCAGGAGCCCAGGATCCCGGAACCTGCTGGTTTTCGCTGGCGGCGACTCGTTCCGACGCGCCGGACTGCCCAATGCCGGTGATGAACAGGTTCGGCACCCCGGCCCTCGTGGAGGTGAATGCCGCCTGTTGCGCATCACGAGCCCACACCGGAGACGTAGCCCCCGCACCAAATGTGAGCTGGTCGGTGCCGCCCGACATCATGTCGTACAGCCACAGATCCTGTGTGGGGACGTCCATGGCCACCAGCAGCTTCCGGCCGTCCGGCGATGCTCTCGGCGAGGTATACGACCCGGGCGGCGCCGCGAAGGGCGCGCTGACGCCATCGCGGCCGACCGACACGAGCCGCCGCTCGTCCGCGTCCTGCGCTCCGGTGACGAACACAGCGTTCCCCGATCGTGCCACGCTCAACTGCGCGGCGCCGTCGGCGGACTGCAGGACGTTGTCCAGCACCGCAATCGGGGAGCCGCCGACGGTGAGGTCCGCCAGGTTGAATGGCACGCGCATGATGCGCCCGTTCTGGGCATAGATGAGAGAACCGGTCGGCAGGTAGTGTGGGTTCGTACCGCCCCGGACAAGGATCGATCGTCTTCCGCTCGCGGCGGACTGCGCGACGATCTGTGCGTCGCTCCAGCTCCCTGACGTGCCGATGGTGTACAGGACGGTCTCGCCGTCGGGCAGCCATTCCGGCCATCGGTGGCTGAACTCCCCCTGCGCCACGTCGAGCATCGTGAGGCGTTGCGGAGTGCCCCCCGCTGCCGGTACCTGCGAGAGTCCCGAACCGGTGGCGGCGGCAAACACGATGACGTCGTCGGCGCTCCAGCTTCCGCCCAGACCAACTGGAGCCTCGCACAGGGCCACCGGCGTGCCGCCTGCCACCGGCACCTTCTTGAGCTGTCCGTCCGCGAAGAACGCGATCCACTGACTGTCTGGCGAGAAGAACGGGCCGACGGCGTTCGTCGTCCCCGAAATCGGCGCCGCCTCGATGCTGTTCAGCGATCGCTGGAACAACTCTGTCCGGCCGCCGCGGCTTGCGACGTACACCAATCGCGTTCCGTCGGGAGACAGCACCACACTTGGAAAATCCAGGCCGCCGAGCGGCGCTGCCGGCGATACCGGCACGATGAAGCGCGCGGATGGGGTCGCGTCGTCCGGTGGCTCCCGCATGGCGACCGCAGCGAGCGCGCCGGCCACGGCACCGGCCGCCAGAAGTCCGATGATCGCGAGAGCACGCGGCCGCCTCCGCACGCGCACGGCGTCGGAGGCGTGCGGCAGCGCCATCGCGTCTTCCAGCTCGAGCCGTGCGTCACCGATGTCGCGCAGCCGCTGTTTCACCTCGCGCTGCAGGCATCGTCGCAGCACGCGCTGCACGGCCGGCGGAGCATCAGCTGGAATCGCGCGCCAGTCCACCTCGCGTTCGATCACCGCCGCAATGACGTCCGCCGTCGTGGCGGCGGCAAAGGCCGGACGACCCGTCAACATCTCGTAGACCACGCACCCGAATGCCCAGATGTCCGTACGTCGATCGACCACGTGCCCGCGTGTCTGTTCAGGACTCATGTATGCCGCCGTGCCGGCGATGACTCCCTCACGGGTCACGATCGTTGCCGTCACCGCCGTGCCTGCATGGTCTGCATCCGGCGTCTCCTTGGCCAGGCCGAAATCGAGCACCTTCACGACGCCCTCGGCGGTCAGCTTGATGTTGGCGGGCTTGAGGTCGCGGTGGATGATGCCCCTGTCATGCACGGCCTCGAGTGCGGCGGCCACTTGAAGGGCAATGCGCAGCACCTCCGATACGGCCAGCCGGCCGGCGGCGATACGGCCGGCGAGCGTCTCGCCTGGGACCAGCTCCATGACGATGAACGTCGTGCCATCGACTTCGCCGAGCTCGTAGACGTTCGCGACGTTCGGATGCCCCAGGGCTGCGAGCGCCCGGGCCTCGCGGCGGAACCGATCGAGGTGATCGGCATCGAGCAGATGCGCATGCACGACCTTCAGCGCCACGTCGCGCCGCAGCCGGCTGTCGCGGGCACGGAAGACCGCCCCCATGCCGCCCTGGCCGAGCGGTTCGAGGATGTCGTAGTTGCCCAGGTGACTCCCGCTCGTCACAGGCAAGGGGCGACGCCTCCCACGAACTGACGGGACATTGCTTTGTGCGCCGATTATAGCGACTGAGGCCTCGTGGTATCCTCCGCTCATGTGGGGCGGTTCCGCGATGCACCTCAACGCATGCGTCGTCGCCGCGTGCCTTATCGGCCTATCGTGCCGGCAAGCCGCCGCGCCCGCGGCGGACCAGGTGGCACCCGAGACGACGGCCCCGAAGGCTCGCGTCCTGGAGGTCGGTGACCTCGCTCCCGATTTCTCGCTCCCGGGGACCGATGGGAAGCAGTACTCGCTGTCGAGCTATCGAGGACGGCAGACCGTCGTCCTGGCGTGGTTCGCCAAGGCATTTACCGAAGGCTGAACGGCGGAGTGCAACTCACTCCGGGAGAGTGGGGACAACATCCGCGCGTTCGATGTCGCGTATTTTGCGATCAGCGTGGATCCACCAGAGACGAACAAAGCCTTCGCGCAGTCGCTCGCCGTGGACTATCCATTTCTCAGCGACCCCTCCAGAACGGTGGCCACCGCCTATGGCGTCGTCGATCCCGACCAGCCGTTCGCTTCACGCTGGACGTTCTTCATCGGTGTAGACGGCCGGATCGCGTATATCGACAGGCACGTGAGCCCCGCCACACACGGCCAGGCCGTCGCGGCGAAGCTCGCCGAGCTCGGGGTGCCGCGTCGTCGATAAGGGCATCGCCAGGATCGGACCGATCCCTACGCCACAGGTCCCGTCACGAGACGACATTCGGCGCACTGTTACGCAAGAAAGCTCACCAGCTCGGCATTCACGCGGTCCGCGTGTGTCCAGAGCACGCCATGTGGACCGCCCGGAAGCTCGAGTGGAGTTCTCCTTGCCGGCGGTGATGGTGCTCATCGACGCGGAGCGCTCCTTCAGCCCAGTCGGCGAATCGGATGTGACACAGGTGACCACGCCGCAATGACCTGGGTCTTCGGCTGAAAGACCTCTGCACGTCGATACGATCGTCCATCGTCTGCGCAGGTTGGACACTGATACGTGAGGCCGCGGCGGATCAGCGCGGACTCCGGAATCGGGCGCCAGCCTTCGGCGCCCCAGGGGGCAGACTCCGGTTCTGGCGCATGGGCACTGCAGGCCACACGGCCGCGGCGCGACCAGAAGAGCGGGCCGGTCACGACATCGCCGCGTTCAGCCGGCACGGCGCAGCACCACCGAAGGCAGGTCGTCGATCTTCAATTTCATCCCAGGACACCAACGATAGCGAGAGCGATGAGCGGCGGTCTGTCGCCTTTCGACATTCGCTGCGGTGTTGGTGATACGCTGGAGTCGGATTTTCCAAGGGTCTACCGTCGCCTTGCCCTGATAGGGCAGAGCTTGGTGCGACATCCTCTTTGAACGTCACGTCCGTGCGACGGGGAGAGGCTGACAATATGGACACCAAGAGCCCGTTGGCGGCGGCGAACGGGCCGCCTCCGGCGAACCTTCTGCTCGCGGCCCTTCCTGCCGAGGTATTCAGCCGAATCGCACCCGCCCTCGACGTCGTTCCGCTCAAGCTCAAGGAAATCCTGCATCCGGTCGGCGAACCCATCCGGCACGTGTATTTTCCGGCGGGGGGCTTCTGTTCCATTGTCACGGTCCTCGCGGACGGCACGATGGTGGAAGTCGCGACCATCGGACGCGAAGGCGCGCTCGGAGTCTCCGCGCACGGAGACGGCGGGGTCGCACGGGCGGCCACGATGGTGCAGGGCGCGGCCGACATCTGCTATCGAATGACCGGCGACCGCTTTCGGGACGAAATGCGCCGCCATGACGCCTTCTACAACCTCGTCACGCGGTTCGCCGATGCGCTCGTCGGCTTCGTCATGCAGTCCACCGCGTGCAACGCGATTCACTCCGTGGAGCAACGCCTGGCGCGGTGGTTACTGCTGGCCCACGATCGAATGGGTCGCGATGACTTTCCGCTGACGCAGGAGTTCGCCGCAATGATGCTCGGCGCGAGCCGCCCGACAGTGACGGTCGTCGCCGGCACGCTTCAAAAGGCGGGACTGATTACCTATCATCGCGGCCATGTGACCATCGTCGACCGCGAACACCTCGAAGAAGCGTCATGCGAGTGCTATCGCGCGGTTGACGCGCTCCTGAAGGACGTGTTCCGAGCTGCGCCGCAGGCGTAGGAACGCGTGCCGGGGCGGAGGTCGTCACCCACACGCTTGTCGCAAGGTGTCGTGCATCAGAGATTAGGTTGACTTCCTTCGATTGACGACGACGATGGCATCGTCGTCAAAGGGTTGTCAACAGCCGGCGCTTCACAACCGGCGCTCCACGCCTCACATGGGGGCTCTCGCCTTGCGGTCGCGGCGTTCAGCCGCCGATTCGAGTCGGGTAAGGAGGGACGAAGTCGAAGGAGAACACCTTTGCGATCCGGGACAAGTCGGCGGAATTGCGTGAGACGAGGGTCGCGCCGATGTCGCGGCACGACCGTGCGATGAGGATATCGAGCACGAAGCTTCGACGGACGTCGCGAAGCACGAGGCCCTCGTCTTCGACGAACGCCGCGAGTGCCGTGCCCAGTGCCTCCCAGGCGGCTGCTGACGGATTCAATAGTCGACCACGACGTACGTAGGGGGACAGGACTTGTCGTTCCAGCGTGCGGCGATCTTTGGCGCCTCCCGCGCCGGCTCGGAGCTCGGCTGCAACGACTGTACTGAGATAGAGTCCAGGCGCGGCCCAGGCGCAGAACTCCGTGAACTCGGCCGCCTGGTCATCCATACGGGACGCGTCGACAAAGCAATTCGTGTCCAGCACGAACTTGCGCGGCCCAGCGGCGGGCATGGTCAGTCGATGCGCGACAACGTGAGCCCACGGAGTGCGCGCGTGCCACGCACGAGCTCTTTCCGGAAGCTGACCAAATCAAGGGCCATTTCCACAGCCTCGCGTTCACTCGACGCTCCAAGTGACGTTCTTGCTTCGTCGAGAAGCCGCGGATCGAGCCAGAACGCTTTGCGGACCTTCCCGATCCGTGTCGCACGCGCACCAGACGTCGTCACACGGGTTCGCGGTGGCCGTCGGCGCGTAGACGGACTCCCGCGGCGGGTTGATGGTGGCACCTGTCCTCGCTTTCGTACGCCACACGGTAGCATATCGTACGCACACGCAACCGCAGCATGACCGCCATTCGCCGGTAGTGGTGACGTCCCAACGGAAGGTGGCGTTGTCACGTCGAGATGGCGCGACGTGAAGACGGCGTGGCATCGCAGCGCGTGATCACGCCTTCCAGAGCTGCCTGGAGCTCGGGTCCCTCGGGTAAGGTCACTCGAAACGTTTCTTCGAGCGCCCCTCGCAGTTCGCCCGTGCTCGTCAGCAGACGGCGTTCGGTGCCACCATTCACGTGATGGACGGCCAACTCGTTGCCGCGAAGCGCGTATCGGGACTCGCGATCCGGTCGTGCGGCGATGAGTCCTGTGACGAACTGCGAGGAAGGGTTGTTGCACAGGTACCAATTGACCGCTTCGTAATCTGCCAGGACTTGTTCCTGCAGGTCGAACGCGTACAGCGATCGCCAGCTGTCGTCAACCCTCGCCTGCATGACGAATCCTTCGGCCGCCGCGATCAACCGACACGCCTCGTGCGGCGTGCTCTGCGTGATGTCAACCTGCAGGCGAAGGGGCGCCGTGAGCGTCAAGCCGCCAAAGCCCACATCCGCGACATAGTGACGGTTGTCGAGGTCGATGAGCAACAGCATGTGACTGCGGGGCCTGACCGTCCCTTCCGGAACATTCAACAGCACGCGAGCCGCGAGCCCCCTCACCCGGAATCCAAGCTGAAGCAGGACGTGGCTCAGGAGCAGGTTGTGCTCGTAGCAGTACCCGCCGCGTCGGTCACGCACGAGTTTCTGCTGGAGCGACGCCGCATCGAGGCGAACCGGCCATCGCAGAAAGGGATTGAGGTTCTCGAACGGAATCGTTCGAGGGTGGTGAAGATGAATCGCTGCCAGCGTGTCGATGCTCACCGAGCGCGGGCCTGCATAGCCGATGCGCTCGAAATATGCGTCCAGGTCGATCTCAGGCGTCATGCCGTCGCTCCTTGCGGCTTTCGGCCCGCCACGCGCGGGACAGCCACAGCAATAGCGGCGACATTCATCGGGCCCGATATTTCGCGGCGCCCGCGGCGAACTCGGGCGTGCCTCTCATCCGGTCCCGGACCTCGGCGGGCATCACCTGGTTGACGGTGCCGCCGCGCGTGCTCTTGACCCACATCCCGGTGTTCTTGAATTCGAGCAGCGCTTCGTACCATGCCGCGTGCACGACGGGCAACTGGTCGTGAAAGACGACCGTGACGTTCCATTCACGAGCCCGTTCCGGAGGGACGTTGAATCCGAACTGGCTGGTCAGCGGGGCTTTCACGGTTCCCGCCGCCTTTGGCAGCGCGTCGCGCGGCAGTTCCGGAGTGACCCAAATCGTTTCCGCGCCCGCTTCGACGTAGCGCGCCGCTCGTTCGAGTGTCCTGTCGATTTTCTCGGCCTCGAGGCCCTGGCAGCGAACGCTCACCACGATATCCGCGCTGGCATCGCGGGCTGCGTGGATCAGATCAACCATGACCGGCACCGATCGCAGGCCGACCTGGCGGCCGCCGGCCGCGATCTGGTCGCCGAAATGCACCGCCGCAACGTCCGCCTGGGCGAACTGTTTGACGGCGCGGTACAAGACGAGCGCTTCGCTGGTGACGTCGATGTCAGCCACGGCAGGAATGCCCACATGCGTCGCGATGTGTCCGAAGAACTCGACTTGCTCACGCAACGAGAGCAGGCCCCAATCCGGAGCACCGTGTGCTTCGCCTGCCTTGCTGCTGCCGAGAAACAGTGAGGGAAAGCCCACGATCTCGACGAGGCGTGCGCTGGGCACGTCGTAGACGGCGATGTTTTCAAATGGCGTTCCGCGCCTGAGCAACTGTCGGAACCGCGGCCCCATGCCCCGGGGTGCCGTCGCTGGAGATTGTGCGGCGGCAGCCGGCGCGCTGCTCATCGCCGTCATCAGTCCAGCCGTTGTCACTCCGGCCGTCTGCAGAAACGTTCGTCGATCGGCTGTCGTCATACATGCTCCAGGTGGTGCGTGTGGTTTCGGCTGCGACCGGCCGATTATAAGGCGGTCGCCAGACGACATCCGCACGTCGAGCGCTGACAAGCGTGCCGTGCGCGACGTCGCCTCGACAGTATAATCACCGGCACATCTCTTGGCCCTCACCCCCGGCGCGCGCCTTGGCGTGTATGAAGTCACCGCGCAGATTGGCGAAGGCGGCATGGGGCAGGTGTATCGGGCCCGCGACACGAAGCTCAATCGCGACGTGGCGCTGAAGATTCTGCCCGACGCCTTCGCGGCTGATCAGCCTCGACCAAAAGGTGATGGCGGCAGAGGTCGATGGGCAGGGCTCCGGCTTCGAGGTCCGCGGCGTGCGGGCGCTATTCGGCACGCGTCCGGTCGGAGGAAATTACCCGTACGATAGTTCGCCCGACGGTCAACGTTTCCTCGTGAACAGCTTGATCGACGACGCCGATGCCGGGTCATCGACCATCACGGTCGTGCTCAACTGGGACGCGGGGCTGAAGAGATGATGGAAAGACGAAGTCGGCCGACTCACATCACGCGCGCACGGCGCATGACGGCTTCCGCTTTCCTGCGGATTTCGCTGGCCACTGCAAACGGATCGCCCTGCTGAAATCTCGGCAGGAAGAGCTCGACTGACAGCGGACCCGCGTATCCCTTGTCGGCGAGCGTCCGCAGCATGGCGGTCACCGGCGCGACGCCGTCGCCGGGAATGATCCTGGTCGTGTTGTCCAGCAGCTCGCGCGGCATGTCGGGCACGTCCTGAAAATGCACGTGGCCAATTTCGCGGGGGCGAATCAGATCGAGATCTTCGAGCTTACTGAGCCCCGACCAGAAGTGATAGAAATCGAGCAGCGGCGCCATGTTCGGGTGCGCCGCGGCCCGCGTCATCCGCAGCAGCGTGGGCAGCGTCGAGATGAACGTGGAGGCACGCACCGCCTCGGCCATCATCGTCAGGCCGAACCCCCTGGCAATCTCCCCGAGTTCGCGCATGTTGCCGGCGCCCGCCTTGTAATCGTCGTCCGTGAATTTCTGGGCCGGCAGTGTCGTCGTGGGCGAATAGATGCGCGTCAACCCGAGCGCCACGAACTGCTCGCAGCGCTTTTTGAACGCCTCGAGCGCGGCAGCGCGATTGGGATTTGGCTCAAAGACGCCGTTGACGCCGCAGGCGCCCGAGACGGGCGTCAGCCCGTTATCGGTGAGCACGCGCCTGGCCGCCGGCAGCGAATCGCCTTTCAGGAATCCATCGAGCAGGGTGTTCGTGATCTCGACGTTCTTGATGCCCGCCTTCGCCCACCCTTCGAGCGATCCGCGATAGCCCGCGCCGGCGGAGGTGTTCTGATGGATCGCGAGCGTCATCCCGGCGGCAGAAGCCTCGCGGGCCGCCATCAACGCCAGCGGCGTGAGCAACAACGATCGTCGTGACAGCATGGGCGCGATCCCTTCGCCCGCGTCAGTTTCCTCTGATTTCGCCCGGCGGGTCGCCCCGCGGCGGCGCCGGCATCGCGTGCTGGTAGAGCGACTGATAGCGGATGTTTGCGCCCTTTTCGTCGATCCATCCGAACGACTGCTGGAAGAGCCCCGCGTCCGGTTCCCCTTCAGGCGTGGTGCCTTCGATGATGTACAGCTTCTGGTTGTGCATGTAGACGGCCGCCATGGTGCGCGATCTGTCGCGATTCGTCAGATGGATCTGGTGACCGCCGACGCTGTAGTAGGTGTTCCAATTCAGCTGCGTGACCTTCGCATCGCGCAGGAGGAACGCCTGTGTCGCGTAGACGATGGCGCCGTGAAAATCGAGGCGCCAGTGGCCCACACCCGAGAAGCCGGTGCCTCCATAGCACCCTTCGGTCTTTGCGGCGCACTTCTGCGCTTTGTCCGTGAGGATCTTCTCAATCTGGCTGTAGTCGACGACGGTCAGCGAGTACCGGCTCTTCCCTCTCTCGGCGCTATAGACGCGCGCCGGCAGCACGGCGCCGTACTGCGACGTGTAGGTCGTCTGGGTCACCCTGGGCTGGCCCGGGAAATTGCCGGTAAACCGGTCCTCCTTGTTCACATACTCGATCCATTCCTGCGCAGACGCGGGAGTGGACAACGACAGGAGCAGAGTCGCGGCGGCGAGTGGGCTGAAACGCATCGTCCTTCCTTCCTCCGGTTCTCGGGGCCGGCACGCGCCGAACCCTGCGCGCGGATCATCGCGCCCATCGGCGCGCCTGTCAAACGACCGTCCTGACTTCTCACTTCCAAGGTCTAACTCTAACGTGAGAGGTGGGCTCCTCGGGCCCGGCGGGCCGCGTAGCCCTGACCGCCGGGCCACGGCTTCATGAAGTCGAACTGAACACAGCGTCGAATCCGTTGAAAGTCCCGTTCGTTGTCGGTCACGAGCACACAGCCGGCTTCTCGGCACGAGAGCGCGAGCAGGACGTCATTCGCGAACGCTTTCGAGACGCGGGCAATTTCCAGTCCCTCCTGTCTCGCCATTTCTGCGAGCACATCTCCGGATCTGTGCCAGGCATCGACCGACGGCGTGATTGTTCGATTCGCTCGCTGAAAGACCTTGAGGACGTTCCGTTCCAACGCCTTCCTGTCTCGGGGCCGTTGCACGCCAGCCCGCAGCTCCTGGGCGACGATCACACTGAAATACTCAAAAGGCGAAAAGGCGCGATGGAACTGCTGGAGTTCCTCGTTGACGACCGGATTGCGAAAGGCGTTGATGAAGAGTTGAGTATCGAGAACGTACGTGCGCGAGGCTCGAGTCACCGTTCAGCGTCTGGGGGCGTGATCTCGACCCCGAGCATCGCCCGCGTTCCGTCGATGAGTTCGCGCTGAAAGACGGCAAGATCGAGCGCGCGCTCGATCGTTTCCGTCGCAGTCGCTGCGCCGAGCGCGCGCTTCGCCGCTCGCAACTTGGACAGCGGCAGCCGATAGGTGCGGGAGACTCGTTCTTCCCGACGGGGCGCGCGCTTTCGACTGGCGGCATTGGGCATGGTCCAAGTGTATTGACATAAGATTGACTCTGTCAATACACGCCTATCGCGACCGCGCCGACGGGCGCAAAGACCATACGCTGTCACTGGAATTGACGCGGGGGAAGGATAAACGGTTGAGGTTGGCTCGCCGCACTGGACGATTTCCGCAACTGGCTCATCCGCGAGGCGGCCTGATGTAGCGGTTTGCCAACCGGAACCGGGACAATCGTGGGGACAACTCTCGGACGCGAACGCCCGCTAGATCAGCGGCGTGACGCCTGGTCACGTCACGAGGCTGCTGGCATCGTCGGACCCAAGCTGTTCGCCCAATCCTGTTCTCGTTCAACAGCACGACGCACTCGGAGACTCTTGTTACCTTCATCGATCAGCCGACCCCGACGATCCACGCGCTGCCCATTCGTCGGCACGACCCTTGGTCGTTCCGCACCTCTGGGCACGTTCGCGCGTGCGTCCGAGCTAAGCCGTTTTGCGGCGGCCCGCAAGTGCTTCACGTCTGGCTCGCTTAGATGTTCCGAGCGCCCTCCGCGACGGACGGCGCTTCGGACACGGCGCGAAGCACTGGGTATAGTTGACGCTGGCCCCGCGACTCAGCTGAAGGGCAAACATGCTTACCGACGTGATTCTCCTGCTCGGGCTCATTCTGCTCAACGGTGTCTTTGCAATGTCCGAAATCGCGATTGTGAGTTCCAGACGCACGCGCCTGCTTCAAATGGCAGACGCCGGAGGCACTGGTGCGCGACACGCCCTCAAGCTCGCGTCCGAACCAACCCGATTTCTCTCCAGCGTACAGGTCGGCATCACCAGTATCGGCATCTTGAATGGCGCGATCGGCGAGGCATCCATCGCGAGTCGCCTTAGCACATCGATTGAGCACGTGTCAGTGCTCGCGCCGTACGCGGACACGCTGTCGCTTGCGGTGATGGTCATTCTCCTCACGTATGTGTCCCTCATCCTCGGTGAACTGGTGCCGAAGCGACTGGCCCTGACGCACCCTGAAGCGATTGCCAGCATCATCGCCAGACCGATGGACGTGCTTGCGACCCTCGGGCGTCCGATTGTCACCCTACTCAGCGTTTCGACAGACACCATGTTGCGCTTATTCGGTGCTCGTCTCGTGAAGCAACCCGCCGTGACCTTGGAGGAAATCAGAGTGCTCCTGGAACACGGCGCCGAGGAAGGAGTCGTCGAAGGTGCTGAGCACGAGATGGTCACCAATGTGCTGAATCTGGATGACCGCCATGTGAGCGCCGTGCTCACGCCGCGTTCGGACGTTGTGTTCCTTGATATGCGTGATCCGCTCGACGTTAATCGTCACAAACTACGGCAGGAGCCCCATAACGTTCTGCCGTTGTGCGATGGCGGCCTGGATCACGTGTTGGGATTCGTACGCTCGACAACTGTGCTCGAGAAACTGCTCGAGGGAGGCACTATCGACCTCCCTGCCCTTGCCGAGAAGCCGTTGTTCGTACCGGAAACCATGTCGCTCATGACGCTGCTCGAGCAGTTCAAGCGCACGCACCTGCCGGTCGCGTTGGTCGTTGACGAATTCGGAGACGTCGGCGGCCTGGTCAGCCTGACTGACGTAATCACGTCGATCGTTGGCGATCTACCCGCGGAGCCTGGCGAGGAGCCCATGATCGTGCGTCGCGACGACGGCAGCTGGTTGTTCGACGGCGGGCTTGATCTCGATGCGGCTCTGCGGGCTTTGGACGCCGAGGCGCTCCTGGGCGACGAAGATCGGCAGCACTATCACACGTTGGGTGGCTTGGCGATGCTCGCGCTTGGACGAGTGCCTCGAACCGGCGATGTCTTTGAACGCGGCGGCTATCGGTTTGAGATCGTCGATATGGATGGAAACCGGGTTGACCGCGTGCTGGTGAGCCGAATCGATCGACCGGCCGAAACGCCGCCGCG
>Ga0209640_10002884_pt1 | contig 15047 bp, 11 predicted proteins | sample RifCSP10_1_FD_184018 | JGI IMG/M metagenome (GOLD analysis project Ga0209640, IMG submission 184018) | Soil microbial communities from Rifle, Colorado - Rifle CSP2_sed 10_1 (SPAdes) (version 2) | ecosystem: Environmental > Terrestrial > Deep subsurface > Rock core/Sediment | place: Rifle...
GCACACTAATGCCTTCCTTTGCACTCAACTGTCGAGCGACCTGCACGTCCCTGCTCTTCTGATCGACGGCTCAAGCGTCGATATCCTGGTCGTATGTCCGCGCCGCAGAGTGTGCCCATCCAGCCCGGCCACGATAGAAACACGCTCGAGGCCCTTCAGGATGAGACGCTCGCCACGCTGGCCACACTGGTCCCGCCCCTGCGGCCGGGCGCGTCGGCGATGATCGCCCACGAGGCCTTCTGCGCCGACTCGACGCTGTACTCCATCGCCGTCGTCGACGACCACGGCACGCCCATCGGGCTCGTCAATCGCTTCCGGTTCCGCGAGACGCTGTCGCAGCAGACCGGCCCGGATGCACTGACGAACCGTCCCGTGGGCATGATCATGGACCGGACGCCCCTCGTCCTCGACGAGCACACTCCGATCGACAAGCTCAGTCAGATCCTCAGCGACGACACCACGAAGTACATCTTCGACGGCTTCATCGTCACGCGGAAGGGACGGTACCTGGGCATCGGCACGGGCTACGGCCTGATGCGGCGGCTCACCGAGCGGCGGCAGACGACGCTCGCCCAACTGGCGTACCACGACACGCTGACCGGCCTGCCGAACAGGCAGTTGTTCGTCGATCGTCTCTCCCAGGCTCTGGCGGCTGCGTTCCGGAATCGCCGTCGCGTTGCCGTTCTCTATCTCGATCTGGATCGCTTCAAGACGGTCAACGACGAGTTCGGGCACACCATTGGCGACCTGCTGCTCCAACAGACGGCGGACCGGTTCCGCGCGGTCATCCGCGCACAGGACACGGTTGCGCGGCTCAGCGGTGACGAGTTCGCCTTCGTCCTGACCGAGCTCGGCGCGGTCGAGCATGCGGAGCTCGTGGCGCAGAAGCTGGCGAATCTCGTCCGTCAGCCGTACGCGCTCGACGGACACGAGGTCAGCATCTCGTGCAGCATCGGCGTGGCCACCTACCCCGAGCACACCGAAAACCAGCCCACGCTCCTGCGGATGGCCGACGACGCGCTTTACGCGGCGAAACGGTCGCGGAACATCGTGCAGCCCTACTCGGCCGAGATGGCCCGCCCCGTGTCGAACGGACCGCTGCTGTTCAACACGGTTCGACGGGCCATCGACCTCGGGCAGCTCGAGGTCTACTATCAGCCGCAGGCGGAGCTTCGGACCGGTGCGCTCTGCGGACTCGAGGCGCTCGTGCGGTGGCGACAGCCGGACGGAGATCTCATCTCGACACACGAGCTCATTCAGATCGCTGAGGAGGCGGGGCTCATCTCCGAGATCACCGACTTCGTGTGCGGTGCCTCGATGGGTCAGCTCCGGAACTGGCACGGCGAGGGCCTCGCGCATGGCCTTCGGCTGTCGATCAACATCTCGGGCGCCGAGGTGCAGGACGGCATCCTGTCGCCGATGCTCAAAGGCCACGTCAAGGCCGCCGGTCTGTCGATGTCGATGATCGAGCTGGAGCTGACCGAGAGCGGGCTGATGCGTTCGGATGCCTACGCCACCCAACTCCTCTCGGAGCTGCGCGGGGAGGGCGTCCGTGTCTCGGTCGACGATTTCGGGACCGGGTATTCCTCGCTCGGACGACTCCAGCGCCTGCCCGTGGACGTGCTGAAGATCGACAAGACGTTCGTCGACGACATCGACGCCGGCGCCAAGCAGGGCGCGCTCGTCCGCGCCATCGTGGTCATGGCCCATTCACTGGGCCTCACGGTCGTGGCCGAGGGAGTCGAGACCGAAGTGCAGCGCGTCTTCCTCGAAGAGCACGGCTGCGATCTCTACCAGGGACACCTTCTGAGCCCGCCGCTGCCGGCGGCGGAGATGGGGCGCTACCTGAAACAGCACCAGCCCGCGGTGCCCCACGTCGTCACGCGGTCACGGTCTCGCCGCCGGCCCGCCGCCACCACCTGAAGCGCGCGCGTCGCGCGGCAGCCGCTCCATGATCCGCGTCACGGCCTCGTCGATCTTCTGCTCCATCCAGTCCTGATTGTCGATGACGCCATCGAAGCTGTCCTTGGCCCAGCCGCGCCACACCAGTGTGTTCGTGCGGGCGTCGACCAGATCCAGAACGATCGTGCCGGCTTCGTATACGGATGGCTGGCATTCGGCCCGCTCGCAGTTGGCGTACTCCCGGTCGATGCCGCCGACGTCGATGCGCTGGGTCACGCTGGCGTGGTAGTGCACGACGAGATCCGGCGTGCCGGATGCGCGCTTCTCGAAACCCTTGGCGGCCAACTGCTTCTCGACGCCGGACTGCAGCCGCTGCTGGAAGAACGGGTTGTTATCCAATCGGGGATCGCCGGTCGACAGCCGGTCAGGTGGCGCCCAGCCGTAGCTCCGGTATCGCGTGATGTCGACGCCCCGGCCGACATACGAGCTGGTGATCATCGTGGCGCAGCCCGCGAACGCGAGGACAACGAGGAGCGCCCCGGCGTAGAACGCCAAGACCCCACGCGCTCCGCGTCCACTCGATCGCAGTAGTAGATTCATGGTCCTGTCCCCTGGTTCGATCACCGCGCGGGCGTCGTGTCCGCCTTCAGGCGGACCTCCGGCGGCAACCGCGCCAGCATCCGCGTGACGGCCTCGTTGATCTTGCGCTCCATCACGTCGCGATTCTGGAGCATGTCCGCGACCACATCCTGCGCCCAGCCGCGCCAGATCACCTTGTTCGTGCGCGTGTCGACGAAGTCGATGACCAGCGTGCCGGCCTCGTACTCCGAGACCTCCGCCTGGCAGTTCTCCGTGGCACAGTAGCCGCGCGCGCGGTCGACGCCGCTGACGTTGAGACGCCTGGTGATGCTGGCGTGGTAGTGGATCCGAAGGTCCGGAGAGGACGACATCTCGAGGCCCCTGCGCCCCAGCTCCTTCTCGACCGCGCCGAGCACGTGATCCTTGAAGAACGGATCCCGATCGAGTCTCGGATCCCCGGTCGGGAGCTCGTCCGGTGTTCCCCAGTCGTAGGTTCGATACTGGGTGAAGTCGAGTCCGCGCTCGACGTGCGAGCTGACACTCATGGTCGCGCAGCCGGCCGCGCCCGCTGTCAGAAGCCCGGTGACCACCAACCCTCCGAGTCGTCGCATGAGTCGATACCTCAGCCTATCTTCTTGCGAAACCAGTGCCGGGTTCTCGAGCCGTTCCTGGACGGCCGGACCGAGGAATGAGGCCATGGACGCGCCTCGCTCGTGGGGTTTTTGCCCAACACAGGGGAGAAACTCGCGGGTCATCGTGCCCCCGACACGGCGGTGTTACGATCGACCGGCCTCACGCACGGATCTCCTGCAACATTTCGACCGAGAAGCGGCGGCCCGCGTCGCCCATCCCCACAATGGCCGACCTCGAACTGCTTCGTGAGCTCGTCCTGACCTACGCGATCGCGCTTGGCCTCGTGGTCGTGCTGGCCCGCATCGGTGTGCCTTCGCTCGTCTCGATGATTCTGGCGGGCGTCGTCTCGGGGCCCGGCGCCCTTGGGATCGTCGAGACGCGGGAGCGGGTCGAGATCCTGGCGCAGGTGGGCGTCGTTCTCCTGCTCTTCACCGTCGGCCTGGAGTTCTCCACATCACACCTCAGGCGGGCGTGGCTCGCGGTGGCGGGAGGCGGGCTGCTTCAGATGGCCGGCACCGCGGCCGCGACCGGCGTCATTGCGGCTGCCCTCGGTGCGTCAGCACGGCTGGCCACGCTGATCGGATTCTTCGTCGCGATGTCGAGCACCGCACTCGTCCTCAAGGAACTGGCCGACCGAAACCAGATTGCGACACCGCACGGCAGGCTGGCTGTGGGCGTCCTCCTGTTCCAGGACCTCTGCGTTGTCTTCCTCCTGCTCCTGGTCCCCATCCTGTCCGGCCAGACGAGCATCGATGCCGTGCCCATTGCGCTCGGACGGGCGGCGGTCGCCCTCGTCGTCGTCGCGGTCGGAGGCAGGTTGGTCCTGCGTAAGCTGCTGGTTCTCGTCGTGGCCAGCCGGCGGCGCGAGGCGTTCCCGCTGGCGATCGTGCTTGCCAGCATCGGCACGGCCTGGATCAGCACGCTGCTGGGAGTCCCGATGGCGCTCGGTGCGTTCCTTGGAGGGTTGATGCTCAGCGAGAGCGAGTTCAGCCATCAGGTGTACGCCGAGATTCGACCGCTCCGGGACATTCTGTCCAGCCTCTTCTTCGTGTCGCTCGGCATGCTCATCGACCCCGGTTTCGTGGGCTCGGCGGCGCCGTCCATCATCCTGTCGGCAGGGCTGATCCTCGTGCTGAAGGCGGCTCTGGCCGTCGTCGCGTGCTTCGCCGCCTCGGGCTCCCTGCGCGTCGCCATCTCGGCCGGTGTCGTGCTCTCGCAGGTTGGTGAGTTCTCGTTCATCATCGGCCAGCTCGGCGTGGCGTCCGGCCTGGTCTCGCAGGACGTCTGGCAATTGCTGCTGACCTCGAGCGTCGTCACGATGGCGCTGACGCCGGCGCTCGTGCAGGCCGGGCCGTCGCTGGCGGCCTGGATCTCGAAGCGGTCACGCCTGCCGTCGCGTCCCGGCCTCGAGGCGCAGGCTCCCGTGCTGAGCGATCACGTCGTGATCCTCGGTTTCGGCGTGGGTGGCCGGCTGATCGCCGAATCGCTTCGGGAGCTCGACAAGCCGTACGTCGTGCTCGAGCTGAACGGGGCGACGGTCCGCGAAGCCCGCGCGGAAGGTCACTTGATTTTCTACGGCGATGCCACGCAGCCCGACACGCTTCGTGCCGCCGCGCTCGATCGAGCGGTCGCCGTCGTCGCCGTGCTCAGCGATCCGGACGCGTCCGCCCGCGTGCTCAGGACGGTCCGCGCCCGCTGGCCGGATGTGCCCTTCATCGTGCGCACGCGGTACCGGCTCGAGGCCCAGATGCTCGAAACCCTTGGCGCAACCGTCGCGGTGGCCGAAGAGCTGGAGGCGTCACTCGAAGTCGTCGCCCACGTGCTCGTCACGTGTCAGGTCCAGCGGGACGTGATCGAGCCCATCCTGGAGCATCATCGCCGCAGACTGGCTATACTGCACGCCTTGGACTCGGCTCCTCGAAAGATTGACTGACTCTCGGGGTGCGGTCGCCGCATGATGGATACCTTCACGTTCAGTGGCCGGCTGCCGGCGCTCATCGGCGCGGCCCTCGCTGCGGGGTTGCTGTGGATCCTGCTGCGCCTGACCACGCGCGCCATCGATCGCATGGCGGCGCGCCTGGAGGGAGAAGGCCTGCTCGAGGAGACGGCGATATGGGCGAAACGACTCACGCGCTTCGTGCGTTTCGCGTTCCTGATCGTCGCCGTGGTGGCGTCAAGCATTGTCCTCTTGCGCGGCATCGGGCTGCGGAGCGTCCCCCAGACGTCGTCCGAGGACGTCGTGGCGTGGCTGATGGGCCCCGGACTGCTCCTCGCGATCATCGCGGCAAGCGCGTTCCTCGTCACCAGGGCGGTCCACTTCCTCACCGACAGCCTGCAGATGTTCCTGGTGTCGCGCGATGCCGTCAGTCAGCCAGACGTCACCGAGCGGCGAAAGCGCGTGGAAACGATCGGCCAGCTCCTCCGGCTGTTGGCTACGTTCCTCGTGGTGGGCGTCGCGATTCTCATGGCGCTGTCGGTGTTCAACGTGGACATTCGGCCGATCCTGACCGGCGCCGGGATCGCGGGGCTCGCCGTCGGATTCGGCGCACAGAACCTCGTGCGCGACGTCATCGCCGGCTTCTTCCTGATCCTCGAGAACCAGGTCCGGCTGGGCGACGTCGTGTCCATCAACGGCAAATCGGGGCTGGTCGAGGCCATCCGTCTGCGTACCATCGCGCTGCGCAGTCTGGACGGCACCGTGCACGTCATCCCCAACGGCGTGATCAACGAGCTGTCGAACATGACGAAGGACTTCTCGTTCGCCGTGCTCGACATCGGCATCCCATACGAGGCCGACGTGGACTCGGTCGTCGACGTCCTGAGGTCGGTGGCGACCGATCTCCAGGCCGACCCCGTCCACGGTCCGAACATACTCGAAGGGCTCGACGTGCTCGGCGTGGAGGACTTCGCCGATTCGTCGGTCGTGATCAGGATCCGCATCAAGACGGCGCCCATCCAACAGTGGAACGTGGGACGCGAATTCCGGCGGCGGATCAAGATCGCGTTCGACGCTCGCGGGATCGAGTTCCCCTTCCGGCAGCTCACGGTCCACTTGAGGGAGGCCGCGTCGCCCCCCGGTCAGGCCGCCCAGAGCCCGGAGAAGGCCTGACCTCGGCGAACCCGTCGCACCCGATGCCCTACGACGACACACTCACCGTGGTCTGCCCGTACTGCGGCGAACAGCTCGAGATGTGTGTCGAGCCGGATGTCCGCGGCACGTTCGTGCAGGACTGCGAGGTGTGCTGCAACCCGTGGCGCGTGACCGTGCATCGCGAGGGTGGCAGGCGGCATGTCGATCTGAAGCGAGCCGATGGTTCCGAGTAGAATCCCCGCTGGACTGACTGATCGCACGGCGCCCTGAGTACGATCACATCATGCCAGGATCAACCGGGCACCGGCCCAGGAGTGTGATCGTGAGCAGCTTTCTCGGTGTGAGACTCGACGTGACGCCCGGACAGAAGCTCTTGGGACAGCCATGGCTCAAAGTCCGCATCGCGCTGGTGAGTGCCTTGGTGCTCGTCGTGGGGGCCTTGCTGGCTCCTCGCGCCGCACAGCCTGTGTCCGTTCCTGACGCGAGCGCGGTGCCGCTACTTGGCGAACAGGCTCGACGCGAGGCTGCACGGCCAGTTGGCGGTCTGCAGAGTGTGGCAGCTGGCGCGGCTCGTTTCAGCCTCGCCATGCCACCACCAACCAGCGACACGGCGCCATCCACGCTTCGCGACTACTCGCCACCCCTGACACGGCTCGTGCGTCCCGCTGGCTTCGGCGTGGTGGTCTCAGCCGCAGGCGATGTCCTCACTCATGAGTCCGCCCTGGAAGGCCGCGCGACTGCCCGGGTGCAGACGGCCACGGGCGCCTTCGAGGACGCACGGATTGTCGCCTACGAGCCGGCCACCGGGCTGACGCTGCTGCGTGTCCCCGTTGCGACGCCGCTCGAGGCGCCCGCTCTCGCCTCCCGTGCCGAAGCGGGCGCCCTCGTCGCGGCCGTCGGTCGATGGGAGGGACGAGTGATCGCGCAGCCGGCGTTCATCTCAAGCGTCGGCCCTGATGCCTATACCATCGCCTCGCCTGGCGACCCGCTTCTGCCGGGATCCCCGGTGTACAACAGCGACGGCCAGCTGCTTGCGATCGCGGCAGGGGGGCACCAGTCGGGCCGTGCGTTCCCCGCTGCCGAGGCCCTGGCCCGTCTGGCCGCGCGCGCGGCCGCCGGCCGGGCGCATCCGCCGTCGATCGGTGTCGCCTTCCAACCACTCGACGGCGAGTTGACCCGGGCGTTCGGCCAGCCTGGAGCGCTCGTCAGTGAGGTGATCGAAGGCGGGCCCGCGGACGCGGCCGGCCTCATACCGGGTGACCTCCTCGTCGGGATCAACGACGGGCCGATCGATTCTTCCGACGCCGCGCTCCGCACGCTGGCAGCGCTCGCCTCCGACTCGGAGACCGTGCTCCGCGTCGTCCGCGACGGCCGCTCTCGCACGCTGACCGTCACGGTCGGGTCCGCCCTGGCAATGGTCGCCCTCGCTCGCAGCGCAGAGCTGGAGGAGGCCGGCCCGCTGCCCGAAGCACGGACGCTGTGGACGGCAGAACAGCTCCGCAGTGCAGGCATTCCTGCAGCCGCCCGGGTACTTCGGATCGAGGGGCGTGCCGTCACGTCCCGCAGCCAGGCGCTCAGGGAGCTGAGGCGCACCCGGCCGTCGAGTCTCGTCTACCTGCTTCACGAGCGCCGGCGCTTCTTCGCCTCCATCGGGGAGCAGCCGTGAACGAGATCCTCTCGGTCGGGGTGATCCTCGTGGCGGCCCTCGTTGCCGGGCACGTCGCCCAGTTGCTTCGAGTGCCGGAAGTGACAGGGTACTTGCTGGTCGGGGCCGCGATCGGGCCATCGACACTCGACCTGATCTCCCACGAGAACCTCACGACGCTGGCGTTCCTCAGCGAAGTGGCACTGGGCCTGATCCTGTTCAACATCGGCTCGATTTTCGAAGCCTCGAACCTCCGACACGTGGGTCCGGGCATCGTGCGAGTCACGCTCTGGGAAGCGTCGCTGGCGTTCGCGCTGGTGGGGGTCACGCTCGCCCTGGCCGGTCTGGACTGGCCTCTCGCCGTCCTGCTCGCAGTCGTCGCCATGGAAACGGCGCCAGCCACGACGATGATGGTCCTCAACGAGTACGATGCCAAGGGGCCGCTCACCGATCGCCTGCTCGCCCTCGTCGCCCTGAACAACATGTACGTCCTCGTGACGTTCGGCATCGTGACGGCCGTGCTGAGCCTGACGCAGCCGTCCACGGATGGCTGGCTGCTCACCGGCTACAGGGCAGGCCATGGGCTCGCGTGGACGACCATGGGCTCGGTCGCGCTCGGTGTGGTCGTCGGCGTGTTCGCCGACCTGCTGTCGTCGCGCGCGAAGGAATACGGCGAGGCCCTGATCCTGGTGATCGGCGTCGTGCTCGTCGCCGTGGGGGCATCGCGATGGCTCGGGCTCTCGCCCCTCATCTCCACGCTCGCCCTCGGGGCGACGGTCGCCAACACGTCGGTACACGGTGAGCGCCTGCTCGGCGGACTCGGACAGGCCGACCCGCCCCTCTATGCGGCGTTCTTCGTGCTGGCCGGCGCCGAGCTGGTGCCCGCGTCGGTACTCGGCCTTGGCGCGGCCGGCTTGTGCTACACGGTCGCGCGCGCAACCGGAAAGATCGTCGGGGCCCGCGTCGGCCTCCGCGGTCAGGACGTTCCTGACCCCGTCCGGCGGCAGTTGGGGTATTGTCTCGTGTCATCGTCGTCGCTGGCCGTCGGCCTGACGATCCAGATCCGAACCGCGTTTCCCGACTACGCCGCGACCGTCACGGGAATCGTGCTGGCGGCCGTGGTGATCTTCGAGATCGTCGGCCCCCTTTTGACACGGCGCGCGTTGCTGCTGACGGGCGAGGCACAGACGATGCCGGCGCCGCTGGCCGAGGCAGCCAGCGGCAACGCGTCGCCCTGATACGGATCACTGCTCCTGGGCGCTCCAACGGTGACAGATGCCGACTGTTCACACTTCACCACTCGAGACCGGCCCCGGAAGGCGGCCGTACGAGCAGATCGTCATCGAGGGCGTTCGACCGTCGGTTGACGGGGGGCGCTACCCGGTCAAGGCGATCGTCGGCGACGCGTGCGTGGTCGAGGCCACGGTGTTCCGCCATGGCCACGATCGCCTGCGCACCGTCCTCCGTGTGCAGGAACCGGCCGGCGTCGAGCCCTCCGAGACGCCGATGACACTCGTGGATCCGGGTTTGGACCTCTGGCGCGCCGAGCTGCGGTTCGAAAGGATGGGACGCTACCGTTTCACGGTGGCTGCCTGGACAGATCGCTACGCCTCGTGGGTCGACGAGCTCGGGAAACGGGTCGCTGCGGCGCAAGCCGACATGGCGAGCGAGGTCGCCGAAGGGTTATCCCTTGTCGAACGGACGCTCCGGTCTCTCCCAGACGAGGTGAGGTATCGGATGACGGACCTCCGCCGCAGGCTGCAGCAAGCCAGTGCGGACCCGGCACGCATGCTCGAGATCGCCGCCTCGGCCGACTCCCTCGAACTGATGGCGCGGTTCGGATTGCGCGCGGACGAGACGGAGACCGAACCTGCGTTCGAGATCGCGGCTGAGCGCCCCCTCGCTCGCTTCGGTGCATGGTACGAGCTGTTCATCCGGTCCCAGTCCCCCGAGCCGGGCCACCCTGGCACGTTCCGGGACGCCGAGCGGCGTCTCCAGGACCTTCAGCGGCTGGGATTCGACGTCGTGTATCTCGCGCCCATCCATCCCATCGGTCACACGAACCGGAAGGGCCCCAACAACCGTGTTGGCGCCGGACCCGGCGATCCGGGCAGCCCGTGGGCCATCGGCAGCGAGCACGGCGGCCACACGGCCGTGGAGCCGTCGCTCGGAACGCTCGAGGACTTCGATCGCTTCGTCGCGGCGGCAGCGGCGCTCGACATGGAAGTGGCTCTTGACTTCGCCGTCCAGTGCTCGCCGGATCACCCGTGGGTCAAGGAGCATCCCGACTGGTTCCATCGGCGGCCCGACGGATCGGTTCGCTATGCGGAGAACCCGCCCAAGAAATACGAGGACATCTACCCCCTCAACTTCGACACGCCAGACTGGAAAGAGCTGTGGGAGGCGCTGCGCCAGGTGGTACGGTTCTGGATCGCGCGGGGGGTGCGGGTCTTCCGGGTGGACAACCCCCACACCAAGCCTGTCGGCTTCTGGACATGGCTCATCGACGAGATTCATCGGGAGTCTCCAGCGGTCATCTTCCTCGCCGAGGCGTTCACGCGCCCGCCGATGATGAAGGCGCTCGGCCGGCGTGGCTTCACCCAGTCCTATACATATTTCACCTGGCGGAACACGAAGGCAGAGCTCACGAGCTACCTGACCGAACTGATCGAGCCGGAGATGGCGTGGTCGTTCCGGCCCAACTTCTTCGTGAATACACCCGACATCCTGCCTCCGATTCTCCAGCAGGGTGGACGGCCGGCGTTCCTGTCGAGGCTCGTGCTCGCCGCGACGCTGTCGCCCGCCTACGGGATCTACAGCGGCTTCGAGCTATGTGAGAACGAGGCGATCCCCGGACGCGAGGAGTACCTGAACTCCGAGAAGTACGAAATCAAGGTGCGCGACTGGAGCGCCCCCGGCAATCTCAACGACCTCATCGGGCGCATCAACGCAGCCAGGCGCACGCACCGGGCGCTCCAGTCGTTCGACAATCTTCGCTTCCTGCACGTCGGCGACGACAATCTCATCGGGTACGTGAAGTCCACCCCGGACCGGTCGAATTCGGTCATCGTGATCGTCAATCTCGACCCGCACGCGTCTCACGCCGCCACCGTGCGCGTCCCCGGTGCGGAGATTGGCGTACCGCCCGGCAGCGCGTACGAGGTCTACGACGTGCTGACCGGGCGTACCTTCGTCTGGGGCGACGCCAACTACGTGCACCTCGATCCGCGCGCCGGTGAGCCGGCCCACGTCCTGGTCGTGAGGGGAGCAAGATGACCGTGTGTGAGCACCGCGCATGAGGGTCCGGCCCGGCGCACCGTATCCGCTTGGCGCCACGTGGGACGGATCCGGCGTCAACTTCGCCATCTTCTCCGAGCACGCCGCCAAGGTTGAGCTCTGTCTGTTCGACTCGCCCGACAGCATCTACGAGTCGACCCGCGTCGCTCTGGCGGAGCGGACCGACCTCATCTGGCACGGCTACCTGCCAGGCATTCTTCCTGGTCAGCTGTACGGCTATCGCATCCACGGCCCGTACGACCCGGAGCACGGACACCGGTTCAATCCGAACAAAGTCGTGCTCGAGCCGTACGCGAAGGCGATCGGGCGCACCATCCGATGGAGCGACCAGATGCACGGCTACCGCATCGACGACCCCCGGGAAGACCTCGCGATCGACGAGCGTGACAATGCGCCCTTTGCCCCGCTGGCCGCGGTAATCGACACGGCGTTCACCTGGGGCGAGGACCGGCGCCCACGCACGCCCTGGCACGAGACCGTGATCTACGAGCTGCACGTCAAGGGATTCACCAGGCGCCACCCGCGGCTTCCGGACGCAATGCGGGGTACCTACGCCGGCCTCGGCTCCGACGAAGCCATACGCCATCTTCAGGGCCTGGGCATCACCGCTGTCGAGTTGATGCCGGTCCACCACCACGCCTACGATCGACGTTTGGTCCAGCGCCACCTGATCAACTACTGGGGGTACAACACCACTGCCTTCTTCGCCCCCGACACGCGCTACGCGATGAGCCGCACCTCGTCCGGGTCGGTACGCGAGTTCAAGACGATGGTGCGTAACCTGCACGCGGCAGGCATCGAGGTCATCCTCGATGTCGTCTACAACCACACCGCCGAGGGCAACCACCTCGGTCCGACCATTTCGCTCCGCGGCGTGGACAACGCCGCCTATTACCGGCTCGACCCCGAGCAGCCGCGTTTCTATCAGGACTTCACAGGGTGCGGCAATACACTGAACATGCGCCACCCCCGAGTCCTGCAGCTCATCATGGACAGTCTGCGGTACTGGATCCTCGAGATGCACGTCGACGGGTTCCGGTTCGACCTGGCGAGCGCGCTCGCGCGAGAGTTGCACGCCGTCGATCGGCTGGGGGCCTTCTTCGACATCATTCACCAGGATCCGGTGATCTCGCAGGTCAAGCTCATCGCCGAACCGTGGGACCTCGGCGAGGGCGGCTACCAGGTCGGCAACTTCCCCGTCGGATGGGCCGAGTGGAACGGCCGCTATCGGGATTCGATCCGCCAGTTCTGGCGGGGCGACCGGGGCCTCATCTCGGAGCTCGCCACGCGCATCGCCGGCAGCAGCGATCTGTACGACCACAGCGGCCGGCGTCCCCATGCCAGCGTCAACTTCGTCACGTGCCACGACGGCTTCACCCTGCACGACCTCGTCAGCTTCAACGCAAAGCACAACGAGGCCAACCTCGAAGGCAACAGGGACGGCGAGAACCACAACCACAGCTTCAACTACGGCGTCGAAGGACCGACCTCCGACCCGACGATTCGGGCGCTCCGCGAGCGGCAGAAACGGAACTTTCTGGCGACGGTCTTCCTCTCGCTTGGCGTGCCGATGCTCTACGCCGGCGACGAGATGGGCCGGACGCAGCGGGGCAACAACAACGCGTACTGCCAGGACAACGAGATCAGTTGGCTCGACTGGCAGCGATCCCAGGAGCAGGACGATCTCCTGCGCTTCACGCGGTACGTCATCGGGCTGCGCCGGACGCAGCCCGTCCTCAAGCGCCGCCGCTTCCTCGAAGGGAAGGCCCTTCGTGGAGGGGCCGTCAAGGACATCACCTGGTTTGCGCCAGACGGCAGCGAGATGTCCGAGGCGATGTGGCGCCGCGAGGACGCGCGCAGCCTCGGCCTCAGGCTGGACGGCACCCAGATCGAGGAAACCGACGCCCACGGCAACCCGATCCTCGGCGACACGCTCTTCCTGCTGTTCAGCGCGAGCACCGAACCGATCCGTTCTGCGCTGCCGTCGTGTGACCCGGGGCAGGGCTGGGAACGTCTGCTCGACAGCTCTGACACCCGCTGGGCCAGGCGGAGCTTCCACGACGAGAGGCATTACGATCTAGCCGCGCGGTCCGTTGTCGTCTTTCGACTCTCCGAGCGGCCCTCCAACGGGAATGCGGCGTGACGTCACCGACCTCCGATCCCCTCTGGTACAAGGACGCCGTCGTCTACCAGCTCCACGTCAAGACCTTCGCCGACAGCGACGGCGACGGCGTCGGCGACTTCAGGGGGCTGACGACCAGGCTCGACTACCTCCACGACCTCGGCGTCGACTGCCTCTGGCTCCTGCCGATGTACCCGTCTCCGTTCCGCGACGACGGCTACGACATCGCGGACTACTGCGGCATTCACCCGAGCTATGGTACGCTCGACGACTTCCGGGCGTTCCTCGAGGCGGCGCACGCCCGTGGTCTGCGAGTGATCACGGAGCTCGTGCTCAATCACACCTCCGACCAGCACCCGTGGTTCAAGGAGGCCCGGAGGTCCCGCGACAACCCTAAACGGGAGTGGTACGTCTGGAGCGACTCGGACGAGCGCTACGCCGGCGTCCGCATCATCTTCGTGGACGCCGAGCCCTCCAACTGGACGTGGGATCGCGAGTCCAAGCAGTACTACTGGCACAGGTTCTTCAGCCACCAGCCGGACCTCAACTACGACAACCCGGCTGTACGCGAGCAGATGTGGGCCATCATGAAGTTCTGGCTCGAGCTCGGCGTGGACGGGTTCCGCGTCGACGCGGTGCCGTACCTCATCGAACGGGAAGGCACCTCCTGCGAGAACCTGCCGGAGACGCACGATGTGCTGAAGTTCCTCCGGACCAGGCTCGACGAGCACTTCACGGGCAGGATGCTGCTGGCCGAGGCCAACCAGTGGCCGGAGGACGTGCGGCACTACTTCGGCAACGGCGACGAGTTCCATATGGCGTTCCACTTCCCGCTGATGCCGCGGATGTTCATGGCGCTGCGCCTCGAGGACCGGAAGCCGATCGTCGAGATCGTCGAGCGCACGCCTGCGGTTCCCGACACGTGCCAGTGGGGGATCTTCCTGCGCAACCACGACGAGCTGACGCTGGAGATGGTGAGCGAAGTCGAGCGCGACTACATGTACGACGAGTACGCGCGCGACCCGGCTGCCCGCATCAACCTCGGCATCCGGCGGCGCCTGGCGCCGCTGCTCGAGGGCGACCGGCGCCGCATCGAGCTGATGAACGGACTGCTCATGTCGCTGCCGGGCAGCCCGATCATCTACTACGGCGACGAGATCGGCATGGGCGACAACATCTACCTCGGCGATCGCAACGGCGTGCGCACGCCCATGCAGTGGAGCGGCGGCTGGAACGCGGGCTTCTCATCGGCCGACCCGGAGCGGCTCGCGCAACCGCTCATCTCCAATCCCCTCTACGGCTATCAGGCCGTCAACGTGGAGTCCCAGAAGCGAGCCGATCACTCGCTCCTCAACTGGACGCGCCGCCTCATCAAGGTCCGCAAGTCGTCTCGCGTGTTCAGCCGCGGTTCCACGACGTTTCTCAAACCGGCAAACCATCGTGTGCTGGCGTTTCTCCGCACACTCGGCAAGGAGCAGGTGCTCGTCGTCTGCAACCTCTCGGGTAGCGCCCAGGCCGCCGAGATCGATCTGCGCTCCCTCTCCGGGACGGTGCCGATCGAGATGTTCGGCCGGAGCCTGTTTCCGCGCATCGGCGAGCTGCCGTACATGCTCACGTTGGGGCCGTTCGACTTCTACTGGTTCACGCTGAGGCGTCTCTAGACACAGATTCACTTGAACTGACCATGAGAAATGTCGTTCACGCTTCTGACTTCTCGCTTCTGGGGTTCGTGTTCACGTTCGGTTCGGTGTTCGTGGTGGCGTGTGCGGCGTTCCCTC
>Ga0209640_10002886_pt1 | contig 15045 bp, 13 predicted proteins | sample RifCSP10_1_FD_184018 | JGI IMG/M metagenome (GOLD analysis project Ga0209640, IMG submission 184018) | Soil microbial communities from Rifle, Colorado - Rifle CSP2_sed 10_1 (SPAdes) (version 2) | ecosystem: Environmental > Terrestrial > Deep subsurface > Rock core/Sediment | place: Rifle...
ATGCACGGCGGCAGGATTTGGCTTGAAAGCGAAGTCGGCAAGGGCAGCCGGTTTTTCTTTACGCTCCCAATCGGATAGGGATATTCTCCCGCAAAGGCGCAAAGGCGCTACGTTATGACTGAAAACGAGATCGGCAAGATAACTCTGGACTCGGCGTTCGCCGTGCATCGGGAGCTCGGGCCTGGGTTACTTGAGAGTGTTTACGAGGTTGTCTTAGCGGCTGAGTTACTGCAACGTGGACTTTCAGTAGAACGGCAGGTGCCTGTCACGATCCGCTATAAGGGCAGACCTTCGACGAAGCGTTCCGAGCCGATCTTGTCGTAGAGGAGAAGGTAATTGTAGAGTTAAAGTCCGTTGAACGAGTAAGTGAGGTTCATAAAAAACAGGTGCAGACTTATCTGCGGTTAACCGGATGCAAGCTGGGTTTTTTACTCAACTTTGGCGAAGCGCTAATGAAACTTGGCATCACGCGTGTAGTGAATGGACTCGATGATGAATGAACCTTTGCGTCTTGGCGCCGTTGCGGGAAAAAATCCGAATCCGGAAAAGAGATATTTCCTGCAAAGGCGCGGAGGACGCCAAGATAGAATATGAAATGAGAAAAAACGGGGATGAGCGGCGGGGCCTTTGCGAGCTTAGCGTGCTTGGCGGGATAAAATCAGACTCCGAAAAAGAGACACCTCTCGCAAAGGAGCGAAGACGCAAAGGTTCGGAAGATTTATTTATGGTAATTTTCGTCAAGTCTTCTTAAACTTAGCGTCTTTGCGCCTTGGCGGGAGACAATCTTTATGAATGAAAAGAAAATTTTGTTGGTTGAGGACAATGAGGTGAATCGACGTCTCGCCGGTTTCTTACTGCGCTCGCATGGATACCAGGTGCGCGAAGCGACGACGGCCCTGGCAGCCTTTGAAATGATCGGGACGAACCGGCCTGATTTGATTGTGATGGACATTCAACTTCCCGGAATGGATGGACTCGAGGCCACCCGAAAATTAAAGGAGGAACCGGCGACGGCAGATATTCCGGTCATCGCGGTAACGTCGTACGCGATGAAGGGCGATCGGGAAAAAGCGCTGGCGGCCGGCTGTGCCGGCTACGTCACCAAGCCGATCGATAAAAAGATATTCATCCAGGAGATTGCCGCGCAGCTGGGTGACAAGTCGAAGGTCGAAGATAGAGGATAGAAAATCGCGGTCCGTGCTGTGGCCAGTAAGGCGTGATGCCTCGGGAAAGCGTATTGACTTTGAGACCACTACGTTTAATAATGTGACCACAATGAAGTATGTAGGTATGCGACAATTAAAGACACAACTAGCCCGTTACTTGCGTGCAGTTGAAGCAGGGAACAGCCTGACTGTTACGGTCCGCAACCGGCCCGTCGCCAAGGTGATTCCAATTCGGTCGGCAGGCAACGAAACCGAAGAAGCGCTGAACTCGTTGGTGGAAAAGGGTTTGCTTCGGCCGTCCAAGCGTAAGCCGAGGCCGCCCAAGCGCGCGCTCAAGATCCGGAATGTGCGGATTGCGGAGGCGGTGTTGGAGGACCGCGGTGCGGTACTTTGACACGAGTGCGCTTGTTAAGCAGTATCTGCATGAGGCGGGTTCGAAGATCGTTTTGGAACTTCTGAAAGCCGACGATAAAGTTTACACCGCCAGTCTCACGTATGCCGAGACGCATGCGGCATTCAGCAGGCGAAACCGCGAAGGCCGGCTGACGCGTGAAACAACAAGGCGGCTAGCGCTCCGGTTCGATAAGGACTGGGAAAGCTACGATATCGTGGTGATGAGCGAAAATGTACTTCGCCTGGCTCGCCAGATGCTTTACCGCCATTCTCTTCGGTCGGCGGACGCAATTCACCTTGCTTCGGCGCTGCTTCTTGCACAGACCAGTCCGACTGCTCCTTGGGCGTTTATCTGCGCCGACGGCCGCCTCTGCGATGCGGCCGAAGCCGAGGGTTTCCAACCGATTTATACGGCTTCCGATTCAGCTTGAGGGTAGTTAAAAGAGAAAACAACGGAAGCCGACAAAGGTTATTCAGGTTTCCACAATGAGTAGAGTGCTGATCGTGGACGATGACCCCGCTTCACGTCGTCTCGTGGAGGTGAGGCTTCGGCCGCTGGGATGCGATGTGGCCACCGCCGGCAACGGCGAGCAGGCGCTTGCAGCAATTCGGAAAGACCTGCCGGATCTCATGTTACTGGATCTGCAAATGCCCAAAATGGGCGGCATCGAAGTCCTACGCTCGCTCCGCAACGAAGGCATCAATCTCCCGACGATCGTCATCACCGCGCACGGGTCGATCGAAACCGCGGTCGAGGCGATGAAGGAAGGCGCGTACGATTTCATCACCAAGCCTCTCGATGCCGCCCACTTCGACATTGTCGTGCGCAAGGCTTTGGAGCGGGAAGCGCTCAAAAGGGATGTGGAGCTTTTTTCCGAAGATGCCGGCAAGCGCTATCGTCTAATAATCGGCGCGAGCGACAAGATGAGAGAAGCCGCGGAAACCGCGAGGAAGGCGGCGGCAAGCAAAGCGACGGTACTGCTTCTTGGAGAAAGCGGGACCGGAAAGGAAGTCTTCGCGCGCGCGATTCACAACTGGAGCGAAAGAAAAAATCAACCGTTCGTAGCGATCAATTGCGTGGGACTATCAAGGGAGCTTCTCGAGAGCGAGTTGTTCGGCCATGAAAAGGGCGCGTTCACGGGCGCGGATCAGCAGAAAAAGGGAAAGATGGAGCTGGCGAACGGCGGGACAGTCTTTCTCGATGAGGTCGGCGACATCTCGCAAGAGTTGCAAACCAAGCTCTTGAGATTTTTGCAGGAGCGCGAGTTCGATCGGGTTGGTGGTGTCCGGCCCATTCACGTGGATGTCAGGATCATTGCCGCGACCAATCGGGACTTGGAAGACGCCGTGAAAGAAGGTCGGTTTCGGGCGGATCTTTACCACCGTCTAAATGTGATTCCGATCCCCCTGCCGCCGTTGCGAGAGAGAACGGAGGATCTCCCGCAATTAGCGGAGTACTTCTTGCACCGCTATTCGTCCGAATCGAAAAAGACTTTCCGAGAAATCACAACGGAAGCTTTGGCAAAGCTCGGCGCCTATCATTGGCCGGGCAATGTGCGCGAGCTGGCGAACACGATCGAGCGCGCCGTGGTCCTCGGCAATGGACCGGTGTTGACGATCCAGGATTTACCGGGGCGAATCGCCGCTAGCGAGGAGCGATCGAGTTCGGACAATCTCTCTTACCGGGAAGCCATGGAGTCCAGGCGGCGTGAACTGGTCTTGAAGGCGCTGGCTCAATCCCAAGGCAACCGCACAGTTGCGGCGAAGGTGCTGGGCCTTCATGAGAAATATTTTTTTCGCTTGATAAAAACTCTCGGGATCAACTAGCGTCACGGTCCTGAACATCGTAAAAGGATTCGACCGCCCTTGCCGCCAGTAGCCATCGGAAAACGCGATCAAACCGATGAAGAAGATCACTTTGAACAATTACATGACCGACAAATACTATCCCAGGATAGTTGCGGCGGTCGAGAGAACGTTAAAGTCGCAAAATTTTGTCACGCCGATTGCTGTATTCATTGCGATGGGATTACTTGAGCAGCGGGAAGTCGATCAATGGCGTAAAGGCCAGATATCTTACCTGGAAAAAGTCCTGAGATTTAATCTCGCAAAAGCCAACCGCATCCTGCGCATTCTCAGATTCCATGCTCATGAACTAAACCTCAAACCGTCAATTACGGTTTACCGGAGACACACGACTAGTGGAAAAATTCCGCTCCAATTCTCCAAATCCGGCGAAAGAAATCTCGAAGAGGCGTACTCAAGGCATTTTGTTCGGCCGGACAAATCAAGGCGCGTCAATACACCCGATTGGCAAGAAGACTCCCTTTTCTGAAGCTGGCGTGCCACTTTGCAGTTGGATTTTTCTCTTGTCCATCGCAGCAAAAATGATTAGGTATGGACAACACCCACATTTTTGACAGGAGCCTAACAATTCATGCTCATTGAAGAACAAATCTCAGAGCGCCGGCTGCGAGCGCGCAAAGAAGCTTTTAAGATTGAACCGCAAAGTGGAGCCGTGTTCGGAGACTATCAGGTCTTCTCTCAATCGAGCAAACGTTTGTACCGGGTGGCGCTTCGCGGTGTAGGACTTTTTGACAATTACTGCGCCTGCCCAGATTATGCCGTCAACGCTCTGGGGACCTGCAAACATGTTGAGGCGGTCTTGTTGCACGCCCGTTCCCGCTTTGGACGAAAACTCGATCAAGAGCGCTATCAACGCAAACACACAACCATTTACTTGGATTACCGGGATCCACCGAAGGTCCGCATGGTTTCACCGGTTAAGATTTCGACCAGTCTGTTGGCGGTGAAGAGAGAGTTTTTTGACGCAGAGGGTCTTCTCAAGCCGGAGCAGATGCAGCGATTTGCTAAGGCCCTAAGCCGCTTCCGCTCACTTGATGAAAAGGTGGTGATTTACGGAGATGCTCTGGAATGGATTGATCGCCAAATAGCGGAGGCCGAAGGGCGCGCCTTTGAAGCTAACGAGCTGCGTTTGCTGGAACAGGGCAAACTGCCTCTTGATGACCTCCTTAAAGTTCCATTATATCCATTTCAAATGCGCGGCGTTCTCTTTGCCGCCTCTCGGGGAAGAACCATCATCGCCGATGACATGGGGCTCGGGAAAACCATCCAGGCGATTGGCGCGGCGGAGTTGCTGGCCCGGCACCGGGGAATCAGCCGTGCGCTGGTTATTTGCCCAGCTTCGGTAAAGCATCAATGGCTGGCAGAGATCGAGCGATTCAGCGATCGCACCGCGGTGGTGATCGACGGCTCGCCGGAGCGCCGCCGCTCACTCTACAAGTCCGAGACCTTCTTCAAGATCGTGAACTACGAGTTGGTGCGGCGGGATCTCGAGAACGTCGCGGAAGTGTTGCCGGATCTTATTGTTTTGGACGAGGCGCAGCGGATTCGCAACTGGGAAACCGCCACGGCTCGCACGATTAAGCTCCTGCGCAGCCGCTACGTCCTAGTTCTCACCGGAACTCCTTTAGAAAACAAACTGGAAGACCTCTATTCGGTGGTGCAGTTCGTGGATGGAAGAAGGCTCGGGCCGGCATTCCGTTTCTTGAGCGAGCATCGGCAGATAGATGAACGAGGGAAGCTTATCGGCTACCGGAACTTGGATGAAGTGCGCGAGAAGCTTGCGCCTATCTTGCTACGGCGGCGACGCGACCAGGTATTGAAAGATCTCCCGCCGCGCACGGACAAAATCTTCCGGGTCTCCATGACGGCGGAGCAGGCCTCGTACTACGGCGATCAGCAGATGGTGGTCGCGGCCCTCGTGCGAAAACTCGAGCGCCAGAGATGGTTGTCGCTTTTGGACCAACAGCGCATGCTTTGCGCGATTCAAAACATGCGCATGATCTGCGACTCGACCTTTCTGTTTGACAAAGAAACCAAGATTTCGCCGAAATTGGATGAACTCAAGGAGATCCTCCGAGAACTTGTTATTGATGAGGATCGTAAAGTCGTTATTTTCAGTGAGTGGGAAAAAATGAACCTCCTCATGGCTGAGCTTCTCGATAAAATGAAGATCGGCTATGTTTCGCTCCACGGCGCCGTCCCCACGCGGCGCAGGGGAGCGCTTATTGCGAAATTTCATGAAGACCCTAACATCAAGGCTTTTCTTTCGACCGATGCCGGCGGTGTGGGAATCAATCTTCAGGTTGCTTCGGCTGTCATAAATATTGAGCCGCCCTGGAATCCTGCTCGTCTCGAGCAGCGAATCGCGCGGGTTCACCGCATGGGGCAATCGAGGCCGGTGCTTGCGGTGCACTTGTTGACGGAAAACAGCATCGAGGAGCGCGTTTGGGAAACGATTCGGCTAAAGAAGGCGCTGTTCCAGGGACTCTTTGACGGAGCCAGCTCGGAGGTTAGCTTCGAGAAACTGAGCCGAAGAAACATGTTGGAGACATTGAAAGAAATCGTTGTGGAAGAGGTTGGGCTGGCAGGTGCACCGGACCAGAAGGAAAGAGACGGCAAAACAAGCAGCGTCGATAAGCGAGAGCAGTCGGCGCAAGCCGAAGCCGAGGGTGTCAATGGTCCTGGTCGTGCGCTAGGAACGTTACTGGAAGCGGGCTTGCAGTTTCTCGAAAGCCTCTCCCCGAGCGGCAGCAGCGCTTCCGCTGTGAAATCCTCTCACAGCAAAACGGCGCGGCAAGCGCCGGGGACGAGACCCGCTCATAACTCTGGCTTTTCACACCTCGCTCGCAACATCGAAACCGCCATTTCACCGCTCATCAAAAAAGCGTCGGTGGGTGACAGGGCAGCTCTGAATATTCCACTACCCTCATCGTTAACGGCTGAACGAATCGCTCAGACGATCACTGCCGCACTCTCGCGTCTGATGGGCGGATGATGAATCGGGGAGATTTTGTTGTGGAAACGTTTCGCGACCGCTGGCGCTGGACGACGAGATTACGGTCTTCCCCAAGTTAGCAAACGAGTCGGTCTGATAACGATCATGGGCCGCTCGTGAATTGCCATTGAGCGGTATTGCCGATACTTACGACGTAAGAGCCGTACGGCTTTTGCGTGTTTCTCGCCCTGGGAAACAATGCGCGCCTTTCCCGAGATGAGCGCATATGCCAGGCGGCCCCAATCCTCGTCGTATCGGTCGATCACTAATGAAGCTTGCGGGTTCTCGACGATATTTCTCACCCGCCTAAGGTTTCGAGGCGCAGTTCGCTTCGGTTTCTCGTCGATCGGTGAGTAGAAACATTTACCGTCGAATACGAAACAGATCGGGATCACGTGCGGCTGGTTACCGGCGTCGGCCGTGGCCAGGTGAGCGATCCGAGCCGAACGGATCAGGCGCAACACGCCTGGAGATAGTTGCAGCCGTTTCAATCGTTTCAGCCGTTCCAAGAAGCTACCGCCTCCCACCAGTCGCCGATGCGTCTCTACCAGTTGATGAAAGCCCGCAATTGCAGGCTGCTCAAAAAGATTCAGAGGCGAGGCACGCGAAGAATCGATGAGCGGAAACGTACTGATGGAGTACGTTGTAGCGAGACGATTGAGCGTAACGAAGCATATGAGTCTTTTTCAGCGGCCTGCTAAAGTTTGAATTCTCCCATGGCGCTCGGCGCGAAAATGTCCTCAACCGTCAGCGGTCTTTTCAAAAGGCCTTGCTCTGTCATGTACCGGATTAACGCTTCGAGGACATGGCGGTTGGGCTCGATCCCATAGGGCCACCAGTCGGGACCGAAAATCTCCCTGAGATGCTCTCTTTCCCACGAGAGCCACGGAAGCGCGTAAGCATGAGCATTGGAAATATGCATCGTCTGAAATGCCCGGTTCTTGGCCTCGCAAAAGGCCTTGTAGAGACTCCGTGCAATCCACGGATGTCTTTCATATACGTCCTTGCGAATCACGAGTATGTGCATGATCGGAAAAATCTTCGACCGCTTGTAATACTCGATTTCCACTTCCTTGTAGTTGGGAAACAACCTTCGAACTTTTCCCGTGCCGTCACCGAGGCAGGAGGGGCTGCGTGCGGAAATCAGCGCGTCGATTTCCCCGCTCTCGAGCATGCTGTTAAGCGTCCTGTCGTCCGGAATCGACTGGACGCTGATTTCCGGCGGAAGGTCTAGCTTGACTCGTTCCTTTCGACCGGGATCGGTCTGGCCACCGAGAAACCATTTCATATCCTGCGCTCTGACGCCGTAGTCGTCGCTAAAAAAGCCGCGAATCCATACCCCTGCCGTCATAGCGTATTCCGGAGTGCCAACCTTTTTGCCTTTGAAATCTTCGGGTTTCTTAATTCCCGACTCGACATTGTAGTAAACCGAAGAATGTCTGAAGTATCGCGAGGGAAATATCGGAATACCCACGAAGGGAGAGTTGCCTTGACCGATCATGGTGACATGGGCGGAGAGTGACATTTCCGAGACGTCGAATTCCCGGTAGTGCCCCATGCGCCAGAAAATCTCTTCTGACTGCAGCGCGACGTAATTGAGTCGAATTCCTTCCGGCTCGACGGAGCCGTCCTGTAGAGGCTTGGTGCGATCGTAGTCACCGCAGGCGACGGTCAGAAATAATTTTTCCACCGGTATGATCCTCCCAAAAATTGTGCGTCATCCATGACGCTGTATGCTGGGTTGCTAAATGTCAAATTCGAAATCCGAATATCGAAATCCGAAACAAACCGGTGGAAAAGAAATTTTAATCAAGAAGATTCAAAACGCCGACTCCTAAAAATTCCGTTTGGAATTTTATAGATTTGGGTCATTTCAATTTGTTTCGGATTTCGAGTTTCGAAATTCGTATTGGTGTTACTTCGTGTCCCAGCGCGAGTAGCGTTGGGCGATGGCGATGAGAATAATCGATATAACTGAAATCACCAGGCCGATGGCGGCGACGCGGCCGCGCATGCCGTCGAGATAGAGAAAATAGAGCAGCGGGCCGAGCGGTTCGGCGCCGGGACTGTAAAGAAACAAGGTCGCGCTGAACTCGCGCATGAAGATCGTTACCAAAATAATCCAACCGGCCATGACGCCCGGGCGCATCATCGGAATCATCACGCGGCGAAACGTCGCCATGAAGCCGGCGCCACAGACGATCGAAGCTTCTTCAAGTTCCTTGTGGACCTGGATGATGGTGCTGGTGACGGCCCTCAAGCCGTAGGGAAGAAATCGCGTGACGTAGGCGATCAGAATAATCCAGATTGTGCCATAAACCGGGACCGGAAAATCGACATAGGCCCAGAGCAATCCCAGAGCCATGGCCGTTCCCGGGAACGCCCACGGAATAAACACCAGTCCCTCGATTATTCCGCGGCCCGCGATTTTCGTGCGCACCGTAATGTACGACGCGAGCGAGGCGAGCAGCATACATGCAGTAGCGCCGACCAACGCGAGAAACAGGCTATTCATGAACGCCTTGTGCACGCGCGGCGTCACCCATACATAGCGAAAATTATCCAGGGTCAAGTTCTGCCAGGTCTGCCAGGTGGGCACGTGGTAATACGGCAAGATGGCGACCAGGATCAGCACCAGGATCGGCAAGGCGACCAGCATAATCAGCAGCAACAAGGCGAGACCCGACGCCGCGTAGCGCCACGGTCCGAGATCGATTTGGTGCGGGCGAAAGCCCTTGCCGGTGACGGTGGAGAAACTTTCGACCTGCGAAGTGAATCGCCGATAGAGGTAAACGAAGACCAGCGCGATGCCGAGGATACCGACGCCGTAGGCGGCGGCCAGATTGTGATTGGTGGGAAACGAACCCAGCGCTTCGCGCCAGATCTTGGTCGTGAAAACTTCGATACGCGCGGGCAGAGCGATGATCGCCGGCGTGTCGAAACTTTCCACGGCGCGCACGAAATTGAGAGTCGCCGCGGCAAGAATCGCCGGGCGGATCAGTGGAAACGTGATCCGCCGCATGATGCCGAATTCATTGGACCCCAGTGTCTTTGCCGACTCTTCAAGCGAAGGATCCATGCTCTTCATGGCGGCCGCGATGATCAAGAACGCCAGCGGCGTCAAGATCAGACCCTCGACAAATATCAGTCCCGGCATCGAGTAGATATTAAACGGACCTTTTTCGATGCCGAGAAGCTGCACCAGCCCGGCGTTGATCAGGCCATTGCTTGGGTTAAGCAACATGACCCAGGAAATGGAAACCAGGATCGGTGGCAGAATGTTGGGCACGATCGCCGTCAGCTCGAACAGTCGTCGATAAGGCGCATTGGTACGAATGGTGATCCAGGCTAGAGTAAGCGCGAAGACGATCGACAGGCCGGACGCGCCGAAGCCGAAGATGAAGGAGTTGAGCAAGAGCGGATAGGCTTCCGGGTCAGTGTACGCGCGCACATAATTTTGTACTGTAAAATGACCCGGGACGCCCAGCGGCGCGTCGGTGAGACTACCGTAGAAAAGAAAAAACGTCGGGTAGAGGCTGAGGAAAGCAATAATGCCGCCGACGATAATAAAGACCCAACTCACCGGCTGGCTGAGAAAAGCTCCGAGGCGAGAGCGGCCCCAGGCGGTCGAAACGTCGGTTTCGACCGCCTGCGCAGTTTCGTTAACAGACACGATTGGCCTTCTCTATGCTTGACGACTAACGAAGAAAAATCTGCTGGTACTCCTTCTTCTTTTGGGCGAAACCCTTTGAGCCGAGGTCGTACATCTCGACGAACTCGATCTTATCGGCATCGGCGAGCGGAGGATAGACACCCTTGCGATTAACGAATTCGCCCAATTTGGCCATCATCTTCATGCTCTCCGGACCCAGAAAATAATCGATCATCGCTTTGCCGGCGTTGGGATGCGGCGCCTTATTGCTCAAGGTCAAATAGTGCCCATCGCCCATGAACTTGCCGAGACGCACGTAATCGAGCGGCGCGCCCTTTTGACCATAGATATAAGCGTACTTGACATAGGTGATCGCGATCGGCGTTTCGCCCGTGACGACACGCTCGGCGGCGGGCAAAAGCGACTCGACCAGAATCGGCTTCATGGCGGCGAGATCGCGGATATATTTTTCCGCCTTCTCTTTGCCCATCAACTTCTCGAGACTGGCCACCCATTGGGTCGTCGTTGTGTGTTGGGTGGGATCGGGCATGACGAGTTTGCCGCGGTATTTAGGATTGACCAAATCCTGCAAGGATTTCGGCGCATCGGCTTCCTTGATCGCACTCTTGTTGTAGACGACGCCAATGACAACATTGCGATAACGCGGCCCGAGATTCGGATCGATGGCGTTTTGCGGAAAATCTTTGGCCGAAGGCGACTCGTATTTGGCAAAAATACCTTCCTTGAACATGATCTGCATCGGATTGTCGTTGGTCAAAATGACGTCGAACAGCGGGCGGCCGGCGCGGTACTCGCTCAGAGCGCGATCCATGACCTTGGTGGCCGAGGCGCGCCAGTAGTCCACGGTGATGCCGGTTTTTTTCTTGAACTCGTTGAAGATCGAGTTCGCGGAATCCGATTCGAGAGATCCGTAAACGACGGCCTTTCCCTCTTTTTTTGCGGCCTCGAGCATTTTTGCGTCTTGCGCTAGCGCGGGGGCCGTCACGAGCAGCGCGAAAATAGCCAACCCGACGTAAAATCCGTCCTTGAATTTCATGATCCTGAAACCTCCTGTAGTTGCTCGCCGATGTCGAAAATCAACGGCGAGGGAATAGTTTCAGATTTGTACTTTTGAGTCAAGGCAAGTTGGCCGCGAAATCGTCGTTAGCACAGGCTCGGTTGACAGGCGAAACTGCCAATCATATAAAAAGTTCTTGATTTTGCGCGAAGGGAGATTTGGGTTCATGGAGAAAGTCGATCTGTTGGTGAGAAACGGCGAAGTTTGGACGCCGGGCGGCTTCGTTAACGCGGACCTCGCCGTGAGCGGCGGCAAAATCACCGCGCTCGGCCAGCCGACCGCGTTGCCCGACTCCGCGGATACCGTGATCGATGCCAAGGGGATGAAGATTATCCCCGGTTTGATTGATACTCACACCCATCATCGCGATCCGGGATTCACGCACAAGGAAGATATCACCACCGCCACCATGGCCGCCGCGGCTGGCGGCGTGACGTGCTCGATCGGTATGCCCAATGTCAATCCGCCGACCACGACCGTCGAGCGTTACCGCGCCTTGCTCGAACATCACAGCAAAAACGCAATCGTCGACTTCAATCACAATCCATCCGGCACCGTGCCCGAAGAAATTCCCGGTCTCGCCAAGGAAGGCCCGCTGGCGTTCAAAATCTTCATGGTCAAAGACACCGGGCGCGATTATCCGCATATGCCCGGGATCGGCATCAACAACAACGGTGAACTTTTTAAATGCTTCGAGACTGTCGGACAAACGGGATTGCCCTTGATGGTGCATCCGCATGATCAGGACCTGATGGACGAGATTGAAGGACGCTACTGGAAGCGCGAGGATCGCAGTCCGCAAGCTTACGCCAAAGCCTACCGCGACTACGACGGCATCATTTGGGACACCGCCATGGCGACCCTGTTTCGCATGCAGAAAGCGCTCGGCGCGCAACTGCATATTCTTCACATGACGACACCCGAAGGATTGGCCATGCTGCGCCGCGCCAAGGACGAGGGCAGACCCTGCAGTTGCGAGGTTAATCCGTGGGCGATGTTTCTCGGCACCTGGGAGAACGTCGAGAAGCTGGGGCCCTACTGTCTCGGCTTTTGGGTGCCGCCGGCGCATGTGGATGCGCTCTGGGAAGCGATCAACGATGGCACGGTCGACGTTATCGGCACGGATCACGCGCCGCATACCAAAGAGGAAAAGGACAAAGGCTGGCACGATATGTGGAGTTGCCCCGGCGGCGAACCGCAAATCCAGGATTATCTCCGGCTATTTCTTACCGCAGTCAACGAAGGCAAACTGTCGCTCGATACTTTGGTCAGGATTTCTTCCTATAACGCAGCCAAGATTTTTAACGTCTACCCGCGCAAGGGCGTGCTCCAACCGGGCTCCGACGCCGACATGGTGATCGTCGACATGAACAAGGAAGAGGTGATTTCCAACTCGACGACTTATACCAAGGTCGGCTGGACGCCGTACGATGGGCGGAAGGTCAAAGGCGTTCCGGTGCGCACGATTGTGCGCGGCAAGACGGTCATGCTGGATGGCAAGATCGTCGGCAAGCCGGGCGACGGCCAGCTGGTGAAGCCGTTCAAATAGGAGACTAAAGAGATTTCACCGCTGAGGCGCGGAGACCGCAGAGAAACAATTTTAACGAACGATCCGAGCTCTGCGAATTCGGCGTCTCCGCGGTGAATAGCGGTCTTCTTCTGACTCGCCACGAAAAAGACCTCACCACGAAGCGCGCGAAGGACACGAAGGTTTTTAGTAAGAAGAGATTTCACCACAGAGGCGCGGAGTACGCCGAGAAGAGTTTTATAACAAGAATACTCAGAACTCCGCGAACTCGGCGTCTCTGCGGTGCATTAAGGTTTGTGGCTTCGCCGCAAATACTATCTCACCACGAAGCCAACTCAGCGGAGCGCAATCAATCTCGGAATATCTCCCGCAAAGGCGCAAAGGCGCAAAGAAAAAAAGTTTTTCGAACTTGGCGTGCTTAGCGCCTTGGCGGGAGAAAATATCCGGATCCGAAATATCGCGCTCATGTCTCTGCGCACTCGGCGTCTCTGCGGTGAATACCCTATCCGGGGGTCTCGATTTGCTCTTCCGGATCGATCTTATTGACGATCAAACCGGAGCTCAGCTTGGGATAGAAGTAGGTTGATTTTTGCGGCATCTTTTCGCCGGCCGCGGCGATGGCGAGAACTTCTTCAGCTTTCGGCGCGTTCAGGAGGAACGCGGCCTGAAATTCCTCTTTTTCTAGAGTCTGCAGGACGGTTTCTTCGTCTTCGAAGTAGCGGACCGTATCGCCGCCTTCCTGCTGCTCGGGCTCCATGCCGAGAATATGCTCGAGGATCAGCAAGTGTAGCGTGCTCACGTCGAGCTCCCTTAACGGAGCGCTTACATCTTTGGCCAGACGCTGCATGATGCGCTTGTTCTTCAGGCGCAAAATAAGATAGCGCGGATCGCGCTTGAAACTCGCGCCGATCACGCGGTGTTTTTTCGCAGCGGCCTTGAGCGCCTTGAGAAAGGAGACTTTCCCCTCGGGCGTCTTGGGATGCTGTTCCACATAAAAATAAGTCTGCAGCGCTTCTTCCAGCTCTAAAAACGGCTTGTGCGCGTATCCTCGCACCAGCCGATGAGTGGGCAGGATCACGACGTTATCGTCGTTCATGTTGGCGCAGTAAGCCATGACATAGTTGAAAGCTTCCCTGCCGGTCCATTGGCCGCGCTCGCGGCGCATATGATCGCGATAACTCAGAGTGGCCTCATAACGATGGTGGCCGTCGGCGATCAAAAGCTGTTGGTCGCGCATTTCCTGCTGAATTTTTTGAATCACTGCGGAATCGGTAATGCGCCACAGCCGGCAGTGATCGCCGTTATCCTGTTCCACGTCGAGCCACGGCGCCACTCCTTCGACCGCGACCGCGAGGATGCGGTTGATTGTTTGCTTGGGCTGAGCATAGAGGGCAAAGATCGGGCTCAGCTGCGCCTGGCACGCGAGCATGAGTTTCAAGCGGTCTTGCTTGGGCGCGTCGTGGGTTTTTTCGTGCGGGCGGATATCCCCGTTGGAGAAGTCTTGCAGCTCGGTGAGAGCGAAAAAGCCCAAGCGTTCTTTTTCTTCGCCGCCCTTGAGTTTGAAGCGCTGTGACAAGAAATAAATCGCCGGCTGCTGATCGCGCTCGAAGATTCCTTGCGCCAGCCAATCATTCAAAGCTTGCGCTGCGGCGTCGTAGGAGTCGGCTTCCTGGCTCAAGTCCAGTCTAACGAAATTATACGGAGATTTTTTGTAGAGCCGTTCCTGCTCGCTCTTCGAGATGATATCGTACGGCGGCGCGATGACTTTCGCCAGATCGCGAATTTTTTTCTGACTATAAACAACTCCTCGAAACGGCGCGATGCGTACCATAGGCTTACTTCCGATTACGGGCGGAAAAACTGCGCGACTGCAATTTCACGGCGTTTAAGATTCTTTTATGAGATCGTCTTATTGTTCTCTTGCGACGCCGAGATTCATGGCGCCGATCCCCTCGATTTCCGCCCTCAAAACGTCGCCGGGTTTGAGCTTTTCCTGGAACTCGGGCGAATCCGGGTTTCCCGTTGTGATCAGATCACCGGGCAACAAAGTCGTGACTTGCGACAAGAAACTGACCTGAGTGGCGATGTCATTGATCATGGCGTCGGTCTTCGCCGATTGTTTGAGCTCGCCGTTGATCCAAAGCTTCATCCAGAGATTGTGCGGGTCGGCGATCTCATCCTTGGTCGTGATCCAGGGGCCGATCGGCGCGAAAGTTTCAAATCCCTTGCGCACGTTGCGCGTGCCGGACAGATTTTTGCTCAAGCCATAGCCGCGAGCGGTGACATCGAGCATGATCGTATAGCCGAAAATGACGTCGAAGGCACGCTCTTTGCTGACGTTGCGCGCCGGTTGCCCGATCACGACGC
>Ga0209640_10002887_pt1 | contig 15043 bp, 15 predicted proteins | sample RifCSP10_1_FD_184018 | JGI IMG/M metagenome (GOLD analysis project Ga0209640, IMG submission 184018) | Soil microbial communities from Rifle, Colorado - Rifle CSP2_sed 10_1 (SPAdes) (version 2) | ecosystem: Environmental > Terrestrial > Deep subsurface > Rock core/Sediment | place: Rifle...
CCTGCAGCATTTATACACTGGTCCGTTGAGGTGGTACCGGCATCACATGCAGCACCGCTGATACGCAGCGTGCCTTGATGATTGGTACCCGACTGCTGGATGGCGTCGTATGACACAGTTGCGCCATTAACTGCATTGGTTCTAAGCATTGCGAGAGCCACTCTATCATCCCCTCCGTTAGTACTAACTGGCGAGATATTAACTGCTGACGTATCCAATGTACCGATATTTATAGATGTACCAGAAACGCCGGTACAATCAGAAGCAATGCTGGAAGTAGCATTATTATTAGCGCTCAATGTGGTCCCAGTACAAAAGTTCAGTACTTCGGCCACGGCAGCATTAACAGTTAAAGTTTGCACCACTGCGCTGGCTACTGTTCCGGTATCCGGAGTGGCATCGGTCCAGCCCGTATCAGAGTAAATGGTTATTCGGACAAAGAAGGCAGTATTGGTGGTTGTGGGGTTAGTCTGGGTGTTCCAACCAAGTGTCCTGGGTCCTGGAGTTTCAGAAAGGGCTTGTGTTCGATCTAAGCATAGTACGTTAGCGGCCGGCGTACATCCCCCCCCACCAGTAGCGTTGCGGGCGAAAACTGTGGCGTTTGTCCAGCCTGACCTGGAAGCTTCCGTGCCGGCATTAATAGTCATACCCGTGGGACCAGTACAGGTACCCACGGCGGTCGTGCAAGCTTCGAACTCAATCGACTGGATCGATTGGCTTAGTATTGTTGTGAAAGCGTAAGTATAAGTTTGGGACGATGCGCCGGGAACTCCTGAGGAAATGGTCAGAGACCGGGAGGTCATCTGATCAGCGCTTGCACTACGAGGTATAGTTGCCGGTAACAGCGCAGAGAGTATGAGTGTTAATCCAACTCCGAAAAACAACAGTAATCCTGAATGCTGTTTCATTTTATAAGGTAGGGCTTTGTTCATTTTTTAGTTTGTTTTCGTACGCTTGTCTTAGTATATACCATTGGCGCTATCGCTCTACAACTGGATTTCCGAAGTTATCCACATGTTAGTAGGTGGCAACCGCTACTAGGTCGTGAATCATTGTGTAGCTACCGGCCGGTGTCAAAACAGAAATATTAGCGATATAGGATACGGTGTAGTTGGTTAGGCCCCAACCACTGCCGGCTGTTTGGGCCACAGTGTCACCAACGGTGTATTTAAAATTATTGGCCGTACCATAGCCGGCTGCCGCTTGGCCGGTAGCAAAAGTGCTGTTAGGTTGAGGCGAGGGGTCGTTACCAAAGCTAACCGGTGAAGTGTTAGCCACTAAATTAATGCCAAACTGTTCGGTACCGGGTGAAGAAGCACCGAGCGACATGGCCGTTAATGTGTAGCTGGCACCGCTGGTCATTGATGGCGGCTGGCTCATGGTTTTAACCGTGTAGCCACTATCAATATAAGCCCGTACATGGAAGCTAGCGTTGCCCGTCTTGGCTGTAGTCGTATCCAATGTCCCCAAATTAACTACCGATGTGTCTAAACCGAACTCCAAAAACGGCTCATTGGGCGTCAAAAATCCGGAAAAGGCTTGATAATTGGTGCTGCTAAACTGGCCAACCCCCAGCGCGCCGGCCGAGCCTTGGGCCTTATAATTCGGCGAGCTTACCTCTACATCGCCACCAGTGCCGAAGAAAAACTCATTACTTTGATAATTCGAAGAAGAAACCTGAGCTGAGACAACTTTTGGTACAATCATCAAAAACAAAACCGGCAATGCTAGTAATAATCTTTTTGAAATATTTTTATTTCTGACGCGAACCATCACCGATAGTATACACTGCTTATGCTATAACGATTTAAAGGACTCGGCGATGCGCAAGATTGCCTCTGGGCCTGGATTCAACGTCTGGTCGCGGTACGTAATGACATAGGTTGCCGGAGTACCGCCGCGTCTCTGCAAAGCCAGCTGCCAGTCGCCATTAACCTCGGCCAACGTGACTGAATACTGGGGGGTATCAGGATCGCAAAGCATATTAGCGCCTTCGATTGTTACAACTTTTACCTGCCGCAGCTCGCCGGGTTTGTATAGACTGCCACACGGTCCATAAACGTTCGTAATATCAAGCGCGTTATTATTAACTATCCTAACAGGTAGAACCCTCGAGCTTGCCAGATAAAGAGGTATCGGCTCTTCGTTGACATAAATCACCAATTGATGCTGGGGCTGGACGCCGCGGAATTTGAAGTAAACAAATTTCGTCGTTGTGCTTTCCTGTTGACTTAGAACCCATTTACCGGTGTCTTTAAACGAAAAATAATCGGTTTGGAAGGTATTTATATTTCCCGAGATTTGTACGTTTTTTGTAACCGATGTCTGGGGTTTCGAAGTTTCATTGCCCGCCAAATCAACCGCTATAAAAACAGCTGCCGCAACCAGAGCAAGGACAAGCAGTATCACGAAACGGCTGCGTAGCCTGAACTTGCCGTACCAGTGCCGGCGCACCAGCTTGCGGTAAATGTATAAATCTGCCATGAGGAAAAGTTCCACTATATTGTATATTTTCAAGCTATACTATTAAAGATAAGCAAAACCAATATGGATGATAATATTCCAGGTTCAGTAATCGAACCGCTCGAAACGACAAGCCAGCCGGAACCAACGCCAAACCTGCAGCCTGCCGAGCCATCTACTGGCAGTGGGTCGCCGAAAAAAAAGTCGTGGCGGCGGCGCCTAAAAGAGTTTTCGAATTTGTATTTTATAATCTTCGCACTGGTTTTTCTGCTAGCTATCGCCGGTACTGTCGTGCAATTAACCTGGAACCGCAATCAAGCGGCCAAGAAAAGTTCATCTTTAACAAGCGAGCAGTTAGCCCAACTGCAAGGCAACACGACCTTAGTTGGTGATAGCAAACAGACCTTAGACATTCAGGGCAACACTATACTGGAGGGGCAGTTGCTGGTGCGCAAGGATGCCGAGATAGCCGGCTCTATAAAAGTTGGCGGCGGGCTGTCTCTATCTTCAATTACGGTTGGCGAGCAAAGCAACGTCGGGCAGCTGCAGGTTAACGGCATACTTTCGGTTTCGGGCGACACTACTTTCTCCGGGCAACTTAGCGTGCAAAAAAATCTTAACGTTTCCGGCTCGGGAACCTTCGGTGGCAACTTGACCGCAGCAAAGCTAACGATTACCAGTCTTCAAATCAACGGCGACTTTCAAATTAATCGACATATAACTCTTGGCGGCTCGATTCCTAGTAAAAGCAATGGGTCGGCGCTCGGCAGCGGCGGTACAGCCAGTGTTAATGGGGCTGACACCGCCGGAACCGTTACTATTAATACCGGCAGCAGTCCACCGGCCGGCTGTTTTGTAACAATTAATTTTGCCGCCAAATTTAATGTAACGCCGCACGTAGTCATCAGCCCCAGCAACAGCAGTTCGGCGGGGTTGAATTACTATACCAACCGCAGTACGAGCAGTTTTAGTATCTGCACCACCAATACGCCCTCAGCATCTACGACCTACCTTTTCGACTACATCATAATAGGTTAGGCAACAGGGATTAGGACTTAGGGTTTAGCTATTTCTATGTCCTGAACCCTGTGTCCTAAATATTTGACTTGTAACGCTCGCAGATTGAGCAAGTATATCTGCTCTCTAGAAAGGTCAAGGCATCATAGCCTTGACGCTTATAAGTATTTCAGACGTCAAGAAATACTGTAACTTTGTTAGCTCGGACATGTAGCACAGCCCTGTCTACCTGCATGTTAAAGTCGGGCTTACCTTTTTGCCTGACTGTTAGGTTTCCCGGTTTAAGCAAACTCATGAAGTTTTTATGATGCGGCAGGATATCAAAAGGCCCGGTCTCGTTAGTGGCCGATAAACTATCGGCCGGACCATCAAAATAGACCTGAAATGGCGCATAGATTTTAACCTGCATTAGCGGCAGCTTCATTTTCGGCCAAAATCCTCTCTACTCCCTTTAGGGTATCTTCGCGGCTAACATATTCACCCTTGCGATTAGTAAAACCCTCTACCACCGATAAATGCTGGCTAAAGAATTGAATCAGCTTCTTGGCCTTGGCATAGTCGGCCCGGTCGGCCGGCGACAATTCGTTTTCGCCGATGATGGCGATGATATTCTTAAGCGATTCGTATTTTTGTAGCAGCGCCTGCACCTGAACGCTGAGTTTGTAGTGCCGTTCGCCGACGACCTCGGTTGAGAGCAGGCTCGAGCTGGTGCGAATTAAATCCACCGCCGGGCGGATGCCTTCCTCGGCAACTTTGCGCGACAGCACGATGATGCCGTCCAGCTCGTGCTGGATCATCTGTACCGCCGGGTCACTTAGATCATCGGCTGGCACGTATATGGTCTGCACCGAGCTAATTGAGCCGTTCTCGTTGGAACTCAACCGGTCTTGCAGTGTTTTAACGTCACTGAAGATGGTTGGTTCGTAGCCGCCTTCTGAAGGAATTTGCTCCAAAATGGTCGACAGCTCATTGCGCGCTTGTATGTAGCGGTACATATTGTCGGCAAAGAACAGAATATCTTTGTGGTGTTCGTCGCGCATATGTTCGGCCGCGGCCACAGAGCTTAGGGCTACTAGCACGCGCTGAACCGGGTTTTGGTCCATCTGGCCAAAAAACATTACGGTTGATTTGAGCAAGTCGCGCTCGCGCAGTGTTTCATATAGCTCATGGCCCTCACGAATACGCTCGCCTATACCAGCAAAAAAGCTCATCCCCTGCCCACTCTTAGCGACGTTATGCACCAGCTCCATTGTCAGAACAGTCTTACCAACACCAGCTCCGCCAATGATGCCAACCTTTCGGCCTTTTACGAACGGTGTGAAGAAATCAATAACTTTAATGCCGGTTTCCAGAATCTGCGGGCTAGATGCCTCAAACGACATCCGCCTAGGCGGTAGCTGCCAGATGTTTTTGTAAGCCAGCTGGTCCGATTTTGGCAGCGGCTGGCCATCGAGCGGCCGGCCTAAAGCGTCCAGGATGCGACCGACGGTCGCCGGCCCGACTGGAACTTCTACGCCGCGGCCGCTGCGCTCAACCGACATCCTTTTTTGGATGCTGCGGTCGCCAAACAGGTCAAGGCAAACAGCCGTTTTGTTTTTTGCCAGATGGTCAACCAGCAAAACCGGGCGGCTTTGGCTTTGAACCAGAATCAGTTCGCCGATGTCCGGCGGATCGGAATCGAATTGAACCGATACCACCATATCGCGCACAGCAGTCACCACACCAGCGCTCATGGCTTGGCTCCCCTTAGACCGTTAATTACTTCTTTCAGTCGCTCGTCCTTTAAGTGCCGCTTGGCGCGCATATATTGCCGCGTTAAGTCATGCAGCGACTCATCGGCCCGCTCCTTGGCTACGCTCATGGCACGGAAGCGGCTGGCGTATTGGGCCAACTTCGATTCCAGTATCACTTCTGATAAAGTGGTTTGCATCATTGACCGTTCCAGGTGGTCAACGACCGCAAATGTACTAGGCTCAAAGATATAGTTGCTTTCGCTGATTATTTCCTCTCCGGCCTCGACGGCTTTCCCGCGCTCGGCCACGGCCGTTGCCAACTTAATTGTCTTGATAGCTTGATTAACCAGCGACTGATAGCTTTGATAGAAAACAGTGGTTGAGGTGTATCTTTGGACCTCATCTATTAATGGCGCGGCTGTGATGTTGCGGTCACGCTTGGGTAGCTGAAAGCTGCGTTTTGGTCGTACCCCTCTTTGTTGCATTAGAATCAAGCCGTGGTGGCCAATGACGATAATGTCGTTTTTTTCGGATTTGTAGTGCGTCAGAGCTTGGCTGATTAAGCGTTCGTCAATATCGCCCGAGAAACCGCCCTCAGAAGTTATTAGAATCATCAATTCTTTGGCTATCAACTGCTCCGCTGATTGCCGGCGGCCAAAATGGAACAGCTCATCTACCCGGATCTGGTTATAAATCCGCCACAACTCGGCAAAAAACTCGGTTGATTGTTGCACCTGGTCTTTAATCTGAGCAATGCGCATACTGGCAATGCCTTCAAAAGCGCTAGTTAAGCCAACGATGGTTGCAACCGAGTCGCGGTTGGCGGCGATTTCGGTCAGCTGCCTCATTTTTTGACCTCCTGGGCGATTACCACCTGATCTTTGAGGCTGTCCCTGACCGTGCCGTAGTCGGATTCAGTTTTGACAAGGCTAGCTGCCTGATTAGCTTGTTTTTTTAATTCAGCCACATTAAGACCGCGCGAAGGGTCGGTCTCAAGCAAGACATCGAGCATCAGTTGCTGAGCCAGAAGTTTGTATGTCTCGCCTGGCGACTGCGTAAACAGCACCTGGAAATGCCGTCCTCGAATAATGTCTTTTTGGGTGGAAAGGGCTAGTTCTGTGCCGAACTGCGCAAACTGCCTGGCCTGAGTATAGGCGCTTAAGGCCTGCATAGTCTTCTGGTTCTGTTCTTTCTGCCGGTCATTATGGCCGCGGCCGCCAACGCGGGTAACGCTCAGGCCGGCGTTAATGGCTGGTCTTAGCCCTTCACGGAAGACATCCATGTCCAATATCCACTGCCCATCAGTAATAGACATGACATTAGTTGGTAAATAGGCTGTAATGTCGCCGCCATCGGCCAGAACAAGCGGGATGGCGGTCAAAGAGTTATGGTTTTTCTTAAGCTTACCGGCACGTTCTAAAAGCGACGAGTGGGTATAGAAGATGTCTCCGGGGTAAGAATCGCGGCCTGGGCTGACGCCGGAAATTAGAGCGATTTCGCGGTAGGCGTGGGCATGAGTAGTCAAATCGTCATAAATTACCAGAACGTCCTGGCCGACGACCTGCCAGAGATACTCGGCTAAGGCGCAGCCAACATATGGTGCCAAGTAACTGTTAACCAACGACTCAAAAACTGTCGAAACCACGACTATAGCTTTTGCAAGCGCACCATTGTCTTTTAGGCGCGCGAGCAGACTGTCAACGTCGCTTTCTCGCTTGGCAATCAGAACGTAGACCACTACTTGGTCGGTGTCTTTCTGGTTGATGGCAATCTGTGCCGCCAGGGTTGACTTGCCTGACTTACTATCGCCGACCAAAGCTAGGCGTTGTCCTCGAGCGATTGGAAACAGGGCATCAATAAGGGTAACGCCGGTTTCCAGCTGTTTATTGAGCAGCTCGCGGGCGTATATTGGTGGAGCCCCATTAAATATTGGCCACTCGCCATCAGCTGCTACTGGCCCCTTGCCGTCAAGCGGCTGGCCGTTAACCGAAACTACACGCCCGATATAATCTTTGCCGACCTTGGCCATCAGCTGCGGTGCTTGCACGACGGCCAGCATACCGGTTTTTAAATTAGCCGAACCTAGATGTAGAACCCGAACACTCTCTTGCCTGATATGCTGGACAAAGCCTTTACTGCCATTTTCAAAAATAACTACCGAGTGCGGGCTGACCGGTTGCAAGCCGCGCACACTAACTAAAAATTTATTAACCGACAGGATCTCGCCTACCGGGTGGCCGGCATCAACAAACTGCTGAAAGTGCTGGTTCTTACCTCCTGCCACTGACCGCTCCCTCGATCAGTTTTACTAAATATCCTTCTTGTTTTTGCAGGTGTGTGCGCAGGCTCATGTCGAAAATCTGATTGCCTGTGCGCAGCTCGGCGCCAGCGGCAATCGTCGGCTGCAGGCCTATGACCACCAGGATATTGGGGTGTATATTAGCCCTTAGCCAACTCAGAATAGCATCGGTTATTCGCGGTGAGGGCTCGGCCGCCAGGCTGATATGGACAACCGGCGCGCGCTCTAATACCGACTGTAGCCTGGTTTTGAGCTCATCCCGATGGGCTTCCTCAAGCAGGTTGAACTTATTATCACGAGCTGCTTGCTCCAGCATAAAGGTAACCCGCGGCGGCGGGAGCGGCGTGCCAGCGGCCCTGGCCGCAGCTGATAGAAAAAAATCATCCAGGGCTGCCAGTTCTCTCAACAAACGGTTAATTTCCCCTGGGCCGACAACGCTCGTCGGCAACCTAAGTTCCACGTTTTATGTCCTCTATAATCGCCTTTTTATTTGCTTCCAGCTCGGTCAGAATGTAGTCTAATTGGTCTGACAAGTCAATCTGGTTACCGATAGCTCGCAAAATGTAGTGGTTAATAATGCTAGCCATCTCCACCTCAAAACGGGAAATAATCTGGGCTTTTTGAGCCTCGGACTGAGTCGCCAGTTGTTGCTGCAAGAATCCTCTTTGTTGCTCAATTGTCGTAATGGTCTTCTCAATCGAATCGAGCGCCAGTTGTTTGGCATCGGTTATAGACTGTTCGTACTTCTTAAATTCCTGTTGAAGGGTACGGGTAATTTCCGAACGCATATAATCGTTTAGCTGGGTGGTGGTTTGGCGTAAATCTTGCTGCAAAAATATGGCATTTTCGCCAATGATTTTTTCAAAATGCAGGCGTCCGCGGTTGCGCAGCTCTTCACGAAACTCATCGTTAAAAATATGTTCGACATCTTCTCTGGCGGCGCCCTCAAGCGCCTGCGTTGGATTGCCCTTAGCATCCTTTAACGAAGGGGTCTTGCCGATACGCCAGGCCAGCCAAATAAAAGCCACGGTCGCGCTCAAGATTGAACCGGTTATTAACAGAAGCCCACCGCTGTTCATACTTTTGTTCTTATCCTTATATCTTCAGTAGTAAATATACCCCAAGCAGACCGATAATTAAAACTGATGTGGCCGCCAGAACCACCTGGAACAGACCCCTAATAATCGAGTGGCGGCTCAATGGATTGCGACCGATGGCGATCATGGCGTTCCTGATGCCCGCCCAAAGCATGACGGCGGCTATTAGCGCCGCCACCGCGAACATAGCCAGAGCCGCATAGATACGTAATGCTGACAGCGGCCTACCGGCAACCGATTCACCAACACGAAGCAGCGGTTGAGGCACCGAAGCCGATTCTTTAAGCAGCGGGTTTTTGCCGGGCAGGATCTCAGCCATGATCCGCCCCAGGGCCGAGCCGTCATTGGCATAGACTATGGCGCTTCCCTGGCCGCTGAAACTCTCCAGCGCCCGGCCGATGATAAACCGTTCATTATCATCGGCTTTGGCGGCAATACCGTCCGTTCCGCTGATTGACAGGTAGTCACCGCCACGAATCTCGCCGTTTTGAGTGCTTATCAGTACCGGGTAGTTGCCGCTGGTAGCCACAAACACCTGCTGATCTTCTTTCTGCACCGTTAGAGGTGCGGCACTGGGGTCGATAACTACTCCGTAAATGCGGCTAGTATCGTCCGATGGTGCTAGTTCGACCGTTGAATCGCTTTTTTGGCTCAGAGCAACTACCCAACCTGGCTGCAAACTGCCCTGAGCGTCAAAACTGCGGACTATTGTTTCGGCAGCCGCAACCAAGCCGAAGAAGAGAAAGCCGGTAATTAGCGCCAGTATAATCCCACTCTTTTTTATCTTAGTCATTATGCTTAAGTATAACAAGAACAGGTTATAGGTTATAGGTGCTAGGTACTAGAAACTAAAAACTAGAAACTAGAAACTAGAACCTTAAATACTTAACTTGTTAAGTATTTTAACCACTTTATGGATGTCGGCTTCAGTAGTTTGCCGCCCGAAGCTAAAACGCAGCGTTGCGCGGGCTTCATCGTCTGTCAAACCAATGGCTGAGAGGACGTGCGATGGCTCAACGTTAGCCGCGGCGCAGGCGCTGCCGGTAGCAGCCTGGATGCCGGCCTCATCAAGCTGTATCATCAGGCGCTCATTATCACAACCGGGGGAGGTTACGGATAAGATATGCGGTGAAGCGTTTTTATTCGGCGCATTGATGATGGTTTTTGGTAAGTCTTTTTCCAGCTCGCGGATAAATAATGCCCGTAGACTTTTCAGGCGGGCGGCCTCATTCTTCCGACGCATCTGCGTAAGTCTCAGAGCGGTTGCCAGTCCTACCGCGCCGGCTACGTTCTCCGTACCGCTACGCAGATTAAATTCCTGGCCGCCGCCGACGATCAGCGACATAAGCTTGACTCCGGCTTTAACATACAGCACCCCGCTTTGCTTTGGGCCGTATATCTTGCCGCCGTTGATACTCATCAAATCAACCCCCAGTCGGGAAACGTGGATGTCGAAATAGCTTGGGGCTTGGGCGGCGTCGGTATGTAGTAAAATACTTGACTTGTTAAGTATTTTGGCTATCTCGCGTAGGGGTTGGACTGTACCTAGTTCGTTGTTAACCATACCAACACTGACCAGTACGGTTTTGCTGCCGATCATTTTTTCGAACTTGCCTAGATCTATTATTCCTTCCTTCGTAACCGGAATGATGCGGTGGTTAAAAAGATTTGCCGGCTCGAGCACAGACTCATGTTCAATGGCACTAACCAGAACTTCCCCTTCCGGGAACTGCTTCATTACGCCCTGGATGGCCAAATTATTGGCCTCAGTGGCTCCGGCCGTAAAGACTATTTCGGCCGTTTTGGCACCAAGGCAGATAGCTATATCTGCCCGTGCCTGCTCAAGCGCCTTTCTAACCTGTTTGGCTGCCAGATAAGTGGCTGATGGATTATGGAATTTATCAGAAAAATACGGTTCCATAGCTTTAAAAACCAGCGGGTCCACCGGCGTAGCGGCGGCGTAGTCAAGATAAATATTCCGGCTCATCCTTTGTCTAGATTAAAAAGTTTAACGGCGTTAGCGGTCGTCGCGGTGGCCAACTCTTCCAGGTTCTCCCCTCTTAGCTCGGCCAAAAATTCGGCTATCGGAAGTACGTGTTTCGGCTCGCAAATCTGACCGCGGAAAGGTGCCGGCGTTAGAAACGGCGCGTCGGTTTCCAGCAAAAGCTTATCCAGCGGCACAGCCCGCGCTGCTTCGAGCTGGTTATGGTCTTTGGTAAAAGTCATAATGCCGTTTAGGCCAATATAAAGGCCGCGGCTTAGAATTTCGTCCAAGTGGCCGGAGTCGGTGCTAAAGCTATGAACTACACCCTCTATGCCCTTGAATGAATCAAATACGCGCCAAAAGTCTGCCCAGGCATCTCGCACATGGAAAGCCAGCGGCAGGCCAAGTTCTAATCCTACCTCGATGTGCGCTCGCAAAGCCCGCTCCTGCTCATCTTTAGCCGAAATCTGCTTATAAAAATCGAGGCCAGTCTCGCCGATCGCCACTACCCGCGGCAGTTGGGCCAGTCTTTTGAGTTCTTTTCGGGCATTTGGGTTCGCCAGGAACTTAAGCGCGTCATGCGGATGGCTTCCGGTGGTTGCCCAAACAGCTTTTTGGGTTCTGGCCAGCTCGGCGGCGGCTTGCGAATCATCAAGTGTCGTGCCAACACTGATAAGTCTTTTGACGCCCGAGCGCGCGGCATCAGTCAAAACCTCGGCTTGGCGGTCGCCATATTTTTCAAATTGAAGATGGCAATGCGTGTCGATAAATTCCATCGTGGATCCTTAAGCGGCTTGGGCCTGTGCCGATTTGGTTGCTTCGTGCTTGGGAAAAAGCGGTCCAGCTAGCGGCTTTAAGACCCCGCTGCCAAATGTATTCTGAATCTTGATAGCGGTCTCGGGCAACAAAGGCAGCAGCAAGTCGGCTATTTCTAACAAGCTAGCCGCTATATAAGCTAAAACTTCTCGCATGTGGACTTCATCTTTGGTCTTAGCGATTTCCCATGGCTTGGTCTCATCAATGTATTGATTAAGTCCTCTAACCTGCTCCCAGACCTCTTCAAGCGCGCGATCGAAGCGGCAATCATTAATCGCCTGCTGGTATTTTGCGATGTCGTGCTTGGGTCCCGGGATATCTCCTATTAAGCCTTTTTGATACCTGATAATCATGGCGGCCGTGCGTGAAACTGCATTACCCAGTTGATCAGCCAGTTCGTTATTGTAAGCCGCCTCTAGTTTCTCCCATGTGAAATCACCGTCCTCGTATGATGGTATGTGCCGCAGGAAAAAGTATCTAAAAGCATCTACGCCGTACTTGTCGACCACTTCTTTAGGAGCAACTACATTGCCCAGCGTCTTGCTCATCTTTTTGCCGTCTACTGTCACAAAGCCATGTACGTAGAGTGTCTTCTGTATTGGCAGCCCCAGACCGAGCAGCATGGCCGGCCAAACAGCCGCGTGAAACCGCAGAATATCTTTGCCGATAACTTGTACATCGGCCGGCCAAAATTTCTTAAAATCAGGGTGCTCCGGGTAGCCAAGTACCGTGATGTAGTTCATCAGCGCCTCAAACCAGACATACATCACCTGGCTCTCGTCGCCAGGAACCGGAATTCCCCACGAAATCTTATCTTTCGGCCGGCTGACACTGGTATCTTCCAGCCCGGAATTGATAACCGATAAGATTTCGTGTTTTCGGCTCTGGGGCACAATCCGCAGCTGGTCCGTTTCAATGGCTTGTTTAATCTGCGGAGTAAAGGCGCTCAGCTTGAAAAAATAATTTTCTTCTTTAAGTTGCTCGTACGGACGGTTGTGGTCCGGGCAGATGCCTTTGTTAGATTTAACGACTTCTTCGGGGAAATAGGCTTCGTGGCCAGTGCAATACCAGCCGGAGTAGGTGCCTTTGTAGATGTATTTGGCCAGATTTTTCCAGATGACCTGCGCTCGCTGCTCGTGGCCGGGGTCGGTGGTTCGGATAAAGTGATCGTTGCTAATATTCAATAGTTTAAGCAAGTCGCGGAATTTCAGACTAACTTGATCGGTAAATTCTTTTGGCGAGAGGTTTAGTTCGGCTGCCTTTTCGGCAACTTTACCGCCGTGCTCATCGGTGCCGCTACTAAACACTACGTTCTCGCCTAACTGACGATGGTAACGTGCCAGGGCGTCGGCCATCAAAGTTTCCATGCCGAAACCGATATGCGGGTCACTATTGACATAAGGAATAGAAGTAGTTATGTAAAACTTGCTCATCAGATTAATTGTATCTTAAAACAGAGAGTTTTGTTTAGGTGCTTCTTCCGCTGGGGGGCCGGCTGGATTAAAATCAACCCCGAGCTTTTCGGCCAGTCTTTTTAAGAACTCGACTTGTGCAGCGTTAATCTTTTCAGAAGCTCTTGTCAGCGTGAACCATTTGGCTTTGTCAACTTCCGGCCACTCCAAAATCTTACCGGAGCGAGGAGGCCATTCTTTTCTTACAGTGTTGCTTTTGATACGGCTAACGTCGACATTGCCTTCTACCGCCCAGGCAATTACGGTTTTGCCGCCTTTTTGTTCTACAGTACCCAAATCTAACCACTCGCCACCGGGAACGCCGAGACTAAGCTCTTCGTTAAACTCTCTCCTTGCTGTTTCTTTTGGGTCTTCATCCGCATATTCACCCTTCGGAATCGACCAAAAACCTTTATCCTTGTTCTTAAACCATGGCCCACCATTGTGGATAATCAATACCTCAAGCTGTCCGTTCTTTATTCGATAGACCAATAATCCGGCGCTCTGTTTTTTCATAATTTGGTGGGTGATGTAGGATTCGAACCTACGACCCCTTGAATGTGAATCAAGCGCTCTAGCCACTGAGCTAATCACCCCTCCTGCAAACCAATTATAAGCTAATCTTGAACGTTGCTGGATAAATGCCACAAGCCGCAATAGCGGCACTTGTACGGCTTGAGTTCGCTGCCTCGGCGCCATTTTAGAGAGAGCGCCTCGGCCCGGACCTGATCCTCAGAATCAAATGCCAATTTATCAGCGCAAGGTAATTTTTTATCGGCCTCAGACAATATCAATAAATTCTTTACAGAAACGCTCGAATACCGCGTTAGTCCATCCAAAGCCAGTTTGCGATGGATAAACTCCTTTAAGCGGCGGTTTCGATGGCTGTACCACGTTATATTTTTCCAAAAAGACACCGTGGACGTTGAACCAGTCCAGATTAGTTTTAAGCCACTTTAAGGCAATCCGGCGGGCGTCGGCGTGATATCCGTAACGCTGCAAACCTTTGACCACCATAAAATGTAGCGGCGCCCAGCCATTCGGGTAAGCCCACTGGGTTGGCAGGGAACCCGGAACGAATTGTCCAAGCATTACGGTATCGGTGGCAGATAGACCGCCTTTGTTCTCAAATTTCTTGAGCGCTCCCACCATTCGTGTCGCCTGCCGTTCATCAACCAAACCGGCCCACATTGTGTAATAAGCTGCTAGAGAGTCGACGTTGCCGCGTTGTTTTTTGACATAGTTATAGTCGTAATAGAAGTTGCGCAGATTACTCCACATCAGTTGATTCATCGCTACTTTACGCCTATAGGCTGCTTTGTCCCAGCCTTCGGCCTTGCTCTCATCGCCCAGTAAACGCTGCACGTAAGCCAAATCGGTCTCGTATTTGTAAAGCAGCGAGTTCAAATCGACTGGCAGAAAATCCAGGCAATGCCTGCCGAAGCGCGGGGTTAAATCCCAGCCGCTTTCGGCTTCAGCCAAATCGTTCAAATAGTTGATGTCGTAATAGCGGCTGAGGCCTTCGTAAACCTGGCGGGCATGCGGTTTTTCGGTTCCCATCCACACAGTCTGATATTCATCTTCAGCCACGGCCATGGCTTCGCTCAACCATTGCCTGTCCATTTTAAAGGCATGGTGGACATCCAAAATAATGGAAGTAAGAAACGGCGGATGCGAACGCCCCATCAGATAGGTGCGCGAGGCGTTTGGAATAATCCTGAAACGCTTGAACATGCTAAGCAAGTCTTCCAAAATTCCCAGTACCAACTCCTTATTCTGACCGTCAAGCAAACCCTGCACCATAAAATAGCTGTCCCAGTAATAAAGCTCATTAAAATCGAATTCATGGCCCTCTTCGTAGGCTGGCACAAGATAGGGCTTAGGTAGGCCGATTAAACTGTCGTTGTCTTGGGGATGATACCGTGTAAGTTTGGGCCAATAAGTTGCAATGAATTCACGGGCCGGCCGAACATCTTCAGCAGTCAACACCGGCTGGTTGAACCGGGGGAGGAGCGGTAGTTTTTTTGTTAGATTTATGGCTTTTAGTAGTACCACTATTATCAGCCTACGCCCGCTTGGTTGCTATAGTCAATAAAATTATGGGTTTGGGAAGAGAGGTAGGCGATCGAGTGGTCTGGCCGCGGGGGAACCCGCGGCCAGACCGACTTCGCGTTGTGCCATGG
>Ga0209640_10002888_pt1 | contig 15041 bp, 10 predicted proteins | sample RifCSP10_1_FD_184018 | JGI IMG/M metagenome (GOLD analysis project Ga0209640, IMG submission 184018) | Soil microbial communities from Rifle, Colorado - Rifle CSP2_sed 10_1 (SPAdes) (version 2) | ecosystem: Environmental > Terrestrial > Deep subsurface > Rock core/Sediment | place: Rifle...
TTTATCGGCTCGATTCGGATCGCGGCGTTGGTCTTACTGGCGCCCATCACCGCCGCTGCGCAGACCGGCGCGCCGCGGACGCCGGACGGCCGGCCCAATCTGCAGGGTATCTGGCAGGTGCTCGCTCCCGCGGTGTGGGACATCCAGGACCACTCCCCGCGGCTGGGCGTGCCCGCCGGCCAGGGAGTCGTTGAAGGCAACGACCTCCCCTACCAGCCCTGGGCGCTCAAGCGGAAGCAGGAGAACTTTGCCAATCGGGCGACCGCGGATCCCGAGTCGAAGGGCTATCTGCCAGGCGTCCCGCGCATCATGTACATGCCGTTTCCGTTTCAGATCTTCCAGACGCCGACCCACGTGGCGATGACGTTCGAGTACGCCCAGGGTGTCCGGATTGTCTATACGAACGGCACGCCGCATCTGAAGGGGCCGATCGAGTGGTGGCTCGGCGATTCCCGCGGCAAGTGGGACGGTGACACGCTCGTCGTCGATGCCGTCCACTTCACGGCCCAGACGTGGCTCGATCGCGCCGGCAATTTTCACAGCGAGGCGTTGCATCTCGTCGAGCGTTATACGATGACGGGCCCCGACCACATCAACTATGAAGTCACGATTGAAGACGCGAAGGTCTTCACACGGCCATGGAAGATGAGGATGGTGCTGTACCGTCGGAAGGAACCGAACATCCGGCTCCTCGATTACGTGCCCGGCCTTCTCATGGAGGAGGAAATCGGGGAGCAGGAACGTCGCAAGACGAATTAGCCCAGGAGATTGATGTGAATTCTCGTGTTGTCCTCGGGGTGATTGCGCTCATGGTGTTGGCGGTGGCGCCGCGCGTGGCTGCGCAGACGCCGGAACGGCCGCCGATCATCGCCGGATGCCCGACCGAAAACCTCGCGTGGCATACCTGCGCGCTCCAGCAGGCGAAGTCGTTCAATCCTCCCCGGACGCCGACCGGCAAGCCCGACTTCCAGGGATACTGGCGCAGCCGGCTGACGCAGTCGTTCTCCGTCGAAGGCGTCGCCGAGGACCATCCCTTCGTCAAGGATCCCAGCCAGCGGTGGGACGTCGGGGCTTCGGAGATCGTCGAGCCGCCGGACCGGAAGATCCCGTACCAGCCGTCGGCGGCGCGAATCGGCCGAGAAGGGACGAACTTTCGTGAGTACATCGACCCACGCACCACGTGCTCGACCGCCGGCGTCCCGCGCCTCGCGTTGCAGGATCCCAGCCAGATCCTGCAGCCGCCAACCGACGATCATGTCCTGTGGCTGCATGAGGATCACCACCAGTTTCGCGCGATTGCGATGGATCAGCGCCCACCCGTGGGGAGAAATGTCACAACCTGGAACGGGCTGTCACGCGGTCGTTGGGACGGCAACACCCTCGTCATCGAGACGGCCAATTTCAACGGCTACGCTTGGATAGATGACTCGGGCAACTTCTATACGAACAATGCGCGCGTGACGGAGCGACTGACGATGGTCGATCGCGACACCATCCATTACGAGGCAACCATCGAGGACCCGACCGTCTACACCCGGCCGTGGAAGGTGGCGTGGGCATTGGTGCGCGACACCACGCCGGGAGGGTACGAGCTATTCGAAGAGGCGTGCCGCGAAGGCGACCGCGACCTGCCCCTCGTCCGCGACCTGGGCTACAAGTTCTATTTCGGGGCCCCCTGGCGATTGCGGTAACGGAGGGCGCGTCACGTATCAACGTCTGGCGACAATCGTCACGCTGGTCGCTGGAATAACCGTCGCCGTATCCTGGTCGACTAGGGCCGTTTCCGTACGACGGTATCGATTGCGTGCTGCGCGCATTCGTCCCCTTTGTCGCCGCCACCGCCGATGCCGATAGCACCGGCGACCACACCGTCGATCACGATGGGCACACCACCAGCACGCGGGAAGTCGCCGATCCACGCGGGTGCGCCATTACTTCCAGTCTGCACCCACTCCTCGAGCTCCCGCGTCGGACGGCGCCAGTGCGCGGCTGTCTTCGCCTTCAGGATCGCGGTCTCGGAATTGGTCGCGGTCGCGCCCTGCATCAGGTGGAAGTCGATCAGGACACCATCGATGCCCACCACGGCCGCTCCGACGAGGACCTTGTTCCGTTCGGCAAAGGCGACGCAGGCTTCGACCATCCTGCGTGCAGCGTTGCTACTGATCTCGACCCGGTTTACCGAGATGGCCTGAGCGCTGGCGTCGAGCGAGAACGCGCTAACAACGAGCGCCAGAGCGGCGACGAGCATCGTGCGCATGAATCCTCCTCTTCCAGAACCAAGCCAAGGACTCGTCCTTGATATCCCATGACCGACTGGACCTCGCCCTTGGCTGGTTGGCAGTGCTTGCTTGGCGCGCTCCGCGCGCCCAGGACCGCTATGCGGACCAGGAATGAGTACACGATTCTCGTCTGAGGCCGCATAGCGGTCCAAGCCTCGAATGTCGTGTGCGGTGCCGATCGACGTCTGTGTCGGTCGGGCAGGCGCAGTCTACAGCAGCCACCTGACGGTAAACCATTCCCCGGAGATCGCCAAACGTTGCTCTTGCCGCGGGCGTTCGAGTAGTGTGCGCGCTGCCATCTCCATGTGCCTCCGCGGCAATAGCCGCTACCTCGTCGGGAAAGGCGTACGCCATGAACGCGATCTATTATGCGGCGGTGGTGACCGACGCCCTTGTTCCACGAACAGCAACCTTCACGAGGAGCGTGCCGTGAGTGAGCCCACCGACGACTTCGCCACAATGTTCGAGGCTTCGATCCAGGCGAAGCGCATCGAGAAGGGCCAGACCCTCGAGGGCACGATCGTCGCGATTGGCCCGGAGGTGGCCCTCGTCGACGTCGGTGGCAAGAGCGAAGCCACGATCGACATCGGCGAACTCAAGGATGACGAGGGCGATCTCGACGTCGTCGTTGGCGACCGCATTCAGGCCATGGTGGTGTCGACCGCGGGAGGACTGACCCTGTCGCGAAAACTGGCGCGACGGGCCGCGACCGAGCGGCAGCTCGAAGATGCGTTCCACACGGGGCTTCCGGTGGAGGGCAAGGTCGAAAGGGCGGTGAAAGGCGGGTACGAGGTGCGCGTAGGCCGGTTGCGCGCCTTCTGTCCGATCTCTCAGATTGACACCCTCCGCACCGACGCATCGCCGCATGAAGGCCATGTCTACGAATTCCGGATCATCGAGTACAGGGAAGGCGGCAAGAACCTGGTCGTCTCGCGGCGCGCTCTGCTCGAGGAGCAGCAGCGGGCGAGCGCCGCCGAGATCCGCCAATCGATTGTCGCCGGCGCAGTGATGACCGGTCGTGTCGCCTCGGTGCGCGACTTTGGCGCATTCATCGACCTCGGTGGCGGCGTGCAGGGCTTGCTTCACGTATCCGAGATGGGGTGGTCCCGTGTGTCGGACCCGTCGCAGGTGGTCAAGCCGGGTGACGAGATTACTGTCAAGGTCCTGCGCGTTGACGACGACAAGCAGAAGATCTCCCTCGGCCTGAAGCAGCTCAGCGACGATCCATGGTCGCGAGTCCACGAAACGTACGAGATCGGCCAGGTACGCACCGGCCGCGTCACGCGCCTCGCCGAGTTCGGGGCGTTCGTCGAGCTCGAGCCGGGCGTCGAAGGGTTGGCGCATGCCTCCACCTTCGCGCCGACGGGACGATCGGAGGGATGGTCCACCCTGGTCGCGGCGGGGATGACGGGGGCATTCGAGATCCTGAGCATCGATCTCGAGAAGAAACGGATCGGCGTCGCGCTCGTTCCGGAGGGTTCGGCGCGGCACGGCGGCACGGCGCCATCGCAACCTGAGATCGTGCCGGGCGCGCGTCTCACGGGAAAGGTGGAGCGTCACGAGAGGTTCGGCGTGTTCGTCTTTCTGGCGCCGGGGCGGACCGGTCTCATCCCATTGGCGGAAACCGGCGTTGCGAAGGAGGCGGACATCGCTCGAGCGTTTCCCATCGGCGGCGACGTTGAGGTGGTCGTGCTCGAAGTCGATCCGTCGGGCCGCCGCATCCGTCTGAGCGCCAAGGCGGTCCTGGACGCGCAAGAGGCGGCGGAAGTGCGCGAGTACGGCGAGCGCGGGAATGCTGCGCCGATCGAGGGGTTCGGATCGCTCGCCGACAAACTGCGCGGCGCACTCAAGCCGCGCGACAACTGAGGTCGTCGGCGTGTGGGTACACCAGTCGTCCCTCCCGCTGAAGCCAATCGCGCATCACGCTTTGTCGAGAGGCCCGCAGGTCCGCCTTAGGTTCGTGTGCAGCATATGAGCGCCAAGCAATCGCCGCGTCCACGGCGTGAGTTCCTCGAGCAGATCGGGCGGGCTGGTGCCCTCTTGAGCCTCGTGCCCGTGCGGCCCTGTCTGCTTGAACGCGCGACGGATGCGACGGAGATCGGACAGAGTCGTGCCGTACGCACCGGTAGCGCCCGGCACATCACCATCCTGCACACCGCCGACATTCACGCACAGCTCGACGTCCATGACGAGTTCTTCTGGGAGAACGGCAAGCCGGTCTTCCGGCGGCGTGGCGGCTTCGCGACACTCCGCACGATGATCAACACGCTGCGGCAGCAGAACCCCGGCAACACGCTCCTCGTGGACGGCGGCGATTGCCTCCAGGGCAGCGCCGTCGCGTCCCTCTCGCAGGGAAAGGCGATCGTGCCGCTCGTGAACGCTCTCGGCTACGACCTCGTGCTGCCCGGCAACTGGGAAGTGGTCTACGGCAAAGAGATGATGATCGCGGACCTCAACGCCTACTCGGCGGCCAAGGTGTGCGCGAACATGTTCCATGCGGGCGCGGCGAATGCGCGAATGTTTCCACCCTACCAGACGTTTGAGGTCGGAGGGGTCAAGCTCGGATTCGTCGGGTACAACGATCCACTCACGCCAACGCGTCAGTCGCCGGCATACTCCAACGGGATCCGGTTCACGCACCCGCGCGAGGATCTTGCCGAACATGTGAAGACGCTGCGTGAACGCGAGGGGTGCGTGCTCGTGTTCGTGCTCGCGCACATGGGGCTCGCCCAGCAGTTCGATCTCGCCAATCAACCGTACGCCCGCGGTGTCGATTACGTCCTCGGCGCCGATACGCACGAACGGATCCGTGAGCCGCTCGCAGCGCGATATGCAAAGGTTACGGAGCCTGGCGCATTTGCATCGTTTGTCGGCAAGCTTGATCTCATCGTTGAAGACGGGCGCATCAGGGAACAGACCTACGCATTGCTCGACGTCGACCCTGAGCAGTATCCGGAAGACCCGGAAGTGAAGTCGATGGTCGCAGCCGCCAAAGCCCCTTATCAGAGGGAACTCGACCGCGTGGTCGGCAGGACGACCACGCCGCTCGTGCGCTACTACGTGATTGAGACGCCGATGGACAATCTCATCACGGACGCGCTGCACTGGAAGTTCCAGCCGGACTTCGCGGTGTCCAACGGCTTTCGCTTCTGCCCGCCGCTCGTGCCGCCGTCCGGCGGCGATGCACCGGTGACCGCCGAGTACCTCTGGAGCATGTTACCGGTTGATTCCGTTCTCAAGACCGGAGTGGTCACTGGCCAACAGATCCGCGATTGGCTCGAGAACGAATTGGAGAACGCGTTTGCGAAGGACCCGGCGAAGCGATTCGGCGGCTGGCTCGTGCGCTTCAAGGCGTTGACGGTAGTTTTCACCATCGGCAACCGCATGGGGTCACGCGTACGCGAGGTGAAGATCAACGGCGTGCCGCTGGACGTCAACAAGCGGTACACCATGCTCGGGTGCGAACGCGACGGCGACCCGGACACCGTCGTCTGCAGGCTGCAGAACGTGGCGGACGCACGGCGGCTGGATATGTTGGTTCACGAAGTGCTCAGCGAATATCTCGCCGTGCATTCGCCAGTCGCGCCGCGCATCGAAGGTCGCGCCGTGGCGACCGACGCCCCGGCCAATCTGTTGTCGCAGCTTGAAGGTACGAGCTACCGTTTCCGGTAAACGGAGCCGGCCGCTACTGCCATCGCGGTCGCCGTCCTGAATTTGCGTCACGGCGTCTTTGCGATCGCCGTTCGACCCGAGGACGACCGAAATGTATGACTCCCCGCCGCTGTGTATACTTGCGTCGCTTCGCCAACCACCGAAGGAGGAAGAATGACGACTTGGATTCCAAATCGCCGCGCTTTGGTCGCTGCGCTTGGGGCCACGCTGGCCGCGCTGACGACCGGCGCGAGACCGTTGCGCGCTCAGTCCGCCCCTCGGGGGAACAGTCCCGCCCGTCACGATCTGGACCGCTGGATGGACGAGCTGCCCACCAAGCATCGCATCTTCGTCGATACGGCCAGCCGCCAGGGCGGTCAGGATGGAGTGCAGTTTGCCGGCAACCTGTTCAACATCAATGAGTCGCCCTACGGTGTCAAACCCGCCGATGTGGCCGTCATCATCTGCTTTCGCCACCAGTCGACGGCATACGGTTACAACGAGGCCATGTGGGCCAAGTACGGGCAGTACTTCTCACAGCGCCTCGATCTGCCGAAGCCGGTGACGGTCAACCCCCTGAACCCTGCCGGCCCGCTCGAGGAGGGCGCCCGGACGGTTGCCACGCTTGCCGACAAGGGCGCCGTTATCGCGGTCTGCGCGCAGGCCACTCGGGGAATGGCCGGCCGGATCGCCATGGCCACCGGCGGATCACAGGACGCGATTTTCAAGGAACTGACGGCGAACGCCGTCCGCAATGGACGCTTCGTCCCTGCAGGGGTTGTCGCCGCGACGCACGCCCAGGAGTACGGGTACACCCTGCTCAGCTGCGCGTAGCGCGTGCTTGTTCTGGCACTTCGTACCCGTGTCGCGCTGGCTGCTTAGTCTGTCGGTTGCGCTACTGCTCGCTGCTTGCGGATCCTCGTCTCCGGGGGACCAAGCCACCACGATCCCGAACGCCGAGCTGGCGCGTGCCGTTGCGCCCATTGGGGATGACGTGCCGACACTCACTGCCGACGAGATCGCGGCTGCAGCGGCATTCTACAGTCGGAAAACCGTCAGCATCATCGTCGGCTCCGGGGTGGGCGGCGGTTTCGACACCACCGCTCGCCTGGTGGCGCGCCACATCGGCAGGCACATCCCGGGCACGCCGACGGTCATTGTCGTCAACATGCCGGGAGGAGGCGGCCTGGTGGCGGCCAACCACCTATTCAACGTGGCACCGAAGGACGGCACGGTGATCGGCCTGTTCCACGAGGCGCAGGTGATGAACCAGCTCACGCATGGAGAAGGCGTGCAGTTCGACCTCCTGAAATTCAACTGGCTGGGTAGCTCCTACGACGACCCCAACGTCTGCATCGTTCGCTCCGACGCATCGGTGACGGCGTTTCAGGACCTCATCGGTCGTGCCGAGCCGATTGCCATTGGTGGCACGGGACCCGGTTCCAACAGCTACGACGCGCCACAAGTGTTGGCGAAAGCGACCGGAGCGAATCTCAGGACGGTCGCCGGTTACTCGACAACGAACGACGTGAAGTTGGGGATCGAACGCGGAGAAGTTCAAGGCATGTGTCTCGGGTGGGAATCGGTTCGGTCGATATCCGCCCACTGGCTGGAAGACAAGTACGCGCGGGTCTTCGTGCAGAACGGGACCGCTCGACACCAGGATTTGTCAGACGTGCCACTGGCCCTCGAGTTCGCCAAGGACGAGGAAAGCAGGGTCTTGCTGAGGCTCCTGGACGCGCCCAGCTCGATCTCCAAGCCGTTCGCACTGCCACCGGACGTCGACGAGCGTCGCGTGCGGGTAATGCGCTATGCGCTTTCGGCCACCTACCACGATGCCGGGTTCCTGGCCGACGCAGCAGCCATGCGGCTGGATTTCCAGCCAAAGACCGCGCATGAGATTTACCAGGTCTTGAGCGAGGTGCTGGCCACTCCACCCGATGTCGCGGCAAAGTACCGACAAATGATCCAACCGTGGTAGCGTTCTTCATGCACTGAAAAGACGACGCTCATAGAGAGAATCAGCATGCCGAAGAACATGAAGATCGAAGTCAACAACGCTGTCTTTTCGTTGCCCTACCACGTCGCCCTGGAAAAAGGCTTTTTCCGCGACGAGGGGTTGAACGTAGAGCTCATCCCGGCCGGCTCCGGCCGCGATCGGGATAAGGAGGTTCCTGAACAGCCAATCGAGGATCACAGGGCGGTGAAATCCTATGGCTGGCACGAAGGGATCGAGCGGGGAGAGTTCTGCATGTATCGGGCCTGCGAGTGGGGTCAGATCCGCCGGACGCAGGACAGCCGGGAAGGTGCGCGGGTGATCTGCAAGCGGGCTGCAGTTGCGACGCAGGCGATTGTCGTCAGGGGAGATTCCCCTTACAACGTGCCCGCGGACCTGCATGACGTGCTCGTTGGTGTCAACATGCACGCCGGATCTCACTATGTGACCCTGGCATTGCTGGAGGGATCCCTCAAGAGGCACGAAATCAGACCCGGGCATGTGGGCGGCCCGAAGCAACGACTTCGGTTTCTGGAAGACGGCAAGCTGGGTGCAGCCGCACTCATGGAGCCGTGGATCACCGTCGCCGCAAAACGTGGACACAGGATTATCTGCGAGGCTTTCTATGAGGGTGCCGAGGTCGGTGTGCCATCCCTCGACCCGGAAGGCTATGCGCGGGTCGATCGCGCCATTCGCCGCGCCGTCGACAGCATCAATGAGGGCATCGAGCCTTACCTGAAATACATGATCAGAGAAGTGCCGAAAGAGATCGCCGAGCTCAGCGACGGGGATTTTTATCTCGGCAGATTTCGCTACGTCTATCCTCGGCCGTACACGCCGGAGGACTACGAGCGAATCTACGACTGGATGGTCGGCTGGGATTTGTTGTCGCCGGAGAGCCGTTTCGACGTGATCGTCGATCGTAGCCGCATCAGCGCCTGAGGTTCACAGCCCGACCATCTCGATCGCTTCAAACGACTGGGCCTCTAAAGGGTGCGGGATTCGCCATCAATCGGCACGGCTTCACGCGGCGGCCAATCCCTTTGCCGTGCACGTCATCGACGTGCCGTCCAACCGAGTCAGAATTGCCCGCGTCTGTGGATAGGCCGCGAGCAGCGTCGGCGCGAGCGCCTCGCCGGCGACGCAGATGGCGGTTGCGAGCCCGTCCACTGTCGTCGCCCTCGGACCAATCACGGCCACGTCCACAAGGTCGTTGGCGCTCGCGCCGGTCCGCGGATCAAAAATATGGTGAAAGCGCCCGCTCGCCTCGAATGTCGTGCCATACCCGCCAGACACGGCGAGGGCCATGTCCTCAAGCTCGATCATGCGGTCGATGCTGCCGAAGTCCCTACCATCGCGGATGCCGATGCGCCAAGGACGCCCATCCGGGTGGCGGCCGATGGTGCGGGATTCGCCCAAATCGACCACGGCGCTCTCAAAGCCTTCGTTGCGCAGCATGTCGGCTACGGCGTCCGTGATGTAGCCTTGGGCAACGCCGTTCAGCGTAATGGCCATGCCGGCGCGGGCGAACCCGATTGCAGCCGCGCCGCTTTCGATCTGACGGAAATCCACCACGGTGCGTGCAACCTCGCGCGCGCGGGCCGCGATGTCCGGCTGGATGTCGGCATGCGACCAGAAATGTGCCTCGTACAGTCGCCATAAGGGCTGTACCGAAATGTCAAAAGCGCCGCCGCTCAGCTCAGCGAGGCGTTGGCTCTCCTCGACCAGTCGGCGCAGCTCGGGCGACGGCTTCATCAGCTTGCCGGCTTCATTGAGGCGCGAGATCTCGCTGTCAGGCCGGTAAAGGCTGAAGATCCGCTCCAGGCGCTCGATCTCATGGCGGACCCGCAGGATCGTACGTTGCGCGAATGCGGCGTCGGGGTGCCATAACGTGAGCTCCGACTGTGCGCCAAGCACTTCGCCACGCCAGCTGTGCAACCGAGCTTTGGGCGCAGTAGCGCGCACCGCCGCCATCAGCAGCGGCAGACCGGCAACCGCCGCAACGATCCGCAAGACACGACGGCGCGTCGGACGTTCTTCCGCGCGAGAACAATCGCGCGTGCTTGCTGGAGCTGCGAGTTTCTCTTCAGGCATTGTTCACCCTGACATCACCAGACGTCTTCAAAGGCCGAAAGTCGTGCACATGAGTCAAGTCTTCGACAGGCCTTTCTAGACGTCTCGCCCGCACGGAGTGCGGGCAAGCAGATACTGGCCCTGGCGAGGCGGAGCCACACACTCGGTCGTCCGAGGCGCAGCCTCGCTAGGCGTTGCCTCGCCGCGCAGCCTGGCGACCCGCGCCAGCGGCGGACACCGCTTCTCGTCAAAATATTCGACTTGGCAATCGAGGCACTGAAAGCACTCGGCCGTGACGATTCGGCCCGTCGGCTCGATCGCCCGCACGGGGCACGTACGTTCGCACAAGTGGCAGGGACTCCCGCATTCGGGGCGACGCTTGAGCAGATTGAGAAGGTGCAGCCGATCCAGGAATGCGAGCACGCCGCCCAGTGGACACAGGAAGCGGCAATAGGCCCGCTCCGAGAACAGCCCGATGGCCAACACTGCACCGGCATAGAGCACATAAGGCCAGGCGCGCGTGAATTTGGCGGTGATCGCCGTCTTGAACGGCTCGATCTCCAACGTGGCCCCCGCCGGGTCGATCTGCGTCATCATCAACGCCAGCACCGCCGCGGCCGCGATGTACTTGCCCATCCACAAGCGCTTCTCCAGCGCGCCCGGCGGGTTCCATTGCGGCACGCGCAGCGCGCGGGAGAGCTGGCCGAGCAGCTCCTGCAGCGCCCCGAACGGACACAGCCAGCCGCAGAACACGCCGCGCCCAATCAACACCACCGACACGAGCGTGTAGCCGGCGACGATCACCATCAGCGGTTCGGCAAGATAGAAACCGAGATCGACGGGACTGAACGGCGCCTGGACATAATTCATGACATTGACGATCGAGAGCTGCACACCGGCGGTCCAGCCGAGCCAGACGAGAACAACCAGCAGGAATCCTGTGCGCACGAGCCGGTGGGCCACGCGAAAGCGCGCCAGCGTCGCCTGGAATATGAAGATCAGAGTGAGCACCGACAGGAGCACTGCGAGAATCGCAATGTTTACCCGCGCGTCGCTCCAGGCCTCGATCCAGATAGCGACGGGTGGCGTCAGCTCCGGTTCCAGCTGCGGCTCCGGCTGCGGTGCCTGCTGCGGTTCCTTCTGCGGCTGCGGCGTGAGGACGCGGGGGTCCGGGACCTGGAGGACGTAGGTGTCCGGGATTTTGTAGTCGAGCCCAAATGCGACGGTCACCGGTGGACTGCCGACGCTATTGATCAAGATGTCCAGCCGCCACGGCTTCAGGGGGTCGAAGCCGGAATTGGCGGGCAACGCGAACAGCCCGGTCACCTGCTGCCCCTCGATGGGCGTGGCATAGGAATAGTCGTTTTGCACGAAGCCGAATGTCTTCCCGTCTTGAATCACGCGCAGGCGATCGAAGCGGTTGCCCTCGGACTCTCGAAAGTATTTGGTGCCGAGAAAATCGTACGGCCCGTTGGAGGCGACATAGATCGCGTGCGCGCCGACCGGCAGCTGGCGCTTGTAATCCTCGAATTTCAGCAAGCCGAGCAGATTGCCGCCGATGGCAGGTGGCGTGACCAGCGCCGTCATGAATTCGATGTAGAGATCGTCGCCCGCGCCGAGCGGCCAGTCGAGCTTCACACCGGCCGCGCCCGCACTGGCGAGGGCTGTCGCAACTTCGCCTGAGGTCACCCGCCGCCGCACCACGGCGCCCTCGGCGAGAAGGTCGTTCCAGGACCTGATGCTGAAGCTCTCGAGATCGAGGGTCGGCACGGTCGCAACGGTGACCGCGGTATCAGCGGTCGACGCGGCGGTCGGCGGGGTGGTCCGCGCGGCGTGCCCGCGCAGAACCAGCCCCGCAGTGGTGAGGACGGCCGCGCGCATGGCGCGCGCGCTGATCGTTGCACCGTCGACGTAGTCCGGCGGCAGCGCGTTGGTGCCGCCGCGCAGCGGCCTGCCGGCTTCCCGGGCAAGAAACGTATCGAGCTGGCGCTGGCGCACGGTATCGTGAACGATCATCGACTCCTGGTGGAATACGGCCTTGGCCCCCGTGATGCGGCCGCTGAGATCGACGCTGGCGATCACATCGAACGGTGTCGTCGAATAACCCGGCGCGGCGATGATATCGAGGGTCGAAAACACATAGGCGACAATCTTGCCGCCCTTGAAGACCGCGATCGCAGGCGGCGAGCCTTCCTCCGTCCCGAGGCGTTCGGCTCCGGGATACACCACCGCCATGACCTCGGGCGTCAGCCGTTCGCGCAGTTTGCCCTGCTCAGCGCTGGCAGGTGAGGCGAAGACCAGCGCTGTCAGGGCGAGGCAGACGCTGAGCGCCCTTGCTGATGAATCCTGGAAGTGCATTGCCTGGAGCGCAGACAGAGCGTTCAGCATTCGAAGTCAGGCCGAGGATAGCGACCGTGCCAGGGAATCTCAAGTCCTGCCCGGCCCTCCGCCAGGTGGCTGTCATTGCCGCACCGGCGAGCACACAAGGACCCTTTGCGGCCAAAATTGCCCAAAAGGTGCTTGTAAGGAGGCCCCCGTTGGTGTAACCTGCGCGCCTATCTGCCTCGTTTGCGCGTGGGAAGGAGCGACATATGCTTCGAACCCGGGCACTGGCGTCAATAAGCATCGCACTAGCCGGCGCGGTATTCTTCACCGCGGCAACATTACCGGCGCAAGTTTCCCCCTCCGCAGTCGCGACCCCCTCCGCCGTCGCGACCACCCATCGCGCGACATTGGACAAATATTGCATCGCCTGTCATAGCGGTGCCACGCCAATGGCAGGACTGCGCGTGGACACCCTGGACACTGCCAATTTCGAGACCAACGGCGTCACTTGGGAGAAGCTGGCGCGCAAGCTGCGCAACCGCGAGATGCCGCCAGCCGGCATGCCGCGGCCCGATGCGGCCACCTACGACACGCTCGTTAAGTACATCGTGACCGGGCGCGATCGCCTGGCGGAGGTCAAGCCCAATCCGGGACGCTCCACGCTCCATCGGCTCAACCGAACGGAGTACGGGAACGCCGTTCGCGATTTGCTGGCGCTGGAGATTGACGTCGCGGAGTTGTTGCCGGCCGATGACATCGGCTACGGTTTCGACAACATCGGAGACGTGTTGCAGGTATCGCCCGTCTTGATGGAGCGGTACCTGTCGGCAGCACGCAGGATCAGCCGGACCGCGGTGGGCGATACGACAATCCCCGTGGCCTATCAGACATATAACGTTCATCATGGCCTGGTTCAGACCGATCGGCTGGGCGAATCCGCGCCGGTCGGCTCGCGCGGCGGCACCATCGTGCGTCACGTGTTCCCGGTGGACGGCGAATACGAGATTTCGGTCACGTTGCAACGGAATACAGACGATGAGTATTTGGGCCTCGAGCGGGAACGCAAGCTCGATCTCAGGCTCGATGATCGAAGGCTCCAGCTGTTCACCATTGCGGCCAGCCCGAAGAAGATCCTGCTCGGCGGCGGAACCCCTCCCGATGCGCATCTCAAGATCCGCGTTCCAGTGAAGGCCGGCGCACGAGAGCTCGCTGCGACATTCCTGAAAGATACGCTGATCAAGGAAGGCATCATTGAACGCGTCCGGGACGACGTGGTGCAGACGTACTTCGAAGGCGTGGGCAGCATTACGGTTGCCGGTCCGTTCAATGTGCAGGGGCCGGGTGAGACCGTCAACCGCGAGAGGATTTTCATCTGTCGTCCATCCAGGGCCGCCGACGAGCAGGCATGCGCGACGAAAATCCTGTCCAACCTCGCGCACCGCGCCTATCGGCGGCCGGTCGGTGCCGAAGACCTGACGCAGTTGCTCGCGCTCTACAAGACAGGCGCACAGAACGGCGGCTTCGAGTCGGGCGTGCGACTGGCGTTGCAGAAGATTCTCGTGTCGCCCGCCTTCCTCTTCCGTGCGGAAGTCGATCCGCCCGGCGCGGCTCCCGGGACCATCTATACGATCAGCGATGTCGAGCTGGCATCGCGCCTGTCCTTCTTCCTGTGGAGCAGCATTCCCGACGATCAGCTGCTCGCCGTGGCCGAGAGCGGCCGCCTCTCCGACCCGTCGGTCCTGCAGGCGCAGGTCAAGCGGATGATGGCGGATCCACGCTCGGAGGCGCTGGTGAGCAACTTCGCCGGCCAATGGCTGTTCCTGCGCAATATCGCCAGGATCTCCCCGGATACGACGACGTTCCCGTATTTCGACGAGAACTTGCGCCAGGCACTTGCGAAGGAAACCGAGCTCCTGATCGAAAGTCAGCTGCGTGAGGATCGCAGCGTCGTCGACCTGTTGAGGACCGACTACACCTTCCTCAATCAGCGCCTGGCCGAGCACTATGGGATCAAGGGCATCTACGGCACTGAGTTCCGCCGCGTCAAGCTCGAGGACCCGAACCGATACGGACTGCTCGGACAGGCCAGCATATTGGCGGTGACCTCCTATCCCAACCGGACGGCGCCGACCATCCGCGGAAAGTGGGTGCTGGAGCAGCTCCTGGGTTCTCCGCCGCCACCTCCGCCGCCCAATGTTCCATCGCTGAAAGAAGATGCGACCACACAGAAGCTGACCATGCGCGAACGCATGGAACAGCACAGGGCCAATCCCACCTGTGCCGTCTGCCACCGCATGATGGACCCACTCGGCTTCGCGCTCGAGAACTTCGATGGGCTTGGCGGCTGGCGTGTGTCCACGGGACCCGGGGCGGGACCGATCGACGCCTCTGGTGCCCTGCCCGACGGCACCAAGTTCATCGGGCCCGCGGGCTTGCGCGATGTCCTGCTGAAAAAACAGGACATGTTCGTTGAAAACTTCACCGAGCGGCTGCTGACCTATGCACTGGGTCGTGGCCTGGAAGAGTACGACGGCGCGGCCCTGCGCAAGATCGCGCGCGAGGCTGCCGCGGACAATCAGAAGTGGTCAGCGATCATTCTTGGCATCGTCAAGAGCACACCATTTCGAATGAGGAGGGTTAGCGATGGTAGTCTTTAAGTACGCTATTCCCCGGCGCACGTTCCTGCGCGGCGTGGGTGCCACGCTTGCCCTGCCCAT
>Ga0209640_10002889_pt1 | contig 15039 bp, 13 predicted proteins | sample RifCSP10_1_FD_184018 | JGI IMG/M metagenome (GOLD analysis project Ga0209640, IMG submission 184018) | Soil microbial communities from Rifle, Colorado - Rifle CSP2_sed 10_1 (SPAdes) (version 2) | ecosystem: Environmental > Terrestrial > Deep subsurface > Rock core/Sediment | place: Rifle...
GGGCGCGGGGAGGTCGTGGCCGCTCCGACGCGGCGACGGCCGACCAGATCTTCACCGCGTCGAATGCCGCACCGACGCGTCAGTCCCATCGCACCGACCTGCGAAGTCCGATTGCACCGGCAATCGTCAGGTCGATCGCACCGACCAGCGTAAGTCCCCTCGCACCGACGAACGACAGTTGATCGCACCGACATGCGTAGCTCAGATCGCACCGACAAGCGACAGTCGATCGCCCCGGCGAGCCTCAGCGAGCCCGTCGCGCATCGAGGCGCCCGACCGCGACGAGGATGCCGAAGATGATCGCCTCCGGACGAGGCGGACAACCAGGGATGTACACGTCGACAGGCAGTACCCGGTCGACACCGCCGGCGCTCGCGTACCCTTCGCCGACGATGCCGCCGGAAGCCGCGCAGGCACCGACGGCGATCACGACGCGTGGATCCGGAACAGCGTCGAAGGTCCGGCGGACCGCGGTTTCCAGGTTGCGCGTCACCGGGCCCGTCACGATGACGCCATCGGCATGGCGAGGCGAGGCGACGAAGTCGATGCCAAGGCGGCGAATGTCGTACACCGGGTTCAGGAGGGCGGTCAGCTCCCAGTCGCAGGCGTTGCACGAGCCGGCATCGAGGTGGCGGAGGTGCAGCGACCGGCCAAGCACTCGGCGAATCTCTGACGAGGCGCGGGCAGCCTCGGCGTCGCGGTCGGCTGCCGGTGTCATGGATAGGGCGGCCTGTCCCGCGCCGGGTCGAGGGGTCGGATCGTCGGCAATGACCTCGAGTCGCAGGTCTTCGCGGCGGCGCGCGGCGAGCTCGAAGTCCCGCCCCATCGTGACCGCGTCCGCCCAGGGATCCTCGGCGCAGCGGCCACAGAACACGCAACGCGCAAGGTCGAGCGCGACGTGACGGCCGTCCTCATCGGTGCGCTCGGTGATCGCGCCGGTGGGGCAGACCGCGGGGGGCGGCAAGTGACTGCCCGGGCGAAGCACCGGCGCTCCCCGAAAGCGGTCCGGCGGCACGCTGGGCTCTGCCGGGTAGCGTGTGGTGACCACCCCGGTGCGAAGCGCGTTCATGACGATTCGCAGCATGTCAGCGGTCCGTGCACGAGTAACAGAGCTCGAAGCTCTTGTTGACGAGCGGGAAGTCCGGGACGATGGCCGTTTCGGCGGCGAGCGCCACGGCGGGCCAGTTGTGGTAGCTCGGGGACCGAAGGTGGTAGCGCTCCACGCGCCCGTCGGCATCGAGGCGAAGCCAGTGGACGGCCTCACCCCTTGGTGACTCGATCGCTGCAATCCCGATTCGTCCGCCCGGCACCGGCTCCGGGATCTCCGCCTGCAGCCGCCCCGGCTCGAGCCTACGTACGAGCTCGCCGACCAGACGGATCGACTCCCGGGCCTCCAGCGCACGAATCGTCATGCGAGCCATTACGTCGCCCTCGGAGGCGGTCGCCACGCGGAGATCGCGTGGCCCGGCGCCGGCAAACGCGGCGTGCGGATGATCGCGCCGCGCGTCGCGGTCGACGCCACTTGCCCGCGCCGCGACGCCGGCAACCGCGAGGTCTACGGCGGCTTGGTTCGACAGAATCCCGGTGTCGTCGAGGCGATCGACGATGGAGGGGTTGGCCTCGATCCGTCCCATCAGACCGTCGAGTGCGGCACGCGTCTCCTGAAGGGAGGTGGCAATCACTGCGAGGAGGGTGCCGGACAGATCGAGGCGCACGCCGCCTGGAACCAGGAGGTCCCTGAGGAAACGATGACCTGCGACCTGTTCGTTCAACTGCTGGAGCCGTTCCTTGATGCGCATTCCAGTCGCGGCGCCGTAGTGGAACGACGCGCCGGCGCAGATGTTGCCGATGTCGCCCACGTGGTTGTAGAGCCGCTCCAGTTCGAGAGCGATGCTCCTGACGAGCCGCGCCCGCGCCGGCACCTCGACGCCCGCGATCTGCTCGAGCGCTTCGCAGTAGCCGAGGCCGTGGGCTACGGAGCAGACTCCGCAGATGCGTTCCGCCACGTGGAACGCGTCGAGGGGCGAGAGCCCTTCGATGCGCTTTTCCAGCCCACGGTGTGTATAGAACAGTCGCGCGTCGAGGTGGAGCACCGTCTCGCCGACCGACGTGAAGCGGAAGTGGCCCGGCTCGATGATGCCGGCATGGATGGGACCGACCGGAATCTCGAAAACACCCTCCCCTTCGGCGACCAGATGCGGGAACTCGACGGCGGGCTCGATCGGGACATGCTGTGATCCGTCGAAAGCCTTTCGAAGTGGAAAGACACCCCGCGGCCACCCGTCGTGCACCACGAGCGTGCGCGGGTCCGGGTGCCCGACGGGAACGATCCCGAACAGGTCCTGCATCTCTCGTTCGTGCCAGTTCGCGGCAGGTACAGTCGCGGTCAGCGAAGGCACCTCCGGGCGCGTCGGATCCACGGAAACCAGCAGTGTGACGAACCGATCGGGGGTACCGGCCGAGGTAGGCTCGAAGACGTAGCGCACCTTCAGATCGCCGTCCGTGGCCTCTTCGTCGGTCGCCACGACGGTCGCCAGCGCCATCGCGTTCCCTTGGATGAGGACTGCGACCGCGGCCGGAAGATCGTCTGTTCGACCGAGTCGCATGGTGAGGTCTGATGGACGCGGGCCGACGTCGATCGTCACCGGCCCACGCACCGAAGTCCGGAGGGCGTCGGGCAGGGCAGCGTCAGTCAACGATGATCTCCGTGGCACGCCTGAGGAGACCATCGATGCTCCCGGGAATGCCCAGGCCGAGAGCGATCATGATTGCGGCAAGCAGCACCATTCCAACGATCGGTGACCACGCCTCCCTCTCCCGGCCGGCGGCCGGGGTCGGCTCGCCGAAGGCCATCGAACCCGCATGGTGCAGGAGGCCGGCGAAGATGACGACGACCATGACGAGGAAGACGGCAACGGCCGCCCAGTGGCCATCGCCAATCCCGGCCCGCAGCACGATGACCTCGCTCACGAAAATCGAAAACGGCGGCACGCCGGCGAGCGACAGTGCCGCCAGCATCAGGAGCGTGGCGCCAATCGGCGCCACGCCGAGCAGGCCCCGGATGACGCGCATGTCGCGGGAGTTGTAACGGGCGATCGCCGTGCCCGCGGCGAAGAAGGCGAGGGCCTTGGTCACACCGTGATTCACGACGTGCAAGAGCGCGCCGTAGGTCCCGACGGGACCGCCGAAGCCGAGGCCGAGCGCCACGATCCCGACGTGTTCCACGCTGTGATACCCGAGGAGTCGCTTGATGTCGTGCTGCGTCAGGATGAACGGCGCCGCCACGACGACCGAGATGAGGCCGAACACCAGCAGCACGGTCGTCGGGAATCCGGGGCCGCATGCGGCGGCGGCGATCGTCTGGAACCGGATGATGCCGAGGAGCGCGCATTTGATGAGCACGCCCGAGAGCAGCGCCGAGACCGGCGTGGGCGCCTGGCTGTGGGCGTCAGGCAGCCAGAGGTGCATCGGCGCGAGACCCGCCTTCGTGCCGTAGCCAATCATCACGAAGATGAAGCCGATGCGGACGATTCCCGGATCGAGCGTCGGCGCCACGTCCATGATCGCCGACCAGCTCATCGCGCCCGCGCCGGCGCTCGCGGCGGCGGCCGCATAGATGAGGACCGTGCCGAACAGACCAAATGAGATGCCGATGGTCGTCACGATGATGTACTTCCACGCCGCCTCGAGGCCGTGGTGATGTCCGTGGTAGCCGACGAGGACCGCCGAGGTGATCGTCGTGCCTTCCATCGCAATCCACAGGACGCCCAGGTTGTCGGCGAGCACCGTGACGACCATCGTCGCCACGAAGGCGTGCACGAGGGCGAAGTAGAACCGCACCGAGTCGGCCTGCATGTTGCCGACCGCCACGGCCTGCCGGAGCCATCCGACCGTGTAGATGGAGACCGCGAGCGTGAGCACGACGAGCAGGAGGAGAAACACGAGCCCGAGGTCGTCGACGCGGAGGACGCCAAACGCCCGCGGGCCGCTGGCTCGAACCTCGCGGGCGAGGAGGAGCGCCAACACAAGCAGTACCGATGAACTGGCGATGTCGATGGCCGACAGCATGCGGCGATCGCGTGTGGTCAGCATGACCAGCGCCGTCACGATCGGGACGAGTGGAAGGACCCAGAGGAGCGTGTCAGCCACGAATCATCCTCTCAGCCGGTCCAGGTCCGCGATGTCGGCGTCGACGGTCGAGCGCACGCGAAGCACCATGATGGTCATTACGAGCGCGGCGAGGATGACATCGAGGATGACGCCGATTTCGATGATGAGGGGCATGCCCTGGGTCACCGCCATCGCCGTGAAGAAGAGACCGTTCTCGGAGGCGAAGAGGCCGACCATCTGTGTGAGCGCGGTTCTTCGCGTCGCCATGACCAGCACACCGGTCAGCGTGAGGGCGATGCCCACCGGGAGCGCATTGCCGGTGATGGCCTGGCGGATGGGACCGAGCGACGCACTCACCTGAAACGCCATCACGACGATCGCCACCGCCAGGGCGAGCGTGGCGGCGATGGGGATCACGGGCTCCACCTCGCGACGGACGTTCATCCGCTGGACGACCACGTGCAATCCCCACGGCAGGCCGATGGCCTTGACGCCGAGCGTCAGGCCCGCAATCACCCACAGATCCCTGTTCCCGGTGGAGGCTGCGAGGACGGCGGCGGCGATGGCGATGAGCAGCGACTGTGCGGCGACGGCGTAGATGGCGCGGTAGATCTGCCCCGCCGCGACGATCAGGATCATCGTGAACAACAGAAGCGCGCCGATGTCGTCGATGATCGCGTGGACCGTCTCGCTGCTCACAGGATTCTCAGCGCGAGCGCCACGAGCGCGCACACGAAGCCGACGCCAAGGTACTGCGGCACGCGGAACAGCCGCAGCTTGGCGTAGGAAGACTCGACGAGCGCGAGGAAGACGACCAGCACACCGACCTTGACCGCGAACGAGCCGACTCCCAGGAGAAGAGCGAGGGCGCCTGAGCCACCCATCGGCGTCACTGGGAAGAAGAGCGCCGCCACCAGGCCGAGCGTGACGATCTGACGCGTGTGGGACGCCAGCATCATGCAGCCGAGGCCCGGCCCGGAATGTTCGAGCAACATGCCCTCGTGGAGCATCGTCAGCTCGAGGTGCGTGTCCGGGTTGTCCACGGGGATACGCCCCGTCTCCGCCGGCAACAGCACGAGCATCGCCGCAAAGCCGAGAAAGTCGGCCGCGCGCCACGCAAGGAACCAGGACGTCCCGCGGTGCGCCGCCAGCGCGCCGAGCTCGGTCGTCCCCGCGGCGACCGCGGTCGAGAAGACGACCATCATCAAGACCGGCTCAACCAGCGGCGCAACCGTCATCTCTCGCGAGGCCCCCATGCCGCCGAAGGCGCCCCCGGCGTCGAGCGCGCCAATTGCAGTCAGGAACCGGGCCAGTGCGAGCAGCCCGAGGAGCATCACGGCGTCGCCGAGCGGAAAGCCCGGCGGTCCCAACCGCGCGACCGGAACGAGTGCGCCAGCCGCGACCGTGGAAGCGAGCACGAGTATGGGAATCGCCCAGAAGAACCCCGAGGCCGTGTCCGCCTGCACGGTGCCTTTACGGAGCAGTTTGGCGAGGTCCCGGTACGGCTGGAGGACGCCGGCGCCCTGCCGGCACTGGAGCCGCGCCTTCATCTTCTGGATGGCGCCCGTGACGAGAGGTCCGAGCAGCACGAGCAGCGTCAGCTCGAGGAGCACGAGCTCGAGCGGTCTGTCGCCTGTCATCGGTAGGTGATTCCAATCAGCAGGAGCGCCACGAACAGGGCGCCCAGCACGAATCCGATGTACCCGTAAATGCTGCCGGTGCTGCGCGCGCGAATGCGTTGCGACAGCGCAGAGACCTCCTCGACCACGCGATGATAGACCTGCGTTTCTGCGAGATCGACCACCTCTCCGGCGTAGTGAATGCGCCGGAGGACGTAGGGTGTGCCGGCGGTCTCTCGAGTGACCTGGCGCCTGGGACGGTAGAGCGCCTCGAACACGAGTCGGAGCGGCTTGGCGAAGGCAGTCGCCGTGTAGTCGAACCGCGAGCTGGGGCTCATGCCGCACGTCCACGTCGGCGCGTCGCGCCGGGCGGCCCGACCAACGCCGCGGCGCAGAGCCCACGCGGCGACGGCCAGTCCGGCGAGGAGCGCCGCGATCACGGTCATCGAGATGGAGGTCGCGGTCTCGCCAGACGAGGTGAGGGCCGTCGACAGCACGAGCGGCCCGCGAGCTGTCACGACCGCGCTCGCGACCGGACCGTGCAGCAGCGTCGCCGTGGGCGCGTCGAGCAAGGCCACCAGGTAGCCCGGTGCCACGCCGAGGGCGACACACACGGACCCGAGCCACGCCATGCCGGCAATCATCGGAATGGGCACCTCAGTGGCGTGCTCAGCGTGCAGGGTCCGCGGCCGGCCGAGAAACGTGACGCCGAACGCTTTCGCGAAACAGGCGGCGGCCAGGCCCCCGGTGAGCGCCAGCATGGCGGCCGACATCACGATCACGAGTCCGCCCGGGCCGTGGACACGCGTAGCCCCCCCGAGCAGAGCCTGGAAGGTCAGCCACTCGCTGACGAAGCCGTTGAGCGGGGGAAGCGCCGAAATCGCGATGGCCCCGAGCAGGAAGAGCCCCGCCGTCCAGGGCATGCGCCGCGCGAGGCCGCCGAGCTCCTCCATGTTGCGGACGTGCGTCCGTGCGAGCACGCTGCCTGCTCCCAGGAAGAGAAGGCCCTTGAACGCCGCGTGGTTGGCGGTATGGAGCAATGCGGCGGTGAGCGCGAGCGTCGCGAGAGCGCCAGACGCCTCGTCCGAGCGCCACAGGATCATCGCAAGGCCCACGCCGATGAGGATGATCCCGATGTTCTCCACGCTGTGAAACGCGAGGAGGCGTTTCAGGTCGTGCTGTTGCAGCGCGTAGAGCACGCCGAGCACAGCCGAGGTCGTCCCGACGAAGAGCACCACCCACCCCCAGGAGGGCGGCAGCGGGCCACTGACCGGGGCAAGAAGGTCGAAGGCAAACCGCAGGATCCCGTAGATGGCGACCTTGAGCATGACGCCCGACATCAGGGCCGAGACGTGGCTCGGTGCCGCCGGGTGCGCGCGGGGAAGCCAGACGTGAAGCGGGACGACGCCGGCTTTGACCGCGAAGCCGCCGAGCGCCATGAAGAACAGCGTCGTTCGAGTCGCCGGGTCGAGGCTGCTGGCAGCCGCGCGCAGGGAAGCGAAGTCGAACGCGCCCGCCCGCTCCGTCAGCGCAAGGAACGCGGCGAGGAGCAACGCCGTTCCTCCGTGGGCCATGACGAGGTAGAGGAGCCCGGCCCGCTCGTTGTCGCCACTTCGATGGTCGGAAACGACCAGGACGTAACTGGCGAGCGTCATCCCCTCCCAGCAGAAGAGAAAGGTGAGCGCGTCGCCGGCGCAGCAGAGGAACGACATGCTGGCCAGGAACATGTTCAGGGCGAAGGTCTGCACCCCCTGCGCGGCCGATCCGGCGCCCGGCGAGTACACACGCAGGTAGGTGGGACCGTAAACAGCCGCCGCAATGGCCACCAGGGAAATGACGAGCAGGAAATAGGCCGAGAGGCCGTCGATCGAGAGCGAGAGCCGCGCGAAGGGGAAGAGGACGGGAAGGGGCTCGATGATCGACCGACCAGGATCGCCGAGAAGAGTGTCGAGCGCGACGCTTGCTGCGACGACGGCCCCCGCGAGCGCGGCCAGGTGACCGATGCGGATCGCGAGAGGTCCCGACCACCGTGCCAGGAGGGCTGAAAGGGCTCCAGCTCCGTACAGGACTGCTATCAGACTTGGACCCGAACCGACGTCCACGTCCCTCCCTTCGTGTCGTGGCGAGCGTGCCGCCCTTGTACGCGCGAATCCTCAGGTGATTCTAACAGGAAGCCCACCTGCATCCCGCCATCAGTCCGTCTCCTCTTTTGTTGGAGGAGTCCCGGCCAGCTCCCGTCGTGTGACGACGCCGGAATCGACCAGTTCACCGACGCGCGAGATCGTCTCGAAGAACATCTGATCGCCGGCAATCTCGACCAGCGTGAAGGATCGGTCGGCGTCGAAGCCGCGCGCCGTCAGCGGCGAATTCTCACGAATGTTGCCCCGGCGCAGCTTGGCCGCGCCTCCCTGGGTGAAGTGCACGATCCCCTGCTGGGGCTTCATGCGCTCGTAGAAGTGCTCGTGACCGGCGAACACGACGTCGACGCCGTGCTGGAGGAAGAGCGGTTCCACGACTGCGCGGACTTCCTCCTCCGATCCGTGCTTCTTCCCCGACGAGTACAGGGGGTGATGGAGATACGCGATCTTCCACGGCGCATCCGACCCTTGAAGGGCCTTCGCCAGCCAGCTCACCTGCTCGCCCGTCACGTCGTTGCTGTCGAGCGCGAAGAACTCCACGTCCATCCGGCGAAACGAGTAGTACCGTCTGCCGTCCATGCCGAACGGCTCGTAGAAGCGCTGGTTCGGGTTGTCGTGGTTGCCGAGGGCGGCATGGAACGTGACACCGGCGGCGAGCAACGGCTTGTAGGGCTTCTCGAACTTGTTCGCTCTGGCGCTCGCGCCATCCCGGCCGTACAGGTTGTCGCCCAGCATCAGAGCGAAGTCGAACGGGAAGGTCACGTGCGCGCGCGCGATCGTGGTGGCCACGTCGTACTGCTCGCGCCCGCCTGTGCCGGAATCGCCTATGACCAGGAACCTGACGGAACCCGCCGTGTGGGGCAGGCTGCTGCCGAGTCTGGGAAGGCGGGCAACGTCGTCGGCCGAAGGGGTCTCGACGGCAGGCAGGGTTGCGGCGCACGCACCGCACGACGCGACGACCGCCAGCGCCAGCAGGCCCTGGCGCACACGGGTCCACGCCGGTCTCTCGGCCGTCGAGCCTCGAGCTCTACTGCGCTTCTTCGGGCTGACGGGCTTGAACCGGCCCCGCCGGCTGCGCCATCGCGTGTCTGACGCGGGCAACCGTTCGGCCCACTGCGAGCGATGCATAGAAGATCTTCCCGACGGGAATGCCGCCGCGCAGGCGATGACGTCCGATGGCTTCGAGGCCGGCCGACGCGATGCACCCGCAGTTCTCACAGTCCGGGTTGCCCCCGAACTGACATGGCGTGATCCGGTGCTCGAGGTCGGACGAGAAGCATTCCGTGGTCTGGGCGAAGATGCACCTGTCCGGGGAATCGGGCGGCTTCGCGAAGGCCTTCAGCAATCCTTCTGGCATCTGCAGCTTCGAGTATCGCGGACGAATGCGCCCGACCTCGGCGAGGATGCGCTCCCGATCGGACCTGGTAAGGCGCTCGGTCGACAGCTCGCCCACCTGCGGCGTGTACAGGCTTATCCAGATGAGTCGCGTGTTCGGATTGGCCTGCCAGAAGTTGACGAATTCCTCGAGGTAGCCCTCACGCCGGACCTGCTGCCGTGTGACCGTGCAATGGACCGTGACGCTGTGGCCCTCGATGTGCTTCAGGATCCGATCGTAGGTGGCCGGCGTTCGCCTCACGTCGTGCTCCGGCTGCAGACCGTCGATCGACACGCATACCTGAAGCCGGCTCAAGCCGCGCCACTCGGCCGGGATCGGGCGCACCGCGCTCGTCACGAGCTGGGTATGGACACCGCGCTCGGCCAGCCTCGGCAGGATGGCGTTCAACTCGCGATATCGCACGAGCGGCTCACCGCCGACGATCGAGACGTGCAGCGGCCGGTGGCGGTCGATGAGCGCCATGAACCGGGACACCAGCTCATCGCCCTTGTAGTCGGAGAGTCCGCGCAGGGTGACGCTGCCGCCGAGGTGCTCATCGCCGTAGGCGTAGCACCCTGGGCATCGGAGCGGGCATTCCTTCGTGATCTCGATCGACAGATTCGGCCGGTAGCCGGCCAGGACGCGACCCCACGCCTGGACGACTTCTCTGGCTCCGACTCCGGTGGCGCTCATGGAGTCAATATTATCGTCTCGATTGCCGGCACGAGCGACACAAAATGGCGGCGCACGCGTTATCCTTCATGAACATGACCGGGCCCCTGCAGTTGCCGCGCATCGTCAGGCGGAAGTCGAAGCTCCACGGTTGGGGCGTTTTTGCTCTCGAACCCATCAACAAGAACACGCGGATCGTCACCTACGACGGCGAGCTCATCGATCACAAGGAGAGCGGCAAGCGCGAGGAAGTCTACCTGGAGCGCGGCGAGATCTGGTGCTTCACGGTGAATCGGCGCTGGGTGCGCGACGCGATGGTCGGCGGCAACATCGCGCGATTCATCAACCACGCCTGCAGACCCAACTGCTACAGCCAGATCGTCGGCCGCGAGATCTGGATTCGGGCCGGCCGCAACATCCAGCCTGGCGAGGAGCTCACCTACGATTACTGCACCGACGGCGACAAGGTGATCCAGTGCAAGTGCCATCCGGACTGCAGGCGTCGCCTCTGAGGGTTGGCCACGAAGGTCGCGATGATTCAGCCACGAAGATCACGAAGGTCACGATGAATCGGCCACGAAGACTCCGGCAGCTTTTCGTCCTGCTGTTCGTGATGGGTGGAGCGGCGAACCTCGCGACGCCCGAGTTCTCCGCCGTAGCGCCCGCGCAGACAGAGATCACGGACGAGGATCTCGTGGCTGCGAGCGGTGGCCGGATGGTCGCCATCGGATCCCTCACTGGCGATCGCCCAGTGACCCGCATCCCATTGGAGTTGTACGTCGCACGCGTGCTTGCCGGCGAGGGGGAGCCGAATGCCGCCGACGCCGCGCGGCAGGCGCTCGCCGTCGCCATTCGCACATACGCCGTCGTCCAGGCGGGGCGCCATCGGCGCGAGGGCTTCGACCTGTGCGACACGATCCATTGCCAGGTGCTTCGTGCCACCAATGACGGCTCACGCCGTGCGGCGCTTTCCACTGCCGGCCGTGTGCTGACGATCGACGGCGCCCCGGCTGAAGTGTACTACTCGGCCTCGTGCGGTGGCCGGTCCGAGAGCGCCGCGCAGGTCTGGCCGGGCGCAACGTTTCCGTACATGCAGGTCGTGAGAGACGACGACGTGCATGAGGAGGACGTGCCGTGGACGCTCGACCTCACGCTCGACGAGCTTCGAGAGACGCTCGGCCGCGCGGGTTTCGGTGGTGGGCCGTTGCGCGACATCGAAATCGAGGGCCACACGGCCTCCGGCAGGGTCGATCGCCTGCGCCTGCCCGGGCTGCGACCCGAGGCGATTGCCGCGACGGCGTTTCGCGACGCCCTCGGTACCACACGACTTCGCAGCACGGCCTTCTCGCTTGCGAGGGAGGGGGCGCTCGTCCGGTTCACGGGGCGTGGTTACGGTCACGGCGTCGGGATGTGCGTGATCGGCGCCGGGCGTCGCGCGCGCCGGGGCGAGTCGCTCGAGGCGATCCTGGCCCAGTACTACCCGAACCTCGAGATCAGGGACCTTGGCGGTGTGCTGGCTCGTGCGGTGGACGCGCGCTCGGGACTGGGGACTCGGGATTCGGGACTGGGGACTCGGGATTCGGGACTGGGGACTGGGGACTCGGGACTGGGGACTCGGGATTCGGGACTGGGGACTCGGGACTCGGGGTTGGCGAAGCGAATTGCGGCGCGTGTGCCGCGCGGGTCGAGCCTGAGCGCGAACGAGCTCGAGGAGCTGGCCGGCCGCACGTACGAGTCGTTGTCGCGCGCGCTCGGAGCGTCGGCTGCGTCGGTGACCGTCGAACTGCACGAATCGCTCGACAGCTTCAGGTTGGAGGTGCGCCGCCCCTGGTGGGTCAGCGCCGCGGTGACTGGAACGACGATCGATCTGGCGCCGACGGCGCTGCTCTCGCAGCGGCAGGGGCTTGAGGCCACGCTGCGCGCGGCCATGGCGGAGCTGTTGATGTCCGCTCCGCTGGCCGATCGACCGGCCTGGGTGCGGGTCGGCGGATCACGATACTTCGCGAGCCCGACGCCTCCGCCGATTCCAACGGCCGATCTGTCCTGTCCGGCCGACGCGGAGCTGACGCTGGCCCTGTCGGCCGTCGCTCAGCGGGAGGCCGAATCACGTGCCATGCAATGCTTCTCGCGCGCATACGCCAAGGTCGGCGACTGGCGGTTGGTGCGGTGATCAATGCTCAATGCCCAATGCTCAATGCCCAAAGCCGAGAGCTGAGAGCCCAGAGCCGAGAGCCGAGAGCCCAGTCCCCAGTCCCCAGTCCCCAGTCCCCAGTCCCCAGTCCCCAGTCCCCAGTCTAGTACCACCTTGCCAGCCGATCCGGTGATACGCCGCAGAAGTACAAACCGAGGAGTGTCAGGTTCCGTGCGCTCCGGCGGAACCAGCCGTCGCGCTTCCAACGGCGCGCCGACGTGGCAATCGGCAGCGGCACCTCGACCAGGCTGCCTGCGCGAATCAGTCGCCTGACGAAATCAACGTCCTCCATCAGCGCCATCTCCCGGTATCCGCCCATCACGCCGAATGTGTGCCGCCGGACGAAGAGACCCTGATCGCCATAGGGGAGCCGGAACAGGCGGACGCGCAGCGCCACTCCGCGCTCGATGAGCCGTGCCTGCCAGGCTGGATCGTCCAGTGCGAAGCGGAACCATCCGCCCACGGTTCCCGGTGCAGTGGCGGTCTCGAAAGCGTCCAGCCAATTCACCGGCAATCGCGAGTCGGCATGGAGAAAGAAGAGCCATTCGCCCCGGGCGAGCCCCGCCGCGGCGTTCATCTGGCGCGCCCGACCCTGGTCCGTGCGGATGACCCTGATGTCAGGCCTGCCGCGTTCGAGCGCTTCGAGCCCCGGCTCGTGACGTGTGCCGGAGATGATGATTTCGACTCGTGAATCGAGGGGAATCTGTCCGACGAGCTGCCGGGCCGCCTCCTGGTCGGCCAGCACGGGAATGACGAGTGAAACCAGCGGGCTCATGTCGGCGTCGGATGTACCAGACTGGGAATCGGAGGGTGCGTGAATCCCGACGGAAACGGTCCTATAATCGCCTTATGCTGATCAAGAAGGCCTCCGACATCCGCTCGTCCGAGATCACACCGAAGAGTGTGTACCTCGGTCGCCGGGAGTTCATCCAGGCGTCGGCCGCTGCTCTCGTGGCAGCGGGTGTGCCTTCTCTGGCCCATGCCGCGCAGGGCGGCCTCGCGAAGCTCCCCAACGTCCGCAAGAGCCCGCTCAGCACGACCGAGACTCCAAGCTTGTACGAGCACGTGACCAGCTACAACAATTTCTACGAGTTCGCTCCGGGCGCCGGTGACGGTCCGAAGAACAACTCGAAGAACTTCAAGCCCCGGCCGTGGAAGATCCGAATCGACGGGCACGTCGCCAAGCCGGCAGACTACGACATCGACGAGTTCATCAAGCCCTACGCCCTCGAAGAGCGCGTGTACCGGTTGCGGTGCGTGGAGGCCTGGTCGTTCGTCATCCCGTGGGTCGGCATCCCGATGGCCGACGTGATCAAGCGAGTGCAGCCGACCTCCAGCGCGAAATTCGTCGAGATGACGACGCTGCACGACGTCGGCCGCTTCCCGATGCAGCGGACCGACCTGCTCCAGTGGCCGTACCTCGAGGGTCTCCGGCTGGACGAGGCGCAGAACCCGCTGACGCTGCTGGCGGTCGGATTGTACGGCGAGGTGTTGCCTGCGCAGAACGGCGCGCCGATCCGTCTCATCGTGCCCTGGAAGTACGGCTTCAAGGGCGTCAAATCGATCGTGAGGATACGGTTCGTCGAGAACCAGCCGAGGAACACGTGGCAGATCATGGCGCCGCAGGAGTACGGTTTCTACGCGAACGTGAACCCCGGGGTCGATCACCCTCGCTGGAGCCAGGCGCGGGAGCGCCGGCTGCCGAGCTTCGTCCCCAATCGCAAGACGGAGATGTTCAACGGCTACACCGACCAGGTCGCCCACATGTACAAAGGCATGGACCTGCGCCGAAATTATTGAAGCCGATCACGATCGTCAAGGTCGTGTGCTTTGCCGCGGCGCTCATCCCCGCCGCGGCGCTCGCCAGAGGCCTCTACGCGGCACTCGTCTTAGGCGACGTAAACGCCCTCACCGCCAACCCGGGCGACTACATCACCGACCAGACCGGCACCTGGACGATCACGTTTCTCACGATCGCGCTCTCGGTGACGCCGCTCCGGCGTCTGACGGGGTGGAACGACCTGATCAAGCTCCGGCGGATGCTTGGCCTGTTCGCGTTCTTCTACGCCACGCTGCACATGCTGACGTGGGTCGTGTTCGTCAACTACTTCGACGTCCCGTCCATGATCGTCGATGTCGCGAAACGGCCGTTCATCACCGTGGGGATGGCCACGTTCCTCATTCTGTTGATGCTCGCTGTCACGTCCAACCGCTTCGCGATCCGGAAGCTCGGGCGCCGCTGGCAGAGACTGCATCGTCTCGTGTACGTCGCCGGGATCCTCGCCGTCGTGCATTTCTGGTGGCTCGTCAAGGCCGACATCACGTTGCCGCGCCGCTGGGCCTTCGCGATCGGCTCATTGCTGTTGTTCCGCGTATGGTGGGCGAATCGGGGCCGGTTGTCGTTGCGGTCCTGACGCGCGCGCCGTCCCGTGGCGGGAAGAGCCGGCTGTTTGCCGCCCTGGGCCGGCCTCCTGACGCCGCTCTTTTGTCGGCGCTCCTGCTCGACACGCTGGACGGGGCCTCGCTCGCGGAGACAAGGCGGGTGGTCGCCGTCGAACCCGCCGAGGCCTGCGCGGAAGTACGCGCGCTGGTGCCGGGCGACGTGCGGGTGATGGAGCAGGCCACCGGCACACTGGGCGAGCGCATGCGTGAGACGCTGCATGCGCTCTTTGCCGAAGGCGCCGCCGCGGTCGTCCTGATCGGTTCGGACCTGCCCGACATCACGCCCGGCGCGATCGCGCGAGCCGTATCGCACCTGGCTCGAGATCCCGAGTCGCTCGTCCTCGGTCCGTCCTCGGACGGCGGGTACTACTTGATCGGGGCGATGTCCGTGCCAGACGTGTTCGACGGAATCGAGTGGGGCAGTCCCCGCGTGCTGGAACAGACGCGCGCGGCAGCGACGCGTCAGGGGCTGCGCGTCCACCTCCTCCCGCC
>Ga0209640_10002890_pt1 | contig 15038 bp, 14 predicted proteins | sample RifCSP10_1_FD_184018 | JGI IMG/M metagenome (GOLD analysis project Ga0209640, IMG submission 184018) | Soil microbial communities from Rifle, Colorado - Rifle CSP2_sed 10_1 (SPAdes) (version 2) | ecosystem: Environmental > Terrestrial > Deep subsurface > Rock core/Sediment | place: Rifle...
CCTCGCGCTGGAGCTTCAAGTGCTGGCCGGCGGAGAAAATGGCCGCGCTGATCGATCGCCTGCACGTCGAGGGATGGCCGGTTGTCCTGACGGCCGCCCCCGATCCCGCGGAAACAAGAATGATCGACGACATTCTGCGGCGCGTTGCGCGGCCTGTTGCGGCGAACTTTTCCGGACAGCTTTCGCTGAAGGAACTCGCAGCGCTCGCGGCCGGGGCGCGGCTCTTCGTCGGCGTGGATTCGGCTCCGATGCATATCGCCGCGGCCGTGGGCACCCCGGCGGTTGCGCTCTTCGGGCCGTCCGGGGAGGCTCTGTGGGCGCCTTGGGGCGTGCCGCGCAACGGTCGCCACCGCGTGGTCGCGAGCGCCGGCTACAGTTGCCGCCCGTGCGGTCTCGACGGTTGCGGCGGCGGCAAAGTGAGCGACTGCCTGGTGACGCTCGAGGTCGAGCGCGTCTGGGCGGCGGTGCGAGAACAACTCGTGCGAGAAACGTGATGAAGGCGCAGGAATCCCCCCCGGCCAAGGAAACGCTTCTTCGCAAGATCGCTGAACGCAGCGCCACGATCGGCATCGTCGGCCTCGGCTATGTGGGACTGCCGCTCGCGCTGCGCTACGCCGAGGCCGGTTACCCGGTGATCGGCTTCGACATCGATGCGGCGAAGGTGGAGGCGCTGAACGCCGGCCGCAGTTACATCGAGCACATTCGCGGCGACTCGATCGCAGCGGCGCGCGCGGCAAAGTTCGAGGCCAGCACCGAACTTGCGCGCGCGGGAAATTGCGATGCGCTCATCCTCTGCGTGCCCACGCCGCTCGATCGGCGCCGCGAGCCGGACCTGCGCTACGTCCTCGGCACCGTGGACTCGCTGCTTCCGCACCTGCGGCGCGGACAGGTGGTGTCGCTGGAGAGCACCACCTATCCGGGAACCACGGAGGAGGAACTTAAACCGCGCATCGAGTCGCGCGGCCTCAAGGTCGGCGTCGACGTGTTCCTGTGCTTCTCCCCCGAGCGCGAAGATCCGGGAAATCCTCGCTTCAGCACCCGCACCATCCCCAAGGTGTGCGGCGGAACGACGCCCGCATGCCTCGAGGCCGGGCTTGCGCTCTACGGCGCGGTGATCGATCGGGTGGTGCCGGTCAGCTCGACGCGCATCGCCGAGATGACCAAGCTGCTCGAGAATGTCCACCGCGCGGTCAACATCGGGCTGGTGAACGAGATGAAGATCATCTGCGATCGGATGGGCATCGACGTGCACGAGGTGATCCGCGCGGCGGCGACCAAACCGTTCGGTTTCGTGCCGTACTGGCCGGGGCCCGGGTTCGGCGGGCACTGCATCCCGGTCGACCCGTTCTATCTCGCGTGGAAGGCGCGCAAGTTCGGCGTGCAGGCCCGCTTCGTCGAGCTCGCGGGCGAGATCAACCGCGCGATGCCGGAGTGGGTGGTCGGCAAGCTCGCCGCGGCGCTGCAAAAATGCGGCAAGACCGTTTCAGGCAGCCGCTGCCTGGTGCTCGGCCTCGCCTACAAGAAAAACATCGGCGATACGCGCGAGTCGCCCGCCGTCGAGCTGATGGAGCTTCTGGCCGCGCAGGGCGCAACGGTGGACTATTCCGACCCGCACGTGCCGGTGTTCCCGAAGATGCGCGATCACCGGTTCGACCTGAAAAGCGTCATCCTGACGGCGGTGGGAATGGCGTCGTACGATGCCCTGCTGCTCGTGACCGATCACGACGCCTTCGACTACGCCTGGATCCGGCGTCATGCGCGCCTGATCGTGGATACGCGGGGGGTCTACCTGGACGGGGCGCCGAACGTGGTGAAGGCCTGAGCGTGGACTTCGTCGATCTGAAGTCGCAGTACGCGGCGCTGCAGGCGGGCGTCGATGCGCGAATCCGGCGCGTGCTCGATCACGGCCAGTACGTCATGGGACCGGAAGTGCGAGAGCTGGAGGAACGGCTCGAAGAACGCACCGGCGCCAGACACTGCGTCGCGGTCGCCTCGGGCACGGAGGCGTTGCTGATCGCATTGATGGCGCTCGGCGTGAAGCCGGGCGACGAGGTGATCACCACGCCGTTCACCTTCGTCGCCACCGCGGAGATGATCGTGCTCCTGGGAGCGAAGCCCGCGTACGTGGACGTGGAGGAGGACACGGCCAACCTCGATGCTTCGAAACTCGAGGCGGCGCTCACGCAGCGCACGCGGGCGATCCTGCCGGTCTCGTTGTACGGCCAGCCGTGCGACATGGACGGGATCAATGCCGTCGCTTCGCGGTACGGGTTGCCGGTGGTCGAAGATGCCGCGCAGAGTTTCGGCGCGACATACCGGGGCCGCAAGAGCTGCAACCTCTCGACGATCGGCTGCACCAGCTTCTTTCCCTCGAAGCCCCTGGGCTGTTACGGCGACGGAGGGGCGATTTTCACCAGCGACGACGCGCTCGCCGCGGCCATGCGCGAGATCCGGGTCCACGGACAGGAACGGCGCTATCACCATACGCGCGTCGGCGTGGGGGGGCGCATGGACTCCATCCAGTGCGCCGTGGTGCTCGCGAAGCTCGAGCGCTTCGACTGGGAAATCGAGCGGCGCATCGCCATCGGGAAACGCTACGACGCGCTGCTCGCGCCGCACCTGCGGACCTTGCGCGTGAGGCCGGACCGCACCAGCGCGTACGCGCAGTACACGGTTCGCGCGCCGGATCGTGGCGCCCTGGAGTCGGGCCTCAAGGCGAGGGGAATTCCGACCGCGATCCACTACCCGCTCGCGCTCCACCACCAGCCGGCGTACGCGGCGCTTTCGCCCGGCGCTTCCTTTCCGAACGCCGAGCGTCTTGCGCGCGAGGTCATCAGCCTGCCGATGCACCCCTACCTGACGGACGCCGTGCAGGACCGGATCGTCGAAGCAATCACGCAGGTGCTCTAGAATCGCGGACAGCATGCTGCTCGTCACCGGCGGCGCCGGATTCATCGGTTCCAATTACGTCTTGTCGAGCCTTGCCGCGACGGGCGAGCCGATCGTCAATCTCGACAAGCTTACCTATGCGGGCAACCTGAGGAACCTGGATTCGCTTGCCGGGGATGCGCGGCACGTCTTCGCGCAGGGCGATATCTGCGATCGTGCCCTCGTGCGCGAGCTGTTCGCGCGCCATCGGCCGCGCGCGGTCGTTCACTTTGCGGCCGAAAGCCACGTCGACCGCTCGATTCACGGCCCGGCCGAATTCGTGCACACGAATCTGGTGGGCACCTTCAGTCTGCTCGAAGAAGCGCGCGCGCATTGGGACGAGTTGCCGGGTCCGGAAAGGGACGCGTTCCGTTTCCTGCACGTCTCGACCGACGAGGTCTACGGCTCGCTCGGTGCGGGCGACCCCGGCTTCACGGAGAAAACGCCGTACGCGCCGAACAGCCCGTACGCCGCCTCGAAGGCGGGATCGGATTACCTCGTGCGAGCCTATCACCACACCTACGCCCTGCCGGTACTCACCACGAACTGCTCGAACAACTACGGTCCGTACCAGTTTCCGGAGAAGCTCATTCCGCTGATGATCCACCACGCGCTTCAGGGGAGGCCGTTGCCGGTCTACGGCGACGGGCGCAACGTGCGCGACTGGCTCTACGTTCACGATCACTGCGCCGCCGTGCGCGCCGTGCTCGCGCGGGGTCGGGTGGGCGAGGCCTATAACATCGGCGGCGGCAGCGAAAGAACGAACATCGACGTCGTCACGACGCTCTGCGCGCTGCTCGACCGGGCGAGACCGCGCAAGACCGGCCGCTACGCCGACCTGATCACGTTCGTCACCGACCGACCCGGGCACGACCGCCGCTACGCGATGGATGCATCGAAGCTGCGCGCCGAACTGGGGTGGGTTCCGCAGGAGAGTTTCGAGTCCGGACTGGCGAAGACCGTGGGCTGGTACCTCGACAACGAGCGCTGGGTCGCCGACGTGACGAGCGGCGCGTACCGGACCTGGGTCGACGCCAACTACGCGCGGCGCGGTGCGGCGTGAAGGGAATCATCCTCGCCGGCGGCTCCGGAACGCGGCTCTATCCGGCGACGCTTGCCGTGTCCAAGCAGCTCCTGCCGGTCTACGACAAGCCGCTGGTCTACTATCCGCTCTCGACGCTGATGCTCGCCGGGATTCGCGACATTCTCGTCATTTCCACGCCGCAGGACACGCCCAGGTTCGAGCAGCTCCTCGGCGACGGCGCGCGCTGGGGCATGCGCCTGTCGTATGCGGTGCAGCCCGCGCCCGGCGGTCTCGCGCAGGCGTTCCTGATCGGCCGCGATTTTGTCGGAACCGACGCCGTCACGCTGGTCCTCGGCGACAACCTGTTCTACGGCCACGAGCTGACGGTCATGCTCAAGCGCGCGGCCGGGGGGGTGCCGGGTGCGACGGTATTCGCTTATCCGGTCAAGGATCCGGAACGCTACGGCGTGGTCGAGTTCGATGCCCGGGGCCGGGCGATCAGCATCGAGGAAAAGCCCGAGCACCCCAAGTCGCGTTACGCGCTGGTCGGGCTCTACTTCTACGACAACCGCGTGCTCGACATTGCGGCGCGGCTGAGGCCCTCGGCCCGCGGCGAGCTGGAGATCACCGACGTGAACCGGCAATACCTCGCCTGGGGCGAGCTGCGCGTGATCCCCATGGGCCGCGGGTTCGCCTGGCTGGACACCGGCACGCACGAGTCGCTGCTCGAGGCCTCGCACTTCATCGAGACGATCGAGCGGCGGCAGGGCCTGAAGATCGCCTGTCCCGAGGAGATTGCATGGCGCCAGGGCTGGATCCAGGCCCGGGAGCTCGAGGCGCTTGCCGAGCCGCTCGCGAAGAGCGGCTACGGCCAGTACCTGCTGAGCCTTCTCTCCGAGCGCCTGCTCTGATGCGCGTCTTGCGCAGCGACATCGCCGAAGTGCTGATCCTCGAGCCGAGGGTCTTTTCCGACGAGCGCGGATTTTTCCTGGAGAGCTACAACCGGCGCACCTTCCGCGATGCAACCGGGATCGATGTCGAGTTCGTGCAGGACAACCACTCGCGCTCGGCAAAGAACGTGCTGCGCGGCCTGCATTACCAGATCCGGCAGCCGCAGGGAAAGCTCGTCCGGGTCACCGCCGGGGAGATCTGGGACGTCGCGGTGGACCTGCGCGCGAGCTCGCCCACGTTCGGCAAGTGGACCGCGTTCACCCTGTCCGCGGAGTCGAAACGCATGGCCTGGATTCCGCCCGGATTTGCGCACGGTTTTCTCGTCACCTCCGGCGCCGCGGAAGTGCACTACAAGACCACCGACTATTACGCTCCGGAACACGATCGCACGCTGCTCTGGAACGATCCGGCGCTCGGCATTCCCTGGCCGCTCGAAGGCGATCCGGTCCTCGCCGAGAAGGACCGGCGCGGAGTGCCGCTCGCGCGGGCCGACCGCTACCCGTGAGGATCCTGCTGTCGGGGCGAAACGGCCAGGTCGGCTGGGAGCTCGAGCGCTCGCTCGGCCCGCTCGGAGAGTTGGTCGCGACCGATCGCGCCGTCCTCGACCTGGCCGACCCTGAATCGATCCGCCGCGCAGTGCGCGAGGCAAGGCCTGCGGTCATCGTCAATGCGGCCGCATACACAGGGGTAGACCGGGCCGAAACCGAGCCCGATACCGCAATGCGGATCAACGCTGCCGCGCCCGGAGTGCTCGCGGTCGAGGCGAAGCGTCTGGGCGCGCTGCTCGTCCATTATTCGACCGATTACGTGTTCGACGGGGCGAAGGAGGCGCCTTATACCGAAGAGGATCGGGCCCACCCGTTAAATGTGTATGGCAAGAGCAAGCTCGAAGGCGAGCAGGCCATTGTCGCCAGCGGCTGCCGTCATCTCATCCTTCGCACCAGTTGGGTCTATTCGACACGGGGCAACAACTTCCTTCGCACGATCCTGCGCCGCGCGCGCGAGCAGCCCGAACTGCGCGTGGTGAATGACCAGATCGGCGCGCCGACCTCGGCCGCGGCGATTGCGCGCGCGACCGCTGCGGTCCTCAGCCATGAACGGCGCGAGGGCATTTTCCACATGAGTGCGTCGGGGAAGACGAGCTGGCACGGCTTTGCCGAGGCGATCGTGGCGCGTACGGGACTTGCGACCCGCATCGTCGGCATTCGCTCCGAGGAGTACCCCACCGCGGCGCGGCGGCCTCGCAACTCGTTGCTGGACAACGCGAAGCTGAACGGGGCGTTCGGCATCGCGTTGGAGGACTGGCGCGATCAGCTTGCCGGGGTCATGGCCGAGGTCGCGTGACCGTCGCGCGGGGATCGGCGGTTCGCTTTCCGGCAAGCACGAATTCGTAGAGGAAATCGGGGTACGAGAACTCGACCGGCCGGAACCACCGGCCGGCACGGCGGATCGCGCGTACGAGCGGATTTGCCGGCAACCGCTTCGCCAGGTGGTAGCGCCTGAGTTCGAGGCCTGCACGACGGCCGATTTCGAGTGCCATCGACGGCGTGATCCAGGCGACGTGGTCGAGGTTCACGACCATCGTGTTCTCGCGCGCCAGTCGGCGGTAGAACTTGCGGCTGAACGGATTCGGAGTGATGACGAGGACCATGCCGCCCGGCTCGAGATGGCGGCGCGCGAATGCCAGCAGCCGCACCGGATTGTCGACATGCTCGAGTACATCGCCGATGAAGACGACTTCGAAGCGTTCCCCGAGGTCCTCGTCGGAGGTGGCATCGGCCACGCGAACGTTGTACCCCGAGGCGCGCAGCCGATCGACTTCATCGGCCAGAATATCGATGCCGAGGCAGTATCCTGCGTGTTGCGCGATCAGGGCGTGCCGCCAGCCCTCTCTTGTCACGTAGTCCATGGTGTGCGACACCACCCCGACATCGAGCACGCGCTTGCCTTCGAGTCGCCCGGTGACCAGGTCCATCAGGTCGCGGTCGGTGTGAATCTCCCGCCGCGCGAGCAGCTCCCGCAGCACCCACCGCCGGGTTTCGCCGTGATTCGGGTCCCGCGTGCGCTCGGTCCAGTCGAGCATCGGTCGGGCGCACCCTACTTTCGCCCGTAGCGGTCCTCGAACCGCTCGATGTCGTCCTCGCCCAGGTAGCTGCCCGACTGCACCTCGATGAGGTAGAGCGGCTCATCCCCCGCGTTCTGCAGCCGGTGCCTGGTTCCCACGGGGATGTACGTCGACTGGTTCTCCTCCAGCGTCATCGTTTCGGCGCCGCGCGTGACGCTCGCGCGACCGGAAACGACCACCCAGTGCTCCGCGCGCCTGCGATGAAGCTGCAGCGACAGCGCATGCCCCGGCTTCACCATGAGGCGCTTGACCTGGAAACGCTCGCCCGCATCGACGGTTTCGTAATAGCCCCAGGGGCGGTACACGCGGGTATGGGAAACGTGCTCCTTGCGGTGCTGGCGGTCGAGCCGCTCCACCACCTCCCTCACGTCCTGCGCGCGCTCGCGCGAGGCCACGAGCACGGCATCGTCCGTCTCCACGATCACGAGGTCCTGCGCGCCGAGCACCGAAACGTGCCGCCCGTCGGCTCGCACGTAGCAGCGCGCCGCGTCGTGCAGCCAGACATCGCCGCGGGTCACGTTTTGCGCCGCGTCCTTTGGAGCCGTTTCCCACAGCGCCGACCAGGAGCCGACGTCGCTCCAGCGCATGTCGGCACGCACCACGGCTCCGCGGTCGGTTCGCTCCATGACGGCATAGTCCACGGAGTCCGGCGGGCAGGCCGCGAATGCCGCCTCCCCGAGCCGCAGGAAGTCGAGATCGCGGGCCGCGTCGTGCAGCGCCGCCTTCGCGGCCGCGAGGATGTCCGGCCGGTAGCGCCCCAGCTCTTCGAGAAAGCGCGCCGCGGTGAAGGCGAACATGCCGGCGTTCCAGAGATAGCCGCCCTGGGCGAGAAACGCCTGCGCGCTTTCCCGGGAAGGTTTTTCGACGAACCGCCGGATGCGAAACACGCCGTCGCCGGGAGGGATCGGCTTGCCGGCCTCGATGTAGCCGAAACCGGTTGCCGGTTGCGTTGGCGTAACGCCGAACGCCACGAGAAACCCTTGCGCGGCGACTTCCATCGCCTGTCGGGCTGCCCGATGGAATGCCGCCACGTCACCGATCAGGTGATCGGACGGCAGGACCAGCAGCACCGCATCAGGGTCTTCCGACGCGACGTGCAGCGCTGCCGCGGCGACTGCAGGCGCGGTATTCCGGCCGACCGGCTCCAGGAGTATCGAGCGCGGGACGCCCCGGACGGCCTGAAGCTGCTCGGCAGCGAAAAACCGGTGCTCATGATTGACCACCAAGACCGGCGCGCCGAACCCCTCCAAACCGTGCAGGCGCAAAACGGTGTCCTGAAGCAGCGTGTGCTCGGTGACGAGCGGCAGGAACTGTTTGGGCAGAAGCTTGCGCGACATCGGCCAGAGCCGGCTGCCGGAGCCGCCGCAGAGAATCACCGGAACAAGTGTCTTGGGCACGATCTGATTCCAGGGTTTCGGAAGATCCGTTCAGGCGTATCCGTAATAGCTCTTGAACCATCGGGCGAACTTCGCCAGTCCCTGCTCGAGGGAGGTCGACGGCGCAAAGCCGACCGCCTGGGCCAGGCGTTCGGTATCGGCGCAGGTCGCCTGCACGTCGCCCGGTTGCATCGGCATCATTTCCGTGCGCGCCCGCTTCCCGAGCGCGCGCTCCAGCGCGGCGATGTAGTCCATGAGCGGCACAGGGCGGTGATTTCCGACGTTGTACAGGCGCCACGGCGCCCAGCTTGTCGCGGGATCGGGCGCGCTCGCGTCAAAGCCCGGCTCGGATGCGGCGGGCTGGTCCAGCACCCGCAGCGTTCCCTCGACCGCGTCGTCGATGTAGGTGAAGTCGCGCGTCATGTCGCCGTGGTTGAAGACGTGGATGGGCTTATCCTCCACGATCGCGCGCGCGAAGAGAATCGGCGACATGTCGGGCCTGCCCCAGGGCCCGTACACCGTGAAGTAGCGCAGGCCCGTCGCCGGAACGCCGAACAGGTGACTGTACACGTGCGCCATGAGCTCATTGGATTTCTTGGTCGCCGCGTACAGGCTGACCGGGTGGTCCACGGCGTCAGACTCGTTCCAGGGAAGCTTGACATTGCCGCCGTATACGCTCGAGCTCGAGGCGTAGACGAGGTGCCTGGGCGGATCGTGCCGGCTGCATTCTAGAAGGTTCGCGAATCCGACCAGGTTCGATTGAACGTAGGAGCCCGGATTCTCCAGCGAATAGCGTACACCCGGTTGCGCCGCCAGATGGAGCACCGAATCCGGCTTGGTCGCGGCGAAGAGTCGTTCGAGCGCGCCGCGATCCGCAAGATCGAGCCGCTCGAAGCGGAAACCTTTCAGGCCGCGCAGCCGGGCAAGGCGCGCTTCCTTCAGCTCGAGCGAGTAGTAGGGCGAGAGATTGTCGAGGCCGGTCACCTCGTCGCCGCGCGCGGCGAGCCGTTCGGCGCAATGCATCCCGATGAATCCCGCGGCGCCGGTGACCAGCACCTTCATCGTTCTCCCCCGCCGTTTCCTCCTCGCTCGAGGGGCAGAGAATTGGGGGAGGCGGTCCGGTGCAGCTCGATGAGCTTCGCATATTTCACGAAACTGCTCATGCATCCGATCGAGATGTGCACCAGGCCCGGCACCCCGTCGAGAAAGCCCAGGCGCAGGAAATAGAATTTTGCGAACCGGACCAGCGGCGAGAGGACGAGCGCAAGCGCTCCCGCGGCGCGGCCGCGCTCGAAAAGCTGCCGCGCCGCGAGCGCGGAATAGCGGTTCTGCTTCTCGAGGTACTTGCCGAGGTCTTCCGCCGACTCGTGGAGCAGGTCGCCTTCGAGCGCAGCGGGCGTTACCGCGTAGAGCACCTTCTCGTGTACCCCGTCGTCGCTCCATGCCGCGCTGTTGCGATCGAACAGGCGGGTGCACCAGTCAGGGTAGCCCTCGCCGTGCCTGAGCCAACGGCCGAGAAACCGGTTGCGGCGCGCCATCCGGTAGACGGGCGATTCCGGCGCCCGGAGTGCGTTTTGGATGCTGCGCGCAAGTTCGGGCGAGACCCGCTCATCGGCGTCCAGGCAGAGCACCCAATCATTGCGCGCTTGCCGGACCGCGAACTGCTTCTGGCGGCCAAAGCCCATCCACTCCTTTTGCAGCACTCGCGCGCCGTACCGGGCGGCGGTTTCCGCCGTGCCGTCGGTGCTGCCGGAATCGATGACGACAATTTCGTCGGCGAACGGTACGCTTGCGAGGCAGTCGGGAAGCGGCGCGGCGGCGTTCTGGGTGACGAGGACGACCGACAGCGGCTGGGGCAAGGCGGTTTCCGGTTAGAATCGCGCGAAAAGAACGCGGTATTTTACTGCGTCAGGCCAATTTTCCCTCCGTGCCGCGCATCCTGTTCGTCAAAACTTCCTCGCTTGGCGACGTCATCCACAACTGCCCTGCGGTGAGCGACGTCGCGCGTGCCCTGCCGGGCGCTGAAATCGACTGGATGGTGGAAGAGACGTTCGCCGGAATTCCGGCGTTGCACGTGAGGGTGCGGCGCGTCATTCCGGTCGCAATCCGGCGCTGGCGCGCTGCGCTGTGGAACCCGGCGGCATGGTCCGAGATGCTGGCATTCCGCCGTGCGCTCTCTGCGGAGCACTATGATGCCGTCATCGACACCCAGGGACTCCTGAAAAGCGCGCTGCTCTGCTCGATTGCATCGGGCACGACGCACGGGATGGAACGCACGAGCCTGCGTGAGCCGCTGGCGGCGCGCTTCTACGACGTGCGCCATCCGATCCCGCGCGGCAGCCACGCCGTCGAGCGCAACCGGCAGCTGGCCGCGGCGGCGCTCGGCTACGCGCTCGGCGGCGAGTGCGACTATGGACTGCGCGCCGACGGCGCGCTTCCGATCCAGGTGAGTGCGCCCTTTGCCGTACTGCTGACGATGACGAGCCGCGCCGCCAAGCTCTGGCCCGATGACCGCTGGGCGCAGCTCGGGCGCGCGCTTCGCGATCGCGGTATTCGGTCGGTGCTGCCGTGGGGAAGCAAGCGCGAGCGAGTCCGCTGCGAACGGGTCGCGCAGCGGATTCCGGATTCCGTGGTGCCGCGCCACCTGTCGCTCCAGGAGCTTGCGGGCCTGATCTGCGGCGCGCGGGGCGCTGCGGGCGTGGACACCGGAGTGACGCATCTTTGCGCCGCGCTCGGCATTGCCACGGTCGGGATCTACTGCGCGTCCGACCCCGCGCTGACCGGCCTCTACGGAAACGCGCGCGCGCGCAATCTCGGCGGCGCGGGCGCCTCACCGACGGCCGCCAGCGTGCTTTCCGCGCTCGAAGCATTGCTCTGATGTGGCGCGCGCTCTACACGGCGGTCCTCTACGCCGCGCTCCCGCTGGTCCTGCTCAAGCTCTGGTGGCGCGGGCGGCGCGAGCCGGGTTACCGGAGGCATGTCGCCGAGCGATTCGGCGAGTACAAGTTTGTGCCCCCCCAGCGCGAGGTGCTCTGGGTGCACGCGGTGTCGGTGGGCGAGGCGAGGGCCTCCGCACCGCTGGTCAGCGCGCTTCGCGAGGAGTTTGCCGGGCACGATGTGCTCCTCACCTGCTCGACCGCGGCCGGACGCGATGCGGCGAAGCGGATATACGGCGACTCCGTGCTCACCGCCTGGCTTCCCTACGATTACCCGGGGTCCGTGCGCAGGTTCCTGGAGCATTTCCGGCCGCGGCTTGGGCTGCTGATGGAAACGGAAATCTGGCCAAACCTGCTCGCGGCCTGCCGGGCGTACGCCGTGCCGGTGGTGCTCGCCAATGCGCGCATGTCGGAAACCTCGGCGACCGGCTACGCGCGCTGGAGCGGCCTCGTGCAGCCGGCATTCGCGGGACTGTCGGCTGTGTGCGCGCAGAGTGAGGCGGACGCCGGCCGTCTCGCCGCGCTCGGCGCGACGAACGTTTCGATCTGCGGGAATCTCAAGTTCGACGTCGCGCCCGATCCGGCGAAGGAGGCGGAAGGACGTGCCTGGCGCGCTGCGCTCGGCCGGCCGGTGCTGCTGCTCGCGAGCACGCGCGAGGGCGAGGAAGAAATCCTGCTGGATGCGCTTGCCGGCAATGCGCTTGAAGCGCTGGTCGTCATCGTGCCCCGCCACCCGCAGCGCTTCGACGCCGTGGCCGCTCTCGCCGCGAAGGCGGGGTCTGTCCTGGGCCGCCGCAGCCGCGGCGACATGCCGCGCCAGGAAGACCGCATTTATCTCGGCGACACGATGGGCGAAATGGCGTTCTATTACGCGGCTGCGGACGTCGCGGTCATGGGCGGGTCGTTCATGCCGCTGGGCGGCCAGAATCTGATCGAGGCCTGTGCCGCCGGGACGGCCGTGGTAGTGGGTCCGAGCATGTTCAATTTTTTTGACGCAACGCGGCTTGCGCTTGAAGCCGGCGCAGCATTGCAAGCCGGCAATGCAGCGGATGCCATGCGCGCAGCGCTTGCGCTGCTGCGGGAGCCGGCGCGGCGCGCGCAGATGGGCGAAGCGGGGAAAAAACTGTGCGCGCAACACCGCGGGGCGACCGAGCGCCACCTCGCGGTTTGCCGAACCCTGCTCGACGCCGGCGAGCGCGCTTGGCAAACAAAGAAATAAGTCTTCCATCGGCGTGGTAGCGATTGACTTGGGCAGGGCGGTGTGAGCATGATTTGCCTCCAGGCACGGACTCATTGAAAGGCCAGCTCCATGTCGAGCCCCGGGTTTCCGTCCCCACCGTCGTCGTTGCTCCGGGCGGAACGGCTCATCGAGTGATAGGCCGGCGCTCGTTCCTTCGTCTGGCAGGGTTCCTGCCTGTCACTGCGATCGGCGTGTGTGGCACTGCCGTGCTCGCACAACTTGGGGCTGAGAAGCCAAAACGCGTCGGTGTGATTGTCGCGAGCGCATCGGCGTCTGGCATCGCCGTTGCACCGTGGCTCGCGGAGCTTGGCTACCGGGACGGCGAAAACATCCAGTTCGAGTCCCGTTTCGCGGCAGGCAGGGACGAGCGGCTGCCGGAGTTCGCCGCCGACTTGGTTCGCCGCGGGGTGGAGGTCATCGTCGCGTCGGGCCTGCCTGCAATCCGTGCTGCCAGGGAGGCCACGCGGACAATCCCGATCGTCATGATCGCTGAAGGCGACCCTGTGAAGGCCGGTTTCGTCGCCAGCGTCGCGCGCCCCGGGGGCAATCTCACGGGTGTGACTCTGCTCGTTCCGGAGTTGAGCGCGAAACGCCTGGAAATTCTCAAGGCGATGGTGCCGGGCCTCAAGCGGGTGGCGGTGCTGTGGAATCCTGCCGATCCGGACAAGGAAGAGGAGTGGCGCGCGATCGAGGCTGCCGCGCGCACTCTGGAGATCGAGCTTCAGCCCGTTCCGGCGCGAAAGCGGGAAGAACTGGACGGTGCCTTCGGGGCGGCGATCAAGGGGCGGGCGAACGCGATGCTCGTGCTCTCGGATGCACTCGTCCTTGGCCAAGCCCGATCGGTCACCGCCCTCGCGCAGGAAAAGCGCCTGCCGGCAATGTATCCGTCAGGCTACTTCACGGATCCCGCTCAGAGCGGCCTTGCATCCTACGGCCCGAATCTCGTTGAGCTGTCCCGCCGCGCCGCCACCTTCGTGGACCGGATTCTGAAAGGCGCCAAGCCCGCCGAGCTGGCTATTGAGCAGCCAACACGGATTGAGCTGGTCATCAACATGAGGGCTGCGAAAGCGATCGGGCTCAGGCTGCCGCCTGCTGTACTCGTCCGCGCGGAGCGGGTGATCGAGTAAGCTGAAGAGACGGATTCATTGCTTTACGAGTCCACGGGGAGGTGATCATGCATCGGCGGAAATTCCTGGCGGGCGCAGGAGGACTTGCCGCCGCTGCTGCGGCGCCGGCCGTGATCGCCCAACCGAAGATCGAATGGCGAATGGCGGCGAGCTGGCCTGCATCTCTGGATGTCTTCTGGGGCGGCACGCAGCGGTTCGCCGCCATGGTGGATGAGTTGACGGGCGGGCGCTTGAAAATCAAAACCTTCGCTAGCGAAGAGCTGGTGCCCGGTCTTGGCGTCTTCGACGCGTGCTCACAAGGCGCGATCGAAGCATTTCATTCGACGCCCTTTTATTGGGCTGCGAAAGACCCCGCGGCCCAGTGGTTCGCAGCCGTGCCGTTTGGTCTGAATGCACAGGGCAACCACACTTGGTATCACGCGGGCGGCGGGCTGAAGCTCTGGGAGGAGACCTACGCGCCCTTCGGCCTCGTGCCGCGGCCCGGCGGTTCAACGGGCGTACAAATGGGTGGCTGGTTTCGCAAGAAGATCGAGCGGCTTGCGGATCTCAAGGGACTCAAGATGAGAATGCCGGGATTGGGCGGAAAGGTGCTCGCCAAAGCCGGCGCGATACCAATGCTGCTGGCGGCCGGCCAGGCGCTCTCCGCGCTCGAGCAAGGCGTGATCGACGCCGTGGAGTTCGTCGGTCCGCACGACGACGTGAAGCTCGGCTTTTATCGCGGCGCACGCCACTACTACTATCCCGGCTGGCACGAGGCCGGGACGGGGCTCGAATTCACATTCAACAAGAAGGCCTACGATGCGCTGCCGGCCGACCTTCGTCGCGCGCTCGACTACGCCGCGCTCGCCGTGAGCAGCCTGATGCTGGCAGAGATGGAAATGAAGAACGCGCTCGCGCTCAAGCGGCTCCGCTCCGAATTCAAGGGCCGCGTCGAGATCCTGCCGTTTCCGGCCGACGTAATGCGCTCGCTCAGAAAACTCTCGGCCGAGGTGCTCAAGGACGAATCGGAAAAGAGTCCCATGGCGAGGAAGGTCCATGCCGCCTACACGGACTTCCAGCAACTGCTTCGCGACTGGGGTCGCATCTCCGAGGGCGCGTACTACCAATTGATTGCCGGCTAGCCGCCGGCGAGTGCGCGGCTTGCGTTCCTGGGGCGGGACTACGGCGCCAGGGCGCGATTGATTTCCTCGAGGTCCTGCTCGCGCAGGCTGCCGGCCGCGGACTTGAGCTTTAGGTGATTGGTGATCGTGTTGTAACGCGCCAGTGCGAGGTCGCGACGGGTCGAGAACAACTGCTGCTGGGCGTTCAGCACATCGATATTGATCCTTACT
>Ga0209640_10002891_pt1 | contig 15037 bp, 7 predicted proteins | sample RifCSP10_1_FD_184018 | JGI IMG/M metagenome (GOLD analysis project Ga0209640, IMG submission 184018) | Soil microbial communities from Rifle, Colorado - Rifle CSP2_sed 10_1 (SPAdes) (version 2) | ecosystem: Environmental > Terrestrial > Deep subsurface > Rock core/Sediment | place: Rifle...
CGAGCGCCTCGAGGTCTCGTGCGAACGCCTCGGCGTGCGGGACAGCGGCGTGGCGGCCGTCTTCAACCGGTTCCAGGCCCGCATGCGCCACGAAGTCGGCGCGGCCGTACCTGGCAATGAAGAGCGCGAGATCCTTGTATCGACTGAGCCGTTCGGCGAGCGCCATCGATCACACCCCGTGACATCTCAGCAACCGATGTGCCGGGCTTCACGGACGAGCTGGGCCGTTGATGAGGCTTGGGGTCAGATCATGGTCTGACCCTGATCCGACCCCGGTCTGACCCCACTCGCACGATGGTAAGCTCGATTCATGAGCGAACGCCGCGATCCTGAAGTTGACGACCGGCGCGCCGACACGCGCGTCGATCGACGCGCGCGGACCCGCGGAGGGCGCCGCGCGGACGAAGCCAGGCAGCCCTGGTACATGCGGCGCAGGATGTGGCTGGCGTTCGCCTCGGTGATGTACGTCGGATGGCGCCGCCTCGTGGGCAGGAAGACTGGCGCGTAGTGGCACGAGGCTGGGAAAGCAAGGCGATCGCGTCGCAGCAGGAATCGGCCGCCGAGGCGCGCCACACCGGACCGCCTGCGGGCGTGCCCGCCGACGCGCCAGGCGCGAAAGCGGGCGACGCCGGGCGGCGAGCGACGCATGCGACGCTGATGCTCGCCCGGACGCGCGCGATGGCCGACCTTCAGTCGGCCTGCGCGCCCGCGCATCGCGCGATGCTCGAACAGGCGATCGCCGAACTCGATCAGCGTCTCGCCGCGCTCAAGACGTAACCACGAAGGTCACGAAGATCACGAAACCAGAGGTCCTGGATCCTTCGTGGCGTTCGTGCCCTTCGTGGTTTACATGTTTGTTTAGACCCGCATCAACACGGCGCGCGCCGGCCGTTTCAGCGCGGCACCTATCGCGGCCGCGTACACCTGCACCTGCCGGCGATAGGTCTCGACGGCCCCCTCGAGCTCCCGATCGGTCTTGAAATCCACGACCACAATCTCGTCGTGCTCCACGTACGCGAGATCGACGTTGCCTTCGACGAGGGCGCCACTCTCGAGGCGCAGCGTCACGGGCGTTTCGCGATAGCAGCGGTCCTGTGCTGCGGCGCGCGCGGCGCCCGCCAGGACAGGATGCTGCAGGACGCGCCGCACGACACCGGCTGCGGACGCGATCTCATCGTCGGTCGCGCCGAGCACGCGGCCATGCGCCTCCGCGAGGCGGGTCATCGCCTCATCGTTCGCCGGACCCAGCGGCACGGCGGCCAGCACGGCGTGGACGAGTGTGCCGAACCGGACGCCTCCCGGCCGGACTTCTCCTTCCGCCGCGTCAATGACGTCAACGCGGACCGTCCCGCCGTCGCTCGCCTCCGGCGAGCTATGGCGTGGCCGCGCCGCATCGTCACTTGCCGCCGCCCATTCGGTCGCCGTCAACACCTCGACTGACGGCCTCGAGGCCGCAGCGACCGCCGCATCGCGCGAGGCGCGCCAGTGCTCGTAGGTATCGAGCCGCTTCCGCAGGACCGCGGGATTCACGTCCTTGACGATCAGGTCGTCGCGGCGGAGGCCGAACGGCGCCTGCGCGCCGAGCGAGAGGTCGTCCGGCGCCCACCAGACGACTGAAAAGTCCGCGGGGGGCGGGCCAAGGCGGTGCGCGCCCGGACACACCGTGAAGATCGACGCCGGGTCGCCGTCAGGACGCAGCCGCACGGTGTCCTTGCTCTTGAATGCCGGGCATCCCGGCGCCTGCGCCTGGACGCGGCGGGCGTCCTCGGGCGGATAGACCGCGCCATTGAGCGGCGCAATCCAGCCTTCGGCGTACGGTTCGTCTCCGACGGCTGGCACCACCAGCAGATCGCGTGCGCGCGTCGCGGCGACGTAGGCGACGCGCTCCCCTTCCGCCTTCTCGCGCGCCAGCTCATGGTCGCGCTGGTCGTTGAGGTCCTTCGGCGACCACCCGCCGATTCGCAGGGCGCAGACCTGCCGGCGCAGATCGATATGGCGGCTCGCATCGTATGGCGTCAGCCGCGCGGTGATGTCGGCCAGGATGACGACCGGGAATTCGAGCCCCTTCGCCTTGTGCACGGTCATCAGCCTGACGCCGTCGCTGCCCTCTTCCAGGATCGGCGCTTCGGCGGCCTGGCGCGCGGACGCCTCGGCCTGCAAGGTATCGACGAAGCCGCGGAACGACATCCCGCCGTCCATCTCGTACTGCCGCGCGAGCTCGGCCACGTGCAGCACGTTCGCGAGCGCCTGCTCGCCGCCGGGACGCAGCACGAATCCCACGTGCGCGCGCGTGCGCCCCAGCAGCGTCGAGATCGTGTCGGCGACCGGCCGGCGGTTGCGCTCGCGGTGGAGCGAGGCGAGCAGGGCGAGGGCGTCGCGAACGGGATGCAGGTGCGAGGGAAGCGTCCCGGGCACGCGAAACGGATGAAACCGCCGGGCTGCCTGGTAGTACTCGAGCAGCTCTTCGTCGCCGATCGCGAACAGGCCGCCCCGCAGCGCGGCGAACACCGACAGCTGATCCTCGGGCCACTCGATCGCCATCAACGCCGAGCGCAGCGTTTCGATTTCCTCGCGGTTGTGGAACGCGCGGCCGCCGACGAGGAGGTGACGGATGCCGCGAGCCTCCAGCGCGTCGACGTACGGCCGCGTGACGTCCTCGCCGTAGCTGACGAACCGGCGGAACAGGATGCAGATGTGCCGTGCCTCGATCGGCACGGGCGTGCCGGGGCTGCGCCGCTCCGTCACCTTCCAGCCGCTCTGCCGGACGAGCCAGTCGACGTACGCGCCCACCGCATCCGGCAGCGACTGCTCGATCTTCCTCGCGGCGATGAACCGCTGCGCGTAGGGCTCCGGCACCGGCAGCACCACGACGGATGGCTGACCGGGAAGATCATCGCGGTGACGCTCGAGCGGCACGTATCCCGCCTGCAGCGCCGCCGGATTCCCGTCCATCACGGGCGCAAACGCCGCATTCACCGCGCGCTGGATATTCGGGACGCTGCGGTAGCTCTTTCGCAGCTCCAGCGGTGTGGCCCCTGCGTCGATGAGCTGGCGGCGCACGCGCATGTAGGTGTCGACATCCGCGCGGCGGAATCGATAAATCGATTGTTTCGGGTCGCCGACGATGAACAGCTTCCCGGGCAGCGGCCTCACGGATTCGCAGCGCGTCTCGTCCGGATCGTCGGCCGCCAGCAGCAGGAGGAGCTCTGCCTGCAGAGGGTCCGTGTCCTGGAACTCGTCGACGAAGATGCGCGTGAACCGTCCCTGGAAATGGCGCCGCACGAGGCCGTTGTCGCGCACCAGGTCGCGGGCACGCAGCAGCAGGTCGAGGAAGTCCATGGCGCCCTCGCGCGTCTTGAGCCGCTCGTACTCGTCGACGCAGCCAAAGAGCTCTCCATGGAGCACCGCGGCCAGGTCGGCGTCTGCCGTGAGCTGAAAATCCGCCAGCGCCTCGACGAGGGCGTCGCGGGCCGCCAGGACCTGGGCGCGCGTCACACCCTTCGCGTATGTGGGACCGCTGCCCTTCCGCGCGCGCTTGAAGTCGCGGTTGCGGCGGAGCTCGATGAGCTGCGATTCGAGCCCGTCGAGATCGCGCAGCGCCTCGTCATGTCCGGCCGCCGCCCGCAGCTCGCGACTGAGCCGCCGCACGGGTTCCGTGTCGAGCGACAGGTTGTCACCGGCATACGACGCATGCTTCGACGCGTCGGCGCACGCGTGGACGAGTTCGATCGCGCGCGCGATCGCGCCCGCGCGATCGAATGGGTCGCGCGTCCAGGGACCGCGGAAGTCGCGCCACTCGGTCAGTTCCCAGCCGGCGCGCCGGAGCCGTTCGATCGGGCCGTCCTCATCGGCGTCGCCGGGCCGGAAGCCGCGGCTGGCGCGCCGGAGCGACCGCCGCACGCCTTCGGGCGGGTCCTCGAGCTGCGCCTGGAGCCATGCGTCAAACGCCTCGTCAAAGAGCCGCCGGGCCTGCCCCTCGGTGAGCACGCGGAACAGCGGATCGATGCGCGCTTCGACGGGACGCTCGCGCAGGAGATCCGCGCAGAACCCGTGGATCGTGCTGACGTGTGCTTCCTCGAGGTTCTGGATGGCTTCTTCGAGGCGCGCGGATGCGGCGAGGTCCGTCGTCTTGCTGCGTTCCTCTTCGAGCCCTCGCCGAAGCCGCAGCTTCAGCTCGCCGGCTGCCTTCTCGGTGAACGTCACCGCGACAATGCCGCGCACGTCGGCGCGCCCGGTCGCGATCACGCGGAGGATCCGATGGACCAGTTCGGTGGTCTTGCCGGTGCCAGCCGCCGCTTCCACGACGAGCGTCTCGTCAACGGCTTCCTGGATGAGGCGGCGGGACTCTTCGTCCGAGCGTTCGATGACGGACGTCATGGCCGGCTCCTCATCGCAGCAAGGTCTGCGATCGTGTCCTGTGGCTTCCGGCTCACACGGCGGAAGACGTCGGGGCCGCAGACCGGGCGGAAATCGCAGCGGCTGCAGGCGTCTTCGGCCGGAGTCGCCGCCAGGAACCCGTGCTCCACCGCGCGATCGATCACCTGCAGGACTTCCAGCCCGGCGGCGCGCGTCATCTCGTTGAGCGGGATCGGATGCTCGTAGTAGCTGCCGGAGGCGGTGCAATAGAAGAGGCGCCCATGGGAGACCGGGCGGCCAAGCGCCGCCTCGACAGCCATCGCGTAGAGGACCGGCTGCAGCACCGCGCCCCCGCCGATGATGACCTTCTCGATCCGGTCCGGCTTGCGGCCCGTCTTGTGATCGGTGACGCGCAGCACTTTCATGGCGTGGTGCTCTTCGATCAGGTCGACGGCCCCGCGCAGCTTGTAGCCGCCGGGCAGCGTCACCTCGTCGCGCACGCTGTGCACGTCGCGTTCGCCCGGGACGGCTCCGAACCCGAACTCGAAGTATCTCGGACGCCATTCGGCGCCGTCGCGCGCGAGATAGTGCAGCCACCCGTGCAGGTCGCGGCGTATCGACGCGATTTCGTCGTTCCAGACGCGGTCCACCGCCGGCGCCAGCTCGTCGTACTTCTGCGCCGCCACGGCGTCGGCGACCTCGTCGAGCACGCGCTGCGCCGCATCAAGTGAGGCGGCGGTCACAGGCAGCGCCGCCCTTGTCGTCAGCGCGTGGAAGAAACGCGCCTGGATTTCGTGAAACAGGCTGCCGCGCGTCAGCGGGTCCATGCGCTGCAGCGGCTCCGGCTGCTCGAGCGGCTGCAGCCGGTAGATGGCGCTCAGCACGAACTGATAGGGGCAGGCCGAGAACCGCTGAAGGGCCGAGAGCGAGTAGGGACGCGCGGTGAGCCGCTGCGCGGCGAGCGCCTCCCGGGTGTCGGCGGAGACTCGCGTGAGCCCATCGTTCACGGACCAGCGCGCTTCGCCTCGCGCCCATCGATCGATGACCGAGCGCCGCAGGCACTCATTCAGCTTCAACAGGTAATGGGCGTGCCCCTTCACCGCCTCGCGGTCGTGCTCGTCCAGGAGCTGCCGCAGCACCGCCAGGTCGTGCTCCTGGTCGTCGATCGCCTCGCGGGGATCCGGCGGCGCCGGCCAGGCCAGCGTGGCGTTTCCCGCGTCGCGCGCGCGCGCTTCCAGCCATTCGTAGTCGGGGACGCGCCCCGTGGCGGCCCGAATGACGTCGAGCGCGTAGAACGACGGCACGCGGGCCCGCGACTCGGTCAGTTCGATGCGCGGGTACGAGACATAGAGCCGCTCTGACGCGGCGCCCGCCGCCATCTGCAGCAGGAGGCGTTCGGCCGCCAGGCGCCGCGGCTGCGTCGCCAGCGTCCCGTCGGCGGAGGCGCGCAGTGCGTCGAGCAGCAGCGGGTCTTCACGCGGCTTCTGCGGGAACATCCGCTCCGCGAGGCCAGGCACGAACACGACCCGGAAGCTGCGGCCTCTCGCTTGCTGCGGCGTGCCGACGAACAGCCGGCCGAAGCGCCGGGCGGGTGGTTCCGATTCGAGCGTCAGCAGCCGTTCGCTGAGCACGCGGCGCGCCTCGTCCAGGTCGATGGGACCGACGTCGGCCATGGGGCGCAGGTCGGCGAGCACGCGCAGGACGGGCGCCGGCGATCGCAGGACCCGCGGCGCCAGCCGGGTGAAGGCGTCGAGCCACGCGCCCCACGCGGCCTCGCGGGGCCACGCGGCCAGCTCCTCGATGATGGGCAAGGCAAACGCCTGGAGACGCGCGAGCTGCTCCTGGACCTGCCGAAGACCCTGCGCCCGGCCGCTGTCGCGGCCGTCCTGGCGCTCTGCCTCGCGCACCTGCGCGGCCAGCTCCGCCGACTTCCCCGCCAGCCGCCGTTTCCAGCGCGAGGCGTCCTGGCCGATCACGGCCGCATCGACGAGGAACTTCTCCCATTGCCAGGGCGCCCGCAGCGTGCCCGCGACCACGGCGCCATCCGCCGGCTCCGGCGCGACATCGGCAGCCTCCTCGCGCAGCTGCGCCTCTTCCGGGAGCCCGAACGCTTCATCGCTCGAAGGGATGTACGGTTGATCCCTTGGAGAGGTGTAGGGCGGGTTCCGCGAAGCGGACCCGCCTGACGGTGGTTCCGCCGGTACCTGGCCGAGCGACAGGTACTCGGCAAACCGCGCGGCCGACAGGCGCTCCCCCGCGCACGCCAGCAGCGCGAGAAACGCGCGGCCGGTGGGATGCGGCCGCCGGGTGCCCCGATCGAACCACGCCGGGACGTCGGCGCGGCGCAGGGCATGCTCGAGGAGTCCGAGGTAACTCTGCGGCGACCGGACGAGGATCGCCATCTCGTCGAAACGCACGCCGCGTCGCGCTTCCGCAAGCACCCGGCGCACGATCTCGACGCACTCGCGTCCCTCGCCGGGGGCCGAGAAAAACTCCAGCGACCCATCCAGCTCGCGCCTGGGCGGCTGCTGGTCGTTGAAGAGGAATTGCCGGAGACAGGCCAGGTCGTTACTGTTTTCGGCGCCGGCTGCCTCAGCCACCCCACCCATCGCCTCGAAATGTCCAACTCCGTCTCGATCGCCGGGCGACACGGTGGCCAGCGCGGTCGATGCGCTGCCGATGACCGCGGCCACGAACTCGCGCTCGGCCGCATATTCCAGCGGCACATCCAGCAGGACGATGGCGTCAGCGCCGCTACCGTGCTGCGTCACTTCCTGCGCCGCGACGCGGAACAGCCCTGCGCGATCGACGGATCCCGCGTCGCCGAAGCAGCCCTCGAATCGATCGAGCAGCACCGCGAGGTCAGGACCGGCGAGCGGCAGCTCCGCAAGCGCAGCGGCCTGAACCCCCGCGAGCCGCAGCTCCTGGAGCGTGCGGGCCAGCGCGCGCGGAAAGCCGGGCGTGCCCGCGACTGGCGCGAAGTACTGCAGCGCGGTCGCACGCGTGGCATCGAAGGCGGCCCTCGTGGCCACCGCTTCGGCCCCGAGCCGCGTGCTGGATGTGGTGCCGTCAGCGGCCAGCGCCAGGAGTGCCGACCGGGCAGCCAGCTGCGTGAGGCTCAGGCGCTGAATGCCGAAGGTCGCCGGCGCATCCGCCGCCGCCTGCCTCGCCAGGTCGTCGGCGGCGCCGCGCGAGGCCCCGACGATCAGCACGCGGGTGCCGGGGGCGCATGACCGCACGACCTCACGCGCAGCCGACAGTCGTTCTGCGTTGGAAGGGGAAATGACGAGACGAAAGCCCATCACCGACCTCACTTTCCCGGACATCTATGCCGGGTCTCCGGTACGGCAGCACAACGCTGCCGTGCAATGGCGACGATATCAAAAACTCAACCACGAAGGCTACGATGATTTCGAAGAACGCGAAGTCCCATAAATTTGGTTCTTCGTGCTGTTCGTAAACTTCGTAAACTTCGTGTTTGTGTTTGTGGTTTGTATTCAGCGGGCCAGCTGCGGCAGGGTATCAACTGCAGGCGGCTTCGGCCGCGCGTTCACCCACGCGTAGATGTCGGCGAGGTCCTGGTCCGAGAGCACCTTCGTCGTGTACGGGGGCATCTCACCGGCAGGATGACGGGTGTACTGCGAAAAGCGCGCGTAGGGGACCAGGTTCGGCCCGATGCGCGGTCCGGAAAGGCCGCCCTGCGCCTGGTTCGAGTGACACTGATAACACCCGACCTTTTTGTACAGCACGCCGCCGTTTTCCACCTTGCCGGCCGGGGCCGCCGCCTGCGCCGCAGGCTTCGCCGCCGGCGCGTTCTGCGCGTGCATCGACGCGCCAACCGCCATCAGCACGGCCGCAGTGATTCCAAGGCGAGCCTTCATATCCATCACCGCACCTGCGTGACGACGTCGACGAGCGCGGGCTCGCCCTTCTTGACCACGGCGATCGCACGCGAGAGCGCGGGAGCGAGATCGTTCGCGTTGGTGATCGGCCCCTCGGCGTAGATACCCATCGACTGCGCCAGCCTGGCGTAGTCGATGTTCGGCTCGGAGAGCCGGCTGCCGACCTCCCCGCGGTCGATGCCGCGGTTCCGCGCGTTGCACATCTTCTGGACGTGCATCGCTTCCTGGTGATACTGGCGGTTGTTGTTCATCACGCTCAGGAGGGGAATCCTGTGGTGCGCGGCAGTCCAGAGCACGCCCGGCGCGTACATCATGTCGCCGTCAGTCTGGATGGCCACCGACATCCGCCCGTGCTTCCTGTTGGCGAGCGCCGCACCGACCGATGCCGGCGCGCCATAGCCGATGCCGCCGCCCCCCGCATGCCCCAGCCACTGGTGGGGCTTGTCGAAGTTCCACAGACGCCGCGGCCAATTCGTCTGATCGTTGCTGTAGTAGCTCGACACGAGCGACCAGTCGTCGTTCCTGATCTGCGCCCACACTTCGGCGCAGAGGCGCGCCACGCTCACGGGGCTCGCGTCCCAGGCATACGTCGCCGCGACGCGGTTCGCTTCGGCCGCCGCGCGGCTCGCCTGCGCCAGCCTGGCGCCGCGCTCCTCGAACACCCGCCGGCGGTCGCCGGTCGTCAGCCGCCTGACGGCATCGATCAACGCGGGCAGCGTCGCCTCGGCATCGGCGGCAATCGCGAGATCGACGTCCTGCAGGCGGCGGAAGTCCTGGTAGTTGGCGCGGATGTACAAGTCGCCGGTGGTGATGGTGATCAGCCTGGCGTCCGGTTGTGCGATCCGGCGCGTGGAGCGGTGGAGCTGATCGCGCACGGCGTTGATCGTTCCCCAGAAGTCGGCGGACTCGAGACCGACGATCAGGTCCGCGTCGACGACGGCCGCGCGGGCGCGCTGTGTCTGGTTGAGCGGATGGCGCGACGGGAAGTTCATGCGGCTGCCCTGATCGATGACAGACGCCTGCAGGAGCTCGGCCAGCTCCACGAGCAGCATCATCCCGTTCGGCGTCCGCGCCAGCCGATCCACGACGAACACGGGGTTCTCCGCGGCAATGAGCATCTTCGCCGCTTCCTCCACCGCGCCTCGCTCGCCCGCGGGCGGCGCGGGCATCGTCAGTCTCGGAACCGGAAGCCGCTCGTCCTTCGAGATCGGATGCTCCTGCAGGCCGCCGTCCAGCACGAGGACGACCGGCGCCATCGGCGGCGTCATCGCCACCTGGTACGCCCGCACCGCCGACTCGGCGAAGTGCGTGAGCGACCACGGGAAATCGTCCCACTTCGTATAGTCGCGCACCATGGCCGCGGCGTCCTGCACGCCGTGGTACCACTCGGCGCCGCGCCGGATGGCGGCGTCCGCATGGTTCCCCAGGATCACGTAGACCGGCACCCGGTCGCACCAGGCGTTGTAGATCGCCATCGAGGCGTGCTGCAGGCCCACCGTGCCGTGCGCCATGATGGCGCCCGGCTTGCCGTCCACCTTGAAATAGCCGTGGGCCATCGCCACAGACGACTCTTCGTGGCAGCAGGTAATCAGCTCGGGACTCCGGTTTCCGCCGTAGTTGATGAGCGACTCGTGCAGGCCGCGGAAGCTCGAGCCGGGGTTGGCGAAGAAGTACTCGAAGCCGAGCGACTTGAACACATCGATCATGTAGTCCGAACCCGCGCGCTCGTCGTCGCCGAGCACCTGCACGTCGGCAGGCGGCGCTGATTCGACGGCGTGCGTCAGGGGTGGAGGCGCCGGTGCCGTGGGCGCAGCGGCCTGCGGCGCCACGGTCTGTGCCGCCGCGACCGCTGGTGTCCCGACCAGTGCGGCGCCCGCGAGTGCTCCGGTTTTCAGGAATGTGCGGCGTTCGAAGGATCTAGCCATGGCCTAAAGACTACATCCATAGAGGCCATAACGATCACGGCCGCGCGGGTGTTATGCGACGCGGAGACCGAACACGTCAGCGGCCTTCAGGAGCGCCGGGTCATCGAGTGTCAGCATGCGAATGCCGGCAAGCCGCAGCTTCGGCATGACGCGGTCGAACAGCGTCACATTCGTCCACAGTGCTTCCCAGCTCGACCACCATCGCAATCCCGCTGCCCCAGGATGGCGGTGGTACAGCGCCAGCGCCTGTGGCTGCGTAACCGGGCGGTGTCGGGTCGCCACGAGTGAGGGCCGCAGGGTCTCGCCACTCAACACGACAGGATCGTCGAGATCGACGAGGGCGGCGGTGTCGTCCAGCTCGATGTCGGCAAGCGCGAGCGGCAAACCGCGGCGGCGCAGGATCGACGCGACGAGCCGCTGCCCCCGGAATGGGCCCAGTTGTTCAACGATGCACGAGACCGGCCGATCCGCGAGATACAGGCAGCCGTACGTGTCAGGATTGTCGTGCCGGCCCTCTCCCTGGTAGATGCGTGGAAACCACAGCGGCCCATCAGCCGCATCGTCGCGCGCATCCTGGTTCCAGGCAAAGCAGCGGTGCAGGATCACGCGAAGGAGTCGGACCGCTCTGCCCGGAGCGCCCGCATCAGCTCCTCGGCGCGTCCTGCGCGTACGAGGTCGATGGGGCGGCGGTCGCCGAGCCGCGGGTTGATGCCGAAGAGCCACGATCGCGCGGCCTCACGGTCGTACAGACGGAGCACACTGGACCAGACCAGCTCGAGCAGATCCACCTTCTCCGCGTTTAACGGGTCGATCCCGGCGCCGCGCAGCCAACGCGTCACCTGCGAGCGGCTGACGCCGAGCATGTCGGCGAGCTGGGCCGCCGATCGAAAGTCGTGGCGCAGCGCCTCGACTTTCCGGGCTGTGGCAACGGGCATGATTCCAGCCTAGCGCAACGGATTCTGTTGCGCAACAAATTCTGTTCCGCGCCTCCCTTGCGTCCGTCGCTGCCACACGCGTCCACCAGGCCGAAGACATGCGACTGGCTGACGTGACGTTCGCGCTATTCGTGTTTTGTTCGCCTCCTAACAGTTTGCCGATCATCCCCTGCGCGACCGATTGATCGGTCCGCCTCGCCGGCGGACAATGCACGCCGCTTCTTTTGTCCGTGCCTCGGCCTACTAATGAAGAGCGACCAGAGGAGGGTACGTATGAACGCTTTTTCACGAAACCTTCTGCTCGTTACGGTGAGTGTGCTGCTGACTGGCGGCGTGGCGTGGGGCCAGGGGACGGCGGAGCTCACCGGGCGGGTCACGGACGGAAGCGGGGCCGTGCTGCCGGGGGTCACTGTGACTGTGACGCAGACCAACACCGGCTTCTCGCGCACGGTCGTGACCGACGGAACCGGGCAGTGGGTGATGCCGGCACTGCCGACCGGTCCGTACCGGCTGGACGTCTCGTTGCAGGGGTTCCGGACCTACGTGCAGACCGGCATCGTGCTGCAGGTGGGTGCGACGCCGACCGTCAATGCGGTGCTGGAACTGGGAAGCCTCGAGGAGACGGTCACCGTGGAGGCTGCGACGCCGATCGTGGACGTGCGGAACGCCGGTATCAGCGAGGTCGTCGAACAGGAGCGGATCCTGGCGCTGCCGCTCCAGGGACGGCAGGTCACCGACCTGATCGTCCTGGCCGGCGCGGCGATCCAAACGGGACGCCCGAATAGCCGTAACTTCCAGGGCGGCGTGAACATCTCGGTCGCTGGCGGCCTCGATTTCGGCGTGGCGTATACGCTCGACGGAGCGATGCACAACGACCCGCAGAATAGCGCCGGCATGCCGCTTCCGTTCCCCGATGCCCTGCAGGAGTTCCAGGTCGCCACCAGCGGCCTGAGCGCCCAGAACGGGGTGAAATCGGGGGCCTCGGTGAACGCGGTGACGAAGTCGGGCACCAACGTGTTCCACGGCAACGCATTCGAGTTTCTTCGAGACAAGCGGTTCAACGCGATCAGCCGCTATGCCGCCCTCGGGGCGAACGGCGAGCCGCTCGATGACGGTCTCAAACGGCACCAGTTCGGCGGCACGCTGGGCGGCCCGATCGTCAGGGATAAGCTGTTTTTCTTCGGCGCCTACCAGGGCACGGCGACGCGCGTCACGCCGTCCGACAACCTGGCGTACATCCCGACCGCCGCGATGATGGCCGGCGACTTTACCGCCTTCACCTCGCCGGCGTGCAACTCGGGCAGACAGATCAGGTTGGGCGCGCCGTTCGTCAACAACCGGGTCGACCCGGCATTGTTCAGCCCGGCCGCGGTGAACCTGGCCCGCCGGCTGCCGACTGCAGACGATCCCTGTGGCGAGCTTCGCTTCAGCCAGGGGCAGGACCGCGACGAGTATCAGGCGGTTGGCCGCGTCGACTTCAACTGGAGCGCCAACCATACGGTGTTCGGCCGGTACATGGCCACCACCGACAAGCAGCCGGCGCCCTACGGCCAGTCGGGGAACCTGCTGACGACGACGTTGCCGGGCATCGACAATCTGGCCCAGTCGCTCACGCTCGGCGATACGGTGGTGGTCGGCGCGGGGCTGGTCAACGCGCTGCGGTTTTCGTACAACCGGACGGCCGTCGACCGTTATAACGAGGACTTCTTCGAGGCGTACGATCTGGGGATCGACGCGTACAACTACTCGCCGACGAAGGAGATGGTCGTCGAGATCGCCGACGGGTTCGACATCTCCGCCGCCACCGCGACCAAAGGCATCGCCCTCAACCCTTCGTTCCAGGTGGGCGACGATCTCACGCTGCTGCGGGGGAGCCACCAGATGTCCTTCGGCGTGAACGTGGCGCACTACCGCTCGCAGCAGGAGAATTACGGGCGCTCCAGCGGCACCTTTACCTTCGGTGGCTCTGAGACGGGGACGGGGCTCTCGGACTTTCTCATGGGCCGGCTCGAGCAAATCGAGCATGGCTCCCAGGGAGGCGTGACCTTCACGCAGTGGTACCAGGGGGTGTATGCCCAGGACACGTGGCGCGCCACGGACCGTGTCACCGTCAACGCCGGTCTTCGGTGGGAGCCGTTCTCCGGGCAGAACATCGAGCACGGCGCCATCGCCAATTTCAGCTTCGAGAACTTCACGAATCGCGTCAGGAGTACCACGTACGTGAACGCGCCGGCCGGCTTCATCTACCCGGGCGACGCCGGCTTTCCTCCCGGCCAGTCGGGTTTCCACAAGAGGTGGTCGAACCTGTCGCCGCGTGTGGGCCTTGCGTGGGATGCGAGCGGCGACGGCCGCACGGCGGTGCGCTCTTCGTACGCGATCAACTATGACTTGCCGAGCGGGGAAACATGGTCGCGATTAGCCGCCGGGCCGCCGTTCGGCAACCGCGTCCGGATCTCGAACCCGCCCGGCGGGTTCGACCGTCCGTACGCCCACCTTGGCGGAGACCCGCACCCCATTCTCACGAGCCGCGACACCGTGTTCCCGCCGTTCGGGGCGTTCGGCGCCATCGATCCCAACGTCAACTCGCCCCGCGTCCAGTCGTGGAACGTCACGGTGGAACAGCAGCTCGGGACGGACTGGGGGGTGTCGGCGAGCTATCTGGGCAGCCATTCGGATCGGTTGTGGGCACGCAAGGCGCTCAATCCGGGCGTCTACCTCGGGAGCGGGCCCTGCACGCTTGACACGGTCGATGGGCCGGTGTCCTATCGGAATTGCACCGTCTCGGGCAATCTGGACTTCCGGCGCGCGTTGTACTTGGAGAATCCGCAGGAGGCGCAGTACATCTCCAGCCTGGACCTGGTATCCGAAGAGGGGACGCAGGATTATCGCGGCCTGAAGCTGTCGTTCCGGCGTCGCGCCGCCGGGGGCGTGAGTCTGAACGGCAATTACACCCTGTCGCGCTGCTTCGGCCTCGACTGGGCCGACACCGCCGGGAGTGCCGGCGGCTTGACGAATCCAGCCGACCCGAGTTACGACCGCGGCCATTGCAGCACTGACCGGACCCATCTGGCCAACCTCACGGCGTCGGTGCAGACGCCGCAGTTCGCCAGCCCGGCGCTGCGCGCCCTGGCTTCGAACTGGCGGGTCGGCGGGATCCTCAACGCGCGGTCGGGGAACTGGCTCTCGGTGACCACCGGTTCGAGCGCCTTCAACGGCGTCGGCGGCGGGGCGGGCCATCGGGTCAATCAGCTGTCGGATGACGTGTATGGGGAGAAGACCCTCGACTCGTACCTGAACCGGGCGGCATTCGCGAATCCGGCGCCGGGCGGGTTTGGCGATCACGAAAAGAACAGCATCAAGGGGCCCCGTTACTGGAAGGTCGACGTGGCGGCGTCGCGGCTCTTCTCGTTAGGCACCGCGCAGAACATTGAGGTCCGCGTGGAGGCATTCAACCTCTTCGACACGTTCAACCGGGGTAATCCGGAAACGCGACTCAGATCCGGTAATTTCGGGAAGATCACGTCGCAGAACGGCGATCCGCGCATCATGCAGTTCGGGATCAAGTACGGGTTCTGATTGCAGGAGACGTGAGCGGTGTGAAGCCCGCCGGCACCCCCCGGCGGGTTCTCATGCGTAGCTGACGCGCTAATCCGTCCAGCAGCCGTCGGCCTGCCTGCTGTACTACAGCCAGTCATGGAGGCGGCTGGCGCGCCCCTGCTCGCCATTCCTGAGCGCGGTGGCTCTATAATCAGCGCGCTCGCACACCATGCCGTTGGTTCCGGGGACCCGTCTCGGCGCGTACGAAGTCATTGGCGCTCTTGGCGCCGGCGGGATGGGCGAAGTGTATCGCGCCCGCGACACCCGCCTCGGTCGCGACGTCGCCCTCAAGGTCATCCCCAGCGACCTCGCCCGCGATCCC
>Ga0209640_10002892_pt1 | contig 15032 bp, 10 predicted proteins | sample RifCSP10_1_FD_184018 | JGI IMG/M metagenome (GOLD analysis project Ga0209640, IMG submission 184018) | Soil microbial communities from Rifle, Colorado - Rifle CSP2_sed 10_1 (SPAdes) (version 2) | ecosystem: Environmental > Terrestrial > Deep subsurface > Rock core/Sediment | place: Rifle...
GAATGCGGAATGATGAATGCTAAAGCAATTGGCGGCCGCAAACTGTTTTGCGGCGACGCCATTGAAAAGCTGCCGCGGCGCTCGATCGCCGCCTTGTGCTGCGGCCTGTGCAGCTACCCGCGCCCATTCATCATTCATCATTCATCATTCATCATTCTGACAGCGGCGCTGCTGCTGTCAGGTTGCGGCTTTCAGCTGCGCGGCGCCGCCACTCTGCCGTTCGAGTCCGTCTACGTCGAGGCGCCGCTGACCTCGCAGTTTGCGAACCAACTGAAGCGCATGGTCACAACGGGCAGCCAGACCCGGGTGGTCGACAGGCCGGCCGACGCGCAGGTGCTGTTGCATATCCTCAACGAAACGCGCGAGAAGCAGGTTCTCTCGCTTTCCGGCGGCGGCCGCGTGCGTGAGTTTCTGCTGCGCTATCGCATTTTCTACCGCGTGACCGACAACAAGAGCGCCAACGAATACATCGGAGCGAGCGAGATCGTGCTGCAGCGCGACTTCTCGTTCAACGACAACGAAGCCCTGGCGAAGGAAGCGGAGGAGGCTCTGCTCTATCGAGACATGCAGAACGACGCCGCGAATCAGCTGGTGCGCCGGCTGCAGACCATGAAGCTCGTCACCAAGTCCTGATGCGGATCACCAGCGAGCAGCTGCAACAGCACCTGGCGCGCGAACTGAAGCCGCTCTACGCCGTATTCGGCGACGAGACTCTCCTCGCGCTCGAAGCGTGCGACGCAATCCGCGCCCGCGCGCGCGTGGAAGGTTATACCGAGCGCGAGGTGCTCACGGTGGAGTCCGGCTTCAAATGGAACCAACTCGCGCTCGCCGGCAGTTCGCAGTCGCTGTTCGCCTCGCGCAAGCTGCTTGAACTGCGCATCCCCACCGGGAAGCCCGGCGCCGAGGGCAGCGACGCAATCCAGGCGTATTGCAGGGCATTGCCGTCCGAGACCGTCACCCTGGTTTGCCTGCCCAATATCGACTGGCGCGCGCTGAAAGCCGCCTGGTTCGAGGCCCTGCACGGCGTGGGCGTGGCAGTGCAGGCGAAGGCGGTCACGCGCAAGGCACTGCCGCAGTGGCTCGCGGGCAGGCTCAAGGCGCAGAATCAGGACGCCGACGCCCGGACGCTCGACTTCATCGCCGAGCGGGTCGAGGGCAACCTGATGGCGGCCTACCAGGAGGTGCAGAAGCTCGCGCTGCTCCACCCGGCGGGCACGATCAGCTTCGAGAACGCCCGCGAGGCGGTGCTCGACGTGGCGCGCTACGACGTATTCAGCGTCGGCGAGGCGCTGCTGGAGGGCGACGTCGCCCGTTTCGCGCGCATGCTGGATGGGCTGCGGGGCGAGGGTGTGGCACCGCCGCTGGTGCTGTGGGCGATGGCCGAGGAGATGCGCGCGATCGGTAAAATCGTGAGCGGCGTCGCGGCGGGCAGGCCGCTCTCGATGCTTTGGCGCGAGGCCCGGGTGTGGGGTCCGTCACACCAGAATCTGATGCAGCAGAATTTCAAACGGTTCTCGCTTGCCCAGGTCTCCGATGCGCTCCGCCATGCCGCGAGCATCGACCGGATCATCAAGGGCCTCGCCCGGGGCGACGTGTGGGATCAACTCCTGCAACTCGGCCTGCGCTTTGCCCGCAACAATGCCGCGCCCGCCAGACTGCGTCCCGCGACCCGCAGCGCAACGAGCAACAGGGCCGGCCAGCCCGCGTTGTTCTGAGCCGTGCAGCGGCAGACGCCGAGTCGCGCGCAAATCGGGGTAGAATTGTTTGGCGGTGGTTGCCTCGCATTCAGCCCTCACCCTCACTCCCTTTGGAGGGAAAGCAAGCCCTTCTCCCTCCGGGAGGGGGGTTGGGATGAGGGAAGCGCTTCATTTTGGTAGGCACTCTTACAGGACGCTTCGGACATGGACGTGCAGACCTACATGGTCGGCGTGGGCCGCCAGGCCCGCGCGGCGGCTCGCGCCATGGCGCGGGCGGATACACGTACCAAGAACAGGTCGCTGGCGGTGACCGCGCAGGCGATCGAGCGTACCGCCAAGGGGCTGCTTGGCGCCAACGCGCGCGACGTGAAGGCGGCACGCGCGAAGAAGCTCGACGACGCGGTCATCGACCGGCTCACGCTCACCACCAAGACCATCGAGTCGATGGCGGACGGGCTCCTGCAGATCGAGAAGCTCCCCGACCCCGTGGGCGAGATCATCGGTCTGAAGTACCGTCCCTCCGGCATACAGGTGGGGCAGATGCGCGTGCCGCTCGGCGTGGTCGGCATCATCTATGAGTCGCGCCCCAACGTGACCGCGGACGCCGCGGGACTGTGCCTCAAATCCGGCAACGCGGCGATCCTGCGCGGCGGCTCGGAAGCGATCCACTCGAACCAGGCGATCGCCGCCTGCGTGCACGAGGGACTGAAAAGCGCGGGGCTTCCCGAGGCCGCGGTGCAGGTGATCGAGACCACCGACCGCGCCGCCGTGGGCGAGCTCATCACCATGCCGGACTACGTCGACATCATCGTGCCGCGCGGCGGCAAGGGCCTGATCGAGCGGCTGATGCGCGAATCGCGCATTCCCATGATCAAGCACCTGCACGGCGTGTGCCACGTCTATATCGATGACAAGGCGGACCCCGGGAAGGCGATCCGCATCGCCGACAACGCCAAGACGCAGCGTCTCGGCACCTGCAATACCATGGAGACCCTGCTGGTCGCGCGCGGCATCGCGCCGGCCGTGCTGCCGCCGCTCTGCGGCATTTACGCCGAGAAAGGCATCGAACTGCGCGGCGACGATGCGGCGCGCGCCATCGTGCCCGGCATGAACCCGGCAACCGAGGAAGACTGGTACACCGAGTATCTCGATGCCATTCTTTCGGTGCGGGTGGTCGCCGGCCTCGACGAGGCGATCGAGCACATCGCGACATATGGCTCGCAGCACACGGACGCCATCGTCACCGAGGACATCACGCGTGCGCGCCGTTTCCTCGCCGAAGTGGATTCGAGCTCGGTGATGGTGAACGCGTCGACGCGCTTCGCGGACGGCTACGAGTATGGCCTCGGCGCGGAGATCGGCATCTCCACCGACAAGCTGCACGCGCGCGGACCGGTGGGGCTCGAGGGACTCACCTCGTTGAAGTGGGTCGTCCTTGGCGACGGGCACATAAGACAGTAAACAGTGAACGGTAAACAGCAAGCAGCGTCCGAAGACCGGTGAACGGCGCCGCAAGCTCCGTCAGCGCATCACGGTTTGCCGTTCACCGTTCACCGTTCACCGTTCACCGTTCACGAATCTGAGTATGCCCAATCTGATTGAGGTCAAGGTCCCCGACATCGGGGATTTCAAGAATATTCCCGTCATCGAAGTGCTGGTCAAGCCGGGCGACGCAATCGACAGGGAGGCCTCGCTCGTCACGCTTGAATCGGACAAGGCCACGATGGAGATTCCTTCTCCCGCCGCGGGCGTAGTGAAGGAAATCAAGATCAAGGTCGGCGACAAGGTATCGCAAGGCGCGCTGATCCTCACGCTGGAGGCGGGCGCCACCGAAGCCGTGGCACCGGCCGCGCCGCCGGCAGCACCGCCTGAACCTTCGCAGCCCGCTCCTCTCCCCTCTCCCCTCTCTCCTCTCGCGCAGGGCGCGGACATCCGCGCCGAAGTCGTCGTGCTCGGAGCCGGCCCCGGCGGCTATACGGCGGCATTCCGCGCGGCGGACCTCGGCAAGAAAGTCGTGCTGGTCGAGCGTTATCCGACGCTGGGCGGAGTCTGTCTCAACGTCGGCTGCATTCCTTCGAAGGCGCTGCTGCATGTCGCCAAGGTCATCACCGAAGCCGGCGAGATGGCGCGCGCAGGGGTGAGCTTCGGCAAGCCGAAGATCGATCTCGACACGCTCCGCGCCTGGAAATCCGGCGTGGTCGGCAAACTTACCCGCGGCCTCGCCGGACTCGCGAAACAGCGCAAGGTGCAGGTGGTGCAGGGCAAGGGCGAGTTTGCCTCGCCCCACTCCCTCAAGGTGCACACTCCCGAGGGCGAGAAGTCCGTGGCGTTCGAGCAGTGCATCATCGCCGCGGGTTCCTCGGTCGCGCGCATTCCCGGTTTTCCCTACGAGGACCGGCGCATCGTCGATTCGACCGGCGCGCTGGAATTGCCCGAGGTGCCGAAGCGGCTGCTTGTCATCGGCGGCGGCATCATCGGGCTGGAGATGGCAACCGTCTACGATGCGCTCGGCGCGAAGATCACGGTAGTGGAACTCATGGACTCGCTCATCCCTGGCGCGGACCAGGACGTGGTGCGAGTGCTCCACAAGCGCATCGGGAAGCGCTACGAAAAAATACTGCTCAAGACCAGGGTGACGAAGATCGAAGCGCAGAAGACGGGGCTGAAGGTCACCTTCGAAGGCGCGTCCGGTACGACTGGCGACACTTTTGATACCGTCCTGATGTCGGTAGGCCGCCGCCCGAATGGGCGCGAGATCAGGGCGGAAGCGGCGGGCGTCAATGTCAACGAGCGCGGCTACATTCCCGTGGACAAGCAGCTTCGCACCAACGTGCCGCACATCTACGCCATCGGCGACATCTGCGGGGAACCGATGCTTGCGCACAAGGCGAGCCACGAGGGCAAGATCGCGGCCGAGGTCATAGCAGGGCACAAGGCGTTTTTTGATGCGCGCACGATCCCGTCGGTCGCCTACACCGACCCCGAGATCGCGTGGATGGGATTGAGCGAGACCGAGGCCCAAGCGCAGGGTGTCGAGTACGAGAAAGCGGTTTTCCCGTGGGCAGCGAGCGGCCGCGCGCTTGCCACCGGACGCGACGACGGGATGACAAAATTGCTGTTCGACAAGAACAGTCGCCGCCTGCTCGGCGCGGCCATGGTCGGCGTCAACGCCGGCGAACTCGTCGCAGAAACCGTGCTTGCGCTCGAAATGGGTGCCGACGCAACCGATATCAGCCTCACCATCCATCCGCACCCGACGCTTTCCGAAACGGTGTTCTTCGCCGCGGAAATCGCGGAAGGTTCGATCACCGACCTCTACCTGCCGAAAAATAAGTAGATGCAACAGCCACTCGAAGACGTCAAAGTACTCGATCTTACCCACGCGCTCGCCGGGCCGTTCTGTTCCACCATGCTGGCCGATTACGGTGCGCAGGTATTCAAGCTCGAAGCCTATGGCGCCGGCGACATCGCGCGCGGCTGGGGCGCACCGCTCCCCGGCGGCGAAACCGGCTATTTCACGAGCCTGCACCGCAACAAGAAGGACATCGAGGTCAACCTGAAACACCCGCGCGGCAAAGAGATTTTCTTCAGCCTGATCGAGCGCTGCGACGTGGTGGTCGAGAATTTCCGCGTGGGAACGCTTGAAAAACTCGGCCTCGACTATCCCCGCGCGCGCGCGCGCAATCCCGGCATCATCTACTGCTCGATCTCCGGCTTCGGGCACGATGGCCCGTATCGCGACCGCGCGGCGCTCGACCTGGTGGTGCAGGCGGAAAGCGGCATGATGAGCGTCACCGGCGAGGCCGGGGGGCGCCCGGTGCGGGCCGGCACCTCGATTGCGGACCTCACCGCCGGCATGTACGCAGCCTTCGGCATCCTCGCCGCGCTGCGCGTCCGGCAGCGCACGGGCGAGGGCCAGGCGCTCGACGTGTCGATGATGGATGGTCAGTTATCGTGGCTCAACACCGCCATCGGCAACTATCTGGCGGACGGCATCGTGCCGGGGCCGATGGGTACAACGTACGCATCCCTCCTCCCGTACCAGACGTTTCGCACCAAAACGCGCGATCTCGCGCTCGCGGTGGCGAGCGAAAAATTGTGGAAGACGTTCTGCCCGCTGATCGGGTGTCCCGAACTGGCCGATGACCCGCGCTACCGCACCAACCAGGATCGGGTGAAGAACCGCGGCAGCCTGATCCCGAGACTGGAGCAGGTATTTCTCACGCGCAGCTACGAGGAGTGGGAAAAGCTGTTGGTCGAAGCCGGCGTTCCCGTCGGGGCGGTGAACGATTTCGCGCAGGTCGTCGATCATCCGCAGGTGAAGGCGCGCCGCTCGCTGGTCGAAGTCGATCATCCGCGCGCGGGTCGCATCCGTGTCGTCGCCCCCGTCGTGCGCATGTCCGCCACGCCGGGCGCGGTGCGCACGCCGGCGCCAGCGCTGGGCGAGCACACCGAGCAAGTCCTGCGCGATCTTCTCGGGCTCGCACCCGAGGCGATCGCCGAACTGCGCGCCACGCACGTGATCGGCCCCAGCCGGTAGGAGTGTGTCGGACTTTGTGCCGACACACTCCTTACGCAAAACCGGCCGCCAACTTCACATAATCCGACTTCACACTATCTCAAGACAGCGCCGACATGCACAGTTTCTCGCGGTTCCGGCCACTTGATATCGTTTCTTGGCAGTTTCGGTTCGGCCGGTTTTGCCTAAGGAGCTTGTCGCGCCTCAATTCCGACAAGCTCCTAGCGGGGCTTCAAATCCCCTACACTTTGTCGGACTTTGTCGTCACAAACTGCTGAAATAACGGCCTTTTCAGCATCGCAACAAAAGCGTAAACTGGGCGCCATTTTTCACCGCGCGATTAAACCGTTCTTGAGCTCAGGCGTTAGTATCGCTATCCGGTGCAGCCGAGCAGCAACCACCGCGGCGTAGCGGAGGAGCGATTTGAAACCCACCAATATTCAAGACCCTGGGTACTTCCACAAGGTTGTCGATTGCCAATGGGCGTGCCCCACCCACACCCCCGTGCCCGAGTACATCCGGCTGATCACGGCGGGTCGCTACAGCGACGCGTACATGGTCAACTGGCAATCGAACGTCTTCCCCGGCATCCTCGGACGCACGTGCGACCGGCCGTGCGAACCCGCATGCCGCCGCGGGCGCGTCGAGGAAGGCAACATCGAGATGCGCAGGCCTTCTGCCGGCGAGCACGGCCCGCAGCCCGAACCGGTCGCCATCTGCCGTCTGAAACGTGTCGCCGCCGATTTCAAGGGCGATGACATCAAGGCGCGCCTGCCGAAACCCGCGGCCCGCAAGAACGGCAGACGCATCGCCTGTGTCGGCGCCGGCCCCGCCTCTCTCACGGTTGCGCGCGATCTCGCGCCGCTCGGCTACCAGGTAACCGTGTTCGACCAGGATCCCCGCGCCGGCGGCATGATCTGGTCGCAGATTCCACGTTTCCGCCTGCCGATGGAAGTGATCGACGAGGAAGTGGGCTACATCCTCGCTCTCGGGGTCGAGTTCGAACCGGGGGTGAGAATCGACAGCCTCAAAAAGCTGGTGTCAGAAGGCTACGACGCGATCTTCGTCGGGTCCGGCGCACCGCGCGGGCGCGATCTGGAAATCCCCGGTCGCAAGGAAGCGGCCGCCAACATCCACATCGGCATCGACTGGCTCTCCAGCGTGTCTTTCGGGCACATCAACAAGATCGGCAAGCGCGTCATCGTGCTGGGCGGCGGCAACACGGCGATGGACTGCTGCCGCTCCTCCAAGCGGCTCGGCGGCGACGACGTGAAGGTGATCGTGCGCTCGGGTTACGAAGAAATGAAGGCGAGCCCGTGGGAAAAAGAGGATGCAACCCACGAAGGCATTCCTATCCTCAACTACCTCGTGCCCAAGACTTTCGAACGCGGCAACGGCAAGCTGGCCGGCATGACCTTCGAAAAGGTGAAGGCGGTGTACGACGAAAACGGCCGGCGCAGCCTGGTGCCCACCGGCGAACCCGACCAGCATTTCGAATGCGATGACGTGCTGGTCGCGATCGGCCAGGAGAACGCGTTTCCGTGGATGGAACGCGACATCGGATTGGAGTTCGACAAGTGGGGCATGCCGGTGGTCGACAAGATCACCATGCAGTCGACGCTGCCCAACGTCTTCTTCGGCGGCGATGCGGCGTTCGGCCCCAAGAACATCATCTGGGCCGTAGCCCATGGGCACGATGCCGCGATTTCGATCGACAAGCTGCTGAACGGCGAAGCCATCCGGGAACGCCCGGCGCCGGGCGTCACGCTGGTGTCGCAGAAAATGGGCATACACGAGTGGAGCTACGACAACCAGATCTCGAACGAGCTGCGCTACAAGGTGCCGTGGCAGGACAAGAAGATCACGCTGAAGGACATCAAGGTCGAGGTCGAGCTCGGCTTCGACGTGAAGACCGCGTTCGCCGAGGCGCAGCGCTGCTTGAACTGCGACGTGCAGACGGTGTTCAGCGGGAAGCTCTGCATCGAGTGCGATGCGTGCGTCGATATCTGCCCGATGGATTGCATCACCTTCACGCCGAATGCCGAAGAAAAGGAGCTGCGCACGCAGTTGAACGCGCCGACGCCGCATGCCGACCAGGACCTCTACGTCTCGGAGCCACTCAAGATGACGGGCCGCGTCATGGCGAAGGACGAGGACGTCTGCCTGCACTGCGGCCTGTGCGCGGAGCGCTGCCCCACCGGCGCCTGGGACATGCAGAAGTTCCTGCTCGACATGACGCACGCGGGCCCGGCCTGCCGCAGTCCGCAGCGCAAGGCGGCATAAAAGTTTGTCGGACTTGCGCGTGACAAACTTTTATTGCGGCGATCGACATTGGAACAAGCTGTAAAGGGTTCGTCATGATCTCTGTCTCAATGAGAAGCCGCCATGGTTAAGCGGGTCGAGGCCGTCAACGATTTCGTCGTCAAGTTCGCCAACGTCAACGGCTCGGGTTCGGCGAGCGCCAACGAACTTTTCGCGCGCGCCATCCTGCGCATGGGCGTGCCGGTGTCGCCGCGCAACATTTTCCCCTCCAACATCCAGGGCCTGCCGACGTGGTACGAGGTGCGGGTGAACGAAACCGGCTACCAGGGCCGGCGGGGGGGCGTCGATCTGATGGTCGCGATGAATCCGCAGACGTGGGACGCCGACGTGAAGGAAATCGAGTCCGGCGGGTATCTCTTCTACGACAGCTCCAAGCCGCAGCCGAAGGCGAAATTTCGCGACGATGTCCACGCGATCGGCATGCCGCTCACGGAAATCTGCAACGCGACCTACAACGATCCGCGGCAGCGGCAACTCTTCAAGAACATCATCTACGTCGGCGCGCTCTCCGCCCTGCTGGAAATCGAGCCGAGCGAGATCGAGAAACTCTTCTCGGAACAGTACAAGGGCAAGGAAGCGCTGCTGCAGTCGAACGTCAAGGCGCTGCGGCTGGGACGCGATTACGCGACGCAGAACCTGCCCTGTCCACTCGGCATACGCGTGCGCCGCGCCAACAGCGTCGGCAACAAGATCTTCGTGGACGGCAACAGCGCCGCGGCGCTGGGCGCGGTCTACGGCGGCGCGACCGTGTGCGCGTGGTACCCGATCACGCCGTCGTCTTCGCTCGCCGAGGCGTTCATCAAGCATTGCGAGAAGCTGCGGGTCGATCCCGCCACCGGCAAGCATCGCTACGCGATCGTGCAGGGCGAGGATGAACTCGCCTCGATCGGGATCGCGATCGGGGCCGGCTGGAACGGCGCGCGCTCGTTCACCGCGACCTCCGGTCCCGGCATCTCGCTCATGACGGAGTTCATCGGGCTCGCGCATTTTGCCGAGATCCCGGTGGTGCTGATCGACGTGCAGCGCGGCGGCCCGTCGACCGGCATGCCCACGCGCACCCAGCAATCCGACCTGCTGTGCTGCGCCTACGCGTCGCACGGCGACACCAAGCACGTGCTGCTGTTTCCCGAGGATCCGACGGAATGCTTCGAGTTCTCGGCGCTCGCCTTCGACCTGGCGGAGCGCCTGCAGGCGCCGGTGTTCGTCATGACCGATCTCGACATCGGCATGAACACGCGGCTTTGCGAACCGTTCCACTGGGACGACGCCCGCGGCTACGATCGCGGCAAGGTGATGACGCACGCCGACCTGGAATCGGGCAAGGACTTCGGGCGTTATCTCGACGTCGACGGCGACGGCATTCCCTATCGCACCTACCCCGGCACGCACCCGACGCGCGGCGCGTATTTCACGCGCGGCACCACCAAGGACCGCTACGCGGGTTACAGCGAGGCGGGGCCCGACTATGTTGACAACATGCAGCGCCTGCTGCGCAAGTTTGAAACGGCAAAGCAGCTTGTGCCGAGACCGCTGCTGCATCCTTCCGAGAAGCCGGCACGCTTCGGCGCGATCTTCTACGGTTCGACCAGCCCGGCAATGCAGGAAGCGCTCGACGTGCTCGCGACCCGCGGCATCCACATCAACGCGCTCAGGGTGCGCGGCTTCCCGTTCCAGGAGGAGATCAACGACTTCGTCAGTTCGCATCCGTGGGTATTCGTGGTCGAGCAGAACCGCGATGCGCAGCTGAAGACACTGCTGGTCAACGAGGCCAAGGTCAACCCGACGCGACTGCTCTCGGTGTTGCATTACGATGGCACGCCGATCACGGCGCGCTTCATCGTCGATCAGATTTCACAGCACGCCTCGGCGCGCACGGTGGTGCCGCTGAAGAGGGCAGGATGAAAAGGGCAAGGATGAAGGCGGAAGGATGAAGGATGAGGATTGAGAGATGACGTATCTCGCTAAACCGAAGCTGCATCACCCGACGCTCGCGAAAAACAGCGTCGGCTACACGCGGCGCGACTACGAAGGCAAGGTTTCCACGCTGTGCGCGGGCTGCGGCCACGATTCGATCAGCGCCGCGATCGTGCAGGCCTGCTGGGAGATCGACCTCGAGCCGCACCGGATGGCGAAGCTCTCCGGCATCGGCTGCTCGTCGAAAACGCCGGATTATTTCCTCGGCAACTCGCACGGCTTCAACAGCGTGCACGGCCGCATGCCGTCGGTGCTGACTGGCGCCAACCTCGCCAACCGCGATCTCATCTACATGGGCGTATCGGGCGACGGCGACTCGGCCTCGATCGGCATCGGCCAGTTCGTCCACATCATGCGCCGCGGCGTCAACATGGTATACATCGTCGAGAACAACGGCGTCTACGGCCTCACCAAGGGCCAGTTTTCGGCCACCGCCGACAAGGGCTCGAAATCCAAGCGCGGGGTCGCCAACATGGACGAGCCGCTGGATCTCATCGGCATGGCGCTGCTGCTCGGCGCGACCTACGTCGCGCGCAGTTTCTCGGGCGACAAGAAACAACTGGTGCCGCTCATCAAGGGCGCGATCCAGCACAAGGGCGCGGCGTTCATCGACGTAATCTCTCCTTGCGTTGCGTTCAACAATCATGCGGGCTCCACCAAGAGCTACGAGTACGTGCGCCAGCACAACGAAGCGGTCAACCGCATGGACTTCATCGAGGAGCGCGACGAAATCACCGCGGACTACGCGCCGGGGGAAGTGGTAAACGTGCCGCAGCACGACGGCTCGGTCATTCGGCTACGCAAGCTTGCCGCCGGCTACGATCCGACCGACCGCATCGCGGCGATGCACCATCTCCAGGAACGCGGCGCCGCCGGCGAAGTCGTCACGGGACTGCTCTACATCGACCCGGATGCGGTCGACATGCACGAGCACATCAACACCATTGAGACGCCGCTTAACCAGCTCGGCGTCGCCGAGCTGTGCCCGGGTGGCGTCGCGCTCGAGCGCATCAACGCCAGCCTGCGGTAGGATTTTGCCGGCCCTTCAGCCGACAAAATCCTTATCCAAGATCGCCTAAACGAAACGGGCAGAAAGAGGCGATAGGGGCCTCATTTCCACCCGCGCATTGGCGGCCGACAGAGGTTGCGATCCTGAGTTTCATTCGACTGCGCTATAAAACGTCTCTTGCGGACGCCTCCCGCTAGGCCTGCCGTGGCGGGATGCGCCACAGGTAGACGGAGGAACCGTCCACGTTTTCGGTGCGCTCGGGCTTCCAGTCGCCCATGGCGAAGGCATGCGACACGACGCGCGTGCCGGGCCGCAGGTCTGCCATGAGCTTGGGCCGCAGCTTGAGGTTGAGTTCAGTCAGCAGGTAGAGCGTCACCACCGTCGCTTCGCTGATATCGGTTTCGAACAGGTCGCCCTCGATGAACCGCACCTTGTCGTTGACCTTGCCGCGGCTCGCGTTCTGCCGGGCTTCCTTGATGCGCTGTGGATCGATGTCGACGCCCACTCCGCGCGCGCCGTACTTCTGCGCCGCGGTAATCACGATGCGCCCGTCGCCGCAGCCCAGGTCGTAGACCACGTCTTTGGCGGTAACCCGCGCCATCTCCAGCATCTTGTTCACCACGTCGTTGGGTGTCGGCACGAAAATCACGTCCGGAGAACGCGGTTGCGTCGCCGTAGCCTGCGCAAGAATCGCGCGCGCCGGGTCGAAGGCGTGGGCTGCGCCGGCGACGCCGGCGGCGGCAAGTCCTGCGAGAAAATGTCTGCGGTGCATGAAATCTCCTTTCGGGTTGCAATAGAGCGGGGCCGGATGCCGCGCGATTATAGCCGCAGTCGCTTACCGCGAGCTTACGGCAGCTGCGCCGAATTCATGCGCGCCTGGATCACACTGGCGCGTCTCTGCAGATAGGCAGTATTCGCCCCGGGGCCGTACTTTCGCGGGCTCGGCAGCATCACTGCCAGCCGCGCCGCCTGCTCCGCCGTGAGCTGCGACGCGGGCACGCCAAAATGGTAGCGCGCCGCCGCCTCCGCGCCGAACACGCCATCGCCCCACTCGACCACGTTGAGATAGACCTCCAGGATGCGGCGCTTGCTCATGATCGTCTCCAGCATCACCGTGATCGCGGCCTCCTGGAGCTTGCGCCACCATGCCCGCTCGCCGGAAAGGAACAGATTCTTCGCAAGCTGTTGCGTGATGGTGGAGCCGCCCGAGACGATCTCGCCCTCCCGCACGTTTTTTTCGTAGGCGGCGCGCATGCCGTCCCAATCGAAACCGCGGTGCGTGAGGAACTTCCCGTCCTCCGCCGCGATCGCCGCGCGCTTGAGATGGGCGGAAATCCTGTTGTACGGAACCCAGCGGTGCCTGAGCGTTGCCGCAGGGTTATCCTCGCGCACGATTTCGAGCCGGTAGCGCATGAAGGCGGTCATCTGCGGATTGTGCGTGGCCCAGTACCAGACGTGAACCAGAAACCAGAACTGCAGCACCGTAAGGACAACCAGCGCCAGCAACAGCAGCCGCCATGTCCAGCGAAGCAGCGCTCTCATGGCGAGCGCTGAGGATTGAGGAATGAGGATTGCGGATTGAGCAAGACCAAAGCGCATCCCCTCAATCCTCGATCCTCGATCCTCGATCCTTCATTCTCAGCATCTTGATCACCGGCGCGGTCTCCGGCCGCACGCCGCGCCAGATGAAGAACGACTCCGCCGCCTGCTCGACCAGCATGCCCAGGCCATCGGCCACGCGCGCGCCGCAAGCGCGGGCAAACGCCATGAACGGCGTTGCCTTGCCATAGACCATCTCGTACGCGAGCGCACCCGGCGCGAAGACCGCTTTCGGAATCGCCGGCGCTTCATCGCTCAGCCCCGCGGAGGTGGCGTTGATCACGAGGTCGAATTGGGTTCCGGCGAGGTCCTCAAAACCACATCCGACTACATTCGCGAATTCGCCGAGATGACGCCGTAACTCCTCGGCCCTGGAGACCGTACGGTTCGCGATGGTCAACCGCGCGACACCTTGCGCGAGCAGAGGCAATCCTATGCCCCAGGCGGCGCCACCCGCGCCCAGCACCAGCAGCCGCTTCCCGGAGAGTCCGAATCCGAGATTCCCTTCGATATCGCGCACCAGCCCCACCCCGTCGGTGTTGTCGCCAGCGACGACGCCTGCGTTGAACGTGAGTGTGTTCGCCGCCCGTGCCCGTTCGGAGCGCTCGCTTCTACGGTCGGCAAGCCGCCAGGCTTCATGCTTGAACGGCAGCGTCACGTTGAGCCCGCTCCCGCCCGCGTCGCGAAACCCGAGTACCGCCGCACGGAAGCCGTCCAGAGGCGCCAGCAGCGCTCCGTACGAAATATCGTGGCCCGTCTGACGCGCAAACTCGGCATGGATCAGCGGCGACTTGCTGTGCGCGACGGGGTTGCCGATGACGGCGTATCTGTCGGTCATGACAGCAGTGATGAGTGACGAGTGACGGGTGACTCGTAGCTTGCGCCCAGTAAGTATTGGCCGATTTGCGGTTGACTCCCCACACCGCTTCTATCCGCTAAGGATTTTGTCGGCCGGCGGCCCGGCAAAATCCTAGTCGGTGACGAGCTGATCCGAGCGGGTGAAGGTCCACGTCCGCGTGATGCTCAGGATGTCGGTATCCCGGGTAATGTCGGAGGAAAACGCCGCGAACGGCGCCGCGAGCTTCACGATGGTGACCGCTGCATCGTCGAGGATTTTCCTGCCGGAGGAACGATTGATCTCGATCTTCTCGAGACTCCCATCGGCCTTGATCGAAACGGTCACCAGGAGACTGCCGTAGACCTTCTGGTCGCGCGCGGTCTGCGGGTAGTTGAGTTCGCCGACGCGCTCGATCTTGATGCGCCAGTCCTCGATATAGCGCGCGAATCGAAATTCCCGGGTGCGCGCGCCGATGAAGCGCCGCCGCGGTCGCTTCTGGTAGTTCTCCCACTCGCGGCTGATCTGCGCTTCGAGCCGGGCAATCTCGAGGCTGCGCTGGACAAGCTCCGCGGCGTTGGGTGTCACCGGCGCCTCGGTCTCGGGCTGCTGCTGCGGCGGCGTGCTGTCCACCTGCGCCGGCGGCTTGTCGAGCGCCATCATCTTGCGGGCCTCGCGTTCGAGCTGCTCGGCTCGTTGCGCGGCGAGCGCCAGCTCCGACGCCTGCTTCTTGTCCCGCGAGACCGGAAACGGGCTCTTGGCACGACGCTTGGCATCGGTGTTGCCGCCGCCATCCAGGTTCGCCTGCGCGAGCGCATCGGGCTGCTGCGGCTTCGCAGTGGACTTGGCGTTGACCAGAACGACTTCGAGCGGCTGATTCAGGTCTTTGAGGATGTTCTTGTCGGGCAGCGTGAAAGTAACGCCCAGAGCCACCAGCACGTGCAGTGCGATCGAGAACAGCACGGCGATCTGAAACCGGGTCTTGACCGCGAGCGCCGCGTAGCGCCGGTCCAGCGCCGCAAACCGGCGTTCCAGCTCCGCCATTCGCGCATCGAGCCGGGCGACCGCGCTGCTCCA